>Ga0182027_10000499_pt1 | contig 68178 bp, 64 predicted proteins | sample 712E1DmetaG_FD_121300 | JGI IMG/M metagenome (GOLD analysis project Ga0182027, IMG submission 121300) | Permafrost microbial communities from Stordalen Mire, Sweden - 712E1D metaG (Illumina Assembly) | ecosystem: Environmental > Terrestrial > Soil > Wetlands > Permafrost | place: Sweden...
ATCTGTTGCCATTGCGTTTCGGTCAAATCAGTCGGGTAACACTTGGGAGTTTGCATCCCAAGCCCAAACCAAATTCCGTGCAGTACCGGAAGCTCAAAATCACTTTTTCAAACACGCTCTCAGCCATTTTGCCACGCTGCACTCAAGTCTCGCCACTCAGGATTCATCGCTTCAATGAGCGCAATCTTCTTCTCTCGACGCCAGGGTTTGAGTTGTTTCTCCCGGGCAATTGCGTCCCGAACATTCTCGAAGGTCTCAAAATAGACCAAGCGTGTGACGTTGTACTTTGCGGTGAAACCCGGTGCCAACTTTTGCCGATGCTCAAACAGTCGCCGCTCCAAGTTGTTCGTGACTCCGACGTAGAGCACGCAGGATTTGCTGGCGAGGATGTAGACGTAATAGGTTCTCACTGAGAGGCACCCTCGGACTGTCATGCGCTTCCAAGGCGCGAAACTGCTCCCTACCCTGTCATGCCGAGCTTGTCGAGGCATCTCTGCCGTATGCCGCACGAGGGGACCGGAAACGACGAGACCCCTCGACAAGCTCGGGGTGACAGAGCTGCCTACCTCAACTTCTCCATTCGATTATTCGCCAGTTCATTAGCACAAGCCCTGATGAGCAATGCTTCAACAGAGTCTATGCATTTCGGCGACACTTCGTACGCAGAAAGGAATGAGGCGATGTCCGAAACCGAATGCCCAGCCGGTGTACTCGTCGTCAGGATGACCGATCGGTTTGAACTCGTTGGTTCGCCCTTCAGCGTCGACTCTTGACACATGACGCTTTCTCCAGTCGTTTGAGCGATTGCGTCGCCCTGCCTAGGAGCGATTGTTGCTCCGGTCGCCTGGCGGCTGGTCTCTTCGTGCTCATTCCAGCCCTTGCTGATAGACAGTCCATATCGATGATCTCCCAATTGGAAGGCCGGATTTTGCTGATTCAGGCGTTGCAAGAACCGGTCAGCGACCGTACGCGCCACATTGTATTGGGGAAGACTATGCGTGAGTTAGTTGTTGACAGGAACAATTGTATACGCTACGGTATTATCTTGTTGTTGGTTGTTCTTTGACATCTGTGTGGGTAGCGGCGGCGTCGGACCGGGCAAAACCTGCCGTTGCGGCGGGAGGATCGGTCTTTGATATAGCTTTTTGGACAAAACAAACCCAAGGTTTTTGACAAACAGCGTAGTTACAATGAATTGAACGGCAGAGACTTGCGCGTTCACTTTCGAACCGGAAGTGTTTGGGTTTGTTTTTCAAAAAATGGGTTTGTTCTCGCCCGAATTGGGTTTGACTGGGGGTTACAGCGACGAAATAGCGCCGTCCGGGCGGGGTGTTTAGACCGCTGGGAGGGCTTTCGTGGTCATGAACGAGCGTTCCGCGCGACGTCATTCCGAGTCGCGCCTTGCGGTCGCAGGATTGCCGACGAAGACGGTCGGACTAGAACTGCTCCAGAAACCTCACGTCGTTTTCGGTGAACAGGCGGATGTCGTTGATGGACCACATGACCATGGCGAGGCGGTCAATGCCGAAGCCGAACGCCCAGCCGGTGTATTCGTCGTCGGGGTAGCCGACGGCTTTGAAGACGTTGGGGTCGACCATGCCGCAGCCGGCGATCTCGATCCATTCTTTGCCACGCGCGCGGAACTGCGGCGTCGATAAATCAATTTCGAAGCTCGGCTCGGTGTACGGGAAGAAATGTGGTCGGAACCGAACCTCGGTCTCGGGCGACAGCAGTTGTTTGAAGAAAAACTCCACGGTGCCTTTGAGATCGGCGACCGTGACGTTCTTATCCACGTACAACCCCTCGATCTGGTGGAACGTGGGGCTGTGCGTGGCGTCGAGTTCATCGCGGCGGAAAACCCGGCCCGGCGCGACGATGCGAATCGGCGGTTTCTGCTTGAGCATCGTGCGGACTTGCACGGGCGACGTGTGGGTGCGCAACAAGTAGCGGCCCAGCTTCGGATCGGGCGGCATGGCCTTGTCGTCGATGTACAGCGTGTCCTGCATATCGCGCGCGGGATGGTTGGCGGGCGTGTTCAGCGCGTCGAAACAATGCCACTCGTCTTCGATTTCGGGGCCATCCTCGACGGCGAACCCCATTCGCCGGAAAATCTCGACCGTGCGCTCGAAAATCTGGGTCAGCGGATGCTGGTGGCCGATGTGGTGACGCCGACCGGGCAACGTGACGTCGATGGCCGGCCCCGAGGACGCGGCCTTCAGTTCCAATTCTTCCCGTTTCGCCTCGATGGCGGCGGTGAGCGCGGTTTTCACCTCGTTGGCCAGTTTGCCAATGCGCGGCTTCTCGTTCTTGGGAAGTTTGCCCAATTGTTCCAACGCGGCGGACACCACCCCGCTGCGGCCAAGGTACCGGGCCTTAAGTTGGTCGAGGGCCGGAAGGTCGGCGCACGCGGCGAGCGCGGCTTCGGCCTCGGCGCGGGCGGACTGCAACTGCTGTTCCAATTCGGTCATGTGATTCCTCAGCCTATGGAATTGTCGGTGGATTCGCAAGCTCCGGCTGAGCGCCGGTATCCACCAATCGCATCGAGATATCGGTACTGCGAATGAGTTGCCTCTCGCTTGGTGTGAATTCCTCATACTGGTAAGGCGTAAACTGCATCGGATGCGCGAAGCGGAGCACGACGGCGCCTTGGGGTGGAAGTTTCGCTTCTTGAATACGCGCCAGATATTGTGCGTTTAAAAGCACGTATCGGGTCGATTGCGGTGCCGCAGATGAAGGCGCAAACTCATCTTCCAGCTTGAGACAGTCGATCGTGCTCGCCTCCGAAAACGCCCCATACTCCGCAGTCACCAGACGGCGTACGTCGCGTGGAAACCATTGCTCCAGCGGAATCCTAAAATCCCATGACGCTTGCAGAATCAACAGGATCATTCCCACCTGAAAGGCCCGTCTTCTCCCAGCCGTGTGCGCCATGTCCCAAACACGCACACCCGCAAATGCTCCAATCAAGCAAAGAAACGGGACCAATTGACGGGCCATGCGCCCTTGGACAACGAATTTGCAGAGCACCACGCTGCTGAGTATCAGCAATCCATATAGCGCGCCAAGCATCGCCACCCAAGTCACTCCATAGATCCGCATCTGTCGATGTCTCGTTGCCGACCACAGAATCCATACCAATGCCGCCACCCAGACAATCAAGAATCCGCGCTCCGCATACCACAGGTAAGTCCACGGCGCCGACCAACCTTCCGCATACATCGGCGGCCGCGGGACTGCGGCAAAGGACGCCATTCCTTGTAAGAAAGATCGTCCGAAAACCATTACTCGACCAATGGTAAATAGCGCGAGCCCCGTCACCGCCCCGATCCCAAACCACAGCAGCCGATAACCGGTCTCCCGCACACTGGCGACCTTCCACGTGATTACTGTCGCCGATATGACGAATACAATCGCCCAGTAGCCGTAATACGTGAAGAACGCCGCCCCGGCCAGCCAGCCGCTAAACAGCAAACGCGCCCACCCGCCGTTCGGCATTCCGACTGCCAGGCTTCCCAACACCAGAGCCAGTGAGGCGTCATAGGGCAATGTATGACGCGAGTAATAGAACATCGTGTTCGATCCCGCCATCAGCGCCATCGCCATAAACGCCTCTGTGCGATTGCCCCCGGCGCGGCGAACAATCATCCCGATCAACAGGATCGAGATTACCGATGCCAGGGAGAGGACCACGGCACTGAAACGAACCGTGGCTTCAAACGGCATCTGGCCGACGGAAACACCAGTCAGCCATGCCCACGCCCAATGCATCGCTACAGGCACACAACCCAAGCAGGTGAATCCGGGGTGCTGGTTCCAGTCCAGAATCGGTTCAAGGGCCTGTTTCCAAAGCCCCTGGCTGAGGCGATACACGACAACACCGGACCACCAAAACCGCTTCTCGTCGGGGAACCAATACTGTCCTCCGGCAAACACCAGCCACCAACGCAAGGCAACGCACACTCCAATCAAACCCAAAGTGCGCCAATCCCATCGCGCCACTCGCAACCATTCTCCACCATTTGTCATCCCCGCCTTGTGCTCGTGAAGCATACCCACACGTTTTATTAAACAAGAAAAGTCTTTGCCGCTTCGAGCACCTGCTCGACAGAGACCAGTTTCATGCATTCCATGTACACGTTGTTGGCGCAAGTGTCTTTGAAGCACGGCGAACACGGAACCCCGGCGCGCAGGACGACGTGGCGCTTGCCGTACGGTCCGGTGAGCGCCGGATCCGTCGGCCCAAAGATCGCGACCACGGGAGTGCCCACGGCCGCCGCAAGGTGCATCGGGCCGCTGTCGTTGGTGATGACGACCTGGCAACGGCGATAGAGCTCCGCGAGCTGAAAGAGGTCGGTCTGGCCCGCGAGATTTCGTCGTCCTTGGGCAATCCTGTCGATTTGCTCGCGTTCGGTTGCCGAACCCGTCAACACGACGCGCTCGGAGGGGAGGCGACGGATGAGTTCAGCGAACCTGTCGTTGCCCCACAGCTTTGTTGCCCAACGTGCGGATGGATTCACGGCAATCAGACCTTCGGACGCTACCGATCCGGACACCCCGAGTGGAAATTCGACGGGAGTGGAGTCGCAACCCAGGTGCTGCGCGGTCCGAAGATACCGGTCCACGGCATGCGCGCGCGGAACCTCGACGATCTCGTTGTGGAACAATCTCGCGCCTTCGCGCGCGTCACTCAAACCGATGCGGCGTGGCGCCCGGGTCGCCCAACAAATGATACCGCTGCGCAACAGCCCCTGCAGGTCGATGGCGATATCGAAATGCCGGCCCTGGAGCGTGGCAAGGAAGTTCCCGAAACGCGGAAGTTGCGTCAGCGAACCAAACCGCCTGCGCTCGAATGGAATGATTTCGTCAATGATCGGGCAGTGTTGCAACAGCGACGTGAGGGTGTCGTTCACCAACCAAGAGATGTGCGCCTGGGGATATTTCCGGCGGATGAGATTGACCGTCGGCAGCGCATGGACGACGTCCCCGAGCGAACTGGGTTTAATGATGAGAATCCGCATCGTGCGCGAGCTTACGATGTGTCCGCGCTTCTGTGAAGCGCCGGTTTTGGGCGCTCCCGTCCGTCGCTGGCCCGGTGAGCGACACCCTACCGGCCGTGTGCCAGGCGCTCGGCGAGCGACTCGGGCAGTCCGGCGGCGCGAATCTTCTTCTGCGTGACGCCGATGTCGTAGTCCACACGGCGCAATTCGATGACGTTACTTATGAGATCGAACACCGCGTAGGAGCTCTTGGGGTTGCGATCCCGCGGCTGGCCCACGGAGCCGACATTGATAAAATACTTGCGGCCGACTTCGATTTTGATCTTCGAGTACAGGCCCCCTTGCAACCCCGTGGGACCGCGGACAAATGCCACAGGTACGTGGGTGTGGCCGTTGAAGCAGACCGGCGTGTGCTGATAATTGAAACTGGCCTGCGCAGCCAGACGGTCGAAGACATACGCCCATTTTTCCGGCAGATCGAGCGTGGCGTGAACGATGGTGAACGATTCGACATGCCGAACATACTTGAGGTCGCGCAGCCAGGCCTTCTCCTCGGCGCTCAACTGGGTACGGGTCCAGCGGATGGCCTCGGCTGCCATCGGATTGAACCCGGTAAGTTCGATTTCCGAGGTGCAGTATTCGTCATGGTTGCCCATGATCACGGGGCACTCCAGACGACGAATCGTGTCGAGGCATTCCTTCGGATTCGGCCCGTAACCGACAATGTCGCCGAGACAGACGTAATGCGTACATTTCTGCTCCCGCGTGTCCTTGAGCACCACGTCGAGCCCTTCGAGGTTCCCATGAATGTCACTGAGGATTGCGTAGCGTAGGGCGGTATTGGCCATGGTTATGGTGTTGGTTGGGGAAAGACGCGTTGTTGGTTGGGGATTTGCAGGTAATCTTCCAGCCTGCGAATTTCCCGCTCAATGATGCTCCACGCCTGCTCAGTCGTGGAATGATCCAGACGCCACAGGCGTTTCCACTCCTCATACGCAGCTTTGAGGTCGCCACACTTTTCGAGCGCCCGCGCATAAAGGCGGGGGACGAACTGCGGCGCATCGGGGTAACTCGTTGCCATTGCGAGATAATCGGCGCTCTTGCAAAACGCCTCACTACATGGCGGGTCATCGCAGTCCTTGCTCAGCTTCTCGAAATAGAGCCAGCCCATGGTGAAATACAACTCGTACCGGTTCGGTATGTTCTCAATTCCGCGCAAGATAAATTGCCGCGCCTTTTCGTGCCATTCGCGCTCCCGCTTGATGGCCTCGGCTTTCGTTCGGTTTTTCGGGTCCGAAAATGCGCCGTAGCCAATGTTCCAGGCCATGTGCCACTGGCCCAGATCCCAAAACATGATCGACTGCGGTTGCAGGGTGACGGCGACTTCGATGTTGCGGTATTGCCGCAGCCACTCCCTCTTCTCCCAGAAGCCGTGGCCCTGGATCCACAAGAAATCGGCGACGATGCCACGCATCCCGGCCAGTAGCGCAATGGCGAGGTTCTGCCCGATGGCCTCGCGCAACTGGAACGTCACGTGCGCCCCCCCATACTTCATCTGGAGCCGTTCGGTGCGCAGTGCGTTCTCCAACGGCAGCAAGGCAAACCCGATGCCGAAAAGTACGATGACCACAAGCAGTTTCATCCGCGCCTTCTAAATCTCCCGCCGTGAAAACACCAGATGGGCCGCGACCACGATCACCAGGGTCCGAGCCACCCCATAGGTGACAATCTGGCCAATGTGACCCCACGGAACCACTTTTCCAAGGTTGATCTCATCGGCGATGCTGAACAATCCAAAGTCCGGGAACACCGCCAGCACCGCCATGAACAATCGGTGAGCGCCCCACATTTCCGCGGCGGTTCCCCGTAACATTCCCACGACATATACCATGAACGGCACGACGACGTTGAACACCAGCGAGGTGGAAAACGTCGATACCAGAAGCGTTACCGATGCGATCAGTGTCGCCTTTGCCAGATCCGCGACCAACGCCTTCACCAATTCCACGTCGAGCACCTCGGTTTGGATCTGCTCGATTTGCTTCTGTGCTTCCACGTGCGCGGCCGGCGACTCGCCCACGTAGGACTGGCTCAACTCCCGGATCATCCCCTGTTCCTTGATCCAGAGAACCGCCGCAAACAAGATGCACATCGCGGCCATGCTCAACAACAGCAACAACAAGCTCCCGCAAAATTTCCCGAGCAGGAATTCGAAGCGCCGTACCGGTTTGGCGAGAATGGTGTAGATGGTTCGATTCTCTACTTCGCTGGGCAACAATTGCGCGGTACCCACGATGGCGATCAACGTCGTGATGACCGAGATCACCCCAAGACAGGTGTCCTTGATGAACTTCATCTGTTCGCCAAAGGTAAATTGAGCGAAAAATACCGCCAAGGCGATGAATACCAGCCCGATCAACAGGAACAGGATGAACACCTTTTGGCGGACCGCTTCGGTAAGCGTGTTGACGGCGATCACACTCACCCGGTGCGCGGAAAAACCGACCCGTTCGCGGCTCATGGATGGCGCGGCAATGGCGCTTTCAGTCATGTTCACCCTCTCTTCGCTGGTCCTTTCTCAGGGCTTCCAGGAACAATGCCTCCAACGTTGTCTGAGGATGCCCGACGGATACAATCGATGCGCCCGTGGCTCGTACCGCTTCCTCGACCCGAGCGCGGGCCGCTTCCGGCAGGTCCTGAACCGTGATGCTCAGCCGTCGTTGATCACTGATGAGCGTTTGGACGTCGCCCTCCAGGATCATCTGTCCGCGGTTTAGAACACCGATGCGGTCGCAAATGTCCTGGACCTGCGCCAGCAGATGCGAACTAAGCAGGACTGTTTTGCCCATGCCTTTCAACCGCAAGATGAGGTCGCGAATATCCTTGCTGCCGATGGGGTCCACACCGGCCGTTGGTTCGTCAAGCAACAGCAGTTTCGGATCATGGATCAGCGCCTGCGCCAAGCCGATGCGTTGCAGCATGCCCTTCGAGTATCCCGCCAGCCGACGGTGGCGCGCGCGGGTCAAGCCAACCAGATCCAATAGTTCTTCGATCCGTTTCTTCAGCGTTGCGCCTCGCATGCCGCACAGTTTCCCGTAAAATTCGAGCGTCTCGGCGCCGGTCAGATAGCGGTAGAAATAGGGATTTTCGGGAAGAAACCCAACGTGGAGCCGCGATACCACCTTGCTGCAGGGTACATCGAAAATCCATGCACTCCCCTCGGTGGGGACCACAAGGTCAAGCACCAGCTTGAGCGTGGTGCTCTTTCCCGAACCGTTTGGGCCGAGCAACCCGTACACTTCACCTTCCCGGACCCGCAAGTTGAGCTTCTCCAGCGCCAGCAGTTTCCCCTTCCGCCAGCCCAAATCGTATTTCTTCGTCAGTTGCTCTGTTCGAATGGCATCCATCAATGTCGTATCTCGAAGCCGCGGAATTCTTCCGTGGCATCGCTCCAATTCACGTCGGCATTTCGTATGTGGCTTCCAAGTTGGCTGGTCCGCAGGGCCTCGGCATAAGCCCGCACCTCTTCTTCGGCTCCCTCGGCAACCAGCTCCACCCGTCCATCAGGCAGATTGCGAACGTACCCTGTCACTTCGTATCCGCAAGCAATTTCACGCGCAATGTACCGAAATCCAATCCCTTGCACCCTCCCCGTATAAAAGACCATCGCGCGTTTCACCATACAGTCAGACAACGAGACTATCGACAAACCGCAAACCAGTCAAGAGAACGGCTCAACTGGTACCGGTTTGGAACCGACCCCCACAGTCGCGAAACCGCACTCCCGTTACATTCTGGGGCTTGCATTTTGGCGTCCACCGGGTTTAGAATTGTTGCGTCACCCCGGAGGAGCGCTATGTCACTACTCGGCGGAATGTTTGGCGGCGGTCAAAAGCATCCGAATCTCGACCGCCTTTCCCAGTCCATCCAGAACAATCTCGGCTTGCAGATCGGCCCACCCGGTGAAGACGTCTTGGCGGCGATCGATGCGATGGCGACCCATGACCTGCTGGACATCCAGAATGCCCACACCGTCGAGGTCATGCAAGACCTGCTCATGCGAAAATCGCTGCGGGCAGCTGTGGATATCCCGACGCAGACCGTGATACTCTCCGTCGCGGCCCGGGAGGAAATCGAAAGTGAATTGAGAACTGAACACACCGCCGTCAAGGTGCTTCATGTCGGTGGCCATCAAGGGACATCGCAGATTGTCCGATCATTTAGCCCTGCCCCGGAGCCTGTCAAGGTGGTTGCACCCGCTGCCGCCACGGCGGCGACGCCCGTCGACGCCGAAAGCATTGCCGTACCACCCGCCTTCGAGCACCTCGAAGCGGCCGAGCGATTGTGTCCGGTCGTTGTCGACCTGCTCGTCAAACACGGGCTGTTGACCACCGCCGATAAAGAAGTACTCAAGAAGATCCGGCCGGCGGATTACACGCTCGACGCTCGCATGGTCGCCCTGGAGCGCTGGAAAGCCGAAGTCGCGCGCCGCGCCCGCCGCATTCATGTCCGCGAAGGCGGCCCCACGACTCTTATGAGCAGCGAGGATCCATCGGCAAGGAAATCCGAGGATGCGATCTTGCGGCGGTTCGACGCCTTTGTCCATTGGTTGGGCAAGCTCCTTAAGGCGTTGGAGGGTAAAGGCGTCAAGTTCCACGGCAAACCCGTTTGGCTGCCGCACTAGCTTCACGGACATCTCTGCAGAGATGGTCGGGACGGCGGGATTGCCGTTACACGACAAATGGCTCGCGGCGATTGAACCTGCCGAATACAGGGGTATTTCCTCAGGAATCGGAAGCCGTTGTACCAAGGAGTGTACCAAAATCTTGTCCCTCTCGTGACTTAGCGGAAGTCATTGAGAGTTGGCCGAAGCTGACTGCTTCACTGCGTCGGGCGGTGTTGGCGGTTGTTCGGACGGCGGGAGGGACGGATGGGCGCGACCAGGGCCAAGACTGAGTTCCTCACGAAGGTTCGTTTGGAGCGGTTCCTTTCACGAAATCTTCCAAACTGTTGGCTGGTGACGATAACGTTCCATGAGGACGTGATGCAATTCGGCTGTCATGAATTGGGCTTGGAACTTCCTGAATGGGGGGCGGGGTAACAGTCATGGACGATGAAACGGGAATTTGGATTGAATGCGACAGATGCGGCAAAGCATTCGGCGGGTCTGGCGTTATCGAGGCGGTGCGGCCATTTGGTCGCGAGAACCTCTGCAATGAGTGTTTGGCAGCCAGTCGCGGCTGTGGAGCGACAGAGACCGCGCGGGGAGCCAATACGCAGTGATTCCAGAAGCAGTGTGTCGAGCGCGCGCTTTGCCGATTGCGTCTCACTGTGCCAGCCAACGCCACCCTCAACAGCCCGTCCTTCGGAGCGCGAAGCGGCGCTTACCGCGTTGGGATTCTCACGGCAAGCGCCCGCGCGCACCAAGCGAAAAGCCGAACATTATTTGGTTTGCGTATCCGTGGTAGTCGTGGTGACGGGAGCAGGCACCGTGGTTTGTTCCGACGTGGTGGTCGTCCTATGTGTGGTATCCGAGGCGCAGCCGGATATGAACGCAAGGGCAACAATGGTAAGACAGGAGATGATTATTTTTTTCATACGGAGAGATTAGGCCGGCGATCGGTCGAAGGCTATGGGGTGAAACCCTACCTACTTTGCTCAACGATTTGCCATGGAATGGGTCGTCGCAGGTGCTCAAAGAGGGAACGAAGTCGAAACGCATCCGCTTGGTGGATGGCGAGCGCGAGATCTGCGCAAGATGGGACGGCTATCGTCAGCCAGTCGCGGCTGTGGAGCGACAGAAGCCGCGCGGGGAGCCGAAGCGGTTTGAATCCAGAGAGTGCATGTCGAGCGCGCGCTTTGCCGATTGTGTGTTTCCGTGTCAGCCAACGTCACCCTCAACAGCCAGCCGTTCGGGGCGCATCGAGTGGATGCGGCCCGTCTTCGCTGCACGCGTGGTCGGCAATCGAGAAGCTTCCGAGCGTAACGGAATCACTGTCACAAGGAGTGTACCAAAAAATCAGTCGTTAGTGGTCATTCCGTGTCAGTGGCCGTCACTGAGGCCAGTAGTCGCGAGGTAGAGGAAAAGCGTGTAAACACTGGTGAAGTTCATGAGGTGGCAGAAGGTGTCACGGCGGGACAAGATGCAAGATGGTCGGGACGGCGGGATTTGAATCCGTACTCCGCGTCAATTCCTGCGTAAATCTGCATCTTTTCGTAAACGCAAAATGCGGAAAAGTGCAGATTTGGGGTCGTTGTTTGTCACGTTTTGTCACGCGACAATCGCAGCTGCCAGCGCCTCCGTGCCGAATCGCAACTGAATCATGGCCATAAGTCATTTGGGCATGACGACAAAACTCGGACAGCATTTAGATTCTGATGCCTTTGCTGTGGTCTGGCGTAGGCGTATTCCGAATCGACGTGGAAGGACTGATGCTCGATGCGATTCTTGGAATCGTTCTGATCGATTTGACCTTGGCGCTCTCCTCCGTCAAGTATTCGCGAACGTTTGTCGGCACGGTAGCAAGAGTTTGCTCGCCGTAGTAGGTGAGGGCTTTGAGTGAGAGGACGGGGTTGAATTCAGGATAAAGTGCTTTGGCTGCTCCCAGCGCTTTGGGAAGGCTGACCCCCGACTTCAGAAGCGTGTAAATGTCCTCGTAATCTCTTGGTTCGGCACGGACCAGAATCACTTTAACCTTCTGCGCGGCTAGATCGAGAAGCGACGCAATGCGAACGTGGTTGTCTTTGCAGCGATCTGGTCGGCCCACGCGGCCCATGGTAAGCCCGCCGAAGAATGAGACTTTCACGTCGCCGCCCCGATCGACGGTGAATGATGCGGTGTTGAGCTCCGATTGAATGAGCTTTGCGCCAGCAAGGAATGCCAGACTCCGGCCCAGCACATCCGCCGAAACGGGCCGGCTTGTGAAGAAATCGAAATCAACGGATCGTCTCCCGCCCAGACGCAGGGCAATGGCCGTTCCGCCATACAAGACGAAATGCTCTGGGACTTGAGAAAGCTCGGGCCACAGGCGACGCTGCTCGGCCGGGAGAATGTCCAACCTTGGCCTCATGCGGGAATCGTGCGCTGGGGCTTGGGAGGAACGGGGAGAAGGTGCAGCCGGTGATGCCAATAATGCCACGACCGATTGTCAAAGAGGCCCGGTGGAGCGGATCGCAACGCTTCGCGGAATGTAGCTTCGCCATAATGACCGAGGGCAATACAGGCATCGTCCCACGTGCCAAACACCATGACTTGACAGAGAAAGCGCTGTGTGTTTTCCAGCGTTGCCTCCGCCGATTGCCACCAGCAGACACGCCGAGCGATGGTAGCGAGTTGGTCGGAATCCCTTTCCGCTGTCAGCAGGCTTTTCACAACTGTAACAATAATAGCAAACTGGGGCATTAATGTCGAGCTTTCGCCCGTGCCAGTCAAAGATTGTTTTGGGAACGGATTCGCATGTTAAACAGCCCCCCCGATGTTCACATTCCCGACCTGATACGCGGCGGCAACGCCAGCAGGCGCGGCCTTGGCTCCTGATGCTCGGCCAACAACCGCAGAACGTCTTCTTCTCGGAAGCGGACGGCCCCATCCACACGCACAACGGGTAATCGACCCGACTGCGCGATCTGCGCGACCTTGCGGATGCTGATGTGCAGCCGGCTCGCCACGTCTGTCTTGCTCATCAGTTGCGGCACGAAATTCATTGGTCGCGCATCGTCGATCTCCAAAACGACGTTCTCGCCATCCACCCGCGCCCGGTACGATTTGCAGGTCAGCGTGATCATGGCCTCTCAGTCCCTCTCTGTCGTGGCCGCAGTCATGTTTACCCTTGCAGCTCGCTGACGGTGATGTTGGTGATCCAAACGAAATTGTCCGCCGTATCAAGCTCGTAGCGCGACGGCACTGCCTTCACCCAGCCGACCTCGAACTTTTGCAGCGCAGATTCCAACCGCCGCAGGTTCTTGCCGAGAATCCGGATTTCGTGAGTGTCTGAGCGCAGACAAAGCGTGGTGTGATCCGCACCGTGCTCGCATTCCACAAATGCGATACGGCTGTAAGGGACCAGCCAGGATTTCCCGTCAGCCAACTCCACTCGCAGAGCCTGGGCGTTGGCGTCCCCTTCCCAACAGGGGGAAGTCCGTCGGCTCTCGTCTTGTCCGTGCCGTATCATTGTACCCTCATTCCCTGTGTTTGTTGGATTGCCCGTGTTCGCAGCTTGGTGAAGCTATCGAGCCGGCGCTGCCGAAACCCTTCGGCATACGTCGGAGTGCGCAGGCACAGCGTCCATAACCGGCGAGGAATGCCGAGACGTTGAAAATACCGCTGTTTCGACAAATCCAGTGCCAAGGGCCGGTCCCCGGACCGCAGGATGTTCTCGCGCAGTTGCACCTTGTCGCTGGTGAAAATGGTGATTCCTTTGCGTCCACGAGAAATGGTTACGTACCATTGCTGCTGGTTCGTCGCGGCTTTGACGGCGGAATCCGAAAACAGGACGTGATCGACCGTCTTGCCTTGGGACGCATACGAGGTGATGGCGAAGCCACGCACGAACTGCCGGTAATTCTTTGCGAGAATTCGTCCATCGGTCAGGGCGATCCGCCCGTCGGCGTTCACCTTTTTCACCGTGACCAATTCGCCATTAGCGACGCGCCGCCCGTCAGTAGTTGCCGCGTTCGCTTTCAATTGCAGGCGGTCACCGGCGGCGAGAGCGAGTTCCGTAGGCTGGCAGACGGTGAGCCGATCCGCGAACCGAAACGGGACCGTGCGGATCTTGTCCGAACCTTCCAGAATCCAGCCTCTGTCGCTGATGGCCAACAGCCGGCACGTTTGACGTTTCTGGAATCCGCCTGCATCCCGGTTCAACACCAAGACTGTATTGTCTTTGTAGAATCGTCCGTCTCGCTTTTGCGCGTCGGTCAAATCGACTGTTTCCAGCGCGGTCACAGTCTGGTCTTCGCCACTCAAGAGACCGCGAGATTTCAGGGCGGCCCGAACCTGCTCATTGACCCGGTGAATCTCTGACCAGGTTTGTGAAACCACCACGACAGACTGGCGCTTCTCGGCCAAGGCCAAATAACGGTGCGCAAGACGCTCGGCTTGTTCCTGTGGCGGACAAACCACCACCGATCCTTGACGATCCAGACGACGGAATGAGGCGTCGAGGTTACCTTCTGAGGCTTCTTGCACAGCTTGCTTGTATTGGCCAATCCGCTCCCGTTCAGCCGGTGTGTGCCCGCGAGTCGGGTCCTGGCGCCGAATCTCGGTGAGTTCGATTGCCCGCAATGTTGAATACTTCTCAATCGCGCGCAGTGCATCCGACGCTTCCACCGCGCCGTGCTGGCGGGTATCGCCGGAGAGGATCACCCGTCCTTGGTTGGCTCGCGCCAAGCTTAAGAGTTGGTGCATTTGCCGGCCACCGATCTGTCCGGCTTCATCGACCAAAACCACGCCGCCGTGAGGCAGGCTGCCGCGAGCGAGAAACGCACTGACAGTCTGCGCACCACGAAAGCCGTCCTTTTCCAAGTCCATCACCTGTTGCCGTTGCGGGGCGATGACTGTGACCTTGCGACCAGCTTGTTGAAGAGCGCCGTACACTTCACGCAACGTGTAGCTCTTGCCAGTGCCGGCCCCGCCGCGAAACAAGGTGACGAAGTCGCGCGACTGCAGGATGCGTTCGACGGCTTGGCGTTGCTCGGAATCCAAGCTGGCATTCTGGATTGAGTGTCTAGAGCACAGTGGCGCATATCGACGAATGCCGTCCCGTGCCAAGCACACAATCTCCCATTCGCGCTGGATCACTTCGCGGGTCGTGATCCGGCCGGGATGCTTTTTGTAGCTCACGTAGCTGCGACGCGCCGTGGCGGCCTGAATTTCAGTCAACTCCACGTTCTGCCCACGCACATGCTCCAACGCATGCCGCCACAGCTCGTGTTCCAGCACCACCGAACGCCGTTCAAATAGGTGCTCCTCTGCCCAGGAGACAGCCTGTTCCGCCAACGCCTCGCTGGATGCCGCAGTTGACGGTTCCTCAGTGGCCAGACGGCCAAGCGCTGTTTTCTCCGCGTCAGTCAATTGCCGGTCCCAACTGCTCCGTAATTCGCACAGGGTGATGCCCTTGATCTTACGTGCCCGTTCCTTATGGGCGATATGGTCGCGGATCGCAGCGACGTTGCCAGTGGCCTTCTCTGGTTCACGTTCCAGCAGCTTGCGGGTCTTTTGGTCAATCTCTTGGTGCCGTTTCGAGAACTTCTCAATCAACGCCGGCGACACCCCCTTGATCTCAAAATCCCCCCGCCGCTGATTTTCGATGCTGTAACCGAATCGGCGCAGACCCCGGGACAACTCGTGGTAATAGACGTTCTCAATGAACTTCTGCGCCGACAACATGTCGTGGTTCTGGAGCGCTTTCCAGCGGGCCTCGACCGCGTCGAAGGTGGCATTGAATACAATGCAGTGCGTGTGTAGGTGCGGATCGAGGGCGCGCGAAGTGTCGTGTCGAAACACGGCGGCAACGATGTTTCTCGTGGTCCGGTCAGTGCATTCGCCATTCTTTCGGACGCGAGTGGACGCGAAGGTTTGCAACTGATTCAGTGCCGCCGCGACCGCTTGTTCGTGCGCCTCGACAATGCGCGGGTCATGTCCCACCAACGCCGCAATGGACACTGACTTGGCCGGCGAGAACGTGAAATCGTAGAATACGCGTCGATTGGCATTCTTGCGGAGCTCACCATCCGCGCCAATATCCAGTCGCATGGTTTTCTGGCGCACTGTCAACTTCTCCCCGGTCTGTGGATGAAGGTTGTCACAGAGGGCGGCGAATTCGTCTTGACGTGTGATACCTGACAGCCCCAACTGCTCGGCTCCCTGGCCGTACCACTGGCCCAAGACCTGTTGGCCTTCGGTGTAGTAGTCACCGACGCACAGGTGTTCCGCGAAGTACTCCTTGGCGGCTTCCAAGCGGTATTGAGCTTTGGTAGCAAGCATAGGCGAAAGATTACAGTGACGACGGCAGACCGCGTGAGCGAGTAGTAGGCAAGTTAGCCCCGGTCACGCAGGATTCTGTGCCGCCTTCAGATTGGCCGTGCCCTCGCCGTGGCGCGACATGTGGCGCTGTCAGTCGGGACGGAAGGAGACGGGTGTTCCACCGTCCACGCTTGGTCCGTTCATTGGTCACGATCTTCATACGTCATTGCCTTTCTTCTGCATCGCGAGCGCGACAGTAGCACGGGTGAAATCGAGATTCCGGAATCCACCGGGGTCGAATATTGCCACGAGTTGCCGCCGGTCTATCCCTTTAGCTTTGTTTGCAAAAAATTCTTCATTTTGTGCTGGACAGGTTTTGGAGACACTCCGGGGACTATGCCACTGATGAGGCCGACTCATGATTGCAGTGACGGGAACCACATGCACCACTGCCGCCCTTTCTGGCTGATTACCGATGTTCACACCAGTCAGTGTGCCCGAAAGAAACGGCTCGCGCGTGTAGCAGCTACACAAGCTAACGACGGTGGCCGGCTCATTACGCCAAATGTCAACGGGTCTCATTTTCGAGAGCATAGCCCGAAGCACCGCTCAAAGTGTTCGCAGTGGCGAACAAAGTAGACTGGCCAAGTGTGGCATTGCCGCCGAGAACGCACGGCTGACGAAGATCAATAATTGACCCTAGATACCGCCGGACGGGACAACAGTGCCAGGCCCGCGCTTGAACTGGCCTGCTTTCTTCGTGTCTGTAAAAGCGGAGAAGGCCCGAATGCAGACCAGCCGAAGCGACGGTCTCGCTCAATTGGCACACTCAACACCCGCCCCTCATCGCCGCTGCTCTGCCGTCGCCCCACGCACACGACGACGTGCTGCGACTCCGTTCCGCTTTCCGATTCGGGTCGGGCGCTCAGTGTGCTTCCGACATGGCTATGACTGACCCAATTCTGTCCACGCTTGTACCATCTGCTGACTTGACTTGATCCAGCCTGTGTCCACGATCTTTCCAATCTGTGTCCGATTTCTTTCCACGATCTGTACTCACACTTACCATACATGAACCACCCAACGATTACGCACAGGCCAACCAAAGCTCACGGACGGTTCACGCACATCTCACGCAGACGACCACGCATGGGTTACGCACTGTCCACGCATCGGCCACCATACCGGCAGGCATTGGATTCTCCATTTCCGTGTAATGCCTGTCCAATTCAGTGTGCTCAGAAGGAGCTCCGGTATGTCCATCCTATGCGGCTGGATTACAGATCGGACGCTGTACCCCTACGCATTAGCGTAGGATTTCTGTCCACGCGACGGCAACCATCTGGCAGTGGTGTTGACAGGCGTTGATGAGCGTTGACGACGTCAGCGCCGGTCAACTCAATCCAACACGGCATTCACGCTCATTCAGCGGGCACAATCGTGCCGTCACGTTCGCAATCCGGTGAGATCACCATTTCGGAATCTGACCTGAGCAGGCTAAAGGCGAGAACGAGGCCATCCGTCAGAAGTCCCTCAGATAAACGCCAATGTCGATTTTCAGCCAGTCGCCGTGCCACACTTTCGCTTCCAGCCGGGCAAACAACTGCTTACCGGCATCCATGAGGCGCGCCAACGGCGCGTTGGTGATGCGGGGAATGTAGCCAAGCGCATTACCGGCGGCATCGTAAACGCGGATAGCTAGGCTGTCGTGAGCGTTGCTGGGTTCCCGCTGCAGGGCCAGCAGCGTGCCCGATGTCAGGGTCGGCTCGATGGCCTTCAGTTCCTTGTGAACCGTACCAGACACGTGGCACTCCGTGAGCAGGATCTCGCGGGCAAACGGTTGGAGTTTGCCATCCTTCTGAAATGAGCCGTGCATTAAGGCGAGCAATGTCGGGTCAATTTTTGCCAAAGAGTTGTTCACCGGGATACTCCTTCAATAGGTTTTGGATGTGGCCGGTCAGCCCGGCACAGCGTTGCTGAAGTTCCGTGATTGCCGTCTGAATCGTTTCGCACCGGTTACGCACCCAGTCGTCGTCTGCCAGCTCGGACCGCATCGTCAAGGGCGGACGGCTCTCGATTATTTCAATCTCCTTCAGCAACTGCTGAATCTGTTGGTCGAGCGTGCGCTGCTCGTTCGTCAGACGCTCCAGCGAGTTTACGGTCGAAACCGGCACGGCGGTTCGGTCTACCAACACCGTCAGCGCCCGAAGTTCGTCAAGGTCACCCGATTCATACGCCTCCTGCACACGCCACCAGAGGCGTTGCTGGTCTTCGGTCAGGTCAGGATTCAAGTCGGGATGCAGTTTCTTCACGAGGCCGTAGTAGAGTTTCTTTAACTCGTGATCATCTTCTGGGGAGAGCAGATGCCGTAGGCGTTCTTCGGCCGCCGCAATTCGCTCGCTCTCCAGCCGGAGCTTGTGTTCCCACGCTCGGAATTGTTCCTCCAGTTGCGCCTCGATGGCTGCCAGGTCGGGCCAGCAACCTTGGTTCAGGCTCGCTTGGATCAGTTCAACTTTGCGTCTGAGACGTGTTGCCTGGCATTCCAGCCGGAACTGCTTCAATTCCCAGATGCCGACTTTTGTCTGGTACAACGCCAGCAGGTTGGGCTTGATAGTGTGGACCAGATCATGCGACTCGGTGAGCAGGTGGACGAGTTCCTCGCGTAACAGCGAGTTCTCGTCGCGTAGTCGCGCGACTTCCGGGTGGAGGCTGAGGTTGTGAGTATCAGTCATGGGATGTCGCCTTTCGTCTGTGTTGTTTCGCTTGCTCAAGTTCCTGACGGATGCCACGCCAGTGATATTGGGCGGGTCGGGGTTCACCGCGCAGGAAGGCTTGGAAGATCCGCAGTACATCACTGTAACGCAGTCTCTCGTGTGGAAACTCTTGAATCCGTACGGCGCGCCATTCGCTATCGATCATCCGACACTCGCGAATAACCCGTGTGCGTCGTGCTGCGTCAGCCGGCTTCCCGTATCCCGCACGCCACTGATCGTAGTCCGCGAAGTCGGTAAGGCTTCGATTCTCACGCCACTCGACGTCGAACCCGTCGCCGTGGGCATAGCATAGAACGAAGTGATTGCAATGGTTCGTAAGAATCGCGCAGGGATTGGCTTGGTCGTGGTGAATCCGTCCGAGCAGTACCGGGAGATCGTCCTCCAGGATGTCGAATTGCTCTTCCTCCGGGAATTCCCCAAACTCGAATGAGTTCAGTTTTGGCAGCAGGCACTGAATAAGGCTGCCCTGTTGCTCAGCGTAGCCGCTCAAGCCCCACGGATATACAAGATTGATGAATCGCTCGCGGAATGCCCCGTGCCGCGGAATCGTAGGGCATTGGAGAAAGATGAACTGGGCGCAATCAGAAGTGTCAGACGGTAGTATCTGCCAGTCCCATTCCTCACCCAAGGCGTAACGTGCTGCCGCTGTAGCCTGCAAGTCGCGGACTACCGGCCGAGCATCAAAGGGTTGCAGGGCTGGATGGATTCTGCCATGCAGGAGGTCACCAAAAACCTCGTTTGGCTTACCGGGCAGCCCGTTGTTAGCCCACTTCCAGAGATAGTACGATGAAGTCATGCAACCTCCTTGGTGATGTTTCGCCATCGATATCGTGCGGGCTTTGGTTCGCCACGCAGGAAGGCACGGAATACGGCCAAGGTTTCGCTAAAGGCGATCGTTTCGTGGTCGGATTTACCAGTGGCACACGCGACCCAGTCATTGCCTTTCACCAAACGGTATTTCACACCCGCAGGAATGAAATGCCGGCGCTTGCCGGAAACAGGGAAACATTCCAAACGCCAAGGTGCGGTGTGTTCCCAATTTTTGGGATCGAGCCGCTCATGCCATTCCACGCTGAACCGCCGTCCGTAAGCCATACATTGGACGAAATTACCTCGCCGGTCTTGCAGGGAGGCGAACGGGTTCGGATCAGCGGAATTCAATCGCCGCAGCAGCACGGCCAGCGCGTCGGAATCAATATCGTAGTGAGGCTCGTCCCACCACTGCTCGCTCTGGAAGGTGTTCAACTTCGGCGACAGACATTCGATCAGACGACCGCGTTGCTCATCGTAGCCGCTGATGCCCAGTGCATCCAACCGGTCGAGGAACGGCTCCCGCGAAAAGGTGGGATTGTCCTTGAGCAGACAAGACGCGTGGACGAAGCGTGCTTCGTTGTTTGATCCAGCCAGACACACCTGCCAGGTCCATTCCTCATTCGACAGTAGCCCTTCCTGTAAAGCTCTCTGCAGTTCGCGCGTCACCGGCTCCGGGTCAAAAGCTTGGAGGGACGGGTGCATCTCACCACGCACCAGATCAGCAACCACCTCGTTTGGCTGCCCTGACAGGTCGTTATCTGCCCATTTCCATAGGTAGTACGATGAAGTGGTCACTTGCCTAATTTCCTTTTCTTCCGGCGGGCTTCTTCCCGCTCCAACAGCGGCTTGATGTCGTGCCAACGGTACCGTGATGGTTTGGGATCGCCTTGGACGAATGCCTGGAAAACTCGCACTGTGTCGGCAAACGTGAGCGTGTCGTGATCGGTATGGTCGCGCCGAGTCGGCGGTTGCTTCCGTATCGCTCCCAGCTGTTTGGGAATTGACGCTCGCCAATGCTCAAAGTCATCCCAGTTGTTCGTGTCGTAATTCTCCCGCCACTCGACGCAGAAACGGCGCTCATGTGCGCAACATTGGACGAAGTAGTGTCGACGGTCCTCCAGAACAGCGAACGGATGACAGGCTTCACGGTCGATGCGGCGTAAGAGCGCGGGCAGGTCCTGCGCCGTGATGTCATAATGCCGCTCCCGGTGGTCCTGACCGTATAGAAAACAGTTGAGTTTCGCTTGCAGCAGATGGATGACGTGACCGTACTGCTCGTCATAGCCGCTAATCTGCAACCCATTCATCGAGTCTGAAAAGCTGCGGGCCCGATCCTCGGAGTCGTTGAGATGGGGACCGGTGAGAAACACGAACCGGGTATTCGATGGATTTTCGGATGGATTAACCTCCCAATTCCATTCTTCACCCTGTTGGCGGCGGCGGTCGGCGAACTTCTCCAAGCGACGCAGCAGCGGCCGGGCATTGAAGGTTTGCAGTGCCGGATGCAATTCGCCTTGGAGCAACGTCGAGAACACCTGGTTGGGCTTGCCGGGCAGGTCGTTGTCCGCCCACTTCCAAAGATAGTATGACGAGATCATAGCGGTGGTTGATCCTCCTTCTTTTGATACCGCTCGCGGTGTGCCTGCCCCGGTTTGTTAAGTTCTTGGGTGATGTCCCGCCAAAGATATGTCGCCGGTCGATCTGCCCCGGCGAGGAAAGCTATCCAGATACGTTGTGCATCAGCCGTTCCAAGGACCTCATTGTCAAACAGGTCCGACCCGCTCCCGAAACGAGCGTGGCGTTGGCTGGGCACCGGGTGACCGGCCACCCAGATCCGATGCCGGTTGAAATCCCGCTCCGGCAAGACCTGCCATTCGACGGCATACCGGTGGCAGTGGGAGAAGACTTGAAACATATTCCCGTGACGGTCGTAGCAAGTGAGTGCGGCCAGATACGGCCACTCACTCAATGTGTGCAATAGTTCGGGGATGTCGCCAGGCTCGATGTCCACAAGTTGGCCTCTATCCGGTAACTCCACCACATTGCGCTTGGGCAGCCCGAGCAATCGATGGCTGGTCTCGTTATACAACGTCAGGTCGTCCGGCCACACAGCCCAGAGCAGTTTGTTGTCGAGCCAGGGCGAGACTGCTACGGGATCGCATAAATGTATGAATGACGCCTGGCCGGTGGGGCGCGCCTCGGCTTCGATCAGTAATTCGCTCATTTCGTTGCGGCGTTGATCGGCTACGTCGGCCAGACGCCCGAGAACCTGTCTGAGGCTGAACGGCTGAATGGCATCGGGCATTTTCCCCGCGCACAGTTGCGCCACGATGTCCGTTGGATGTCCCGGTAAATCGTTCTTCGCCCATTTCCAAATGTAGTAGGTCGCTGCCATCATGACTCCTGTTGCCGCTACACCCGACACCGACACAAATTCGTTGGTCGACGATTGGCGCCGGAGACTCGCCAGAGGTTGCGACGCACCCGCCGATTTGGACGGGGATCAAACCAGATCGACGGGGCGGGTTGGGTGACAATCAGATCGCGCCAGAGTGTGAACACGGTTGGTTTCTGATGGGATCGGTTCATGGTGGTTCAATCATTTCTTGCCCTCAGTATAAAGAAGGGGTCGGACAAAGACGGTCTTAGGATAGAGATATTTTCTTGCGAATATCGGACTGCCGTCGTCTGAGGGGCCTGTAAAGAATGGTCCAGCAGCGCGATGGGGAGCGTAGCGGTCCAAAAGTGCGGCATCCTAATAAAACATGAAGATGTGCCGCGATTCGTCGGCGGGTGTTACGGCACGAGTCTTGCGCGGTGTCCGCTGTCCCTTCACCAGCCGCTCGCACCATTACAGAAGGTTTGCTTCTTCTGAAACTTCACCACTGCGTTTTGGTTTGGACGGAATTTCGAGTGCTCCGGCTGTACGCAACTCGTCCGCCGATGTCGTCGGGCCGGAGCAAATCTTCTCCAGCAATTTGGCTTGAGCGGGTTCAAGGTCAACGAGCCACCCCAGCACGTTGAGGACGTTTATCAATTCCGTTGTGTATTCGGCGAGCCAGTGGTCTGGCTGAATGTCGCCCAATGGCGAGGGGGGGCGGCGGTCGCCGATAATCGGGCGTTCCCGATTCTTTTTCCGATAGCTGAACCAGTGGAGCAGCACCTGCTTGCCCGATACTTCGTAACTCCAGACTCCCGGTTCGACGTTCTCCACGTAGCCGGTTCCGACTAGCAACCGCTTTTTGCTGGCATCGTAGTTGATTGAGTCCGGCATCGCAGCGGCATCTTGGGGAATCGCGCCGTCCTTCGGAATGTTCGGTCGCCGCGCCGCCGGGAGTCGAGGAGGTTGAGCCGGTCGCCCGTTTGACGGGTCGGTCATCCGCTCGCCGAACGTATGGAGCCAAATGATGGTGCGTCCAAGTTCAACCGCTTCGGCGAAAGTGTCCCGCGCGGCGGTCAGTGGGATTCGGAGCCCCGGCGTGGAGAGGTCGTCTTGAAAGCGTGCGGTGAAGTCCGGATGGGCGGCGGTCGCGGCGATGTAGGCGACGAGGTCTTCGCCGTTGATAGCGACTCCATATTTTTGGGCTAGAAACGTGAGCAACTTGGGCCGGACATTGGAGACCTTGGCATTTTGGTCGTGCCACAGCGGGAACACCCGGCCACCTCGCCCATTGTAGTGGTCAAGGTCTGGAACGCATCCAGTGATGGTCAGCGCGGGTCCAATCGATGGCGAAGTTCGCGAAAGCGCAGTCAGAAAAACCTGTTGGTCTGAACGCAACTCCCACAACTCGGGGTTCGGACGATTGATTACGCGATTGTCTGGAATAATCCATTGCCGGTCAAACGAGCGGAATCCGTAGCGCACTGGCGGCGAGCACTCGCCGTGTTCATCAGCGATTGGCAGCGGACGCGGCTCGAAACCCGCGAGCGCAATCGAAACAACGCGCTTCGTATGTCGGTCGCCAAGCCCCTCCTTGAGTATGTGTGGATGAAACAGCGTCTCCTTTTCCGTCGCAGGTGCGGTGATGAGCGTCTGCCATCGGCGTTGCAACGACTCGACGTCGGGTGCGATGACCCATGTGCGGCCCGGCATGACACCGGAGCCATTGTAGATGAACAGGTCTTCCAAGGCCGGATAGGCGGCCCATGCACCGGTTGAAGCTGGTAAAAAAGGTTCCCGCCAGCCCATTGGACAATCAATCCAAGCTTTGCTGGTCAATGTGAGTTTGCCGAGAGCCGCGAACTTGTCGGTTCGATTCCCAGAGGGAAGCGCCTGAAAACACACCTTGGCCGGAGTCTCGGCGTTGTTCTTTGCTGAACGCGAAGCGAGGACGATGCACACCGGTTGCTGGACGGCTTGGAAGATGCGCGTGTTGACTTCCGGTTGATGCCCCTCGGGGGAGCAGTCGATGATCCAAATGTCGTCGCAGGTTCGGCGCAGGTAGTCGCGCATCTTCTGGAAGCCCGGACCGTTTAGGAATCCCGCAACCGTGATAAAGCAAACTATGCCGGTGTTGCTGTTTGGGTGATGGTCGAAGACCTTCCATGTGGCCCAGCGCCAGAAATAAACATAGAGGTTGCGCAGATGCTTGGCGTGCGCGCCGACGCCCCATTGGCGCGGCGGCATCCAGTCAGCAAGCGGTGCCGTCTTTTCCGATATTTTGTCCTCGCTGTCGCCTTCAACCCAACCGCCACGTCCTTTAGCCTTCTCTTTATAGGGAGGATTTCCAATCACGACGGTAATTGGTTCTTCGCGTTTGATTTTGTTCGCCGCCTTGCGCGACTCTCCAATGGCTTTATACATCGTCGGCAGGTATTCTTGCTCGACGAATGGGTTCCCCAACGTGTCGGTCACGAACATATGAGGAAGCACGTTCGGAGGTGCGCCGGTAAGTTCGACGACTTCCGCCAGAATGCGCAACTGAGCCACTGCGAATGGACCCAACTGAATTTCAAAGGCCATGAGCCGCGACAGAGCGGCGTTGATTGCGCCCCCCACCGAGCCTTCTCCTTCATCCTCCTTGACGGTATCGGAAATTCTCCGCAGTACGCCGAGCAGAAATGTTCCCGTACCTACCCCCGGGTCGATCAGCTTCACAGTTGACGATGCCAGTCCCGTCTTCAGACCGTATCGGGATGTCTTCAATACTTCATCGACCAGCCCGACCATCGAATTGACAACTTCTGGTGGCGTATAATACGAGCCGGTCAGCTTCCGCAGTTGGTTGTCATAGACCTCAAGAAAATCCTCGTAGAAATACAGCCACGTTTCCGGGTTGCCCTTGCTAATCGTCTGCCACTCTACTGCGTCCAATACCCGCATGAGCGTTCCAAGTGAAGTTTTGAGAGTAGCTTGGTTCTCGGCATTATCAGTAAGAAGACGAAGTGCTGCCCCAATCAGCGAACTCGTGTGGCTAAGCTCGCTGGCCACTTGCTGTAGGCCGTCCGCGAGTTTGATGTCCTTCGCGCGAGCCATCAGCATCCCAAACGTGACGGCCTGAGCGTAACCGTCGGCAAACCTTTCATCGGTCGCGTCCGGGAAAAGAAATTTCCGCCAATCTGTTGCCAGATCGGTGAGTGCTTCGCTTCGTAAGGCGAGTTGCTCTATCACCTCGTCACGTAGCAAGTGGCAAAGCCGGGCACTGGTGCGGGCCAATTCCTTAGCATTGCGCGGTGGAATCGGATGCCAACGCAAAAACTTCTCGAAAAGCGTCAAGAGGCCCGGCGGTGCCTGAAGTTTGCTGCCTGAAGATTCGATGTCTCCGACCAAATTGATGACCGAATCCACCAATTCACCATCCTGCCAAAGACTGAATGCGTTGCCGTCCGTATAGAGCAAATTCGGGACGGGATGAAGTTTGGCCCACTGGTCCCTATCATGTGGGTCTTTGAATTTTCGCGGGTCGGCACCTTTGCCGGGAGCCTTGAGTTCAACAAATCCCACCAGAGCGTCCTGAACGGTGACAGCGTAGTCTGGACGCGTTTTCAAATCGCGCATGGTGGACTCACCCACAGCAACGACGCTTGACCTCGGGAAATCGCAGAGTTCCGCAAAATCCGAGAGCAGTTGCTCGAATGGCGCACGGATTTGGTCTTCCGGCTCTCCGGTCGCCCCGGCATTCGCCAGCTTTTCCTTTGCTTTCGCCCCAAAAGCGGAAATCGCTGAACTAACAGTAAGCTTCATTTTCGGTCAGTGTAGCCAGTCCCCCCAACACCGGCAAGGGCCTTGACTGACTCGCTCCATTTGGTGAAGTCTCTCCCGTGAACACGACGTAGTTCTCCTCCCGACCCTCGATACTGCGCGGCCACGCCAGAAGTGTGCTCGCCATCGAGAAAGGGAGAGCTATGTTTCAGTGGCGACTGTCCGTTGTCACCTTCCGTTGCGCCCGGTGCGGAGCCGACAAACCCGCCGCACAATTTCAACCCGTTAGTCAGGACCACATCCTGGTCCGAGTCGATTCGTGCGCGGCGTGCTGCGAGGAAATCGCCCGCATCCACCGCGAGTTGGCCGGGCGCAATCCCAAGCGCCTGGTCCGAGGATGATTAAAGTGGGGCGAGCCTAATCATCATCCCACGGTTCGGGGTAATAACCGGTGTCGTCAGCAATCGCCTTGCCGACGCGTTCCGGCATCGAGCCGTCCGTGCAAAACTGCGCGGCCTCCTCGGCGGTGACCGGGGTGGAATCCTTCCATTCTCCCACGGTGCCGTGCCAAGCCTTCCACTCGCCCTTGTCGAAGGTGAGGATGCCCCCGCCATCTTTCATCGGCGCTGAGTCGACTAACTGGCGAGCGCGGGTAATTGCATATCGGTCGTAAGGGTTGGCGCTCATGCCGGTCACGAAGCCTGCTTGTCCAACTGTTTCACCCGGTTCTTCAGCTCGACTTCGCGCGCGGCCCATTCCTTGCCAAGCGCCGCGTGCTCCAAGCAATCAACTAATTCTTCGCTGGTCGCCATGAATGTCTCCAAAATATGCCGTAAGCCTGCTTTCATACTGTCCTCCCGTAAATGATTATCGCATGGAGCTGTGTCGGTTTCATTTTTCATAGTCTCCCATCATAAGGAGTGGCTCGGACAAAGGCGATCATAGGAGAAATTTTCTTGCTGTTGCGACCTTGGACAGCCATTGTCCCAGGTAGTGTGTATGCTGATGTGACCAATGAAGAAGAAACTCCAAGCGGTCGACCGCCTGTCCCGCCCACCGTTGGCCCGCATGCTCCGCATTCATGAGCGACTCAAGCGTGATGGGTTCCCGAATTGCTCGCAGTTGGCCCTCGATCTGGAGGTGGCCACCAAGACTGTCCAACGCGACATCGACTTCATGCGGGACCAGATGGATCTGCCCATTGAGTTCGACTTTCGCCGCAACGGGTTCCATTACACCGCGCCGGTGGAGAACTTCCCCACGGTTCAGGTGACAGAACAGGAATTGATCGCGCTCTTCGTCGCCGAGAAGGCCCTGGCGCAGTACAAGGGCACGCCGTTCGAGAAGCCACTGCACGCAGCGTTTCAGAAACTGACCGAGGGTCTGAACGATACCGTGTCGTTTCGATGGGCCGACATAGATGCCGCAATTTCGTTCCGTTCCATTGGCACCACGGTTGCCGACCTGGAATTGTTTGAGACTGTCAGCCGGGCAGTGCTGCGGTCGCAGGAATTGGAACTCCAGTACCGCAAGCTGGGAAGCTCCAAACACGAGCCGCGACGTCTCCAGCCCTACCACTTGGGCTGCATCGAGAACCAGTGGTACCTGTTCGCTTACGATCAGGATCGCCAGCAGATGCGGACGTTCGTACTGGCGCGCATGAAAGAGGTCCGGCCGACCGGCAAGCGGTTCAGCCGACCGGCAGATTTCTCGGTCACGAAACACTTGGGGGACAGCTTCGGCGTATTCAACGACGGGGGCAAACCGCAGGAGATTCGCATCCGGTTCGACTCGTTTGCGGCCCGACTCGTGCGGGAGCGGCAGTGGCATGCATCGCAAAAGATCAAGGAACTGGACGATGGCGATATCGAACTGACCCTCAAATTGGGCAACCTTCCAGAAATCCATCGCTGGGTATTGAGTTGGGGTGAACATGCGCGGGTGATTGCGCCCAAGGAGTTGCGCGACCGCATTGCGAAAACAGTCGAAGCCCTGAGCGGCCTATACAAGGAGCCCTGACCGTCTGTATGGCCATCTACTCGCACTCCAAGATCGGCACCTACGAATCGTGCCCGCAGAAGTATAAGTTCCAGTACATCGACAAGATCAAAGGCGACATCGAATCCGTCGAAGCGTTTCTTGGGTCGCGGGTGCATGAGGCGCTGGAACATCTCTACAAATGTGTCCGCAACGGACGCCTGCTCTCCGAGGAAGAGACCCTGGCGTTCTATGAATCAGCATGGGAGACCAACTGGAGTGAAGATGTTCAGATTGTCGAGTCCGGGCTCCGCGCGGAACATTACCGCAAGATCGGTCGGCAGTGTGTGCAGGACTACTATCGTCACTACCAGCCATTCAACCAGGGCCGGATCTTGGATACCGAGAAACGGCTGACCATCAAGCTGGATGCCGAGGGGCGCCACCAGATGGTCGGGTATGTGGACCGCATCGACAAGGCTGGCGATGGCGTCTTCGAGATTCACGACTACAAGACCAATCGAACGTTGCCTTCGCAGGCGGAGAAGGACAAGGACCGCCAGTTGGCGTTGTATGAAATTGGGCTGCGCGAATACATCACCGGCATCAAACAAGTGGTGCTCATTTGGCATTTCCTGCGGTTTGACCAAGAGATTCGATCTCGTCGCTCGGATAAGGAACTGAAACAACTCCGCGCCACGATGGTCGGTCAGATTCAGAAGATCGAATCAGCGGTGAAGCAAAACGACTTTCCACCACATGAATCCAACTTGTGCAACTGGTGTGAGTACCGCCCGTTATGTCCCCTCTGGAAACACCTGTATGCGGTCGAGGAGAAAGCCGCCAAACCCAAACCAGACGATGGCACAACCCTCGTCAATCAACTCACCAGCCTAGATCGGCGGCGCAAGAAATTGCTGGAACAGGCTGGGGTACTAGAAGAGGAAATGGATACCGTTAAGGAGGCGATCATCCAGTACGCGCGGAAGCGGAAGCTGGAACGTCTGTTTGGTGCCGACCGGCAAGCGACAATTTCCCACAAGGTGGAATGGAGCATCCCGACCAAAGGCGGCGATTCCGATGGCTATGAGCAGATGATTGCTGTGCTACGGAAATCGCCATTGTGGCCCGAACTGATGGATTTCTCAGCGGCGAAGCTCAAGGAGTTGCTGGATACCCCTGAAGGGCGAAAGTTGCGGGTCACACTGCGGAAATTGGTTCAGCAAGAGGAGACGTGGCGGGTGTCGCTCCGCAAGAAGCAGGAGGAGGAATGACGGCGGCAGCATGATTCGATGGCGCTCCTCCTGCGTAATGAAATTTCGCATTTTAGTGACGCATTAAGAAATATTCCAAACCTATGTCCCATCAATTTGAAATCGGAGAGTTGGTGCGATGTAGGTCTGCGGAAGGGCCTTGGGTTGGCGAGGTGGTCAAGACAACTGCACGGGGCCTGTTTGTGAAGGATTTCGCCAGTCGCCGCCCCCGCATGGTCATGTCGAACCACACGCTTTCATTTGCGCGGTTTTTGCACAAACAGACGAAGTCGCGGAAATTGAAAACGATCTATGCAGAGTTTTTCGGTGGTATCGGGCTTGAGCACATGCCGCGGCGCCGGCTCCGGTCATTCCACAATCTGTTGCGTAGCTACGGCGTTATCTTCGATGAGGAACAAACTCGGGCCAATGACTACTTTTCGATGCGGGCGGATCGTGAGCGATTGGTTCGACGGAAGCGGGCTGGGACTGCTTTGTCTGGCGAGGTCGTCTCTTGGCTGCCCAAGTGGCTGGTGGCGGAAGATCAACCGCCTTCATCACGCGATCCGCTCGGGCTGCAAGCCGACGCTGGCAAACTCGCCGATGGTCTGTTGCCGGGCCTGACAGTGTTCACCAGTCGCGCCGGTTATTTCTTTTTTCTGCCTTGGATCGTTCAGCAGATCAACCAACAGGCTGGGCTTTCGGCTGCTCAACGCCGTGAGATGCTCAACCGCGCTGAGCGTGGGCTGGTTTTGTGCGAGACGCTGTTCCACGACGAACAGGGAATTGGTGACTGTTACCACCTAGGCCAGCTTTCGAAGAGCCGTTTGCTGGCGGGGGTGACGACGACTGCAGTAGTCCCCGAACGCATCTTGAAGAATCAAAACAACACTGGCTGCTACAATCTTTATCGAAACGCTTTGCTCAGTTGCGGGGTGTGGGTCGAGGACGACGAGGCCGCCACAAGAGGCTTGTTGCCTCATCGACTGACGCCACGTGGCCAGCGGATGGCGCAGGCGTTCGCCAGATGTGAAGGCTCTGAGGCATTGCTGCGGTGGGTTTCTGCCGCGGAGCCGCGACCGCGCTCCGTAGCCGATCTCAGGGACTGGGGCGCTTGTTTTTGTTTTTCCAACCTTGCAAAGAGGCAGAAAGAAAAGCGAGATTTCCTGTGCGGCTTTCTGGTCGGCAAAAACGATGCGCCGGAGGTGGTCCGTGATGCGGACCGGCGGCGACAGACGGTGGAGACGTTGGCGAAGGCGGGGTTGCTTTCTCCGAAGCACGTGAAATCACAGGAGCCTGCGAGCACGTCAATCGGTGCCGGCGCAGTCAGCGCAGATGTCCCAGAGGTGGAGTTGTCCGACAGCGGCCAAAACGACAGCGTTCTACTGCACTATTACGCAAAGCGGTCCGCGCCGGGTGCGGTTCCTTTTGTGAAGGCGGCAGTGTATGAGTTGCTCAGTCTGGCGCTGAACGCGATTTGGAAGGGGCTGTTAGATGAGGTGGCTGAGCGCAACAGGATTGCCATCGGCGATTGGGTCGATTCCGTAACAAGCGGGTCCGGTGATGCAGGTTTTTGGAACGCACCGCTGCTCAAAGCGGCTTCAGCGGTACGGGCTCCGGAAGCGGTTCTCGTTAAACGTCTGTCCGCGGGGAAGAACTCGGTGCGGAGCGGAATGCTGCTTGCGTTGAGGGTGTTCGGGCGTCGCGAGAATCAAAATGCGCTGAAGAGCTTGGCCGATACCGCGTTGGTGGACCTGATTCGCACTGTGATCGAGATGCGTCGGGATCAAACGGCGCGAGCGGCCCTGCCAGGCTTGGTCCGGCAGTTGTTGGATCGTCACCGCGACGTATCGGAGCGAAAGGGCAAGCAGCAATGGTTGCAATGCGATGGACGCGATGTGTGGAAAGCGGAAGAGCGCGACGTGCAAATTGTCTTGCGGTTCCACAGTTACCGGATGCCGCAGTTAATGTCTTTAATGCGCGACTTGGATTTTGAAAGGAGCGATTTGCGTTTTGACTGAGGCCAAAATCAACCTCTTCGGCGAGATCGAGAACTTCGCGCCACACGAGGATGTGCGCCATGCGTTGTTGTTGACCTACAACTTCGATGGCCCCTTTATCGAAGAGTCGGAGCGTGGTTTGCTGGATGTGCTATGGCGGCGTAATTGCACGAACATCCTGGTGGTTCGCGATGGCAGGGCTGTTGTGGCGGAGAAAGGAAAACAATCGCATCGCTACGCAGTCGTCAACGCCGCCTATAGCAAACGCACGTTTCACCCCAAACTCGTGTTGCTATTGTCGTCTTCCGAAATCTTGGCTGCAGTAGGCTCTGCGAATCTCACGCGCGGCGGTTTGGAAACGAACTTGGAACTCGTCAACATCTATCGCTTGTCCTGCCACAGTGGCCCGCGCAAGTTTTTCGTGTCGCTCCGGGATTATGTGCTGCGATTGCTTAATCTCGAACTGTCCTTGAACGCGCCGACGCAGCAAGCCGCGAAACAGCTCGTTGCTGATCTCGATACCTTCTTGGCCGAAACCACTGCCGTGCACGGCTTCGCTGAGCCATTGCTCCTTCACAACTACGAGAAGCCGCTGTGGCCTCAAATCGTCGGTTCCTTGCCTGCGAAAAGGTTGGAGTCGCTTTGGGTCGTCAGCCCGTTCTATGAACCGCCTCCGGGTGCAGCGGAGGATCCACCGGATGACGCGCCCGACCGGTCGTTACTGGCAAACATCTTTGAGTCGTTCAGCTTTAGCGGGAAACAGTCGCCGCCGTTGCGTTTCTACTTTCAGGCCGATGGGAAAGGGCTGACGCTGTTGCCGGTCCCTCTGCTGCGTCACTGGAAGAATTCGATTGAGCTTTACCAGAAGAATTCGACCGCCGATGACAAACGGGCATTGCACGGAAAAATGCTCGCGCTGGCGGGCCGGGCGGCCAACGGAAAGCACTTCGTTACGCTGGTTGTCGGCTCGGCGAATTTTACTCGGGCCGCGTTGCTGGCGATGCCACCCAATGGCAACGCGGAGCTTGTTGTGCTGACAACATTCTTCCGGCCTGATGATCTTGCCGAGCGACTGGCCGACCACCTGAACCTCAATCAGCTTTTCAGCAAAGTGGAGGATTGGGATCGGCTGACGGTGCGTGCGCTGCCGCCGAAGCGGTCAACACCAGCGGTTGAAGTATTTGAGGGTTGGGTATCGCTTGCTGAACGGCAAGTTCGGGTTTTCTTCCGCGCCTCGGCTGCGGTGCATCGGTTGGTTGTGACGATGTTGTCGGCGAGCAAGGATAAGACCGACCCGCTCATGCTCGGCGAAATGACCGCGCCCTTGCCGCAGTTCGGCGAGTTCAAACTGCCTGAAGCAGCGATCATCTTGAGCGAGCCGGGCGGGGGCGTAAGGCAACTGCCGTATCACCGCGTTCGCGTCGAAGCATTCGACGACAAAGGCCGATTGCTGGGCACGGGCGAGGCAGAGCTGAACGTGGATTGCCCGGAGCGATTCTGCGGTGACTGGCTGTGTTCCGCAGAAGAGTCGCGGCTCGAAGACCGCATCTACCAAGCAGGGCTTGGAGTTGTTGCCGACTACGCCTCGATGCGTCAACAAGTCGAGCGCGTTCTGTCAGCCGCTGAGCGCGGTCATGATGAGTCGGCACCGAAGCCCTCACACCAGGCGGACCTCGACGTGTTCTTCCGCCGGCTGCATCTCGGCTTCCGGGGATTGAGTCTGCGGCTTCATCAAGGCGATGGTTCGGCTTATGACTGTCGCGGGGCACTTCGGCAGCTCGCCCAATGGGCGCAAGAGGCTGCGCAGAAGGACGAGTTGCACTCTGTAGAACAACGCCTCTACATCGCCGATCGCATTCTACGCGCGGCTGCGGATTGCGTAGAGATCATGTGGCGGGCCAAACGACCTGTTAGCACCATTGCCACCATCTTGCACGAGGACTTTCTTGATCGCGCCGCGCCACTAGCTGTCTTCGTGCGCGAGCAAAGTCGCGATCCGTCCTTGGGTGTGGCCGGTCGCGACTTGATGGCGCGATGGCGAACACTTCAAAAGCAATATCCGCCAGTGGCGAAATCATGAACCGCGACGCACTCGATGAATTGGCCGGTTCGATCAACTTGGGGCGCGAGCGCCAGCAGAAAGCCGTGCGTTGGGCGTTGGAGCGCCTGCTTGGCACCGGCCAATGCGGCGTGGTGCTGGCCGATGAAGTCGGCTGCGGCAAGACCTACGAGGCACTGGCGCTGCTGGCGTTGTTGTGGCGGCACTACCGCTTTAGCAAAGGGATTTGCCGAGTGCTCGTACTCTGCAAGCCAAGCCTGCTGCGCAAATGGTTGGAGGAATTGACAGATAGGCCGCGTTCGGGCGGCGTAAAACACGGGTTGCGTTCTTACCTGGATGGAGTCGAGTGGCAACCGTTTATAAAGGGGTTTGTGGATCGTGTGCGGTTTATTGACAAGCTTGCCACAGCGAGAGCCATGTGGCGTGGAGCCGACGGCCGGTCGCTACGCGGTAAGCGTCGCGGCGGCAAGATCCAGGTGCCCAACGGGCTTTATCTGGTCAATAACTTACTGCTCTACGCCGACAAGCGGGCGCGTTCAAAACCACTGGCCTACCTTCATCGTACCGATTGGGATGTTGTCATCGTGGACGAGGCGCATCATTTCGGCAAAGGAAAAAAGTGCGACACGATCTTTGAGACGCCTGCCGCCAAGCTGCGTTACCGTCACATCCTGCTGCTGTCCGCGACGCCCTTCGAACTCGATCCGAGCGAGATGCTGAACCTGTTGCGATTAGCCCGTGCCGATGAGTCGGACTTGGCCTGTCTCGGCAAATTGCTTGAAGACTACCAATCCACCCTTGGCCTCTTCTACGGCTTGCGCTCGCTGCCAGCGGACAATACCCAGCGCCGCGCAGTCGTGGAAAAGCTGAATCGGCTCCGTGACGACTGCGATGGCCGCGCGGGACTGCAAACGCTCCTGCGCCGTTACCTCGTGCGCAATCGCAAGGACTCGCAGCAAAGAGAATATGCCTTGGTTGTCCGCGAGGGCGACTCGCTATTGAAACGACGGTTCGAGAAGTTCGACGATCTCAAAACTCTCTGCGCGCGGCTGCCGCTGATTCCGTTCCACGGGCCAGATGCCCTCTTTTACCTTCAGTTGCGGGAACTTATTCAAGAAGTCATTGAGCGCTCTTGCCCCGAAGAAAACGCGCGGCGCACATTTGTCGCGATGGACTTGCAGCAAGGGTTGTCTTCGTATCCGCAGCTGCTGGCCCCAGCAGGCGCGGGAAAACCCAAGCGGCTGTTAGAACGGAGCAGCAAGCAAGCCCGCCGCCTCCGTCGCTTGCTCACGGAGTGGAACAAGAAGAACGGACATCGACGCCTTCACCCGAAGGTTTCCGCGCTCGTACAAGTGGTACGTGCGATCGCTGAGGCTGAGATTCAGCGCGTCGAGTCTTCTGAGCATCCGGCTTGGTTCGCAAAGATCGTCGTTTTCAACAAACTGGTGAGCGGTACAGCGCCACACTTGCGTGAGGAGTTGGAGCGAGAGCTGACAACTCTGTTTGCGAGGATGCTCGATCGCCTCGCTTCGGCGACTGTTTTCGGTAACGCCGAGTCCTTGCGCATGGCCGCCCGTCGGGTCGTTCAGGCGGAAATCGAACATGAAGCACGCGAGAGAGGCAAGCAGCTAATCTTGGACATTGACTTGCTGAGGCAGGCTGGCTTTAAAGGAAAACGTTCGATGCACGCCGTCCGTGCGTTGGCGCCTTTCTTGAAGCTCCGCGCAACTCAATCGCTTTTCCTCATCGAGTCCTTGCGTCAGCAACTGCCTCAACCGCTCGACCGCATTGGTCTCGGTCAATTCATCCGTGAGCGGTTGATTAGGCCAACGACGGAGGAACTTGACCGGATTATAAACAACTATCTGGATAGCGGCCCGGACGCGGGCGAGCTGGATCGACCTGGACGCGACGAAGCACGCAAAACCGGCCTGCACCAACTCTCCCTTTTGCGCGAAAGGCTTCGCTCGCCCGGTCTTGTCGCCCGCTACGACGGCGAGACTGGCGAAGACCGTGAATCCAATCGCATCAACTTCAATGACCGCTGGAATCCGTTTGTACTGTTGGTGAGCCGCGTCGGCGAGGAAGGCATAGACCTGCAACATCGCTCCCGCTACATCCTCCACTATGACCTAGAATGGAATCCCGCCAAGATGGAGCAGCGTGAAGGCCGCGTGGATCGCGAAGGCTACGGACATCAAGGCCAGCCGATTGACGTGCGTTTCTTCCTTCTCAAAGGCACGTACGAAGAGCGTATTTTTCATACCGTTATGCAGCGCGACCAGTGGTTCCAAATCTTAATGGGCCAACAGCGTCGACGACTTGGACAAGTCCCAAAAGATGACACCAAGTCAAATGATATGCTCGACGCTGAATTGCTTGACGGCGTTTGTTCTGACGCTGAACACGGGATTGATCGGATGACCGAGGCTGAAAAGCACGCGGTGATGCTCGACTTGCAGCCACGCCTTTGAGCCGATGATGTCAGAAGGGCAACTGCGAACCCAGAATATCCCCCTAGTCGGACTACGACCTCTACGACCCTCACAACCCCTTGGCATCACCATTGGCATTTACCTGGCCCACTGACCAGCGGCTCCCCGCGCTGGCCCGTGCCTGTGGTCGGCTCTACTCATTCGTTCCGCCGACCTCTGCACGCGCCGCGACGGTGCTGGTTCATCGGCAGTCCGTGCCGCCTCCCGTCGCGGTTGGCTGGAACGACTATGCGTCCGTCCCGCCCGTCGCTCCGTCCATCGGCACCGACTGCCTTTTCATGCTGTGCCTGCTGAATCCGTCAGTTGAGCAGACAGAAACTCGATGTAATTACGCTTCTTGCTGTCACCACACTTGGCGGCGTGCCGTCGCGCCCGATTGTATGGCTTCGCTCCCGCCGTCAATGTAGAACGCCCTGTCCCCTGCGTCTCCACATAGTGACCGCGCTCGCTCAGCCACGAGGACTGGCTCTTAAGATTGGCACGCGGGGGTTTGCACGGACGTGGATTGTATCTGTCGTCCGTGTCGATGGCACTGTCCGCTTCAAGGAAGAGGACGTTCTGCGCCTCTTGACCGAGAATACGGGACCGAAACCGCGTTCGCTCTCCTTGTCGTCGTATCGCATGAGGTCGTAACCACGGCGGCTATGCCGCTCGCGATTTTTTCGCGCTGCCTCCATCATCCTGTCACGCCACACTACGGCGGCTGCTTCTCAGCGTGAATACTATCTTAGGGTGTCACGGTTTCCAAAAAGCCAAACACTTTGAAGTCTGCGGGGTTGGCAGTAAGCAAACGACGAACGCCGCTCGTGTGAAGCACGGCGGCAAGGTGGGTGTCCAAAATGCGTTTGCGCCCCAAATGGAATTCCCGCATCCAGCGTAGCGTTTGACGGAAACTCTCGTCGGTCGGCTGAATCAGGCTCACTGTGGAATTGGAAGTAAACTCCTCAATCCATTCCAAGGCTTCGGTCATGGTGAGCGGCGGGGAAAACCTTCGGTCGTCGGTCGCAACGTGAAGAAATTCGGTGGCGATTAAGGGCGGAAAAACCAATCGCTCGCCGCGTCCAATTTCGGCTTGAACTGCTGCGACGGTTTTCGCATTGGCGGGGTGTTCGGCAAAGGCAAGCTGGACAAGTATGTTGCAGTCCAAGCCAATCATGACTGGCCGAACATTTCCTCTGCGAGTTCCCCTTGTGAAATCGCGGGGGTCAGGACGCGATGGCCTTTAAGTGAGCGGATCTGCAAAGCCGCGCCGTTTCCTGCTTCCGTTACGTGCGCGGATACAATTCTGGCAACGGGTTTGTCGCCTTGCGTGAGCAAGACCTCATTTCCCGCCTGCACCTGTTTAACTAGGTCGGCGAGGTGGGCGGCTCCAACTTCTTTGATCACTGTCATGGGTTAATAATACAGCTTTTCCTGCCTGTAGTCGAGTGCCGTTTATTATCGGTGTCACGCTACGCTCTGGCGGCTTCTTATCGGCACCACGTTGCGCGCCTGCTTGGGCGAAATGCTCCACCATGCTGCCGCCTCCTGCGGCGTCACAAGCTCTCTGTAGTGGCGGAAAATCATGTTCGGGGTGTTGCCCATTTCGAGGGCCACCTTGGCGGCGTCCTGGCACTGTGCTAAGCGGTATGTTGCAAACGAATGCCGCAAGCCGTTCTTCGGCCAGCGAATGCCAAGGGTCTTCCCTAGCGTTACCACCGTCCGCCTAACACTTATCCACGGGCAAACCGGGCCAGTTTGCGCGGCATACGGCGCAAGCCATGCCTGCAAGTTCGGTTGAATTGGGATAAGGCGGCGCTGCGCGGTCTTGGCCTTCTTTGCCTTCACTTCCACGAACCCTTGCGCGAAACGAATATCCTCCCACTCAAGGCGCAGAAGCTCGGCGTGGCGAAGTCCGGTGAAAGCGCCAAGGGCGAGAAACGGCACCACCTCTGCGCTTGCTCCAGCGATGAGCTTCGCGAAGTCTTGCGGCCGGAAGATTTCGATCTCACTGCCCGCGTCCTTTGCGCGGGACAGCGCGTCGGCTTCTGTGGTGCGATCACGCAGCAGATAGCCGCGCTGACGAGCAAACCGAAACAGCAATACAACAAGACCCCGAAAATTGTTCCGCGTCCGCATGGAGACCGGCAATGACCGCAACCAGCTCTCAATCTGTCCCTGCTTCACTTCCCTGATGGGAACGGGGAATGCGGCGGCGATACGTGGAAGCCGCGCGTTTAGGTCTCTGAGATAGTCGGCGCTGAACCGATCTTGCCGCTTGGCAGCCAGCAATTCGTCGGCAACCTCCTTGACGGTCTTTATCGGCAAGTTGCTCTGATTGTGTTGCAGGTAAAAATCGACAGCCTCACTCAGCGACACGTCCGGGAGCTTCTTTCTGGCTTTGGCGTAGGCTTCGACTGCATCGTGGAGCGGCACGCCGAAGGGTCTGAGTGTGTCGAGCGCTCGCGTGTAGATGTCGCGGTCTGCGCCTGTCAGGCTGAGGCCAGCGGCTTTCTGGCCGTGGATAGCGCTTGCGACTTCTTCCGCCCGTTTGGTGGCTTCCTCGCGCGTGGAGCGCGTCTCCCGCTTGCGCCTTCCGTCTTGGTAGTAGCTGAGGCACCAGCGGCCTTCGGCAAGCGCATAGATTGGGACTTTGACTGATCCTACGCTGACAAGAAAGGAATCGTTCCTTTTCACGTTCCTAAAGTAGCACAGTGTCACGGGTTTGTCACGGAAAAAGTAATGTATTTCAATTACTTAGGAAAGATGGTCGGGACGGCGGGATTTGAACCCGCGACCTCTTGGTCCCGAACCAAGCGCGCTAGCCAAACTGCGCTACGTCCCGTCCTTCGAACAACACGCTACTTAATCACACTTTCCGGCGCGCACGCAAGAACTCAATCACCATCGGCATGACCGACAGGATGATAATCGCCAGTTCCACGACCCCAAAATGCTCCTTCACAAACCTCAGCCCGCCAAACCAGTAACCGCCAAACAACAGCAGTGTCACCCACAGAACGCCGCCGGCCACGTTGTAAGCGGTGAATTTCAGATACTTCATGTGCCCCACTCCCGCCACAAACGGCGCAAACGTGCGCACGATCGGCACAAACCGCGTAATGATGATCGTCTCGCCGCCATACTTCTCGTAGAACGCGTGCGTCTTTTCCAGATACTTCGGCTTGATGATCCGCGGAAACCTTGCAGAGAGTTTGTCACCGAAGAAGTGACCTACCGAGTAGTTTGTCGTGTTCCCGATGACGGCAGCGCCGGCCAACAGCAGAAACAGCCACCCCACACTCAACGGGCTGCCTGCCGTCGCGGCCAACGCGCCCGCCGCAAACAACAGTGAATCACCCGGCAGAAACGGCGTCACCACAAACCCCGTTTCGGAAAAGATGATCACGAACAGGATCGCATAGGTCCAGGCCGTCCCGTGGTCCTGCATCGCTTTGTTCAGATGCCTGTCCAGATGCAGGAACAGGTCGATGAGATTGTGCAATACTTGCATAAAGGGTCGTTACGTGTACCACACCGCCCTGCCCTTGTCAGCCCGGAAGATTTTGAGGGTGGCGGCCGACTCGGTCGGGGGTTCTCACCAATACTTCCCGACCAGTTTGAAAAAGCGAACGGCGTCCTGCCAAGGGTGGATGCGGCTGCTGCGGCCGGCTTCGTAAATGGTGCGGATCGGGACGCTGACGATCTTGTGGCCGGCCCGACCGGCTTGGATCAACATTTCGGTCTCGGTCTCAAACCGCGCGGTGGATGGCCTCAAGTCCTTCAGCACCGTGCGTCGCAGCAGCCGAAACCCGCACTGACTGTCCGGTATCCTCTGGCCCGCCAATTTGCTTGTGACCCAGGAGGTAAACTGGTTCGTCCACAGCCGCACCCGCGGCATCCGGCGCACGTCGCCCATGCGCGTGCCGACAACGACGTCGGCGCGCTCAGTGTCCGCAGCGTTGACGAACTTGTCGATCTCGGACGGGTCATGCTGGCCGTCGGCGTCCAGTAGAACTGCCAACTCGGCATCAGAACGCTCAAAGTAGTCGAGTGCGGTGGCAATGGCGGCGCCTTTTCCGCGATTCTGTGGATGACGAAGGACCGTTGCGCCGCCCCTTTCTGCGGCAGCGACTGTTTCATCTGTGGAACCGTCGTCGACCACCACCACGTTGTCGACGTGGCGGCGCGCCACGGCCACAACTTCGCCGACCCGTGCCGCTTCGTTATATGCGGGGATCAACGCAATACACCGGCTACTCATGTGTGGCGGCTCGGTTCGCTTCCGAATTTGTCACGTCTTTCGTGGCCGCACCGAACGCCGTGGCCGTGGCCAGGGCGCGGTCCACCTCGATGTCCCACAGATTGTGGAACAGAAACCACTGTTCGCTGTGCTGGCGGATGACACGCTCCAGCGCCATCGCGATCTGACGCATGACGTCGTCGACGGTCTGCCGCGATTTGTCCGCCCAAATCGGCTCCTCCACGATGTACCCGAAGGTGTCATCGGGCAACCGCACCATGAAAATCGGCAACAACGGCGCACCCGTCGCCAGCGCCAGTTTCGCCGGGCCGTCCGGCAATCGCGCCGGCCGCCCGAAAAACTCGACGGTCTGGTTGGACCCGGTGAAATCACGGTCGGCAACCAACCCTATGATTTCGTTGCGGCGTAGGGCGGCCATGCATTCCCGGCCGGCGCGCCCGAACGGGATGGGATACAAACCACGCGACGCGCGGTAGTGCCGATACAGTTCGTCCAGTTTCTTATCGGGCACTCGGAGCGCGACGGTATTGACTTTGTAGCCCGTCGCCGCCAGCGCGGCTGCGCCCAGTTCCCAATTGCCGAGATGCGCACTGAGAAAAATCACCCCTTTGCCGTGCGCCAGCAGGTTGTCGAGCACGGTGGGGACGTTGCCAAAATGCACGATCTCGTCGATGCACTTGGGATCAAGGCGCAGGAACTTGAAAAAGTCGACGAGATACTTGGCGAAGTTCAGAAAGTTTTCGCGGGCGAGCGAATGCAGCGCACGCGGCGATAGAGCGACGCCACTGCCGGCCTGGATTTGACGGAGGTTGCCGATGACATTTTCCCGACCGCGCTTGTCGAACAGGACGTAGAGGTCGGCGAGCCGACGGGCGATGCCGTAGGTCATCCGGCGCGGAAACAACCGCGACAGCAGTTCTGCGAACTTAAGCCAATAGTATTTCATGCAGCGACCGCGGAATTGGCAACCAGGAGCTTCAATATCTCCTGGGCACCGTTCTCCGCGGAGTGGGGACGTCCCAGCGCGGCGGCGGCCTCACGCATACTCCAGAGCTTTCGCGGGTTGCGCAGGAATTCATCCACGAACAGCATGACGTCGTTGGCATCTTCGGCTTCGACCGCCACGTTTTGCGAGAGCAGGTACTCCGTGTTCTTTGCCTCCTGACCAGGAATCGGATTGATAATGATCATCGGCAGCTTCTTTACGAGCGCTTCGGCAGTCGTGATACCACCCGGTTTTGTGATGATGATCTCGGCGATTTCCATCAACTCCTGCACGTTTTCGACGAACCCGAAAATTCTTGTGGCGTGGCGCAGCTTGGGACCTTTACGCGCGAGTTGTTCTTGAAGTTCCTGGTTCTTGCCCGTCACGACGATCACGTCGAACGGTTGCGGTAACTTGTTGAGTTTGCGAATCACCGACTTCATTGGCCCAAGTCCGAGACTGCCGCCCATCACCAGGATTTTGGGCAGGTCGGGCTTGAGACCCAGATTCTTGATCACCGCCGCCTTGTCCACCGGTTGTTGGAAAGATTCGTTTGTCGGGATGCCGAACGCGGCAACGCGCTCCGGCGGCACCCCTTGCGACACGAGTTTCTGGCGCGTGTCTTCACTGGGCGCGATATACAGATCCACGTTGGGATCGGCCCAGTAGCGGTGCGCGACAAAATCCGTGAGCACGCCGACCAACACAGGTGTTTTGCGACCCGTCGCTCGCTTCCAGGAAGCCATCACCCCGCAGGCGAACGCCTGCGTGCAAACGATGGCATCCGGATCGAATTCGTCCAGCACGCGCTGCAGCTTGCGGGAGTTGCCGCGATTGAGAAGTTCGCGAATTCTCGCGGTGCGCTCCTTAAATCCGGGGTTGTCATACATCCATTCCCAGATTTCGGGCGCGGTCTTCAAGGCCGCCAGGTAGGCCCTCAATGTCACTTTCGACAGCACGGGGTTTGCGTGACTGAATGAGTCCAGCAGCATCGTCTCGACGTGCGTATCGAGCCGGCGCATTGCCGTCTCGATTGCCATTGCCGCAGAATAATGGCCAGAGTGCTTCGTCAGATACAAAAATAGGATTCGCCTCGTCATCAGAATTGTCTGGCGAAGCATACAGAACAGCGCTTCGGCAGGTCAAACAATCTATTTGCCCCCTCCAATGGCGTGTCCCACTTCAAAAATGATAGAGACCACAAGCTACACGGTGTTAGGATAGAGACCATTTGCAGGACTTGTGGATACGTGACGGATTCTTGAGATATGGCTGAACGACGACGAATCCTGTTCTTTGTCGAGGGCGAGCCGCGGCACGGGCTGTCGCCTGCCAGCCGATTGCGGGCCTATCAATACGCCCCACTATTCGCCGCGGAGGGAATCGACTGCCAGTACCTGCCGTCCCATCCGCCGAAGTACTTCCATAGCGTGTATTGGCTGAATTGGCTCCGGCACGATGCCCGGTGGATTTATCGGGTTATCGTCCTGTGCGGCTGGATCTTCATGTGCGTCACGCGCCTCTGGCAAATGCGCCGCGTGCGCCCCCAAGACATCGTCCTGTTGCAGCGCGATTTCCTGCCCAATTCATGGTCGTTCCTGGAAAGGCGTCTCGCGCAGCGTACCCGTCACCTTGTCTTTGACCTCGACGATGCCATTCTCGAACAGAATCCCCGGAAGATTCGGATGATTCTGGGCTATGCTCAGCGCGTGATTGTCTCCACGCCATACCTCGCCGATCAGGTGGCCCCTTCCAATCCAAACGTCGCCGTCATCCCGACCCCGGTCGATACCGATTCGATCAAACCCGCGCTTCAAACCCATGCGTCAGCAGAACCGGTCATTGGCTGGATCGGCACGTCCGGCAATCTGGCATACCTGAAGTCTATCGAGGACGTCTTTCGGAAAATGGCCGCGAAGTCCCCGTTTCGGTTGCGGATCGTCTCGAACCGAATATACGCTTCCGAATATCCCCAGTTGCCTCCGGAAATAATGGAGACTGTCGAATGGCGATTGGAGGACGAGACCGCCCGGCTCCAGGGGTTCGATATCGGCATCATGCCGTTGGATGCCGGCCCATGGTGCCTGGGCAAAGCGGGGTTCAAGCTCCTGCAATACATGGCGGCCGGGCTTCCGGTCGTTGCCTCGCCCGTCGGCTTCAACCGCGAGCTGGTCCGCCACGGCGTCAACGGCTTCCTGGCCGATTCCGCCGAGGAATGGGAACGATATCTGACGCAGTTACTGAACGACCGGGACTTGCGGCGGCGGATGGGCCAACAGGGCCGGCAACTGGTTGAAAAAGAGTTCTCCCTCCGCCCAATGTTTGCCAAACTCCTCGGCGTGATCGATTCGGCATGAAAAACGGGACGATCTATTTTGTGGTGCCGCGCATCGACCGCACCGGCGGCTACGAACGCCAGGCGTTGACGCTATCGCGCGCGTTGATCGAACTCGGTGCGCCGCTGCGGATTCTCTCCGATTGTGAGCCCACCGAATTGCGTGATCATGTCCGCACTCTCCCCTCAGCATCCGTACTGAAGTTGTGCCGCGTTTTCCGACAGGAGTTTCAAGGGGCGCGCCGTGCAGGACCCGTCGTCGTGCATTTCCATGCGCTGTACCGGTTTTCCGCCGTGGGGTTGTGGACAGCGACGCGGCTTCATGTGCCGACTCTCCTGAAATTGCCATCCAGCACCGATGTGCGGGTGCTCTTCCAGTCGCCTCGCGTGGCGTTGCGTCTGTTCCAGCCCACGTTACAACGCGTCGATCGGTTCCTCTGCCCCAGTCGCACCGTCGCCGAGGAGCTTCGTCCGCGCCTCCGTCGCCCGGAAGCAGCCACCTACCTGCCCAATGGAGTCGACACACGCCGTTTTTCTCCGTCCACAAAGGAAGAGCAACTTCGCCAGCGTGACCGGCTCGGAATCCGCTTTCGACATGTCATCTTACACGTTGGCCGCCACGTCCCGCTCAAGGGCGGCGACGTCCTCATTCGGGCGTTCGCGCAAGCCAAAGGCTCGCTCCCGGTCGACACAGGCCTCGTGTTTCTTGGCGACGGCCAACAGACCGAAGCGTGGAAACGGCTCGCCGGCGAACTGGGCATCGGCGAGGCCGTCTTGTTTGCGTCGACGCACAACGAGCCAGAACTCTATTATCAAGCCGCGGATGCCTTCGCCCTGCCCTCCCTGCAGGAAGGCATGCCGAACGCCCTGCTGGAAGCCATGGCGTGCGGTTTGCCCTGCGCGGCATCGGACACAGGCGGGATTCGCGATATTCTGGCCGACAAGTTCCCCGGCCAGTTGGTCGCGCCCGGCGATGTGGACGCGCTGGCATCGGCGTTGGCGAAGCTGTTCCAACCCGCTGCTCTTGCATTGGGCGCGCAAATGCGCGAACATATCGAGGCGCATTTCTCCATCAACGTGATTGGCCGTCGTTTGATTGACTTGTACGAAGAACTGATTGGTTCGAACGGTTGATGCCATGAAAGTCCTTTTCCTGACGCAGACCTGTGAGCTTGGCCCGTCCAGCCGGTACCGGGTCTATCAATTGCTGCCATGGCTCAAAAAGCTGGGCGTGGACTGTGAAGTGTCGCCCGCCATTGACGATGCGCTGTATCGCCGGCTGTATTTGAATTTGCCGGTAAGAACCTCGCGGGCAGGCGCTTTCTCGGCTACGTGGCGACGACGACGTCACGATTTGGATCGGGTCAATGACTTCGACATCGTGTTCGTCCAAAAAGGCGTGTTCCCCGGCCTCTACTCCGGCTTCGAGAAGAAACTCGCCGCCCGCAAACCGCTCGTGTTCGATTTCGACGACGCAATCTGGCTGCCGCGCGTCGGCGGCTCGCGCGCGTTGCAGTCGTTACATCGGGAAGCGGCGATCCAGGACGTTTTGCGGTGCGCCAGAGCCGTCATCGCCGGCAACGACTTTCTCGCCGAATACGCCTCACGGTTCAACAAAACCGTTACGGTCGTGCCCAGTTCGATTTCTCTTGAGGACTACCCACAAGCGCCCAACTCAAGCCTCGTCGGCTGGATCGGCAGCCGCACCACGCTCCCCTACCTCAAACCGTTGAAACCGGCGTTCGACGCGTTGGGAATCACGCCCCGCGTCATCGCGTCGGGCGACCCGTCATCACTTGGCTTCGATACGGATTTTCATCCATGGCGGTTGGAAACGGAACGGAGTGAGTTGTCCCAGCTTGGCATTGGTGTCGCTCCCCTGCCGGACACACCGTGGGAACGGGGTAAGTGCGGCGTGAAACTCCTTCAGTACATGGCCTGTGGCATCCCCGTGGTCGCGTCTCCTGTGGGCGTAAACTCGAAGATCGTGACGCACGGCGTCAACGGCCTGCTGGCAAACTACATCGAAGATTGGGCTCCCGCCATTCACAGCCTGATGATTGACCCGAAATTGCGCCAACGACTCGGCGCGGCCGGACGCGACACCATCGAGAAACGTTTCCACGTTCAGCGCGCCGCCGGGGCGGTTTATTCCGTACTGCGTTCCCTTGTCTGAAACGTTCCTCCGCGCGCGCTTCTTTCGGGCTGTAATCGCCTCAAAAAGCTCGCACACCCCCCCCCAAACGAAGCCAAGTGACAAAATGGCACACTTGCACCTCTAACCACCTGTCCCTCAAGCCAATCCACATCGTCCAACACCCCGGAAAATTGGCTTCGTTTTTACTGTTTTAGTATTTGCCGGGTACCCCCAGCCCTGAGTCCGACGAGGGTATCCGGCCGTTCCGAGTGTTGCAGGCCGCAAGCCGAGTCCGACGAGACGCGCCATGGACTTGCCGGTGGCGCAACCCTCACGCAGCGCAATCTGCGTTGGAGGGCGAACCTCCCGGTGAGCCGTACCCCAGCCCCTCTTGTTCCCCTTCCCCCTATATCAAAGATCAAACAACCGCCCGACCGTAGCACTAATTCCAGACCGCGTCCAGCGAAACTTATCGCTCTCCCGATAATTAGCCTTGTGCCGTCCTTCGGTGGATAAACGGGGGTCGCCTGGCCCCGGCACCGAGGTCGGGGCGGCCGGGCTGCCGTCGCACCGCAGCCAAGACGCTTGTCGTGCTCCCCTAAGCGTACTATCCTACCCGAATTGCTTACTCTAGATGAGGACAGAGATTTTGATGACAGCCCCCCGGGGTACGGACGGTTTGCCGTAATGTTCTAGGGCAGACGGGTCGCTGCTTTAACAATTTACGGATCAGTCTTCGTACACGCACACCACGCCAGCACGCACACCAACGGCATGACCGGTAGACTGAAACGCATGTCTGCATAACTTAACGCGTGAGTCAACATCACATACGCAACCAGCGCGAGCATCAGGACCGTCTCAAATCCCCAAGGCCGCGCGCGCCACAGGCCGATCCCAAGCAGGGTCAAGTACACGAACTGAATTCCCACCGAAGCGACCTGCTCACGCCGCGCCGCGCTGAGAAACCAGAATCGTCCGCACTTTCGGACGAACATCTCCGCCGCGACGACCGGATTGCGAACGGCTTGTTCCCACGCCGCCCGATAGAAAACGCGGTCCAGCTCGACATCGGATGCGCCGGGATGTTGCGCGTTGATTTCCGCGACTGCCAGCATCCATTTTGCCTTCCCCGGTCCCTCCCAGAGTCCAAGGGTCGGTTGGTAATTCCCGATGAACGTGGTCACCCCGCCCCGCTCGGTCGCCACCGGCACAAACGCGCCATGCGTCACCACATAATTGCGCCACGTCCACGGCGCTACCACAATGATCATTCCCGCAATCAGGATCGCCACCCGTGAGAGTGGCACGCGGTGCAGATACGCCAGCGCCAACACCAGAACCGGCCACGCCAGAAACGTCGGCTTGCACAGATTTACCGCCGCCAGCAGTCCGCCCGCCGCCAGCCATGGCCAGGGTTTCGCGTGACGCAACGCCAGCAACTGCACGTACACATAGCTCATCAACAGAAACGTCAGCAGCACCTCTTTGTTGATGAACGCCACGCGCCAAATGGCGAAGGGATAGACCGCCCATAACGCCGCGACCTTCCAATTCCGTTTCGCCAACCGGTACACCAACCAGCAGGTGGCGGTGTCGAGGAACGCTTGCAACAACTTCACCACCCGTGGCGCGCCAGCCAGGGCCACAAACACCGGATACGCGGGGCCCCGGGTGACGTCGTGGTACTGGCCGTCGCGAATGGATTGGGCGATCGGCTCATAGCCATCTCCGTCATCGCGCAAATTCCAGCGTTCTTGCAGAAGCGGAAATCCTGCCACAACAAATGCCAGCCGCAGAAGCAGCGCAATCAGTAGGCAACTCCATAACAGTCGTGAGGCTGGCGTCTGCATCGAAAAATGGTGGGCGCGACAGGACTTGAACCTGTGACCTCGCGGGTGTGATCCGCGCGTTCTAGCCAACTGAACTACGCGCCCTTCCCCAAAAGTGTGCGCAGACTAGCAGCCTGTCGCCCGCTTTTCAAGTCTTGAGGACGGGATTGTCAACAGGCTAATCTATGGCTGCCAATGCCAACTGCTTCTCGCGTCCCAGCCGGTGCCTTCCGCCAGCTTCTGTTCCTGGTGGTGATGGCCCTCGCCGCGCTCACGGCCTTTGGAGTTCTACTGGGAGAACGATTCTCTCCCGAGAACTACCAGGCGTTCCCCATCGTCCCGTACACGGTCGAACTCACGGCGTTCGCGGTCGCGGTGGTGGCCGCGGTGTGTGGTTTCGTGGCGTTGACCCGGAAACGGGAATCGTGGCGGAGGTTCGCGGTTGGCGCCCTTCCGGTGGCGGGCGCATCCGTCCTCGTCCTCGTCAAACAGTTGTGGAATGCCCCCATCCACTTGTATGACATGCTGCTGTTTTGCGTCGCCTGCGGCTGGACAGCCCGGTTGTGGATGCAGGGCTTGCCCGCCAGCGACTCTCGGGCGGGCGAAACTTTTGCCAACCACCGGCTCACAAACCGCCTCCGCGCCGCGGTCTGGGGTTCCGTTGTGGCTCTCGCGGTCTACCAATTTCGACATCAGGTGTGGTACCTGAACAATTTGGCGCTGGGATACGCCGACTGCGGCGAGAACGCCCGGCTCCTGTTCAACTCGATCACGAATCCACACGAACTGTTTCTGCGGGTGAATCCGGACAAACCCCTGTGTTACGACCACATCGACTTTGGCATCGTGCCCTTTCTGCCACTCTGGTTGGTCTGGCCCGACCTCAAGCTCACCATCTTGCTGGAAGTGGTCTCGGTTTTCGGTGTCGCCGTGCCCCTCTTCTTCATGGCCAAACGCGCCCTTCAGTCGGAAATCGCGGCCCTGATGGTGGTGCTGGCCTGGGTCTTGTATCCGTCGACATCCCAGTTTGTGTACAGTGCGTCGTACGGTTTTCGGTGGGGCAACATGTGCCTGCTGCTGTACTTCGCTGCCCTCGCGTTTTGGACCAACAAGCGCGCCGGCTGGGCGCTCCTCTGCGCCGTGTGGGCCATCTTGATCAAGGAGGAGGCCGCCATCGTCGTTGGCATGTTCGGCATATACCTCGCCCTGTTCGAACGACGCAAACTCGCCGGCGCCGTGCTGGCAACTTCCGCGTTCGGATACTTCCTCCTGGCCACGTCGGTACTGGTCCCGCTCATCAGCGGACACAATTACGCGATGACCAGTTTCTTCCGCGACCTTGGAAATTCCAAACTGGAGATTCTTCTGTCGCCATTGACGAAGCCCTCTGTGTTCTGGGGAAAACTCTTCGAGCCCGCGTCCTGGTACTTCGCGGCGCTGCTGCTGGCCCCGTTGTTGTTTCTGCCGTTGCGTAAACCTTCCGTTCTGCTCATCGGATTGCTCACGTTTGTCTTCTGCTGCATGAACCATATTCTGAAGGATATCTGCTTTCATTATCAGGCCGCATTGTTGCCGGTGATCTTCTGGGCCTTCGTCGTCGCAGTTCAACAACAGCCCGGGGCTCAACAACGGTTCGCCACCCTCACGGGCGTGGCGGTCTCCTGCGCCGCGGTCTCGCTCTTTCTCGGCGCGCAGCCGTGGAGCAAGAGTACGGCGACCATTCACCTGTCCCCGGGCCGGCTCGAGAGGGTCGAACGACTCCGTCCGGAAATCAATCCCCGTGGCTCCTTGTTCGCCACGCAACGCGTCGCGGCGCATTTCGTCAAACAACGCTACCTGTATCTCGACCTGCCCGTGCCCGACGCGGTCGACTACGCGCTTCTGGACCTCCACGATTCGTGGCGCGGTTCCACGGACGACCTCCTTTGGCTGGAGAGGCTCCGACACATTCAGCACGAAGTCGAAGCCAACCCAAACCTCCATCTCATCCGCGCCGACGACGGCCTGTTGTTCTACTCTCGTCAGGGATCGCCTCTTGACGCGCAAAAACTTGTCGAACGGAACGAGTTGCCGGCCGTGGTGAACCGCCAGAGTCTCGCATTGGGTGGCGGGATCAGTGTCGTCGGATTCACAATGGAGCCAATGACGCCCGTCGCGAGCATCCAGATGGATCGGGTTCGGGTCACTGGCTTTTTCACCGTGTCGGCCCACACCAACATGGACATCGCCGTGCGCTGCATCGCCAACCTGAATGACCTCGGTAATGTCGACAGCTACGCGAGTGAATTCCAACCACTCGGTCAGTGCGTCTGGCCGGTATCGAAATGGGAAACCAACAAATACTACGCGGAGAGCTTCATTGTCTCTTTGCCGACCAGACTGGCCAGGAGCATTTCGTCCGTCAACTTCACCTCGATGCCGCTGGCTCGGTACCCGTAAGCCTCGGGTGAGGGATGACAGATCGGGTTAGGCTTTTCGAAGAATGGTGTCGTGCTTCCAATTCGCGTCGTCGCGGTTGGGATAATCGAGCGTGTACTGAAGGCCGCGCGATTCCTTGCGCTGTAGGGCGCTTTCGATAATCAACTCCGCCACCAGCGCCAGATTGCGCAGTTCGATCAGGTCCGGCGTGACCTTGTAATCCCAGTAGAACTGGTTGATCTCGCGCTGCAGGTTCTGGATGCGGGCGCGCGCGCGCAACAGCCGCTTGTCGGTGCGCACGATGCCGACGTAATCCCACATGAGGCGACGAATCTCATCCCAGTTGTGGGTCACGACGACGAGTTCATCGGGATTCGACGCGTTACCGCTTTCCCATGCTCGAAGCGCGGCCGGAGGTGCGGGGAGTTTATGGCGCTGCTGCAGCGCCACGCCCGCCGCCCGGTGCGCGATCACGAGCGCCTCCAGCAGGGAGTTGCTCGCCAGGCGGTTCGCCCCGTGCAATCCGGTGCATCCCACCTCGCCCGCCGCAAGCAACCCGGCAACCTCCGTCTCGCCGTCCACGTTCGTGACAACGCCGCCGCATTGATAATGCGCCGCCGGCACGACCGGGAGAGGGGCCTTGGTTATGTCGTGACCGTATTCGAGGCATTTCGCGTAGATGTTTGGAAACCGCTTCTTCACAAACTCGGGGTCCTTGTGCGTGATGTCCAGCAACACAAACTTCGCGCCCGTCTTCTTCATCTCCGCGTCAATGGCGCGAGCCACGATGTCTCGCGGCGCGAGATCGGCCATCGGGTGGTAGCGTTTCATGAACGCTTCGCCGTCCTTGCCGCGCAAGATCGCCCCCTCCCCGCGCACGGCTTCGCTGATCAGAAAGGATTTCGCCTTCGGATCGTAGAGGCAGGTGGGATGAAATTGGATGAACTCCATGTTGGCGACGCTCGCTCCGCCGCGGTACGCCATCGCCACGCCGTCCCCGCTGGCGATGTCGGGATTCGTGGTGTAGAGGTAGACCTTGCCCGAGCCGCCGGTGGCCAACAGCGTGATTTTCGCGGCAAACACCTCAACCGTGTTCTGTTTCTTATGCAGCGCATAGCATCCCACACACCGGTTGGGCCCGCTGAGGCCGAGTTTCTGGGTCGTAATCAGATCAATCACAATGGATTCTTCAAGCACCGTGATGTTCTTGTGCTTCGCCACCTGCGCCAACAATGCCCGCTCAATCTCGCGCCCGGTGATGTCACCGGCGTGCAGGATCCGCCGCCGTGTGTGTCCGCCCTCGCGTCCCAGATCGTATTGCCCGCGCGTGTTCTCCTGCTCGGTAAACTTCACGCCGAACTCGATCAGTTCACGCACGAGCGACGGGCCTTCGCTGACGATGGTGCGGACGGCATCCTCCTTGCAGAGGCCCGCACCCGCTTCCAGGGTGTCGCGCACGTGCAATTCCAACGAGTCATCCTTGGCCATCACCGCCGCGATGCCGCCCTGCGCGTAGTTGGTATTGCTCTCCGCCCGCTGTTTCTTGGTAATGATCGCGACGGTCCCCGCGGCTGCCACCTTCAAGGCGTACGTCAGCCCCGCGATGCCGCTGCCGATGACCAAAAAATCGTAATTCCGTTGTAAATTGTCTGCCATGATGGTTTCACTCCAAGGCGCATCGTACATCATACTCGCCGCTTGATGAAGTATATCTTGTTCCGTACCCTTGCGGCAAATGAAAGCGATCCGAGTCCATCAATTCGGCGGTCCCGAAGTGATGAAATTCGAGGATGTGCCTGATCCGAAGCCGGCGGCGGGTCAGGTGCTGGTGCGGTTGCGCGCTATCGGAGTGAATCCGGTCGATACGTACGTCCGCTCCGGTGGCTACACGGTCAATATCACCTTACCGCGTTGACGGCCGGGTTGGCCAATGGTTCGCTGAAACCCGTCATCAATCAGCAGCTTCCCCTGAAGGACGCACCAAGAGCATACGAGTTGGTTACGCAGCCGGGTGCCAACGGCAAAATCGTGTTGGTGCCGTAGAACCATCCGGCGGGCCTTCACTCTGATTGCCTTCTTGAGTGTCGCCGCCGCGCGGTCACTGAGATCAAATTGACCGCGACACGTTACAGAATCGCATTATCGATCAACCGGACCTTGCCCACGTGAGCCGCAATCAGGGCCACACTACCGTGCTGGACGTTGGCGACGGGCTCCAAGGTTTCGCCGTCAGCGATTTGCGCGTAGTCCAGACGCGCGACCGGGGCGAGGGACACGGTGCGCTGCATGGCGGCTTCCAGACGATGCGCGCTTTGCTCGCCTTCGGTGAACAGGTCGTACGCGACCCGGAGCGCCTTGGACAATACGGCAGCTTGCGCCCGCTCGGCTGTCGATAGCCGCGCGTTACGGCTGCTCAACGCGAGGCCGTCGGGCTCGCGGACCGTTGGCGCGAAGAAGATTTCGATCGGGAAGCGGAGATCACGAACCATTCGTTGCACGACTTTAAGCTGTTGGTAATCCTTTTGCCCAAAAATAGCCAGGTCGGGCTGGACGATATGGAAGAGCTTCGCAACCACGGTACACACACCGCGAAAATGTCCCGGCCGCCTCTCGCCTTCGAACCGCCGTGACAAGGTCGTCTCCTCAACCCACGTCGCGGCAGCGTGTGCGCTCCCGCCGTCGCCCGGATACATCTCATCATCGGATGGCGCAAAGACCACTTCCACCTTCTCGCGATTGCATAGCTGCTCATCGGCTCCCAAATCGCGCGGGTATTGCTTGAAGTCCTCGTGCGGACCGAACTGGGTCGGGTTCACGTAAATGCTGACGACCGCCGCCGCGCCTTGTTCACGCGCCCGACGCATCAACGCCGCGTGACCCTCGTGCAGCGCGCCCATCGTCGGCACCAACGCCACTCGCCGGCCCGACCGTCTCATTGCGGATAAAGCCGCCTGCATCTCATTGACCGTGCGGATCATGTCCATAACTCTCTCATAATAACTTCTGGTCTCAATCGCGTCACGGAGAAAACCGCGACGCATTGACAAGCAGCGCCGTTTTGTGTCTATTCGATTCGCCCATGACGGAATCTTACATCCAGCAGTTGTTGGCCGAACGCATCGGCGGCAAGACGTTTGGCAAAAGCACCGCGATCTACAAATTTGAAAAAATCAAACGCGCGAAACGCGCCGCCCTCGAGGCGCACCCGCACGGCGAGTTGATCGATCTCGGCGTGGGCGAGCCCGATGAAATGGCGTTCCCGCTCAGCGTCCGCGCCCTGTCGGAAGAAGCGCAAAAACCCGAAAACCGCGGCTATGCGGACAATGGCGGCCCGGAGTACCGTCGCGCGGCGGCGCAGTGGATGGAACACGTGTTCGGCGTGAAAGATCTCGACCCCGACGCCGAGATTGTCCACAGCATCGGGACCAAGGCGGCGTTGTCGATCCTGCCGGCGACCGTAATCAATCCCGGCGACGTGGCCATCATGACCGTGCCGGGTTATCCCGTGTTTGGCACGCATGCGAAGTGGTATGGCGGCGAGGTGTACAACCTCCCCCTCACCGAGGCCAACGATTTTCTTCCCGACCTCGATTCCACACCGCGCGACGCGCTCAAGCGCGCGAAGGTCATCGTGCTCAATTACCCGAACAACCCGACAGGCGCGAGCGCGACGCCGGAGTTTTTTGCGCGGGCGGTCGAGTTTGCCCGCAAGAACAAACTCGTCATCATTTCGGACGCGGCGTACGGCGCTCTCATGTTCGAAGGCAAACCGTTGTCGATTTTGTCCGTGCCCGGCGCAAAGGACGTAGCCATCGAACTGCATTCCATGAGCAAGGCGTTCAACATGACGGGGTGGCGGTTGGGCTTTGTGTGCGGCAATCCCCTGCTCGTCGCGGCCTACGGCAACGCGAAGGACAACACCGACAGCGGGCAGTTCCTGGCGATCCAGAAGGCGTGCGCGGCGACGCTGGATCATCCGGACATCACCGCGAAAATCGCCGCCAAATATTCCCGGCGCATGGACCTGCTGGTCGCCTGCCTGCGCAAGTTCGGGTTCCACGCCACGAAACCGAAAGGCTCGTTTTTCCTGTACGTGCGCGCGCCAAACGCCGTGGTAGACGGTGACGGCCATCGTACCGGATTCAAATCGGCGGAAGACGTGTCGCAATGGTTGATCACGCAGAAGCTGATCTCGACCGTGCCCTGGGACGACGCGGGGCCGTACCTGCGATTCTCGGTGACGTTTATCGCCAGGGGTGAATCGGACGAGCGGCGTGTCGTGGGTGAGATTGACAAGCGGTTCGCAGGACTGAAGTTCAAGTTCTAGCGCCGATGAACGACGCACCCGACAACTCCGCCTCGAAACCCGACACCGTGGATTTCTACGTCAGCGAATTTCAACGGCGATTCCGCCATTTCGAGGAGGCCCGCCAGGCGGAGCTGCGCCACATGAAACACGATTTCGTGGCGCGGATGTTTGGCGATTACGTCGCGCTGGGCGACAAGTCCACGTACGATTGCATGATGCGGGGGATGTTGAAGGAGGACGAGCGGGACAAATTGGAGACCGATCCACGGTTCACCAAGGCGTGGCGGATCTTCGTGGACCTGTGTTGGCTGAAGAAACAACTTGTCCGCGCCGCCCTCCTCCTCGGCGCGATTATCTTTGTGCTGGTAGCTGTGGTCCTCGTGTTCTTCGCCCTGCCCTACGTCGCCGGCCCGAACGCAAAGTGAACCACCGATCAGCGAAAGCTCTGCCCTTCGCCGGGGAAATCTCCCGACTCGACTTCACCCTTGTACGCGGCAAACGCCTTGCGCATTTCTTCGGAGAGATTCGCGTAGCGCTTCACGTGTTTTGGGGTGAACCGGGTGAACAAACCGAGCATGTCGTTGCTCACGAGAATCTGGCCATCGCAATGCAACCCCGCGCCGATGCCAAGGGTCGGCACGGAAACGGACTTCGTCACCTGTTCCGCCACGGCTGTGGTCGTACCTTCGATCACCATCGCAAACACGCCGGCCTGTTCCAGCGCCTTGGCGTCCCGCAACACTCTCTCCGCGGATTGCGGCGTGCGGCCCTGAATCTTGTAGCCACCCGTTTCGAGGATCGATTGCGGCAACAGCCCGATATGGCCCAGAACAGGGATCCCGGCTCCCACCAGCGCGCGGACCTGATCACTAATTGATTCGCCACCTTCGAGTTTGACTGCCTCGGCCCCGGCCTGGATGAAGCGACCCGCGTTTTCCAGCGCCATGCGCACGGTCGAGTACGTCATGGATGGCATGTCCGCCACGAGCAGCGCCCGGGGTTTGGCGCGGGCGACGGCCTTTGTATGATGAACCATCTCGTCCATCGTGACCGGCAAGGTGTTTTCATATCCGAGCACGGCCATGCCGAGCGAATCGCCCACCAGGATCAGATGGATGCCGACTTCGTCCATGACCTTTGCCGTAAAAAAATCGTACGCGGTCAGCGCCGAGATCTTTTGACCAAGCTGTTTCATCTCGCGCAACTTGCGGATATTGATCTTGTCCTCGTTCATGACGGATTCACCAATCCTGCTGGACGAATCTAATCTCTCCGTCGGCTGCTGGCAACTCACGCAAGAGCATCCGCACGGTCTTGCCCGTGCCTCGGATCGGCAAATCGGGCCGAATGGTCGATAGGGGCAGCAACACAAACCGCCGTCCGGCCATTCGCGGATGCGGGACCACCAGGTCCTTCTCCAGAATTTCCTTCTCCCCGAAGTAGAGAATGTCGATGTCAATACAACGCGCGGCGTTCTTCGGCAGGTTGCGGTCGCGTCCGTGGGCCACCTCGTAAGCCGTGATCTTTTTCAACAACGTCTTTGGCGCTCCTTCAAACTCGATTTCCAGAACGGCGTTCAGGAATCGTGGTGAATTGGGTGGACAACCGACCGGTTCCGTCTCGTACAACGGCGATAGGATGTGCCAGCCCTCTGGCGACAGGCTCAACAGGTAGGCTTTCGCCTGCTGCAAGTGTTGCAGTCGGTCGCCCAGATTCGAGCCGAGACCGAGGCCGACCTTCATGGCTGGGTACCGGACGCCGTGGCGCGTGGTTGCACCACAATCACGCGTCCCATGATGACCCACGAAACGTTTGCCTGCTGGCAAATCTCATCCAACAATCGCGCGGACGTGATGTTCTTTCGACGGACGCTGATCTTTGCCGTATTTGACGCGGAAGCGACGGAAGCGGCGGAAGCACCCTGCCGGGCGGGTACTGATGAAAAGGTTGTCGGGTGCGAGATCGCGTAACGGAAATCAAAGTGCTGCGGGTGGTTGTCGCGACTGGCTTCGTGCCAGGTTTTCAGAGCACTCTCCAGTGATACGTTCTCCAGGTCAACTTTGGGAATCACGGTCTGATCCAGGGACTTCTGAATCGCTGCCGCTCGCGGACTGGACGACGGAAGCTCGTTGCGTCCCTGGTACGCCGCGCATGTCGAAACCACGGCAGCGGCAATGCAGGCGATGATCAGTCCTTGTTTCACGGGGTGACCCATGCCGAACAATTGCTAGCGGAGCCCCAAGACGTCTTGCATGTCGTAAAGCCCCGGCTGTTGTTTGACGACCCACTTGGCCGCACGGAGCGCACCGCGTGCAAATGTCTCGCGACTGCTGGCACGGTGGGTCAACTCGATGCGCTCGCCCGCCGTGCCGAACGTGACCGTGTGGTCACCGACGACGTCGCCAATGCGCACCGCGTGCGCGGGCGCTTCTTTCCCGCGAACCTGCTTCAACACTTCCTGGAGCCTCTTCGCCGTGCCGCTGGGCGCGTCCTTCTTCGCCGTGTGATGCGTCTCAACAACCTCGGCCTCCCACTGGGGACCAACGATCTCGGCAACCTTTTGAGTGATCCAAAACAATGTGTTCACCCCCGTGCTGAAGTTCGCTGACCAGACGATGGGAATGACCTTCGTCAACGCACGCACGGCAGCTCTTTCGCTATCGCCATGGCCGGTGGTGCCGACGACAAGGGCCTTCTTGTGATCGGCGGCGATTTTCGCGACGGCCACGGTCGCCTCGCGCACGGAGAAATCAACCACGACATCGCCGGCAGCGATGACCTTCGTGAGATCGTCGCCCTGATCGACCTCACCGGTCAGACGAAGTTCCGGATCGCTGGACGCAGCGAACACGAGGGCGCGGCCCATGCGGCCTTTGGCGCCGCAGATGATGACGTTGACCGGGCTCACGCTTTCACCAAGCCGAGGGCTTGCAGCGTCTTCTTTAGTTGCGCGCGGTTGGCGTCGGCCAGGGGCACGAGCGGCAGGCGATAGGTTTCTTCAATCAGTCCCATCATGGCCATCGCCGCTTTGACGGGAACCGGGTTGGTTTCGATGAACAGATCCTTGAACAGCGGGAAGAGCTTCGCGTGGATGCGGCCCGCGCGCTCGAAATCGCCTTTCAGCGCCGCGTGGGTCATTTCCGTCAGCTCGCGCGGGATGACGTTGGAGACCACGCTGATCACGCCGACGGCGCCGACGCTCATCATCGGTAAGGTCAGGGAATCATCGCCCGAGAGGATGCAGAATTCGCGGTCGACCATCCCGCGCAACTGGCTGACGCGATCGACCACGCCGGTGGCTTCCTTGAGTCCGACGATGTACTGCGGCAAATCGCGACGCAGGCGCGCCATCGTGTCGTTGGAGATGTCCACGCCGCAGCGGCCAGGGATGTTGTACATAATGATCGGAATCTGGGCGGCTTCCGCAATGGCTCGGAAATGCGCGTACAAGCCCGCCTGGGACGGTTTGTTGTAATAAGGCGCCACCTGGAGCGACGCGTCGGCCCCGGCCTTCCTGGCATGTTCGGTCATGGAAATCGCTTCGTCGGTCGAGTTCGAGCCCGTACCCGCGATGACTTTGCAGCGCTTCGCCGCGAACTTCACCACCAGCTCGATGACGTGATTGTGTTCCTCGTGGCTGAGTGTCGGCGACTCGCCGGTCGTTCCGCAGGGAACGAGGCCGTCGACGCCCGCGGCGATCTGCTGCTCGACAATCTGGCGCAGCCGGGGCTCGTCGACTTTCCCGCCCTTGGTGAACGGCGTGACCAACGCTGTGTGTGTGCCGGTGAACATAAGACGGGGTATCATAAGACCAGACGGGGGTTTTTCAAGCGCGAAGCGAAGGACGCAGAGTCCATAAACGCGTTCACTTCGCGCCTTGGATCTCCGCCAGCGCGTTGCTGGCGGCGGCGAAATCAGGTTTGAGAGTCAGCGCCTGCTGATACTGCTCGATGGCTTCGGGTGCCCTGCCTGTTAGGGCCAGCGCCTTCCCCAGATTGTAGTGCGCACTCGGATCCAAGGGCTGCAGGCGCAGCGCCTCAACAAGGTGCGGGAGAGCATCCCGCGTGTTGTTAAATTGCAACAGGGCAATCCCCAGGTTGACGTGCGCCTCCTGGAGACCCGGGTTGATTCGCAGCGCCTGCTGATAGTGGTGGATGGCTCCCAGTGGTTGTCTCACCCGCCAGAATGCGAGGCCGAGATTATAGTGCGCGCTGGCATAATCAGGCCAGATCCGCAGCGCCTCTTCGTACTGCTGGATCGCCTCCGGCAGCTTCCCTTGCTGCAGCAACGCATTTCCGAGGTTGTAGTGCGCCTCGGCAAAATCCGGACGAATCTGTAGCGCCCGTTCGTAGTGCTGTATCGCCTCGGGCGCCTTCCCCAATTGCACCAGGGCGAGACCCAAATTGTTGTGGGCCTGAGCGTAATCATCGTCGATCTGCAACGCCCGCTCGAAATGTTTCACCGCCTCGGGTACGTTCCCCAATCCCTGCAGGGCAATTCCCAGATCATTGTGACCGTCCGCATCATTGGGATTGATGCGGAGCGCTTGTTCGCCATGGTCGCGGGCTTCCGGCAGGTTGCCTTGCAAAATCAGGATCTTCGCGAGGTTGTCGTGGGCCATCCAGCAACCGGGATTCTTGGCAAGTGTGTCGGACCACACCGTTCCCTCATTCTGGAAGGCGGCGCAATGTTGCCAGCTCAACACAACCAGAATGGCGGCAGCAGCCACTCCCAGCACGACCTGTGCGCCGCGTTCTCGCGCGAGGCGTCCAGCCACCGCGACCGCCAGCGTGATAATGCCGATGCTGGCCAGATACTGAAAATGGTCGGCCACAAACGAGTACCGAAAGAAATACACGTTGAAGAACCCCATCACCGGCAGGAGGGCCGCCACGAAAAACCCCATCCCGAACAACGCCGCTCGCGCCCAAGGTTGCCGGCGACACGCCCACAGGAGCGCGCCCACGGCGACCACGCCCGCGAGTGGCAGCCAGGACGAAGCCGAACCCGCGGACACGTCCCAGCGCGGATACACGAACATGAGGTTCGCCGGCCACAGCACGTGCGCCGCATAAAACCACACGGTCTTTCCCGCAACGACCAGACGTTCGGCCGGGGCCAACTGCCATCCCGCCGCGCCCGCCCGTTGCACCCAACGGTGTTGCTCGATGACCGTCATCGCCGACATTCCCAACGCCAACCCAAAGAACGGGGCGATACGGAGAATGTCGCCGCGCCGCCAACGTCCCCGTTCCCACCATGCACACAATAATAGGACAACCGGCAGCACCACGGTGGATGGTTTGCTGAGCATGGCTGCGGCGCCGAACGCTAAAGCCCGTGCGTACGAACCGCGTTTGTTGTCGGTCTCGAACCTCAGGAAGAACAGCACGGACAGGAAGAAGAAGAAACCGGATTGGGTGTTTTTCAATTCAGTCGCCCACGCCACCGTTTCGACGCAGACGGGATGCACCGCCCACAGCGCGGCGGCGAACCACGCGCCCGGAACCCTCAGACGCCGGAGCAGCGTCCACAACAGCACCGCATTGGCCGCCTGCAACGCGATGTTGACCGCGTGATACGGCAGCGGATGCAATCCCCAGAGGTGGCGTTCCACCCAGAAGGTGGTGAGCGTCAGCGGGTAGTACCGCGACGCCGCCAGCGACGACCAGATTTGCGTCAGTCCATGCACAGAGTTCATCGCGGGATTTGCGGTGAAATGGTCGTCATCATCCCAGATGAACCCGCAGCGCAGAGCCGGCGCGTACGTGATGAATGTGAGAATCACCAACAGGATGGCCAGGTCTGGCCAATTGTTCGCCGTGCGCGCTGGTTTCGTGTTGGTGGTCTCCATTTTTCCTTCAATATCCTTCAACGAATCGCTCCCGCCCGCAAACTCTTGTATCGCCCGTTTAACGCCCCATCATTCCGGCTCGTGAGAAACGACCGCACCATGACGCCGTAGACTTCGCCCCGCAAAACCTTCACGCGCCGCTCGGGATCGAGCGGGTTCTCCACCCGCAGCCGGGCAACCGTCATCAACCCGATCCAAATCGGCCAGATGCAGGCGAGGCGCAGTCGGGTCTCCGAACGGGGAATTTTCATCGTGTACTGCCAGCCGGCGTCTAAGTGGTCGACGGCCGTGTCGAGCCAACGGGCGTACAGGGCGCGAATCGCTTCAAAATTCTCCGGGTCGAGCAACGCGCGCGGGTCTTTCACTCGCAAATAGCACCGACCGATCCGCAAGTCCTTCGGGATATCGCGCAACACATTAACAAGTTGCAGGCCTTTGCCGAAGCGGACGCCCAACTGGCACATCTCGTCCACATTCCAGTCGCGCAGCGCGGGCAGGTGCGCCACGCACATCTTCGTCCAAAACTCGCCCACGCAGCCGGCAACCATGTAGGTGTAGCGATCCAGTTCCTCGTCGCTCGACAATGCGACCAACTTCTTCTCCGTCTCGCCGGGGAACTGCTGCAAATCAAAAATCTGCCCGCCCACGATAATCTTCAGCAACTCCTGGATGCGACGGGCGTCGGCTTCGTCAAACTGCCCCAGCGCAATCACGCAGTCTTCCAGCCGTTCCAGTAATTGCTTCTCGGCAGGCGATGTCTGTTGCTCGGCAATCGCCCCCAGATCCGGCACATGAGACAGGTTCTGGAGTTGCTGCAGCGCGACGGTGCGCTTGGCCCGTGGTACCGCCTTCGTGTCCGCAATCGTGTCCGTCGCGCGCGCCAACAGGTACGCCAGCGAAATTTGCGGGCGAATCGCCGGCGGCAAAACGCGGAGGGTAAGGTAAAACGAGCGTGACACCCCGCGCAGCAAGGGGCCGATCAATTCTGTTTGCGTGGTCACCATCGGCGGGGGCCACGATAAGGCCGCGGGACTCGCACGGCAAGCCAACAAGCGGGTGGCGGAGAATTTCTTGTGCGCCGACGCTGACCACCAATAGGCCGTCCGCCTTCCGCTCTTGCAGTTTCTGCCGACCCGTCACATACTCGGCCCATGCGGAAGCGAACCGTTGCCCAAATCCTGTACGGATTGACCCTGGCACTCGCTGTCAATTTCGCGCACGCCGATTCAACCAACGCGCCCGTGGTCCATCATAATCCGCGCTACCCGGCCCGCTGGTGGACACCCGTGCCGACAAACAACGTGCCCGCATGGGAAACTCTGCCCCAGGAAGCCGGTCCAGGCGAGGTGATCCTGTCCAAGCGCAATGAGCTCGGCCTGCTCTCCAATTTCGCGCCGACACCCTTCACGTTCCACGGCAAACGCTACGCCAGCCTCGAAGGTTTCTGGCAGATGATGAAGTATCCCGAAGGCCCCGACGATCCGCGGGCGACGTTTCCGGGTTTGGAATGGAAGTTCACGCGCGAACAGGTCGCGCAGTTTACCGCCTTCGATGCGAAGCACGCCGGCGATCTCGCCAACGAGAACATGCAGAAGATGGGCATCGCGTGGGTCACGTTCGAGGGCAACCGCATGGAGTACAGGCCCGCCGTGCCCGGCCAACACTATCAGTTGATTGTGGAGGCGACGCGCGAGAAGGTTCGCCAGAATCCCGAAGTCCGGAAGGTATTGCTTGCCACCGGCGATCTCATCCTGAAACCCGATCACCATCAGGCGCCCAACGCTCCCGCCGCGTGGCGCTACTACGAAATCCTCACCGCCATCCGCACGGAATTGCAACAGGCCGGCACCAACTCCGCCACTCAGTCCCGCTGATACGTCCCGACCAGTTCCGCCTGCGCGAGAATATGTCCCTTCATCGCCGCGTCAAGCTGGTGACGCTTCACGCCCGGCGCGAGATTCAATGCCGTATCCAACGCATACAGCCGAAAATGATAATGATGCACCCCGTGCCCGCGCGGCGGACACGGCCCGCCATAGCCGACTCGCCCAAAACTGGTCACGCCCTGCTTGAAGCCGGCCAATGCGGCAACCACATCGGTTTTTGCGACGCCTTCGGGCAATTCCGTCATGGTGGCGGGAATCGCATACGCCACCCAATGCACCCACGTTCCGCCAGGCGCATCCGGATCGTCCGCAATCAACGCAGAACTCTTCGTACCCGCCGGCGCGCCTTCCCACTTCAGCGCGGGCGATGCATCCTCGCCTTCGCACGAAAATTTGGCCGGCATGGGTTGATTGTTCCGAAAACTCGGACTGGTCAGGGTCAGTTGCGGCATGGTGGTCTCCTTCCCTTCTCCGCGCGCCCAAAGGCACGCACTCAGGAGTATTGCGAACACACAAATGCTCCCCCTCATCACTTTTGATTCTCCCCGCAATCGCCCCTGCGTGCAAGCTCTGCTTGCAAATCGAATCGCGATGCGTATACTTCCACCCAGCATCAGGAGTGGTCCGAGAGCTTTCGGACCTGCCAACCGAGGCGGGAGCGCCTACGGTGGCTTCTCCGAGGCAGGCGGCCTCGGAGGATGTGCGAGCGGCAAACGTCTGCTCGAACAACTCGCTCCGCGCAATTGACCGCGCTTCGCTGATGCGAACGCGGTTTTTGTTTTCCCTGATGCCGGCGGGCTGTTAACGTAGGCGGATTCCATGGTCAATCGCGACGAACGTACCAAGCTGCTGTTGTCATTGCTGGACGAACGCATCCTCGTGCTCGATGGCGCGATGGGCACGATGATCCAGCAGCGCAACCTTTCTGCCGATGACTTTGGCGGCCCCGCCCTCGAGGGCTGCAACGAAAACCTCGTGCTCACGCGGCCCGATGTCATCCTCGACATCCATCGCCAGTACTACGAGGCGGGCGCGGACATCGTCGAGACCGACACCTTCGGCGGCACGCCGTTGGTGCTCGCGGAGTATGGACTTGCCGACAAATGTTTCGAGCTGAACGCAGCCGCCGCGAAACTCGCGCGTCGAGCCGCGGAGGAATTTTCCACGCCGGCGAAACCGCGCTTCGTCGCGGCCTCCATCGGCCCGACCACGAAGGCCATCACGGTCACGGGCGGCGTGACGTTCGCGCAGTTGATCGACCATTTCTATCAACAAGTCCGCGGCCTCGCCGAAGGCGGCGCCGACATCCTGCTTGTCGAAACCTGCCAGGACACGCGCAACATCAAGGCCGCCCTTATCGGCATCCAGCAAGCCTTCGACGAATTCGGCTACAAACTCCCCATCATGGTCTCGGGCACGATCGAGCCCACGGGCACGATGCTCGCCGGCCAGGCCGCCGACGCCCTCGTCGTATCGCTCCAACACGTCGACTTGCTCAGCATCGGCCTCAATTGTGCGACTGGTCCCGAATTCATGACCGACCACATCCGCACCATCCACCAGATGGCCAACACGCGCGTCTCCTGCTATCCCAACGCGGGTTTGCCGAACGAGGAAGGTCTGTATCTCGAAACGCCGACCTCCCTCGCGTCGTCCCTCGAGCTCTTCGTGAAAAACGGCTGGCTCAACATCGTCGGCGGCTGTTGCGGCACCACTCCGCCCCACATCAAGGCCATCGCGCAGATGGTCGAGGGCAAACCCCCGCGCACATTTCGCGCCCCGCGCAGATCCTGGTACAGCGGCATCGAACTCGTCGAGGCCACCGACGACAACCGCCCGCTCATCGTCGGCGAGCGCACCAACGAAGTCGGCTCGCGCGCGTTCAAACGCCTCATCACCGACGAAAAATTCGAGGAAGCCACCGAGATTGCCCGCGCCCAGGTCAAGAGCGGCGCGCACATCATCGACATCAACCTCGAAAACACCGACCGCGACGAGCTGGCCGATATCGACCGCTTCTACGAGAAGGTCATCCACAAGGTCAAAGTGCCGTTCATGATCGACACGACGGACGCGAAAGCCATCGAGCGCGCGCTCACGTATTGCCTCGGCAAAAGCATCATCAACTCGATCAATTTCGAGGACGGCGAGGAGAAATTTCACAAGGTTCTGCCGCTCGTGAAGAAATTCGGCGCGGCCATCGTCATCGGCTCCATCGACGAGGACAAACTCCAGGCCCAGGCGATCACCCGCGAACGCAAACTCGCCGTCGCCCGGCGCGCCCGCGATTATTGCGTCACCCGCGGCATCCCCGAGGAAGACCTGATCTTCGACGCGCTGGTGTTCCCGTGCGCCACCGGCGACGAGAAGCACGTCGGCAGCGCGGTCGAAACCATCGAGGGCGTGCGCCTGATCAAGCAAGCCTTGCCGAAATGCAAGACCCTCCTCGGCGTGAGCAATGTCAGCTTCGGTCTGCCGCCCGCCGCGCGCGAGGTCATCAATTCCGTCTTTCTCTATCACGCGACGAAAGCCGGTCTCGACCTCGCCATCGTCAACGCCGAAAAACTCGAGCGGTACGCCACGATTCCCGACAAGGAAAAGAAGCTCGTCGAACATCTATTGTGGAATCTGCCGTTCACCGGCTTCGATGCGCCTGATGATTACCGCCAGCAGACCCGTGAACAGCGCGCCGCGATCAACCAGCACCACATCGCCGCCATCAACGAGCATTTCCGCACCGCCGAGAGCCGGGTAAAAAAGAAAACGTCGGACCTGCCGCTCGACGGTCGCCTCGCGAATTACATCCTCGAAGGCTCGAAGGACGGTCTCATCGACGACCTGAATTTGAAGCTCAAGGAAGCCGGGCCGCTCGACATCATCAACGGCCCGCTCATGGACGGCATGAAGGAGGTCGGCCGGCTGTTCAACGCCAACGAACTCATCGTCGCCGAGGTGCTGCAAAGCGCCGAGGCCATGAAGGCGGCGGTCGCGCACCTCGAACAATTCATGGAGAAGAAAGCCGACTCGACGAAGGGCAAGGTCTTGCTCGCCACCGTCAAGGGCGACGTGCACGACATCGGCAAAAACCTGGTGGAAATCATTCTCTCGAACAACGGGTTCAACGTCATCAATCTCGGCATCAAAGTCCCGCCCGAGGACCTGATCAAGGCCTACCGCGAGCACAAGCCCGACGCCATCGGCCTGTCCGGCCTGCTCGTGAAAAGCGCCCAGCAAATGGTCATCACCGCAGGCGACCTGAAACAGGCGGGGATCACCGTCCCCTTGCTCGTCGGCGGCGCCGCCCTCAGCGACAAGTTTACCCGCACCCGCATCGCGCCCAGCTACGAGCGCGTCGTCGTGTATTGCAAGGACGCCATGACCGGCTTGTCGATCATGAACCGGCTCATGGACCCCGCTGAACGGGACAAGGTCGCACAGGACCACTTGCCGTCTGGAGGGCCGAGCTCCCGCGAGGCCGCAGCCGTTGACGAATTTCCCGAGACGACCGAACGCAGCAGCCGCGTGCGCATCCTGCCCCCGCGTCCCGCGCCCTACCCCGACCGCAAATTGCGCGACGTGCCCCAGCTCCGCGAGCTTTGGGAATACATCAACCCACAGATGCTCTACGTTCGCCATCTCGGCTTCAAATCCAATTTCGAGAAGGCGCTGGCCGCCCGCGACCCGAAGGCGCTGGAATTGCAGAATTTGGTGGAGGACGTCAAAGTCGAGGCCGCCAAGTTCATGAAGGTCAAAGCCGTCTGGCAATTTTTTGATGCCGAGGCGGAGGGGAACTCAATCAAGTTGTTTGGAGGGCGAGCCTCCCGGCAAGCCGAAGAGGACGGTTCGGCAGGAGCCTCACCCTCCCAGCCGGGAGAGGGGCAACTTCTCCACACATTCCATTTCCACCGCCAACGCAAACCTGACGGCCTATGTCTCGCCGATTACGTCATGCCCCCAGCGCACGCGTCCCTGCTTGCGAACTACGATTCCGTCGCCCTCTTCGTCGTCGGCGCGGGTACCGGTATCCGCCAATGCGCCGAGGAATACAAAGCCCGGGGCGAATACCTGAAATCGCACGCCCTGCAAGCGCTCGCCATCGAGACCGCCGAAGCCTGCGCCGAATGGCTCCATCGCCGCCTCCGCGAGGACTGGGGTTTCCCCGATCCAGCCGAGACAACCATGATCGACCGCTTCCAGGCCCGATATCAGGGCAAACGCTATAGCTTCGGCTACCCCGCCTGCCCCGCGTTGGAGGATCAAGCGGGTATCTGGAAGCTCTTGAGGCCGGAAGACATCGGCGTCCAGTTGACAGAGGGGTTCATGATGGATCCGGAGGCGTCGGTCAGTGCGCTCGTATTTCATCATCCGGATTGTACGTATTTCGGCGTCGGAGACGTGCAAGACTGAAGACGTGCGAATACTATGAAAGGAGCCACCACTTCTCATAATTCTTGCGGTACGGCCGTGTTTTTTCCGTCTTCTCCTGAATGCAGTGCCTGATGTTCTGCGAATACAACTGTTTGACCCATCCGCCACTATCCCAATCTGACCAACTCGCGATCCGAAAACGCTCACGCGACTTCCGATTTGCGGTGAGGACTGTTAAGGAGACGTTGGCCAAGAGTTGAACCTCGTAGGGCGTCGCCGGCATTGTCCGAAGGAACTCCGTCAGCTCGCGCTTTGCGTGTTGCTTGATAGAACTGAGTCTTCCAATAGGTCTTTTGAAGCGGTAGGCGATCCAATAGGATTGGACCTCGTTGGGCTCAGTGAATTCAGCAAGGACACTAGCGAATGACTGCCGCAGGGGAACTTGATCCTGTTCCAAGCCCGTCCCGGTTCCGTCGCGAAAGTAGTTCTCATTCAGCCGCCGCACTTCCACAGCGACAACGCCTCCTATTGAGAAATCGGGGGGGACATTGCCATCAGGCTCGCAGACAATTCCCTCGTGTCCGGAAGCTATGAGATAGTCGAAGGCAATTCGCTCTTCGGGTTCTCATCGATGCGATTGGCGGGTCACCGGAGGATGCTCCGACAGTCGACATCAGCAAACCATCCGAATGGGACAGGGTCGTTGTCGTCAATTCATCGACGAAAGACAAACACTTCGAGCTTTAGCTTAGCCGTGGAGCGCGTCGAGAACGGCGCGGGGGTTGCGTGAAGCGATCTTGAGCAAGGCGCGGGCGGGACCGCGCGGATGACGGCGGCCTTGCTCCCAATTCTGCAACGTCGTCACGCTCACGCCAATCATGCGGGCAAACTGTCCCTGCGAAACGGCGAGATCGCGGCGGATTCCCTTGATGTCGGGAGCGAAGAACTTGGCGATGCGCGATGGTTTGCGCTGTCCCTTGGCAATCTCGCCAGCCTGCTTGACGCTCTCCAGTAGCTTCCGAAATTCCTTGTCCTTCATTTTAACGACTCCTTCACGATTGCCCGCAATTGTTTGAGTTGAGCGGGTGTCAAATCTTCCTGCTCATTCTTCTTGTAGGGCAGCAGCATGTAAATCCGATTGGCCGCGTCCCAATAATAGATCACGCGCAGCCCGCCGCGTTTGCCTCGCCCCGGTATCTCCCAGCGGATTTTCCGCAACCCGCCGCTGCCTCGGATGACGTCGCCGGTATCTGGACGGAGAAACAGGGCGAACTGCAGCCGCCGGTAGCTGTCCTCGGGCAAAAGTCTGATGATCTCCTTGGTGAAGACCGGTGTCTCAATGAACTCCACATGGGTCACTATACGTCATTGACGTAGTACGTCAAGTACAACGATGGCCAATCGGGAAGTCTCGCCGAAAGAAACGTCCCCGCCGTGCGCGGATCAGCCGTTTGCTCATTGTTCGGACCATACAGGCTCAACGGAAGTAGAGCTTCTCGATAATCACGACGCACAGCGCAATTCCCAATCCCCAGAGGGCACCGCAGAACAACAGCCACACCGTCCGGCGTTCTCGCAGCGCCATCTGTTGCGCGTGAACTTCCTTGAGGCGCGCGATTTCCTGCGCATGACGCTCCTCCGTGGCGCGTGCTTCGTCACGGAGAAGTTCGACGTGTTCCCTGGGGATCGGGGCGCTTCCGTGCTCTCGAATCAGTTTATCAACCAATTCCACGAGTGCCATAATGCGGTCCCTCCAGTGAGTCGGGGTTGTCGAACAATCAGGTGACAGGCACAATCCTACTGGGCGTGATCGCATCGGTCAACGATTTCAGGCTTGGTAGGACGTTGGGGTCACGTCCAATGGGCGTGTTGCCCGGCTGAGGCAGACGTGCGGTCAAGCCAAGCGGCGCGGTCGGGAGACCTGCGCCGAACAAGAGAATAGATGAACGGGCAAGATGCCCGTTCTACTTTGGGGCAATACAGGCGCGATGCCCGTTCTACTTTGGGCAATCGGTTATGGAGATTGTGTATTGACATTGTTATCGGGGTGGGATAAGATGGCGGCGGTTGTGGCTGTTCTTTGACATAAGGCGCCAGGCCCGGCATGGATGCTGGGGAGTGGCCGATGGCTGATGGCCGATGGCCGATGGCTGATGGCTGATGGCTGATGGCCGATGGCTGATGGCTGATGGCTGATGGCTGATGGCCGATGGCTGATGGCCGATGGCTGATGGCCGATGGCCGATGGCTGATGGCCGATGGCCGATGGCTGATGGCCGATGGCTGATGGCCGATGGCTGATGGCCGATGGCTGATGGCCGATGGCTGATGGCCGATG
>Ga0182027_10000501_pt1 | contig 68027 bp, 53 predicted proteins | sample 712E1DmetaG_FD_121300 | JGI IMG/M metagenome (GOLD analysis project Ga0182027, IMG submission 121300) | Permafrost microbial communities from Stordalen Mire, Sweden - 712E1D metaG (Illumina Assembly) | ecosystem: Environmental > Terrestrial > Soil > Wetlands > Permafrost | place: Sweden...
GTTAACTCTTCAAAAGCGCTGTCTTTTGAGATATACCCCGAAGCGCCCAGTTTAAATGCGTGAATTGCATATTGCTCCTGGGGGTGTACGCTCAATATAAGAACCGAAGTTTTTAAATTCTTCTCTTTGATCTTCTGCAGTACATCCAGGCCGCTCAACCCTGGCATTGAAACATCAAGGATTACCAGGTCATAGTTTCCCCCCTTGATTTTTAACCATGCTTCATTCCCATCGACTGCTTCATCAATCAATTTAATTTCATCAAGAGTCCTTACACATTGTTTAAGTCCTTCACGAACTATTGAATGGTCGTCAGCAAGAAGTATTTTCATTGCACTCCCCCTTTCTTTTCAGGAATAAAAATTATAAACTGTGATCCCTTTCCTTTTTCTGATGAAATATCGACTTTACCTCCAAATTGTCTGACTCGTTCACGCATGCTTATTAATCCCAGAGATTTATGCGATTCAATCTTTTCCTCAGGTATACCAATTCCATTATCCTGTACCACCAGGGTGACGCCTTTATTTGTTTGGTGAAGCTTAACATTTACAGATGAAGCTTTTGCGTGACGTATCACATTGGTCAGAGTTTCCTGAAGGGCTCTGAAGAATGTTAAGTTCATCTTTGAATCGTTAAAGTCTGAGTTATCTAATTTCAGTTTGCATCTGATTCCGGTTCTTTTTTCAAATTCTTCACAATACCATTCAATAGCTGAAACCAATCCGAGATCATCAAGAATACCCGGACGCAGATCTGATGAAATACGCTGCACATCTTTAATTGTATCTGAAACGAGTTCAATCATATTGTCAAGTTTCATAATAGCTTCAGGGTTGGAACCCACATATTTATGCATCCGGTTCAAATCGAGCTTTAGTGCAGTCATTGATTGTCCGAGCTCATCGTGAATTTCTCTTGATATAAAAGCTCTTTCATTCTCGCGGACATCATGTAGATGCTGATTAAGTTTTTCAAGTAATTCCTTTGACTTCCGAAGCTCTTCTTCTATCTTCTTTCTATCCGTTATATCGCGAGCGTCTGCGAAAACTCCAAGGACTTCTCCGGCAATATTTTTATATAATGTTGCATTAAATAATACATCCGTGGTTTTACCGCTAGAATGAAGCACCGTCATAGGGTAATTTTTAACCGATCCTCTTGATAATATTAGTTTGAATCCCTTTCTGACCTTATCAGGCTCTGAAAAGTAATCAGCAATGTTACTTCCGATAAGTTTCGCCCTTTTTATACCGGTAATCTTCTCAGTGGCAGAATTCAGGTCCGTAATCTTTCCCTCAGGATTTATTGTGACAAGAGGATCGAGGTTTGCTTCAATCAGGCTACGCGTATATTGAGCTGAATCATGAATTTCTTCTTCAATTTTCTTTCTTTCGGTAAGATCTAAGTGAACTGCCTGGTAATAAATCAGATGCCCCTCAGAATCTCTGATCTCCATTGCCGAAACAAGGACAAAGAATCTGGTTCCATCCCTTCTGATCACTTCAACCTCTCTTGGATGCATCTGTCTGTCCCGCTGAAGTTTCCGGATAACTTCTTCCCTGACCTCAGGATGTGCATATAAATTCTTGACATAAGTCACCTCAGCTAACATTTTTTCCGGATTTTCATAACCATACATCCTGGCATAGGCTGAATTGGCAAGCACTAGTTTTCCTTCTGGATCAGCCAACGAAATTCCTAACAGAGAGTTTTCGAAAATACTCTGGAATCTGACTTCACTTTCTCCGAGAGCTTTTGCAGTTTTTATCGGTTCTGTGACATCAGTTGCAACACCAATTAAACCCGTGACCTGGCCATTAATGTCAACGATAGGGACAAATTGATTATCGAAATGTACTCCATTTAATTCTGTAATTCCTGAAAGTTTTTTGCCATTAAGTACCCTGTCCAAAATCGATTTACCAGTTATAACATTACCATTGCGCTCAACTACTTTAAGATCAGAGAACAGGTCGTAAGCTGAAACACCAACATTTTCACCTGGCTTCATTCCGGTTTTTTCCAAAGCTTTCCCTTCATGAAGAATGAAAATACCTTTATCATCTGTAGCAAATATTGAAATTGGAGCGTTAGAGATGACTATCCGGAATAATTCCTCACTTTCCCGTATAATCTTTTCGGTCTGTTTACGTTCCGTTATATCGCGAGTCAGGCAGATATAACCTGTGATCGAGCCATCCTTTTTTAGCAGTACCGTCGCTGATGTCTCGCCCCAGAATTCTGTTCCGTCCTTCCTGATCAGCCTGTACACAATATTAGGACTCTTATTGCCTTTTAGCCGGCGCCTCATGATGTCAGCCCCAAACTCACGCATCAATGGAGCAACCAGCAGGCCCGGAGAAATGCCTATCATTTCCTCTGGCGAGTTGTACCGGAACATCCGGCATTGCTCCAGGTTTACACTTTTAATCAGTCCGTCAATGCCTATCAGGACAAGTCCGTCGGGGGATGAATCGAAGAGTAGACGGTAACGTTCTTCACTTTCCCGCAAAGCTTCTTCTGCCAACTTGCGTTGTAATGACACGGCTGCCAGAGACATGAAGGTCTCCAATATTTTTCTTGGCGGATCTGACTGACCTTGGCTCATTGCGAGCAGGGATGTACCATATAGTTTACCCTCAATGAGATAAGCAAGCCCGATGAACCGGTCAGCTTTGAGCAACGCCTTTATCGCAGCTCCCACGGGACGTGGGATAGCCCCAAAGCTCGCCTCGAACAAGGTTTTCCGTACTCCAATAATTTCTGAAGTCATGATATGGTACAACTCATCGCTTACTTCAGAGTGGATTTTGTATATATCCTGACCAAGCAGGCTAACGACTTTCTTCAAAAGCCGGGAATCAATCTCTATATGTTTTGTAGTTGTTGTTCTGTTAATATGACTATATTCTGAAAATATTACCGCTTTAGCGCCAGTTATTTTTTTCAGATGTCTGGCTATGAACGCTTCAAGATTATCTTCCAGGGATAACTTTGACAATTCGATGGAAAAACTGTTGAGTTTTAACAGGGCATCTTTCTGCTGTGTCAGTGTTTTCTCCGCTTGTTTGCATTCGGCGACGTCTTTTGAATATGATGTTTTTAATGAATCATAATCATGTTGCAGTTTCTGCAACTCTTTTATGAGTTCGTCTTTGGTTTTATCCCTGTAATTAGGCATGGGCATTTGGTGTTAGGCATCAGGCGTCGGACGTCGGGTGTTAGACTTCAGACTTTTAAGAATCAGCGCATCATTATCCTGGTCGTATTTATTATTATAGAACCTTACCATTTCTGAAATATCAAATTTATCCAGAAGAAAATATTTATCTATAAAATCCATAATTCGCTGACCACTCGTAATTATTGCATTAATTTTCATAGCAACAATATCCTCTTCTGATAAGATGGATATGTTGTCGAGGATAAAAGGTCCATTAATATATTTATACCGATGAGCTATGATGTCTGTTTCTATATTGCCAATTGCTCCTCTGAGGGTATTTGCCGATGAATAGAAAAGCTGAAGGGGAAAATCCTGACTAAGATTTTCAATCATTTGGGCAACATCAAATCCGAAGTTGGAGAATAGATCTATATCAACTGACCTGGGATGGCCGAGATATAATGCCAGGGCAGTTTCCCCGGTTAAAAAGAATCCTTTTAAATACTCTTTGCTTTTAAGCGATCTTAAGAGTTCCAAAGTTGAGGTGTCAATTGCTTCCGTATTTAACATTTAAAGATCTTTTTAGGTTTGTTAAACATTTTGGACGCGAAATTGAGTGTTTTGGGATCAAGATGGTTGAGCTTACAAAGTTCGTCAACTACCACACTTCTTCCATTATAGTCGATTAATAATTTTATCTCCTTAAGATTACCAAAAATAAAAACCCGCTCTATAATTAATCGTCTGGAGACATGATCCGGATTGTCAGAGATATCAACATCCCAAAAATATTGGGGTTTTAAAAAGTTACATAGTTCCATTCCGGTATTTAATTTATGCTAAAGATATCTATAAAACCTGAAAAAAGTCAAAAAATAGTTGCTCTTTCAGACTGTATTGCGACGCAAAAGCGGAAAGGCGGAAAGGCGCAAGGGCACAACGGAGCAAGGGCGCAAAAGCGGAAAGGGTTCGCATGGACATTTATATGACTCAGTGGATGGGAGCTTGAGGTTGCTTCTCCCGACTATGTCGGGATCGCAATGACCGTGCTTGCACAATAAGATACAGCCTGAGTAAGTCTTGGATTATATAAATAGCCGTGTCATTGCGAGGAACGAAGCAATCCCCTTCATCAATAAAGGAGCTGATTAAAAGAAGAGGTCCACAGGAGACTATACAAACGCAGATCTTAAAAGTGTCCTATGCCGTTATGCCGTTATGGTAAATGTTGAAGAAAAATTCAGAATAATAACTACATAGCAAACAGAGGATAAGGTTTCATCATTTCATTTACCTTCTTCCCTACTCTTTTGATCACTTCCTGGTCTTCGATATTCGAAATGACCTCATCAATTAGTCCGACAATGGTTTCCATGTGTTCTTCTTTGAGTCCTCTTGTTGTAATTGCCGGTGTACCGACTCTTAAGCCGGATGTAAGAAAAGGTGACCTGCTGTCGTAAGGAACCATATTCTTATTCACCGTTATATGCGAAAGGACAAGGGTGTTTTCAACTTTTTTACCTGATATATCGGGGAATTTGGTTCTGAGATCAATAAGCATTAGATGGTTGTCTGTACCCCCGGAGATAACCTTATATCCTCTTGTCATAAAAGATTTTGCCATTGTTTCAGCATTTTTCCTGACCTGTTTCTGATATTCTTTGAATTCCGGATCAAGAGCTTCAGCAAAAGAGACTGCTTTTGAAGCAATTACATGTTCAAGAGGTCCGCCCTGCACTCCTGGAAAAACAGCAGAGTTAAGAAGTGAAGACATCATTCTGATTTCACCTTTATTTGTTGCGATACCCCACGGGTTCTCAAAATCTTTTCCTAAAAGAATAATTCCTCCACGGGGACCACGAAGAGTTTTATGAGTTGTTGAAGTAACAATGTGAGCATGTTTCAAAGGGTTATTCAATAATCCGGCAGCGATCAATCCGGCAGGGTGAGCCATATCCACCACAAAAATTGCGCCTATTGAATCAGCAATTTTCCTCATCCTTTCATAATCCCATTCTCTCGAATATGCAGAAGCGCCGCCGATTATCATTTTAGGTTTTTCTTTCAGCGCCACCTCTTCCATCATATCATAATCGATAATACCGGTATCCTCCTTAACCCCGTAAGCAACAGGTCTGTACAATATCCCTGAAAAGTTTACAGGAGAACCGTGAGAGAGATGCCCCCCATGAGCAAGGTTCAGACCCATGAATGTGTCGCCCGGTTTGAGGACAGCCATAAAAACAGCCATATTTGCCTGGGCACCTGAATGTGGCTGAACATTTGCATACCCGGCGCCAAAAAGTTGTTTCAGACGATCGATGGCAATTTGCTCAGACTGATCGACGATCTCACAACCGCCATAATAACGGTTCCCGGGATATCCTTCTGCATATTTATTAGTCATTACTGATCCCATAGCTTCAAGAACCTGCGGACTCACAAAGTTTTCTGATGCTATCAGCTCGATCCCGTAAGCCTGGCGTTTATATTCTTTATCAATAAGATCAAAAATCAAATTGTCGCGTTTCATAGTGTGTTTCTTAAGAAATTAATAAATCTGAACAGATAAATATACGTTTAAAATAAATCTTCTTTTAATGTAATCAGATGTAATTCTGTAAATTCCGACTAATACAATTTTCAAATATAAGTTAACAGGAATCTATTCTTCTGAGAACTGTATAAGTAATTCCCTGTAAGTACTGTATATCCTGGCTTTGGAAATAAATCCCACGTAATATCCCTTGTCAAGAACCGGCAGATTCCATGCTCCAGTTGTGCGGAAAGATTCCATAACAGCATCAATGCCTTCATCCTTATCTATATAAGATGGAGGGATAGTCATTACATCTCTCATTAAGGTCTCGTCATATAGTTCAGGATTGAACATTATCTCTCTTACATCATCAAGCAAGACCACCCCTTCAAGAATATTATATTCATCCACAACAGGATAAATATTCCTTTTCGATTTTGATATTATATGTACCAGGTCTCGCAGCGTATCAGTGGATTTAACTTTGTACAGATCTGTTTCAATATCTTTTTTCCAATCCATAAAGGTCATTACAGCCTTATCCTTATCATGAGTTATAAGCTCACCTCTTCTGGCCAGCTCTACATGGTAGATTGAATGTTTTTCAAAACCTCTGATAGTAATATATGCTATTGTTGAGGTTATAATAAGTGGTATCAGGAGATCATAGCCACCGGTTATTTCTGCAATAAGGAATATTGCAGTCAATGGCGCATGCATAACACCCGCCATCATTCCGGCCATACCGACAAGAACAAAGCGATTGTCGGGCAGGCTGATATTGACAAACCGGTTCAGGAGATTTGCCACAACGTACCCAGTCACACCGCCGATAAACAAAGTCGGGGCAAAAATACCTCCCACTCCACCGGCACCGTTGGTAGAACTGGTTGCCACAACCTTCAGAAATATTAGGCAAATCATGAAAGTAATAATTGTCCATGTATTATTATTAATCTGACCAAATAAGCTGCTTCCTGTGACAATATCCGTATTTCCCTGGAGCAGAGCCATAATCGTATCATAACCTTCGCCAAAAAAAGGAGGGAAAATGTAAATAAGCAATCCAAGAACAATACCACCAATTCCAAGTCTGACATAATCATTCTTTATCTTTTCATACCCGCTTTCAAGTTTTAATGTCATCCATGAAAAATAGTGTGAAATCAATCCGCATGTTAAACCAAGGACTATATACCAGGGTATGTTTGTGATAATAAAAGACTCTTTCACTGAAAAAGTGAAGAGGACTTTATCACCCATGAGAAAGTAAGCGACAGTCGCAGCAGTTACTGAAGATATAAGAAGCGGTACTATAGAAGAAGTTGTAAGATCCAGCATTAAAATCTCCAGGGTAAAGACAATTCCTGCAATCGGAGCCTTGAATATCCCTGAAATGGCTCCTGCCGCACCGCAACCAATCAGAAGGGTAACATTCCGGTAATTCATTTTAAAGAACCTTCCGATAAACGATCCTATTGATGATCCTGTAAGAACAATAGGAGCTTCAGCGCCGACAGATCCTCCGAAACCGATGGTAATTGTACTGGCAATCAAAGATGTCCAGGTGTTATGAGTCCTGATATGACTTTTCTTTTTTGATATCGCATAAAGGATCCTGCTAATCCCATGGCCAATCTTTTCTTTGACAACAAATTTTACAAAAAGCAAAGTAATCAGCATGCCTAAAACAGGGTAAGCAAGATAGAGATAGCCGCCAGAATCGTGGCGTATTCCCTGGGTTAGGAAAAGATGGGTATAGTGAATTGCATTTTTAAGGATCGCTGCAGCCAATGCGCTAAGGAGACCAACAACCAGACTCAGAATGTAAATTAGTTTGCGTTGATCAAGATCAAAAATCTTTGTTTTAAGAAAACTAATTAAATATTTATTTCCAGACATAATTATGCAAATATAAAAACAATAAGTACGCTTCACAGTTTTTTATTTAAGTTTGTGGGTCATGTTTCATGGAACAAAATGCACACTGAATCTTTGCCCTATATCAATAGTATCCTTATATAAAACTTTTAAATGATTGACTTTAAAAAATATACTCTTGATAATGGATTAAAGATCCTGATTCATGAAGACAGTTCAACACCACTGGTTGCTATGAACCTTATTTATGATGTCGGTTCAAGAGATGAAGATCCAGAGATGACAGGAATGGCTCATCTTTTTGAACATCTGATGTTTGGAGGATCTGAAAACATACCGGATTTTGACACTCCTCTTCAGATGGCAGGAGCAGAAAACAATGCATTCACGAATAATGATATTACCAACTATTATCTTACTATTCCTGCAAATAATCTGGAAACCGGATTCTGGCTGGAGTCAGACAGGATGCTGGGTCTGAATTTCTCTGAGGAAGTCCTCGGAATTCAGAAAAAAGTGGTAATTGAGGAATACAAACAAAGATATCTGAACCAACCCTATGGAGATACTATGCTGTTACTTCGTCCAATGGCTTATAAAGTTCATCCTTATCAATGGACGACAATCGGGAAAGACATATCTCATATTGAGAAAGCCACAATGGCCAGTGTAAAGGACTTTTTCTTCTCACACTATACACCAAATAATGCAATTCTATCAGTCACAGGAAATATTAATCATGAAGAAGTTGTAAGTCTTGCCAATAAATGGTTCGGTCCGATTGGCAGGCGCGAAATTGCCTTACGGAAATTGCCCCGGGAACCAGAGCAGAACGAGGAAAGATTATCAGAGACAGAAAAAGATGTTCCGTCAGATGTTCTGAATAAATGCTGGCATGTTTGTGGCAGGTCGGAAAAGAAATTTATTACTCTTGACCTTCTGACGGATCTTCTTTCAGGAGGTGAATCAGGCAGACTATATTCATCATTGGTGAGAGATAAAAAATTGTTCAGCGATATCAATGCTTATCTTACAGGTGAAATTGACCCCGGGCTTCTGATAATCAGTGGGAAACTTATGGATGGCATAGATTTCAGAACTGCTGATGAAGCTGTCAATGAGGTCATTGAAGATTTAAAGAAAGGTTCTGTAGCGGAAACGGAAATGAAGAAAGTCAGGAACAAGTTTGAATCTTCAATGGTCTTTTCAAATACCAGTATTCTGAATAAAGCAATGAATTTAGGTTTCTATGAGCTCCTGGGGGATGCGAATGAAGTAAATCGTGAGTTAGATCTTTACAATGAAGTTGATCCGGATATGGTCGTGGAAGCAGCAAAAAACTATCTGAAACCAACTAATTGCAGTTCGCTCCGGTACAAATCAAAGAAAAAGGGAAAACCAGAATGAATCTGAAAAGGAATATACAACCTGAGATCAGGCCGGTGGAATTAAAAAGCATTCCGGAAGCAGAGATTTTTTACCTGAAAAACGGTATACCACTTTATATTATTGATGCCGGTTCAGAGGAGCTGATGCGAATTGAATTCATCTTCGACGCAGGTCAGGTAAGAGAAGATTCGACACTTGTGTCATCCACAACAAATAGCATGCTGCTGGAGGGTTCAAAGAATTATAATGCAAAAGAAATAAACAATGCTTTTGACTTCTATGGCGCATTTATTAATCCGTTCATTCAGAAAGATTCGGCCGGAGTTACTGTTTTCCTGCTTAACAAATATCTGGAAAAGATACTTGAACTTTGTTGTGAGATACTATTCAGACCTGTTTTCCCCGAGGAAGAAATTGATAATCTTCAGAAAAAAAGGCTTCAGTTGTATCTTATGAATAAGCAAAAAGTTCAGAATCTGGCTTATGATAAATTCTTTGAATCGGTTTTCGGGCCAGCACATCCATACGGCAAGCAGATTTTACAAGCTGATTTTGGAAATGTTACAAAAGAAAGCTTACTCAAATTCCATAATGATCATTATGCAAAAGGAAGTCTGGCGATTATTATTTCCGGTCATATCCATGCTGAAGCCAAATCTGTAATAGAACGCTATTGTAGCGAATTTGAATTAAAACCAGATACTACTGAGGATAAAAAAGTGACGATAAACGGAAATAAAAGTAAAAGTGTGTTTATTGAAAAGAAGGATGCTCTTCAAACCGCAATAAGGATAGGTTCTGCCACAATTAATAAGAGACATAAAGATTACCCGGGATTACTTATTCTTGATACAATTCTTGGAGGTTATTTCGGTTCCAGATTAATGAAAAACATAAGAGAAGAAAAAGGATATACCTACGGAATCAATTCAACCGTAATGTCTCTGAGTCAATCAGGCTATAAGGTCATATCGACGGAAGTGGGGAGTAAATTCACGGGGAAAACAATCGAAGAAATATATAAGGAAATACGACTCCTTCAAAAGAATCCGGTGGAACATTCTGAACTGGATGTAGTAAGAAGTTATATGGCCGGAGAAATGTTAAGAATGTTCGACGGACCATTTGCACTGGCTGAAAGTTTCAGAGGGGTCTGGGAATTTGGACTGGATAATAATTATTATTACAATCTCGCTGAAAAGATCAGAAACATCTGTCCTGATGAAATAACCGGCCTTGCAAATACGTATTATAATATTGATGATCTTTACGAAATAATTGCAGGGTCTAAATGAAAAAGAAACTTTTCTATTCTGGAATCATATTAATGGTTCTCTTCCCTGATTTCATTAATGCCCAGATAGATAGTATAAGAAATATTCATCCTGTCGTGAACCTGGTTTCGGTTCAGCCTGAAACTGGCTTTACTGAACTGAGCTGGGCATACATACCTTCCTCATATGTTGCAGGTTTTCGGTTGCTGTATTATATCAACAATGCCGGTTTCGTGTTTAAAACAGTCTGGAATCCAGCTACTCTGAGTTATATAGATTCCTCACGGATTCCGGCATTCCGGAGTGTATTGTATCAGATTGAAGCAATAGATAGTACCGGCAATCCGAGTCAGCTTTCAAATATCCTGAACACAATGTTTACAACAGCTGCAATTGATACATGCAACAGAAAAATTGTGGTGACATGGAATAGCTATTTATCTTCACCTAAAAAAGTTACTGATTACTCAATACAATCTTCAGTTAATGGAAGTACATTTTCTGAAGCCGGAAATGTAAGTTCAGATAAGAATAGTTTTACCATAAACAATTTTGTAAACGATGCTGAGTATTGCTTTTTCGTCAGGGCCGATCTTGAAGGAGGATTCTTTTCCACTTCCAATAAAACCTGCCTGACTACTAAGATGCAGAGGCCTCCCGATTGGATCAATGCAGATTATGCCACAGTCAATGATAAAAACAAAATGGATCTTTCCTTTTCTGTCGATCCGCTTTCTGCAATAAACAGTTTCAGCCTTGAGAGAATGGCAGAAAATGAAAGCAGTTTCAGTCTGGTCTCACAAATTGAATCGGTGAACAGACCCATAGTATTTACCGATAGTAAAGCTGACCCATTTAAAATAAATTATTACAGGCTTCAGGCTATCAATAATTGCGGCAATCCAGTTGTTTCTTCCAATCTTTCCTGCAACATAGTTCCAAAACTTGAAAAAAACGGAAATACAATAAACCTTACATGGAATGCTTACAGGTTTTGGCTGGGAGAAGTATCGGGGTATAAAGTCTACATCAATACCGGCAACGGCTTCCACGAAGAATCTTTAATTCAACCGGGCGATACATCGTATGCATTTAATTATGCATCTGTTATGTATGATATAACCGGCAATTCTCTTTGTTTCTATATCGGAGCTTCTGAAACTTCAAATCCTCATGGAGCAGCAGGAATAACAAGTTCCGTTGCGGTTTGTGCTGAAACTATTGAAAACATTACTGTTCCAAACGCTTTTACGCCAAACAACGATCTTATAAACGATTTTTTTAAACCGGTCCTTTCTTTTACACCTTCTGATTATTATCTTGTTATAACAGACAGGCATAATAATACTCTTTTTGAAAGTCATGATTACACAGCTCAATGGGATGGTAAAAATAATGGTTATCCCTTACCAGAAGGAGTCTATCTTTGGTTCCTGAAAGTGAAGACGCCTTCGGGGAAACGAGTTACAAAGTCAGGAACTGTAACGATAATAAAATAATCCTATAAAATTCCATGACCCATTTCGGTTCTGACGCTACAACTTTGCTCTAATAAAGCTATATTTGTAATAAGCAAAAATTGCCAGGGTACTGATATTTATGGGTAACAAGAATATTTTTGATGAAGAGGATATAAAGCGTATTCAGTCTGAATATGATTCCCTGGTCAAGAACCTGCTCAGGTGCAATAAACAAGGTGACAAGGAGCTGATAGATAAGGCCTTTAAGGTTGCCAATGAAGCTCACTGGGATATGCGCCGTAAATCCGGAGAGCCATACATAATCCATCCAATTGCTGTTGCAAAAATTGTCAATCAGGAAATAGGTCTGGGTGCAAAATCTATAGCAGTTTCACTTCTTCACGATGTAGTTGAGGATACCGAATATACTCTTGAAGATGTCAAACGCGATTTTGGAGAAAAGATTGCATCTCTTATTGATGGCCTTACAAAGATTTCAGGAACATATAACAAAGAGAATTCGTCATCACTTCAGGCTGAGAATTTCAGGAAAATGTTGCTTACAATATCCGATGACCTCCGTGTAATTCTAATCAAAATAGCAGACAGATTGCATAATATGAGGACGTTGGATTCCATGCCTGAGCATAAAAAGATGAAAGTGGCTGGTGAAACAATATACCTTTATGCGCCTCTGGCTAACCGACTTGGTCTGTATGCAATTAAGAGCGAACTCGAAGATCTGAGTTTTAAATACCGGCATCCAAAAATCTACGAAGAGATTGCGACAAAACTGAAACATGGTGAAAGAAAATATATAGCACTTATAAACAAATTCTCGCTCCCGATTATTGAAAAACTTACTGAATCAGGGATCAAATTCAATATAAACGGAAGACCTAAATCTATCTATTCCATCTGGAAAAAGATGCAGTCGAAAAATGTTCCTTTCGAAGAAGTTTATGATGTACTGGCTGTAAGGATCGTCTTTGAACCTGTACCAGGCATTCCCGAGAAGACGCAATGCTGGAATATCTATTCCATTTTAACTGATACCTACATGCCTAAACCAGACAGGTTAAGGGACTGGGTAAGCAGGCCGAAACCAAATGGTTACGAAGCTTTGCACCTCACTGTAATGGGACCGGAAGGAAAATGGGTCGAAATTCAGATCAGGAGTAATCGGATGGATGAGATAGCAGAAAGAGGTTTTGCTGCACACTGGAAATACAAAGGCGATGATTCACAGGAGAGCGAACTCGATAAATGGATAAAGAAGATCCGTTTGATGCTTGAGAATCCGCTTGAGGATCCTGTCGAGTTCCTTGATGAATTCAAAATGAATCTTTTTTCATCAGAAATCATGGTATTCACACCAAAAGGATTTCTTGTAAGTCTGCCCAAAGGAGCTTCGGCGCTTGATTTTGCTTATGAGATCCATACTGAGATCGGCAACAAAGCAATTGGAGCAAAAATCAATTATAAACTTATGCCGCTTAATACCACTCTATTGAGCGGTGACCAGGTGGAGATAATTACTTCCGATAAAGCCAAGCCTGAAAGAGAGTGGCTGACATTTGTCCATACTCCCAAAGCAAGAGAGGCTATCAAGAATACCTTAAAAGCAGAATCCAAAGACCGGATTCAGAAAGGTATGTCAATTCTGGAAAAAAGGCTTAATGATCTTGGAGTTGCTCCCAATTCGGAGATCCTGAAAAAACTTATGCTATCATATGATGTTCTTAATAAGGACGAACTTTACTCCAAAATTGAACTCGGCATAATTGATCTTGACAACCTGAAGAAGATAATCCGGAAGAATCCCTCAAGGAACGTCATTAAATACTGGGAGTTAAAACTAATAGGTTCAAGAAAAGGGAAGATCGAATCTGAAAATAATATTTCAGAAATTGATAAGAGCGTACCTTTTCTTCTCAGGGAAAATGTTGATAATGCTGAACAATCATATGAAATTGCCAAATGCTGCAACCCGATTCCCGGTGATGAGGTAACCGGATACCATTCCCCTGAAGGGTCTATTATTATACATAAGCCGAAATGCCCGGTGGCAATAAGGCTGATGTCAAACGAAGGGAACAGGATTATTGCAGTAAAATGGACAATTCACAAACTTGTTTCATTTCTTGCAAGAATAAGTATGACAGGTATTGACAGAATAGGACTGGTAAGCGATATCTCCAAAATAATATCTTCTGAACTCAACGTAAATATGACCAATATTAACATTGCGGTTAATAATGGTATTTTTGAGGGAAGAATCGACCTTTATATTCACCACATAAAAGACCTTAATAACCTATTACTAAAAATATCCAATATTAAAGGAATTGAAAGTGTGAAGAGGGTCGAGGATTTTATGGACAATGAAAACTAGAAACGCTTCATTTAAAAGTTCAAAAAAAAACATACTTTTGATATTATTTTAAATCAGACCAGATATGACTAGTGATGATACCAAGAAGACTGTAAAACAGATATTCACTGAATACCTGGAAAGAAAGGGACACAGAAAAACGCCCGAGAGATATGCAATCCTTGATGAAATCTATACTCGTCCGGGACACTTTGATATTGAATCGCTTTATATCCTCATGAAGAACAAGAATTACAGAGTCAGCAGGGCAACGTTATATAATACTATTGAGCTCCTTTTAGACTGTAATCTTGTTATTAAGCATCAGTTTGGTAAGAATATTGCCCAGTTTGAAAGGGCTTATCAATGTGCACAACACGATCATCTTATTGATATTGAAACAGGGAAGGTTATTGAGTTCTGCGATCCGAGAATCAGCGAAATAATTAAGACAGCAAGCGATCTTCACAATTTCAAACCGTTATATCACTCCCTTTACATTTATGGGAATTCAATTGAAAAAGATAAAGAGTAATTTTTATTTTTTATTTAATTTACAGCATCAGAATTTAAAAACAAAACCGATAAAAGCAGGGACACCTATTGCAAATGTCTTAGCAATATCTTTGCTATTTACCAGGCCGATATCAACCGACATTTTTTCTCCAATGAATCTTATCCCATAAGTAAAAACTGAATAATCTGGCACAAACCAGTTTTCGGTCACTAAACCAAATCTTGGTGATACTCTTGCCATACCGCTTAAAGTTATCACGGGTTTGTCAGACCACCTTGAGCCGACATAACCCCATCCGATTCCCAGAGATACATTATTGTTTTCGTTACCAAATGTGGCCGATCCATAACCAATACCTAAACCTCCTGAAATATCAACACCACTAAGAGCACTCAGATTTACATATAGAATCCCTCCTCCCAGCCATAATGATTTCGTCACTTCAAATCCCAGTTTTGGCATTAAAATAATAATTGGTTGGCCGTGCAAAGTTGAAAGTAACTCTACTCCGCCTCCTAAGCTAAAGTAATTAGTAATGCCATAACTTACTGTGTTAAATAACACATCAACATTCTGATAATACCCATCTCCTTTTTTCAATTGAATACCGGGGCCAATAAAATATCTCGAATAATTTGGATTCGGAAACCAGTACTTCCCACTTTTTAAATTTGACTGGTCCAGCAATACCATAGATTTAATCTGATCTTTCTTTATGGTAACCGTACCGACATTTTCTGTAGCCAGACTAATCTCCTGTGGATTTTCAGAGACAATTGTTCCTCTCATCGTGGAACCATCCTTAAGGGTAACCAAATAGACCCTGGCTTGATTATCATTTACATTTGCCTGTGAAAAAGCAATAGTTTGTCCTATGATCAGAGAAAGGATAAACATAAAAAAACAGATCCTACTATTTCTCTTCATATTATAAAGTTTTGTTATATAATGACCCATTACTATTCAAAGCTAAAACTATTTTCAACTGGAAAAAAATATATTTTACATGTATTTTACAATGTCAGATAAATAAAAGAACGGGTTAATCATCTATGCTTTTCGGAGTTATTAACAAGATTTTCCCGCAGGGCAAAATTCATAAAATAATTTGTACCTTGTAACGCATTTTTTAAAATCTGATATTTATCTAATATGAACATTGACATACTGTTAGGACTGCAATGGGGGGATGAAGGAAAAGGGAAAATTGTCGACGCTTTAAGTCCCGGTTACGATGTAATAGCAAGATTTCAGGGTGGTCCTAACGCTGGTCATTCCCTTGAGTTCAATAATATAAAACATGTATTGCATCTGATACCTTCAGGAATATTTCATCCGGGAAAACTTAACATTATCGGAAATGGTGTTGTTCTGGATCCTGCCGTTTTTAAAAAAGAGGTAGAAAAGATAGGACTGCCGATTAATGAAATAACCAAAAGACTTGTAGTTTCAAAAAAAGCTCATCTTATTTTACCCGGTCACAGAATGCTCGATGCAGCTTATGAGTTTTCGAAGGGGAATTTAAAAATAGGATCCACATTGAAAGGGATTGGCCCTGCATATACTGATAAAGCGGGTCGGAACGGACTCAGGGTAGGCGATATTCTCAGAAAAGATTTTCAGGATTTGTACAATGATCACCTGAAAAACCATCTTTCAATCCTGAAAAACTATGATTTCAAATATAATCTGAACGAGTATGAAGAAGGATGGTTCGAGGGAATAGAACTGCTCAGGCAGTTTAAGCTGGTTAACAGCGAATACCTTTTGAACAACCTTCTTTCTGAAAATAAAAATATTCTGGCTGAAGGAGCACAAGGAACAATGCTCGATCTGGATTTTGGCTCTTATCCTTTTGTCACATCCTCAAATACCATAAGTGCCGGAGCCTGTACCGGTCTGGGAATATCGCCCAAACAGATAGGTGAGATCTTCGGTATATTCAAAGCTTATTGCACCCGCGTCGGAAGCGGCCCATTTCCCACTGAACTTAATGATGAGACAGGGGAAAAACTAAGAAAAACAGGTTGTGAATTCGGGGCTACAACAGGTCGGCCCAGAAGATGTGGCTGGCTTGATCTGCCGGCTCTGAAGTATGCCATCATGATAAACGGAGTTACAAAGCTTTTTATAACAAAAGCCGATGTCCTTTCAGGTTTTAAGACAGTGAAAGTTTGCGTTGGTTACATTATTGATGGAAAAGAGACTTCAGAAGTACCATTTGAACACGATGCAATAATTAGTCCGGTTTATCTGGAATTCCCGGGCTGGAATGAAAATATATCAGATATCCGCGATTATGAAGGACTCCCCGACGCACTTAAAAAATATATCGGATTTGTTGAGGAGCAAACCGGAGTACCAGTGACTATGGTTTCAGTTGGTCCTGACAGAAATGAAACAGTTTTCAGATGAAAGTTATTTCCTGTTATAGATATACAACCAGGCATCTATGGAGGCAGTATCCCTGAATTGTTTAAGACGCTGAACGGCATCTCTGAAGTTGTCATGTGCTTCAGCTGAAACCATCTCGAACTTAGTACCTTCAAGCTTTATTATCCTTGTATTATAACCTTTCCGTGTCAGCTCCGCAGAGAAGTTTCGGGCGTACTCCGGAGTAATAAAACTACCCAGGATTATATTATATCTGTACTTATTTTCCCACTCAGTTCTTTCTTTGTTAATCTTGTTAATGGAATCCAATCTGGCATTTTCAATAGCCCTAAGCCTATCCTGAACTTTCCTGATTGAATCGGCAACTCTTATACTATCATGTTTTGCTTTCCATACTACCATGGTATCTGCCCTTCTGCCAATAAGTCCTTTTTCCCTCAGAAACTTACAGGAAGGCAGGGTCACTAAAAGCATAATAAGAAAAAATGCAGCTAATTGTTTCATAACAAACTATTTAATAATTATAAATCAAAAAAGATTTAATGACAATCTAACGATAATAATCAAAGATACAAATTATTGTAAACCAATACAAATGATATAAAAGTGAATACGGAGAGCAAATACTACATATTTTGTATATTAGGGCTGAATTTTATTTACCAACCTGACTATAAACCAGATTTTATGAAATCGTTAATCCAGTTTTTTGAAGAAAGTGTCGAAAAGTTCAGCGACAGTGTCTACCTGTGGGAAAAACCAAACGATAAATACGAAGGTACAACTTATGGAGAAGCAAGGAAACAGGTCTATGAATTTGCTGCAGGACTAATTGTTGCAGGCATAAAGAAAGGCGACAGAATAAGTCTCGTATCTGAGGGACGCAATAACTGGGTTATTGGTGAGCTTGGAGTGCTTTATGCCGGTGCAACTAATGTGCCGCTATCGGTTAAACTGAATCCCGATGAAATCAAATTCAGGATCAACCATTCTGAATCAAGAATGATTCTTGTATCGTCAATCCAGGCTCAAAAGCTAAAAGAAATAATACACGATTGCCCTACATTAGAAAAGGTCATTCATTATGATACCCAGGAAGAGTACGCAAAAAATGAAATGCACTTTAATGAAATGAGAAAAGCCGGAAGAGAATGGCTTGAAATTCCTGATAATATGAAAAAATTCGAAGGAATTTATAAAAGCATTACTCCTTCTGATTTTGCTAATATATGCTATACATCAGGAACTACTGCCGATCCGAAAGGTATTATACTTACACACGGCAATTATGTATCAAATGTATATCAGGCATATAGCTTAATGGATATTCCTCCTTTTTATAAAACTCTTATTATGCTTCCATGGGACCATTCTTTCGGTCACACTGGCGGAATTTTTGCGTTCATGGGAAGAGGTGCAAGCATCGCATCCGTAAAAACCGGGAAAACACCTATGGAGACTCTCAGAAATCTTCCTTCATGTATGAAAGAGATAAAACCAAATCTCCTTTTGAGTGTTCCGGCTCTCGCCAAGAATTTCAGAAAAAACATAGAAAAGGGCATTAAGGAGAAAGGGAAATTAACTGAATTTTTATTTAACCATGCCCTTAGTTTCGCCTATTCATATAATAAAGAAGGATGGAATAAGGGGAAAGGACTTCAAAGGTTCAAAAAGCCTCTTCTAAAGTTTTACGACAGAATTCTCTTCAGCAAGATCCGGGAAGTCTTTGGAGGAGAGCTTGATTATTTTGTTGGTGGCGGTGCTTTGCTCGATATCGAACTTCAGCGATTTTTTTATGCAATTGGCATCCCAATGTACCAGGGTTATGGCCTTACCGAAGCATCCCCAGTTATATCGTCTAATTCAAAAAACAGGCACAGACTTGGATCATCAGGAGCTCTGGTAAATAATATGGATCTTAAAATATGTGATGATGATGGCAAGGAGCTTCCAATCGGACAGAAAGGTGAGATTGTAATAAGAGGAGGAAATGTTATGCATGGCTATTGGAAAAATGAAAAAGCTACTGCAGAGACAGTAAAAGACGGATGGCTGCATACGGGTGATATGGGGTATATGTCTGAAGATGGTTTTCTTTATGTTCTGGGCAGATTTAAAAGCCTTCTTATAGCTGATGATGGTGAAAAATTCAGTCCTGAGGGAATCGAGGAAGCTTTTACCGAGCAATCAAAATATCTGGATCAGTGCATGTTATATAACAATCAGAAACCTTATACAGTGGCACTTATTGTTCCAAATCAGCATTCGCTAAAATTATTTCTTGAAGAAAAAGGGATGAGTGCTGATTCGGAGGATGGTAAAAGGGCAGTTCTAACATTAATTGAAAGCGAGGTCAACGAGTATCGTACTAACGGTAAATTCGGACAAATGTTTCCGCAACGATGGCTGCCTGTGGCAATAGGCGTTATGGAACAAAGCTGGACAGAAGATAACGGATTAATGAATTCCACAATGAAAATTGTCAGAGGCAAGATTATGGACAGGTATCAGGAAATAATTGACTATCTATATACACCTGATGCGAAGGCTATTACAAATGAAAGAAATATTGAAGAGGTTGAAAAAATGAAACTTGGTTAAAAATTGTTAAAAAAACCGGAAGACAAGCATTTAGTACTTACTTTTGGGCGAATTTTTTAGATAGCATTATCAGGTATGAGGCTTTTGAATCAGTTGACGCCAGAACCAATCTGGAAATATTTTGAAGAAATCTGTAATATTCCCCGCCTTTCGAAAAATGAAGGAAAGATAAGACAGTATCTCATCGACTTCGCGATCAGGAATAATCTTGAACATAAACAGGACGCTATAGGCAATATATTAATTATCAGACCATCATCAAGAGGATTTGAAAACAGAAAAACCGTTGTTCTTCAATGCCATATGGATATGGTCGGGGAAAAGAATGCTGATTATATTCATAACTGGGAGACGGATCCTATAATACCTTTTATAAAAGAAGGCTGGGTCGGCGCAAGCGGAACCACTCTCGGAGCTGATGATGGAATTGGGATTGCTTCTCAAATGGCAATTTTGATGGACAAATCCTTTGAGACTGGAAGAATTGAATGTCTTTTCACGGTTGATGAAGAGTCTGGTATGACCGGAGCAATAAATCTTAAAGCTGACTTCTTCACAGGAAATACCCTGATTAATCTTGATTCAGAGGATGAAGGTATCCTATACATAGGATGCGCCGGAGGAATGGATACTGTGGGTACAATCAGATACAATTCCGAAAAATCAGATCCATATTCTACTGCATTTGAAATATCTGTAACAGGTCTTCATGGAGGCCATTCAGGTGATGAAATTCATCGTGGTTATGCAAACTCCGTGAAAATAATGAACAGGCTTCTTTCATCACTTTCAGATCAATTTGGAATATCAATCGGAAAATTTGATGGCGGAAACCTCCGGAATGCTATTCCCCGGGAAGCATTTGCAACCATTACAATAAATAAAAGTTTAGCATCTAAACTAAAAAAAAGTGTAAAAAGCTTTTCAGATTCTCTCAAAAATGAATTCGATCTTCTTGAACCTGAGCTAAGAATTGAAATCAAATCTGTAGAGTTGCCTCTTTCAGTAATGAGTAGAAATGATCAAAACCAACTTCTTTCTGCCTTGTCTGAATGTCCTCATGGAGTCATCAGCTGGTCAAAGGAGATGGAAGACCTGGTTGAAACTTCAACTAACCTGGCTTCTGTAAAATTTTCAGAAGACAATATCATCAAAATAGCAACCACTCAACGAAGTTCCGTTGAAGCTTCAAAAATTGAAGTTGCTGATATGGTCGGAGCTTGTCTTAAGCATGCGGGTGCAGAGGTTGTCAGTTCGGATGGTTATCCGGGTTGGAAACCCAATATATCATCCGAGATTCTGAAAATTGCCAGATCATCATATCGCCGGCTTTTTGGTAAAGAACCAAAAATCAGAGCGATACATGCAGGATTGGAATGCGGCCTTATCTATGAAAAGAATAAGTCAATCGATATGATCTCATTCGGGCCTACAATTAAAGGAGCTCATACTCCCGAAGAAATGATAAATATTGAGTCGACAAAGATGTACTGGGATCTGCTCACGGATGTCCTGAATAATATACCGGAAAATAAATAGAGATTCTTCCTTTTTCTGATCATCAGACTAAAGGGAGAGGCAGGATTGATTCTTTTAGGTTAGTATAAAATAAGGAACTCATCTTTCCCGGCCCCACAAACGGGACAAATGTAATCAGGAGGAAGATCATTGAAGTCAACTCCCGGTTCAATTCCGCTTGATAGATCGCCCTCTTCAGGATCATAAACATAGCCGCATATTACACACTTGTACTTTTCCATATTTAGAATATCCTGATAATTAAAAGATTAATCAGCTGCATCACTTCATGTGTTTTCCAGATACTGCTTGGATCAAAAACTGTCATTTTTCCTCGCAAAGTTCGGTAAGTACCCCAAAGGTCGATTTAGGATGAAGAAATGCAATATGAAGTCCTTCAGCTCCCTGTCGGGGCTTATTATCAATAAGTTTTACCCCAGCACTTTCTGCAAACTTTAGTTTTTCTTCAAGATCTGTTACTGCAAATGCTAAATGATGAATCCCCTCTCCCCTCTTCTCAATGAATTTTCCAATAGGACCTTCTGGATCAGTCGATTCAAGCAGCTCAATTTTTGTCTGACCTACCATAAAAAATGCTGTCCGTACTTTTTGTTCAGGGACCAGCTCAATATTATAACATTTCAATCCAAATACTTTTTCGTAGAAACTGATTGCATCTTTCAGACTGGCAACTGCAATTCCGATATGTTCAATATATAAGGGATTCATTGCTGCGATTTTAGACGTTTGATATAAACTTCAATAAAAATATTCAGAACGGGAACTCAACCGGTTTCTTCTGTACAGATTGGACATTCTCAGGCTTTTTTGCCGCTTTATGTTCAGGATTACCATTGACATAAATTGCTTTGTAAGGCGTTGTTGGACAAGCAAATTCACAATGACCACATCCAATGCATATTTCATCCTTTGTTTCCGGAATTACAAGTCTTCCTTCAAATGGAACCATATGGACCGCTTTAGTCGGACAGCTCTCTGAACATGCACCACATGCAGTCTTTTCTGTATTTACAATACAATTATCCTTGATAAACACAGCTTTGCCAAGCTGTGTCAGTTTCTTTGCTTCAAGGGTCAGAGGCATTATTGCTCCAGTGGGGCATATCTCCAGGCACTTTGTACATTCATATGTACAGAAACTTTTATGATAGTCCATTCTGGGCTGCATAATACCACTTAATCCGTACTCTTTTACCGAAGGTATTAAAACATTGTTCGGACAAACAGTTACACAGAGAGAACATGCAGTACATTTTTTGGTAAAATTCTCTATCCCGGTTGAACCTGGAGGACAGATTGGATATTTTCTGTTTTCCTTTACCGTGGAAGCTTTGGTTGGTTTTGGTGCGACACTATTCTGTCCTCTTGATGAGTTTGACAAACCTAAAAACAGAAGAACGGACCCCACAATAATCTTTCTTCGCTCAAGATCAGTCTCTTGCTTTTCCTTACGAAACGTTACTGGTCCATAAGAAAGCGCTTTATCAGGACAGCTTTTCAGGCAATTAAAACAATCAACACATCTTGAAATATCAACATCATGGTGCAGAAAATCAATACATGATGATTTACATGCCAGTGAACATCTTCCGCAACGGGTGCATTTAACTTCGTCGAATCTAATCCTAAACAGTGAAATCTTTGAAATAAGACCCAGCAATGTACCGACAGGACAAATAGTATTGCAATACAACCGGCCTTTCGTGAAAGACATAATTCCCACCAGAAGTAAAAATACAGAAGGTATAATATAAACAGGGAGCGGAAATTTTGTAAACGGAGTATTTACAAGAGTATAAATATCGAATTTCCCCAATAATCCTGACAAGAAATTATTCAGAATCAGCACAATGGGTTTAAGGAAATAAGTAATGAATCTCCCAAAAGTACTGTAAGGATCCAGCAACGTGAGAAAATAGGTACCCCAGATAAGTGTGACTATTAAGGTTATACCTAGAAGACCATATCTGATTATTGTATGAGGTTTCTTAAAACCAAATCTCCTGAATCTTTTTTTAATTTTTCCCCCCGTTCTGCTGATAACATCCTGTAAAATCCCAAGAGGACAAAGAAAAGAACAATAGGTTCTTCCTGAAACAAGAGTAATCAGTAATACTATTATAAAACCGGTGATTGCTATTATTCCGATAGTTATAAGCTTAATTCCTGAAGGAATAAACTGCAGATAAGTCAGAGCATTAACATACTTATCGGGAATCAGATGCCTGAAATCGACAAAAAGAAAGACAAAAAGGATAAGAACAAGAACAGAGAAGAATATACGTATTTTTATTAAGGCAGATGAAGTCATTTAATCACATTTTAATCCTTTTGATATTCAGTGAATCAAGGTTCATATTACCATTACCCAATTTATATGCCATAGGAATATAGCTGATATCAGACGGATTAAGTCCCAGCATCCTGGCTGCAGCTGCATCGCCGGCAACCCAATCTGTTGTAATAATCATTGATTGCATATTTACAATATCTTCCTTTGAGACACCCTGAGGTCCGTTTTTAGTCATGACATTATAACAATCAACTATATTGAGAGCCGGTTTTTTGGTATATGTAGCATAATCTGCAATACATTGGTCAAGATTATTTTTATGCCAGTAACCTCTGTCCCAAACACTTCCCATCATATTCTTCATACAACATGTCATATGGGTGGAGCTATGATCTTTCAGTACAGGAACGTTAATAAACACATCTGTTTCAAGTATTATCTGATGAACTTTGGCATTTTTAAGGACCTTACCTCCGGGAATACTTACCTCCTGATAGTAACTCTCCGAATTGCCCGGAACAATTTTTGCCCCTGCATCTTTTGCATATTTTTCAATTGCGGAGTTCTTATAACAGTTCACCCAGTTATCACAAGTATGGTCAAATACATAAACTTCGCTTGCTCCTGCTTTATAACAATGCTCAACGATTCTTTTTACCAGCAGAGGATTAGTGTTTGCCGCATATTCCGGAGTGCGATCCCATCCGATGTTAGGTTTGACAAGAACCTTTTGTCCCTTCCTGACAAATGTCCCCATTCCTCCAAGTTCCTGAATACCAAGATCAAACATTGAATCAGGTTTACCTCCCATAATCGCAACCATATCATAATTTGCCGATAGTGAAGTTGCTTTCCATAACTTGTCATAGCCTCCCAAACTTAAAGCAGCGCCCGCTGCAAGGCCTGCCCCTACCGACTTCTTAAAAAAATCTCTTCTTTTCATCAGAATGTTTTTTAATATTATAATGAAACCTTCATTTATAAATATTCAACAGAATTATATTGAAAGAATGAAAGATCTCCTATTGATTTTACAATGAACTGCGTTTCTAAATCAGCCGAAAAATACGCTTTTTTTTCATGATTTAATAATGAATGTATGTTGTATATTCGCGTAATGTTAAATGTTTGTCATCATAAAAAAATGTTAAGACGGATAACAATTTTGTTATTCCTTTGTTATAAGTTGAATATAGGATAGTTAAAATTTTAAGCGCCCAACGTATGAAAATTCTTTTTTACGATTGCTTCTCAGGAATAAGTGGAGATATGAATCTGGGGGCGATGATTGATCTGGGTATTGAAAAAACTTTTCTGATAAACGAACTCAATAAATTAAACCTTGAAGGCTGGATATTGGAAGTAGCCAGGGATCAACGTCATGGAATTTCAGGGACAAAAGTTACTGTTAAACAAACCAGGCATGAACATGCTCACAGGCATTTTTCTGATATTGCAAAGATCATTGACAAATCAGATCTGGATGAAAATACCAGGCATTTAAGCAAAGAGATATTCATGAAGGTAGCATCAGCTGAAGCAACAGTTCATGATATTCCTATAGAAGAAGTTCATTTTCATGAAGTCGGAGCAATTGATTCAATTATTGATATTGTAGGGGCAGCAATATGTTTCAATTCGCTTAAGGTAGATGAGGTTCATGTTTCTGTTGTTGAACTTGGCGGAGGGATGGTAAAATGCGACCATGGATTACTTCCCGTCCCAGCTCCTGCAACAGCTGAAATAATAAAAGGCATAGCTGCAGGAAGAGGTCGGGTTGATTTTGAAGCTACTACACCTACCGGTGCAGCAATTATTGCTACTTTGGGGAAAGTATTTGATTCGACTCTGCCTTTTAAAATCACCAAAACTGCTTATGGAATCGGGCAAAAAGATCATCCCGATGTTCCTAATCTGCTCAGAGTCTTCCTCGGAGAAACATATGATTCAACTCAAAAAGGACATGAAGCACTCCTTATAGAATGTAACATTGATGATATGAATCCGGAGTTTTATGATCATATTTCAGAACAACTTTTTACTTCGGGAGCCTCGGATGTATATCTTACTAACATAATAATGAAGAAAGGCAGACCCGGAATAGTACTGAACATAATTACGGAGAAAGAGCACACTGATTCTATAAAAGAAATTCTCTTCAAAGAATCAACAACACTTGGTATCAGATCTTTTCCATTCATAAAAGATACGCTGATCAGAGAATTTGAATCTATTGATACAATCTGGGGAAAAGTTAACATCAAGAGATCTTTTTATAAAGGAAAAGAGGTCTCATGTAAGCCGGAATATGAAGATTGTAAAAAAATTGCTGCCAGACTTGGAATTCCAGTCAAGGAAGTGTATAATTCGATAATTTCCGAAATAATCAGATCAGGAAAAAATTGAAACAATGTTAAATAAAAAGATAGAAAATCTAGATACTATCCTGAAGGAGATGAAATCATTTGTAGTAGCCTTCTCAGGTGGAGTGGATAGTACTTTTTTGTTGTATCATGCATCACAAATTAAAAAGCTTAAAATAGCGGCAATCACAATAAAGACACCATATATCCCTAAAAGAGAGATAGATGAAGCAATAGATTTCTGTAAAACACATAATATAAATCACAATGTTCTTGACCTGATTTGTCCTGAAGATATAATATATAATCCTTTGGACAGATGTTATTTGTGCAAGAAATTATTGTTCAGTCATTTAAAAACATTTGCTGAAAGGAATAACTACCTGTATGTTGCTGATGGAACCAATGCTGATGATAATGGTGATTTCAGACCCGGATTAAAAGCGCTGGAAGAAATGGGAATCAGAAGCCCTCTAATGGAATCCGGGATTATAAAACATGAAATCAGGGAGTTATCCATAAGAGCTGATCTGCCTACATGGGATAAACCTGCTTATGCATGTCTTCTTACAAGAATTCCTTATGATACAAAGGTCACTGAGAATGATCTTAGAATGGTAGAGAAAGCCGAGCAATTTCTTTTTGAAAAAGGTTTCCCCGGGACAAGAGTAAGAATACATGGTGACGTTGCAAGGATAGAATGTATCCCCGGATTTTTCAACAAAATAGTTCAGGGACCGGAAAGAGATCACATTATAGATAATCTGAAAAAGATTGGATTCAGATATGTATCTTTGGACCTTGAAGGTTACAGAACTGGTAGTTTCAATCCGGAAAAGACAAAATGACAAGTAAAGAACTTGAAGATCTGCTTGAACAGGTAAAAACAGGTAAAAAAAGTGTGAATGACGCTCTGGAGTCACTGAAATATTTCCCTTATTCAGACCTTGGTTTTGCAAGAATTGATCATCACAGGGAGGTTAGGACAGGTTATCCTGAAATTGTTTATTGCGCGGGAAAAACTATTGAGCAGGTAAAAGAGATATTCAGGGTAATGTCTGAACATGAGGATAATATTTTTGGAACAAGAGCAGATGAAAAAATGTATAAGGCTGTGAAAAATATTCTTCCAAAAACAAAGTTTTTCAAAGAAGCCAGGATAATAAGCATCAGGAGAAAAGAGCTGGAAGTACCAGATACTAAGATAGCTGTAATTACAGCTGGCACATCTGATATTCCCGTGGCTGAAGAAGCTGCCGTGACTGCTGAGTTACTTGGGAATAAAGTAGTACGTATTTATGATGCAGGTGTTGCTGGGATTCACAGGCTGGTTGACAAACTGCCGGAGATAAGGAGCTGCAGGGTTGTTGTTGTAATAGCCGGGATGGAAGGCGCCCTTGCAAGTGTCGTCGGAGGGCTGGTTGATAAACCTGTAATTGCAGTGCCGACAAGTATTGGTTACGGTGCCAACTTTGGCGGTGTATCAGCTCTTCTTGCCATGCTCACAAGTTGTTCATCCGGCGTCACTGTAGTTAATATTGATAATGGATTTGGTGCAGGCTTTTCAGCCAGCATGATTAACAGGATGAAATAATTTTGGCATAATGGCCGAAAAAATTCTGCTTTCATCAACATATTTTCCTCCCATAAATTACCTCTCAATTGTATCCAGAGCTGATAAAATCTTCATCGAAAAAGAGGAAAACTATCTTAAACAGACTTACAGGAACAGATGTCTAATACTCACTGCCAATGGACCATCTTCCTTATCTGTCCCTGTTCTGTCTGGAAGTTCAATAAAGAGTCCTGTAAGAGATATTAAAATAGATTATTCGAAAAGATGGCAGCAGGTGCATATCAGAGCATTAATATCATCATATAAATCGTCAGCTTTTTTTGAATATTATTTTGAAGATTTTGAAAAAATAATAAAACGCAAACCAGCCTTCCTTATTGATCTGAATAGTAATACTCTTGAAACTACGATGAGAATCATTGGCATATCAAAAGCGATCGAATACACCAATATCTTTGAACAATATAGTGAAAGTGCAAATGATTTCAGGAAGAGTATTTCACCAAAAAAAAATATACCTGGTAATCCATCTCAGAAAGAATACTACCAGGTTTTCAGTTACAGGTTTGGATTTGTATCAGGACTTAGTATCCTCGATCTGATATTCAATGTGGGTCCTGATTCATTATCTTATCTTTCAGAAAATTACTGATATTTTCTGTATTCAGAATTTAAATCCCAAAGTTGCTACAAATGTATTCTTTGAAGCGGTAATGGTTGCAGGTTGCAGATTAATATCATTGTACATATAGTATTTGCTTGTGCTGGAAAGCGCTGTATATGCGAGGTCGAAATAAAAACTCTGCTGTCTTATGCCAATCCCACATGAGAATGCATTATAATCGAGATTATTATTGACTTCGCTTGCATTAAAGGCTTTCCCATAATAGCTATATCCACCTCTCAGATAGAGATTGTTCAACCTGAATTCTGCTCCAAGCCTAATATTTGAGGCTGACTTAAGAATATCATTAATTCCCTGATTTTCCGTATAATAATCATAATTATCACTCGCATTGCTGAATCTTGCCATTCTGTAATTCACATATTCGTAATCTGCACTTATTATCGCCAGTTTCTTGATCTGGAATGCAACACCTGCATCCACTCTCATTGGTGTTGTAAGAGTATATTTATACCTTGCCTGGTTTGTTGCTTCATAGCTGTCAATGCCGTCGACTTTAGTATCAAATGTTGATGTGATATTATCATAATAATTTTCACTGATCCTATAAACTACCGGGGAATGAAATGCGAGGCCTATTCTTAAGAAATCGACTGGTTTAATTATTGTTCCGATTTTCAAAGAATATCCAGTCCCAGTTGCTTCAAAATGGTCAGTATATGTGAAATTTTTAAAATCATAAATAACATTATTGTCATCAGATTCCAGGTGTTCATAATGACCGGTATAGTTAAGAACGCTAATTCCAAGAGTTGCCCCAAAGTAGAACTTGTTTGAATAGTTGGCACCTACTGAGAATGAATGTTCACCGGTATAACCGTCATCAGTAATTGTTCTTCTTATGTTCTGACCATAGGTAGAGGATGTATTGTCACCATATTGTGAAAAAACAGTACCATATTTTGAATTTGACCCTGAAATAGTATCAATCAGCCATGTTTGATTTGCTATTAACGGAGTACCAGATAAATCACTTTTTGAGGAGCCATTTGCCAGTGAAGCCCAGTAATCAGCCATAGAACTATTGTTACTTATTCCGTTAATTGTAATATTCTCATTAAAATTATTTGTCCGGTTAAATGAATAAGCGAAATTAAGATTCACCAGACCTGTTTCATTTCCTGAAGAAAAGATATTTGCAACAAATCCTAACTGATTCAGATTGGCCGTATATCTGAAGTCGGATGCATTTGAATTATTGAAAACTGAAGAGGAATTATTATAATATAATTGTGGAGTCAGACTGAATTCAAATGATCTGAAGACACCAGTACTTGCTGGGTTGAGACTAATTGCTGATAAATCACCCCCAAGTGCGGTAAAAGCTCCTCCCATTGCCATAAACCTGGCAGATCCGGAATAGAAAACCTGTGAGTATCTTAACGCGTCATCAACATTCTGAGAATAACCTTTCAGAAATATTGCAGAAGCAAATATTAGAATCAAAACTGTTTTTTTCATTTTGTCTGTTTTTATAATATGACTTACCCTTTCAATCCTAGCCGGAATGATTTTTATTTATCTATGAATGATAATATAAATTATTTTCTTCGGGTTGAAGAAGAACCTGAAGAACCTGAGGAAACTGAAGAACTTGAAGATCCACCACTGAATGAAGAGGAACCTGAAGAACTTCTTACAGACTCTGTATATCCGCTGGAAGATCTTCCGCTATTTCCTGAAGAAGAATTACTATAATTTCTTTCTGATGAATATCCGGAACTTCTGTCGGTACTTCTTGGCGGGACAGGATAATTCTGAGATCTGGAAGGAACATAAATCATAGACCTTAATCGATTCAGAGTGCTTGAAGAACTGCCTTTTCCAGAATTAGAATTTCCGGAATTATAACCTGCATAATTTGATCCTCTACTGATGCTCCCGTTGTTATTTCTGGAACTATTCTGGACAGTATTTGAGTTTGTCCTGCTATTGTTATAAGATGGCCTTGCGTTTATTCTTGGGCTATTATAGCTGGGAGTATAAGTTCTGTTAGCTGATTTATACTCAGGTTTGGGTGAAGATGAAATATTATTTGAACTGTTTATTGCATCTCTTCTTGTCTGTACACCCTGCTGCCCATATTTGTTTTCCGGCAAAGTCGTCGTTGATTGTCTTGAATTACTGCTAATACTTCTTGTTTCAGAAGTTGAATTCTGGGAAGAGCCTTCAGATCTCCTTGATACACCATTAAAACTATTTCCTGATTTTTTAGACGGGCTTACCTGGTTATAATTATTAGAAAGAGTGCTGTATCGCTGACGTCTGGCAATTGGTAAAGACGAATATTCCTTTGAAGAGTAGTAATATGAGCCCGGGTAATATCCATAACCTCCATAATAGAACGGGCTAAAGAATGAACCATAGAATCCGCCATAATAATTACTATAGTAACCACCAAAATTATCGCCATAATAACCACCTCCATAATAGAATGGGTCATACATCCCGCCTCCCATATAGGGATAGCCATAACCAAAACCCATTGAGGGATAGCCATAACCAAAACCCATTGAAGGATAGCCATAGCCATAGTTAAAAGAGTCGTCCATGTATGGATCAAAATAATTTCCGTAAAATCTTCTTAATCTGTTTGAATATGAAAAATCATCAGCATACTCAAAGGGGCTGTTATCTTTGTTATAATACATCGAATTGTTAAAATCAACGGCATCATTGTATCCGTCTGCGACTAAGGTATCATTCGAATAAGCATTATCATAGTATTGTTCCGGTCTCTGATTTTCTTCAGCAATTTGTTCCGGTACGTTTTTCTGAACACTTACTGTGGGTTTATCTGAAGGAGAATAATAAAGATCATCATATTCTCTTCCAACGTACAGACTGTTAGTACATGAATTAAATATTACCGCTGTAAAAACTAGTATGTAAAAAAGTGCTTTCATTTTTGACCTCCCATGGTTTTCAATAAGTAGAACAAATTCTATACCAATTAACTTAAAATTATGATAAACTTATACTCTCATTCAAAATTAATATTAATTATTAAAGAATACTGACCAAAAAGTTTGTCAAAATAAGGTTTATTTATTCCCTTTTCGTCTTTTCCTTTGATGATGATCTTCTTGCAGAAGATTTTGATGCTGACTTGGCTGCTGCCCTTTTACCGGCACTCGATGAAATCTGTCTAGCAGCAGACGAAGAACTATTTGATACTGATCTGACCTGTCCAGATGCCGGCTTGTTAACTGAAGCTGTATTTGGTCTTCTGACAGAAGTCGAAGGAGATTCTGATTTTTGAACAGTTCTTATTGAATGTGCTACAGACTGGTTTACGTTGCCACTATTATTGCTTGTATTTATCCTTCTGCTGCTTATTACTGAATTCTCGTTATTTGAGGGATCAACAGTTCTTTTTGCCTCACCATTATTGATACTGCCAACACCGCTATTATCTGATCTGTATCTGTTATTTCTAGTAATCTCAGTCTGTGTATAATTTGAACCTATTCTTCTGGAAGCATTATTAGGCGAACTGTTTTTTACAGGTTCAATGCGCCTGGAAGTGAAGTAATTAGAAGAATAGTCATTTGATCTATAATCCCTGAAGTTATTATTTACAGGTCTGTAATCATAGTCCCAGCGATTATGGCCCTGCCAGCTATAATAATTTCGATTCCATCTGCTCCATATCCCTAGATTTATTACGACAGGGGAATACCATCTATTGTAATAGAAAGGATCGTATCCCCAATAATAAGAGCCACCCAAATATGGATAATTCCAGCTGAAATCGTTATAAAGGGGGTAATTAAATGAAAGACCTAATCCAAGTCTTGTTCCGCCATAAATGCTTAAGCCCCAGGAAGCTGGTTCATAATTATACCAATAACTATCTGTGAACAGAGGAGCATAATAGTTAAATGTTAAGAAAGACCTGTGAAATCTATTTATTCTGGATGAATAATAGAAATCGTAATTATAATAGTTGTTTACTACAGTACTTGCTTCATCATTACCAAAATCTCTTGAGTCATTAACCTGCGCCTTTACCAGAAAACCGGGTATCAGAACTGCAGTCAGAATTCCGATATATATTTTTGCTTTCATGTCAAACCTCCCAACGTTTTTAATTAACTAAGTTTTTATCTATTTTTGAGCAATCTATTTCTTTAGTACAAATTAAACAAATACTATACCAAAATAATGGCGAAGTTTTTAACAAATAAGGATGACAATTATGCACAGTGGTATAACGACCTGGTAATCAAGGCAGATTTAGCTGAAAACTCAGCAGTAAGAGGGTGCATGGTTATCAAACCTTATGGTTATGCAATCTGGGAAAAAATCCAGGCTGAACTTGACAAGTTATTTAAGGCAACAGGCCATGTCAATGCATATTTTCCGCTGTTTATTCCAAAATCCTTCTTTAGTAAAGAGGCAGCTCATGTAAAGGGCTTTGCCAAGGAATGTGCCGTTGTAACTCATTACAGGCTTAAACTGGATGAATCCGGAGGAATAGTTGTTGATGAAACTGCAAAGCTCGATGAAGAGCTTATTATCAGACCGACCTCTGAAACAATAATATGGCACTCTTATAAAAACTGGATCCAGTCATACAGAGATCTTCCTATTCTTATTAATCAATGGGCTAATGTAGTAAGATGGGAAATGAGAACCAGGCTCTTTTTAAGAACTACAGAATTTCTCTGGCAGGAGGGCCATACGGCCCATGCAACCCGTGAGGAGGCAATTAAAGAAACTGAAAAGATGATCAATGTTTATGCCGGCTTCGCAGAAAACTCAATGGCGATCCCTGTAATAAAAGGATACAAAAGCGAGAATGAACGTTTCGCCGGCGCTATTGACACTTATGCTATTGAAGCAATCATGCAGGATGGGAAAGCTCTTCAGGCAGGTACAAGCCATTTTCTCGGGCAGAACTTTGCAAAAGCGTTTGATGTTCAGTTCACTGATAAGAATGGAAAACTTGATTACGTCTGGGCGACTTCATGGGGAGTTTCGACCAGGCTTATGGGCGCTCTTATTATGGCCCATGCTGATAATCATGGTCTGATTATTCCTCCTAAGCTTGCACCTCTTCAGGTGGTCATAATACCTATCTATAAAGGAGATGGACAACTTGAAGGGCTTTCGGCTACAGCTGAAAGAATTAAAACAGATCTTGAAGCTCTGGGAATAACAGTTAAATACGACAACAGAGATACACACAAACCTGGTTTTAAGTTTGCAGAATATGAATTAAAAGGAATCCCGATCAGAATTGCAATTGGTCCAAGAGACCTTGAGAATAAAACAGTCGAAGTGGCAAGAAGAGATAATCTTACAAAAGAGACCATACGCGTCGATGCAGTGAATGAGTACATTCCCAGACTTCTAAAAGAGATCCAGGATAATATTTTTAAGAAAGCCACTTTGTTCAAAGAAGAAAATACTTTCTACGTTAACAGCTGGGATGAATTTAACAAGATACTTGATGAGAAAGGGGGATTCATAATGGCTCATTGGGATGGAACTGCCGAAACTGAAATGAGAATTAAAGAAGAAACCAAAGCAACCATCAGATGCATTCCGTTTGACAGTCCCGAGGAAGAGGGAAAATGTATCTATTCAGGAAAACCTTCCCAAAGAAGAGTATTATTTGCAAGATCCTACTAAACAGCATGTTAGCTATTTGCCCGACATCAATTTCTGGTAAAAGACAGCTTTTTTGTTTTTCAGATATATTTGCTACTTTAGATGTCCCAAAATATATTAAAAGCATAGCTTCATGTCGGAAATTGATGATAAAAGACTTCTGATAGTCAATACTCTTAAGGATAAATCTCTTCTTAAACAAAAGGTATACGACAATACTTTCCAATCGTTTTGCAATATCAAGGAAATTCTCAAGAATCTTTCAAAAGACTTAAATATCAGCATCGGAGGAATAGATTCCAGAATCAGGCTGGAGTATACTGACAGAAGTAATTTTGATGCTCAGATCAAAATAGCAGGTGATATACTTTTATTTAGTATGCACTCAAATATTTTTCAATTCGACAGGGAACATCCGGCATGGAAAATTCCCTACATCCAGAAGAATAAATATAATGCCTATTCAGGAATGATAAACATCTATAACTTTCTGGCTGATTCATTTAGATACTCACGTCTTGATGATCTTGGTTATCTGATTGCAAGGATATTCATTAATCATGAAAACCAGTATTTTGTTGAAGGCAAAAGACAGATGGGAATGCTTTTTTCCAATTACGGCAATGAAGAAATAACCAAATCATCTCTCCAGAATATTATCCATACCGCGATACTTTATGCTTTAGAATTCGACCTTCTGGTACCACCTTACGATACTGTAAAGATTGCAACCGTAGGGCAGGCAGAGGCAAAAATCCAGCATTCGCGTGTAATTACCGGCAAGAGGCTTGGATTCCAGTTTAATTCGGATGATGTTCTGGGTAATAATTCGAAGAAAACCTGATGCCATCGGCTCTAAATAGCAGGAAAATCCAATTTCAGCCTCTGATTATTCTGGCTATCTTTTTTTTTCATGAATCTGTTTTTTCACAAATTATTGTAAAACAAGATACTGCATTAAAAATCTCAAAGGGTTCTTATATTCTTTCCAGAGAAATAAAGACATTTGTACCAAAGGATACTGTAATTCAGGTACCAGGTACTCTTGTTCCAGCTGATAAGTTTGGAAAGGAAAAAACTTTCACTTTCTATGATTCTCTAAAAGCCAAAGCTTCAAGGACAAAATTGACCAGGGCTCTTTTTGATCTGGTTATCGTCTCTCCCGATACAGTCAACAGGAAGAAATTAGTGAGCAGCAGCCAGGAAAACTTCAAATATTTCTCAGGAAAAAAGATCAGAAAGATCCAGATTCAAAGATTGAATGTATTTGGTGCGGATGTCAATAATCCGGGATATTATAATCCTCATGGTGCGGAAAGACTGTTAAACAGTACTCACTTCAACACAAATGAAATAATCATAAGAAAATATCTGCTCTTTTCTGAAGGAGATACTTTATCCCCTCTCACTTTAAGCGATAATGAAAGAATTATAAGGCAATTACCATATATAGATGATGCCAGGATTATTGTTGTACCAGTCTCTGGTGAAGAAGTCGATATTGTTGTTGTGACAAAAGATGTTTATTCCCTGGGAGCTGATTATAATTTAAAAAACAAAAACAGCGGTACCTTCAGCGTATTTGAGAAGAACACTTTTGGTATGGGACATGGATTTGAAGTTGACATCCCTTATTCTTTGGGCTCTCCGGATTCTCCAGGTGTCGGATTGAATTATAATATAAAGAACATATGGAAATCTTTCGCTGACCTTAACCTTAACTATTATAATGCTCTTGGAAAGAGAACATACGGGATAGGTATTTCAAGAAGTCTGGTAAGTTCAGCAACTAAATATGCGGGAGGCATCTCCATAAGTCAGACCTTTACGACCGAAGATCTTGATACCTTGCCAAAACCACAGCCATTAAAATATACCTTTCAGGATTATTGGTTAATGCGTTCATTTCTAATTGACAAGGAATCCGTCACCAGGATCATAACCGGAATACGGTATACATATAACAATGTATTTGAGAGGCCAATCATTGACCCAAATTCTTATCATTCACTCCAGAAATATAAATTCTTAATCGGTACTTTAGCATTTTCAATGCAGAAATACTATAAAACCAACCTTATATACAATTATGGTCGTACTGAAGATATTCCCGATGGAGTAATGTTAAGACTATCGGGTGGGATGGAAATTAACGAATTTAATAACAGAGCCTATTCGGGAGCAGATATTTCATATGGACACTCTTCTGAAATTCTTGGTCATTATTATGCATCGGCAGGATTCGGGACCTACATTAAGGAACATCATACGGATCAGGGAGTTCTGGCGTTAAAGATGAATTACTTTTCAAACCTTGTTTATGTGGGTTCATTAAAAATACGCAATTTTGTAAATATTTCTTATATAAGAGGTTTTGACAGAAATGCTGAGGAATATCTTTCTATTGCTAAATCAAATGGATTTTCAGGATTCACAAATGATTCTTTAAAAGGAGACCAGCGGGTTGTTATCGATCTTGAATCTGTATTCTTTAACCCGGTAAATGTTTTCGGATTCAGGTTCGCCTTTTTTGGGTTTGCTGATATGGCATTTCTTGCCCGGACTAATGAGGCAGTAAACAATGGAAACTTTCTCTCAGGAATTGGGATTGGAATCAGAATCAGAAATGATAACCTTGTTTTTAATACTTTTCAGATCAGGTTAGGCTTCTTTCCCGATCCACCACTTTATTCAAGACTCAATAGTCTGATTATTTCAGGAGAACAATTACTTCGTCCGAATAATTTTGACCCGGGACCTCCAGCTGTTATACCATATCAGTAATAATGAACAAATTCCTCATAAGTTTGTATTATATCTGTAAAACATAGATAAATTATTAACATTATTAAAAATTAGGATTATGGCAGTATTAGTTGGAAAAAAAGCTCCGGCTTTCTCAGCAACAGCAGTTGTAAATGGGGGCGACTTTGTAGAAAATTTTTCACTTGAACAATACATAGGAAAAAAATATATCGTATTTTTCTTTTATCCCGCTGATTTCACTTTCGTTTGCCCAACGGAACTTATTGCTTTCCAGAATAAAATCAAGGAGTTTGAATCCAGGAATGTTGCTCTTGTCGGATGTTCCGTAGATTCTCATTTTTCGCACTGGAAATGGCTTCAGACAGATCAGAAAGAGGGTGGAATAAAAGGTGTTAAATATCCAATTGTATCTGATCTTTCAAAGACAATCTCAGAAAATTATGATGTACTCGCCGGTAATTATGAATACTCTGAAGACGGGGAAATTGTTTTCAGCGGTGATCCTATGGCATACAGGGGTCTTTTCCTGATTGATAAAAACGGAACTGTAAGACACCAGGTAGTAAACGATATGCCGTTAGGAAGAAGCATTACCGAAGCTCTCCGCATGGTCGATGCCCTGCAATTCTTTGAAGAGAATGGTGAAGTCTGCCCGGCAGACTGGCATAAAGGTGAGAAAGCCATGAAAGCAACTCAGGAAGGTGTTGCTGCTTACCTGTCAAAAAAGTAGTTTTAGCTGACTTTTTATATAAAAGGTATCATTTGTAAGGATACCTTTTTCTATTTTTGCTGGATAGATCGAATCCAATGATTGAAGAATTCAGCAATTTTATTGAAAAGAATAATCTTTTTAATCCATCAGACAATATTTTGCTAACTGTCTCCGGAGGCATCGATTCAATGGTTATGGCACATTTGTTCCTTGCAATTGGTGCTAAAATCGGAATTGCTCACTGCAATTTTTGCTTAAGGGGTCCTGAATCTGATGAAGATGAAGCGTTTGTAAAAAGCTTAGCTTCTGCACATAAGATTCCCTTCTTCTCTGAAAGGTTTGATACAATCGGTTTTGCATCTGAAAAAGGAATCTCTATACAGATGGCGGCAAGAGAATTACGCTACAGATGGTTTGAGGAAATAAGATTAAAGAACAACTTTTCATACATTTCGGTTGCACATAACCTAAACGATAATGTTGAGACATTTCTGATCAATCTTACACGTGGAAGTGGAATTGGAGGACTTACCGGAATGAAACCAAAACACAAGAATCTTATCCGGCCATTACTTTTTGCATCACGTAAATCAATCATAGATTATAGCAACCTCAACAAGATCGATTATAGAGAAGATAGATCAAATTCTGAAACTAAATACACCAGAAATAAAATCAGACATGTGATTATACCTCAGTTCAGGGAGATCAATCCTTCATTTGAAACAACAATTATTGAAACAGCAGAGAGACTGAATGAAATAAATGAAATTATATCCGGACATATTTCAGAAATAAAAAATAAAGTATCAGTACCAGATGGGAATTCAATATCTTTCAGGATCAATATGTTACAAGGACTATCCCCAAAATACACTTTGCTTTTTGAACTTTTCAGACTATATGGTGTTTCAAAGGGACAGCTTGATGATCTAGTAAATCTGATTAATGGAAAAACGGGAGGTCAGCTCCTCACCGCCGATTACAGATTAATAAAAAACAGAAAAGAGTTAGTGGTTTCAAGAATTGAAGCTGATACTGAAAACTGCTTTGAAATATCCGGAGTTGAAGATTTTGTTAAATTTCCGGATTATAATTCTGCTGAAATAAAAAAAATAGGTACAGGATTTTTGATCCCCGAATACTCAAATATTGCCTGCCTTGATGCTGACAAGATCTCATTTCCGATGATCATCAGGAAATGGAAACACGGAGACAGCTTCTACCCTCTTGGCATGAAGCAAAAGAAAAAGTTAAGCGATTATTTTGTGGATAACAAATATTCAATTCTTGATAAAGAGCGTTGCTGGATTCTTGAATCTGATGGTAAAATTGTATGGATTATTAATGATAGAATAGATAACAGGTTCAGAATTACTCACAATACAAAAGAAGCGCTTATTATCAATGTTAAGAATTGAAGGATTATTATTACCTGCATCCATGAACAGCTCTGTCAATCATATACAGATCTGATAATGCAATCGCCACGGCTGCCTCAGCAATTACAGGGATCCTCAAGGCAATACAAGCATCATGACGGCCGGTAACTTTCAATTTTGACATTTTCTTCTTCCTGAAATCAAATGTTGCCTGTTCTAATCCTGTTGATGAAGTTGGCTTAACAACAATCTTGAAAATCAATTCGTTACCATTTGTAATTCCTCCATTGATACCACCGGCATTATTAGAAAATGTTTTTCCGGTTTCGTCGATAATTGGATCGTTATGCTCCGATCCTTTCATTTTTGCAGATGCAAAACCCGAACCAAATTCAATACCTTTTACAGCAGGAATAGAAAAAATAATATGGCTTATTGCCGATTCAGCAGAATAAAAAAACGGTTCACCAAGGCCAACCATTGGGTTTTTAATTCTGCATTCAATTAATCCTCCGATCGTATCACCAGATTTCATGGCAGCATCAACAGCCCTATCAATATCTTTTGAACCGCCAGCTTCAATAAGGTCCGCATCTATTTTCACAGGATGAAGTATTTTTTTTGCAATGACACCCGCCACCACAAGGCCCCATGTTATTCTACCGGAAAAATGACCACCTCCGCGATAATCAGTAAAGCCTGAATACTTGACTTTTGAAACAAAATCAGCATGACCAGGGCGAGGCAGGGAAGAAACTTCATCATAAACAGAGGAATCCATTTCTGCATTTCGGGTCACAATAGTTATTGGAGCTCCTGTTGTGTATCCGTCTTTAATTCCGCAGAGGATTTCAGGAATATCTCCTTCTTTCCTTGCTGTCGTACCTTTTCTACCGCTTCTTCTGCGGGCAAGATCCTTAGTAAAATCATCAGTTTTTAAAGGAATACCTGGTGTACATCCATCTACTGTCACTCCGATCGCATTACCATGAGATTCTCCAAATATAGAGACTCGGAAAACAATGCCAAAAGTATTCATAACATAATAAATTATAACAATTTAATATTTCCGCCAAGCGTTTTAAAATCATCAATGAAACGTGGATAAGATTTATTGATACATTCCATGCCATCAATAATTACAGGAGAGTTGCATATAAATGAAGCACAAGTCAGGGCCATGGCAATTCTGTGATCGTTGTGAGCACTTACAGCTCCTCCCTGCAAAGTTCTTCCTCCCTCAATTTCAATTCTGTCTTTATAATTCCTGATCTTTCCTCCAAGTGATGTAAGAGTAGCCTCAAGAATCTTACCCCGGTCACTCTCCTTGGAAGAAAGCCTGCTTGTTCCTGTAATTATGCTCTTCCCGTTGCATGCTAGTGCCAGAATAACAAGAGGTGGAGCTAAATCCGGACAGTCAGATATATCATAACAAAAGCCCCGGAGATCTCCTCCTGAAACCAGAATCGAATCGTCATGGGAGCTGATATCAGCCCCCGATATCTTTATTACCTCAAAAATTGCTTTATCTGCCTGTGCAGAATGAAGATCCAGATTTCCAATATTTGCATTACCTCCCAATGCACCAAGAACAAGAAGAAAAGCTCCTCCGCTCCAGTCTCCTTCAACAGAAAAATCGCCCGGTAAGTATTTTTGTCTTCCGGTTATCTCAAATTTTTCATAACTATGATTCTGAATATCAATACCAAACTTCTTCAATATCCTGATAGTAAGATCAATATATGGTTTGCTTACAAGGTTATCGACGAATATCACACTATCCTCCAGGACCATAGGAAGAGCCATCAGCAACCCCGTAATGAACTGAGAGCTGACCGACCCGTCAGCAACTATATCTCCACCCTTCAGGGGTCCTTTGATTTTTATTGGAAGAAAACCATCATTTGTGGAAATGTCCACCCCAAGTTCAGACAATGGGACTTCCATCATTTTCAATGATCGCTTCAGAATGGAGCCTCTGCCATTAATTACTATTTCACCTGAATGCAGGGCAGCGATTGGGGTAAACATCCTTGCGGCCAGTCCTGATTCCCCGCAAAATATTTCATTCTTTTGAGGATTGAAACCACCTTTGATTGTCACAAGGTCATCAGATAATGATATTTCAGCACCAAGGACCTCTGTAATTTTCATTGCTGCAAGTGAATCATCGCATAATGAGGGTAAGAAGATTCGTGAAACACCTTCAGCCAGCAAGGCGCCGGCAGTAAATCTTTGCATAGCACTCTTGGATGAAGGGGCATTAACTGCGCCGGAGATAACTGATTTTGATACCTCAATTTTCATTGTCTGCTTTTTAAAATTTTATAATAATCAAACAATTTTTCCACAGGAATCCTTTTGACAAGCGCTTTCCCTGTTTGCTCAAGAAATACAAAATCCATTGTTTCTCCATATTTTTTTTTATCCTGTAATATAAGCGCCTTTATGTGATCGCTATTAACATTATAATTTATAAGTAGTTTAAATGTTTCCAAAAGCTTTTTTAACCTGTCTCGCTCAATTTGGCTAAGAATTTCCAGTTCAACAGAAATATCGGCTGAGATTATCATACCTGCTGCTACAGAATAGCCATGTTTTAAGCCCGTCAGCGCTTCAATAGCATGTCCGAAAGTATGGCCAAAATTCAAAATTTTTCTGATTCCAATCTCTTTCTCATCTTCCGTTACGACTTTGGTTTTCAGATTAACAGAACGTTTAATAAGATCTGCAAGAAGGTCATAATCCCTGCCGAGAACTGCATCTGCATTGTGTTCTAACGTTTCAAACAGATCTGCATCGCAGATTACTCCCATTTTAATAAGCTCTGCCAGGCCTGACAGATATTCATCATCCGGAAGAGTTTTTAGCATTGCCTGATCGCAAATAACAAATTCAGGTTGCCTGAAATTGCCAATTATATTTTTAACCGGACCAACATTTACACCGTTTTTTCCACCAACACTAGCATCTACCTGCGAAAGCAAGCTGGTTGATACAAAACCAAATCTTATTCCACGCATATAAACAGATGCAAGAAAACCAGCTATATCGCAAACAACACCGCCACCAATACCTATTATGAATCCATTCCGGTCAATACCAAGATTAAGCAGCTTTCCGGCAAGTTCATTTATAACTTCTAGATTTTTACTTTTCTCCCCTGGAGTAACAGCCAGAACCGGGAGGCCAGGGAACTCACTCCCATATAGCTTCTGAATGTTATCATCAGTAATTATTACCGCATTTTCCTCATGTATATATCTGACAAGATTTGTCCACCTCTCCCCGATCAGGATTTCAGATTTGACAGTTGCAATATTGATTACAATTTTTTCCAACAGATAAAAATTTGTTTTTAAAGTTACATATTCCGGAGCCAAAGCTTTAAAAATGAACCGGAATTTTAGTCAAATTGTATTTCACTCAGCTCGAGCCATCGCAACTCTTTTACGTCAAGCAGAGCTAATATATCACCAAACCGGCCGGATTTCAGGTACAGGTCCTCTGAATTTAATGACCCGTTATTCATCTCTGATTCTAGCATCCTCCTTTCTGACTCAAGAGCCTGAATCTCCGCTTCCAGTGATTCCAGTTCACGTTTTTCTTTAAATGTCAGCTTCTGCTTTTGTTCTCTTTTCTTACTATCTGACGGAGATGTACCAGACTTGACAATCTTTTCGGTTTTTTTTGAAAGAGCGGACATTGCATCCGACTCCTGTTTGTTCCTCATCTGGGTATAATTCCCAGGGAAGTCCTTAATCACACCATTTCCTTTGTATTCAAAAATATGATCCACAACCTTGTCCATAAAATACCTGTCGTGTGAGACAACAATTACACATCCCTGGAAACCTGTAAGATACTCTTCAAGTATATTTAAGGTGAGTATGTCAAGATCGTTTGTTGGTTCATCAAGTATAAGAAAATTGGGATTTTGCATCAGAACAGTAAGTAAATATAAGCGGCGTTTTTCGCCACCGGATAGTTTCCTGATGAATGTATACTGTTTCTCCGGCGGAAAGAGAAAATAATTCATAAACTGGGTAATTGAAAGCGTGCTTCCGTCACTGACTGTTACTTTTTCTGCAATTTTCCTGACGGAATCAATCACAGTCATTTCGTCATCGAACAGAATCCCCTCCTGCCTGTAATAACCGAATTTAATTGTCTCTCCTTTATCCACTGAACCTTTATCAGGAGGAATCAATCCTGTAATAATATTAAGGAGTGTTGTTTTGCCTGTGCCGTTCCTTCCAACCAGTCCGACCTTTTCAAACCTGTTGAATTTATATGTGAAATCTTTGATAAGTGTCACATTATCAAAAGATTTTGATATATTATGTAATTCGAGGATTTTTTTCCCCATCCTCGAGATATTTACATTTATATTAATACCTTTCTCTTCCTGCCTCCCGACTGATTTTTCCTTTAAATCGTGGAAGGATTCAATTCTTGATTTTGCCTTATGTCTTCTGGCTTTAGGCATCCTCCGCATCCATTCTAGTTCTGTTTTCAGGATGTTTCTTGCTTTTTCGACATTTGCTTTTGCTGAGGTTTCACGTTCCTGTTTTTTCTCAAGAAAATATTCATAATTTCCTTCATATCTGTATAATTCTTTATCAGATAATTCCAGAATGACATTACATACTCTGTCAAGAAAATACCTGTCGTGAGTAACCATCAACAATGTTTTAGATGAGGTGGTGAGAAAATCTTCAAGCCATTCAATCATATCAAGATCAAGATGGTTAGTGGGTTCATCAAGAATAAGCAGATCACAATCAGTAACCAGTACTTTAGCAAGAGCGACTCTCTTTTTCTGACCTCCGGATAAATTCTTTATTAATGCATTGAGATCAGGTAGTTTAAGTCTGGAAAGAATCTGTTTGACCTGAATTTCATAATCCCAGGCTTTTGAGTCATCCATCTTTCCAATCATCAGCTGAATAAGTTTATCATCACCGGAAAAAAGGCTTTTCTCATAATCTCTTATAATGTTGACAAGATCGCTGCCGGTACTGAAAAGCTCATCGAGAATTGTATTTAAATCGCCTAATTTTGGTGATTGTTCGAGGTACGACATTCTGAGACCACGCCGGATATTAACGCTTCCTTCATCCGGAGATTCCTTACCATAGAGAATATCAAGCATAGATGATTTGCCGGCTCCGTTAACTGCAATAAGAGCGACTTTATCGCTGCTATTTATATTAAGATCAATATTTTCAAATAAAAGATTATCCCCTATTCTTCTTGAAATCTTACTTGCCTGTAAATAACTAATCATAAAGCGGTTTAAAAATGCAAAGATAAAAAGTGTTACCTTACTAGCATCATTAATCGTACTTAGTATGAAACTTAAAGAAAGATACCGGATAACAATTGAATACTTTCTTAAGAACGATCCTGACCCGGAAACTGAACTTGAATACAAGGATCCATTCGAACTCTTAGTTGCGGTTATCCTTTCAGCTCAATGTACGGATAAAAGAGTTAATATTATTACTCCGGCATTAATGCAGGCATATCCTGATGCGGAATCTATGGCAAAAACTTCACCTTCAGATGTTTTCGAGTATATAAAATCCTGTACTTATCCAAATAACAAAGCGAAGCACCTGGTAGGAATGGCAAGAATGCTTGTAGAAAAATTTGATAGTATAGTTCCCGGGGAGCCATCTCTTTTACAGCAGTTGCCCGGTGTCGGAAGGAAAACAGCAAATGTCGTGGCATCTGTTGTGTTCCATAAACCTGTGATGGCAGTCGATACACATGTGTTCAGGGTGGCAAGACGCATCGGGCTGGCTGATAAAGCTAAAACGCCACTCGATGTTGAAATCATATTAACTGAAAATATTCCTCCAAAACTTATTCACCATGCTCATCACTGGCTTATCCTCCATGGCAGATACATATGCAAAGCCAGAAAACCCGAATGCAGCAAATGCGGGATATCAGGAATCTGCAAATATTATTTAAAAAACCTGAAAACCATAAATTCAAGATAATTATAACTTTATTAAGCCGTTCAGTGTAATATATTTATTTGTTAATTTCTTATTTTTAAACTAAAATTTTTAATGATAAATTAATGGGATTTAGCGGAAGAATAAAAGGATTATTGAGTTTCGATAAAGAAAAGATGCAAGAGACTCATTCCACAAATCAAAAAAACGGAAGTAAAGATTACCTGCCGACAGCCATGGAAGAAATCAATAACCTTAATGATAATATCTTAAATAAAGGAGACAGCACAATTATAAAAGAGATCTTTGCCACAGTCAGCAGTTATCTTATACTGTTTACGCTTTCTCCGGAGCACAACTTTTTAATAAAGGATATCAATCCTAAAGCTGAAGAGATCGAGCATGTTAAAAAATCTGATATAATTAATAAATGTATAAAAGACACCTATTTATCAAAACGATCAAAACTGATTGAACTTTTAAGATATCTTCAGACAACCGGCAAGCCTCACAAACTTTATTCATCTCCTTCCGATGATGATTCTGAGGGTTACTATATGGGCTTTCTACTTTCGAACGGTGATTACGTAATAACATGGGAACCAGGACCATTACAAACATCCAAAGAGAAGGAAATAATAAAGCAAGGATCTGTTTTTGATAAGTTTTCTGATACTCTGCCGGAAATGGTATATGAGATCGATCTGGAAGGCAGAGTAACCTATGCTAATTCTGAGGGATTGAAGCATTTTGGTTATTCTAAAGATGATCTGGACAGAGGTATGTCTATTTCCGAGTTATTTCCGCAGGAGGAATTTAAACGTGCTCTTGCAAACCTCGAAAGTTTAAGGAGTCAGAAAGAGACCACAAGCAACAAATATTTCGCTTTCAAAAAAGACGGGACAGTCATTCCAATCATTGCAAGAACTTTTGGCATTTTTCGGGATGGAAAACTTACAGGCTATAGAGGAGTTGTCTCGGATCTGAGTGAACAAAGGAAGTTCGAAGAACAGATAATAAGAGAAAAAGCATTTCTTGAAAATCTTATTGATTCGACACCAGAAGCCATAGTTATCACAGATATTCCGGGTAAGGTAACGCTTATTAATAAGGAGTTTACGCGTCTGTTTGGGTATACGATAGAGGAAGCTATTGATAAATACATTGATGATCTCGTAGTACCTGATGAGCTTAAAGATGAGGCAATTAAAATTGATGAACTTGCCATTCTGAATGGGAAAGAGGTAAGACAGACCCTCAGAAAAGACAAATTCGGAAATAAAATACATGTTTCACTAATAGCTTCTGTAATAATTATTAATGATGTAACTGTTGCACATTTGGGAATTTACAGGGATAATACTATCGAGAGAAAAAATCAGCTGATACAGGAGATACTTTTTAATATATCAACTGCAGCTTTAAAACAGTTTGATATTAAAGATATTTATCCAACCATTGTCTCTGAACTAAGTAAAATCTGGGATACCAATAATTTTTTTATTGCATTGTATGATAAGGCGTCGCAGACAATCTCCCTTCCTTTTTTCTCTGATGAAAAAGATAACTTCAAGGAAATACCTACCAAAGGAACAATTACCGGCTGGGTTATCAATAATAACAGATCTGTGCTTCTTAAGGAAGAGGATCTCATTAAAATGGAGGAAGACGGTGAAATTGAAGTGGTTGGAACACCGTGCAAGGTTTGGATGGGTGTTCCACTCAAGGTTGAAAGTGAAACTATAGGTGTAATTGTCCTTCAGGATTATAATTCAGAAGATAAGTTTTCTCATGAAGATCTCAATGTTCTCGATTTTATTGCTAACCAGATTGCAATTGTAATTCAAAGAAGAACAATGCTTGATAATCTGATACTTGCACGGCAGAAAGCGGAGGAGGCAGCGGAATCCAAACAGATTTTCATGTCGACAATGAGTCATGAGATCAGGACTCCGCTTAATGAGGTAATAGGCATTTCTAATCTTCTGATTCAAGGTAATCCCCGTGATGACCAGATGGATCTTATTAAGACTTTAAGGTTTTCCTGTAATCACTTAATGACTCTTGTAAATGATGTCCTCGATTACAATAAAATGGAATCTGGTAAGATTGTATTTGAGCAGACGCAGTTCAGCCTTTCTGATTTTCTCGATGAAATAAAGAGATCATATTCATACAGAGCAAAAGAAAAGAATCTTGAATTTGAGATTATCAAAATGAATAATCTGCCGGTCTCAGTAATCGGGGACCCAATCAGACTCAATCAGATTTTATCAAATCTCTTGTCAAACGCTCTGAAATTCACAATTAAAGGAGGGATTAAAGTTCAGGTGGCTGAAATCGGAAGAATTGGGAATCAGTCAAATATTGAATTCAAAGTAAGTGATACGGGTATCGGTATTCCGAAGGAAAAGCTCATTGATATTTTCGATAGCTTCACACAGGCATCAGCCGATACCACCAGACGTTTCGGAGGAACAGGTCTTGGGTTGGCGATTTGTAAAAAACTGATTGAACTACAGGGAGGAACCATCAGGGTCGAAAGTGAGCCAGATAAGGGATCTACTTTTATTTTCGACTTGTTAGTGGAGGTATCTGAAGAGCAGACTACTAACAATATATCAGGTGTTTCTGAAACATTCAGGGAACTGGAAGGTAAAAAAATACTTGTCGCAGAGGACAATAAAATTAACTTTTTCGTAGCAAACAAGTTCCTTTTAGGTTGGGGGATGATCGTATCACATGCTGAGAATGGCCAGATTGCCCTGGAAATGATTGAAAAAGAAAGTTTTGACTTGATTCTTATGGACCTCCACATGCCAATCCTGGATGGAATTGAAGCGACCAGAATTATAAGAAAATCGGAGAATCCAGCAATAAGAGACATTCCAATAATTGCACTTACTGCTGCGATAATGTCTGAAAGTCACGACAAGATTGAAGATCTGAATATTAATGATTATGTGCTTAAGCCTTTCAAGCCACAGGATCTTTACGACAGAATTTTAAAACATATAAGGTAGCAAATTAGGCGGAAGGCGGAAGGCAATGAAAAAAATCATTTAATACAATACCTGCTTAAATAGCTTGCAGATTTTTTGTTTCCAAGGGACAGGGCTATTCTGAAATCGTGGCAGGCGTCATCAGTTTTTCCATTATAAAAAAGCGCTAAACCTTTATTGATCCAGACATCAGAATTTGATGGCTGGATATCCAGAGCCATGCTGTAATCGCTTATAGCCGAATACCATGTCTTTGAGACAAAATATGCATTGCCCCTGTCAATAAAACACTCAGGATCGTTTGGATGAAGGTTGAGATTTCTCGAGAAATAATCTAGCGCTTTAAGGTTATCACCAGATTGAGCATCTATTTTACCCGCGAAGCTTAATGCTGCCTTATTCCCGGGATAAAGCTCAAGATATTTTGAGATATCCTTCATGGATTGATCTGTTTCTCCTGTTTTATTATAACATTCTGCCCTCAACATGAACAAATCAGCATCAGCAATACCCATGTCAATCAGATCGCTATAAGACTGCGAGGCTCCTGAAGGATTACCAGATAAAAACTGGGTTTTCGCCAGCAACCTCAGATACTTTTCATTCTTTTTATCAGATTCCAGAAGTTTTGTAAGAATAGAAATGCTTTCATTGTACTTGGCCTGGGAAAGATCAACCATTGCTTTTGCGTATTGTGTAGCTGAATCTTCTTTGTAATCAGCTGAAAGTTCATTTAACACAACATAGGCATCTTCTGCTTTTCCGATTGAAACATAGTATTCAATCTCAGATAGTTTTTTTTCCGGAGTGCTGTATCTTTCCTTCTTCCAGAACTGCCTCCAATCGGGAGTGTTTTCAATTAATGAGAATGCTGCATCGAGCATAATGACTTTTTCACTTTGTTTAAATGGGGAATCAATACTTTTCTCAAGGTGGTTTAATGCATTTATAACATCTCCTTTCAGGGCTGATATCCTTGCAAGTCCATATTCTCCTGCTGACATATTAAGTGTGTTGGCATCCTGATAGTCTTTTGTAGCGCTTTTATAATCCCCGGTGGATACAAATGCTTCTGCTCTTTCAAGATAATATCTATAATCCTGAGTTTTTGACAATCCTTCAGACAAAAGATTTATCGCTTCGCTGCTTTTACCGGATTCAATAAGAGCTTTCGACTTCAGCAGATAATCTACCGGTTGCTGGGCTAAGGATGTGCCTGTAAAAACCAAAGAAATAATCAAAACATGAAATCTTTTCATTTCAAATATTCACTGATTAATTAATTACTTATTCAGTTCATTATTAGTTGCCCCTTTTTCAGTAATAACATGAACAAAGCCTGAAAGATGAAATAACTCCAGTCCTGAGATCCTTCTTTCCCAAACATCGCATTCATAGAAATAGACACCTGGAGAGACAACTTTACCTTTGTATATTCCATCCCAGTTTATCTTAGGTTCACTTGTACGGAACAAGAGCAGTCCGTTACGGTTAAATAACTTAAAATCAATTTTTTCCACAAGACCTGAAGTCTTTGCCACCAGCCTGTCATTTATATCATCTCCGTTTGGAGTGAACACATTCGGAATCTCGTAAAAATTACAGGAGTCAACGCATACCATAGCTGATTGAGGACTCTCATTTCCAATAAGATCATAAGCAGAAATGGAATAGCAACCTGCAATAACTTCACCTGGAGAATGCTTATATGAAAAGACATTCTTATCAGTAATATTAGCGATAAGTGCAAGGTTTTCTGCACCTGCTACTTTATAGTATATCTTATAACCTGCAACATCAGAGAAGCATACGGGGTCAGACACCTTCCATTTTAAGGTATTATAAAGGCTGTCACATTGAGAGGATACATTAAGATCAGGCACACAAGGAGGTTCATTATCGACAGGTGTTGTGCAGGCTGTCTCTGAAAAATTAACAAGATTTATCGGAAGGCCAGGACTTTGATATGCACCTGTTGATCTTATATAATAACAATATTGTTTCCCGTTTTCCAAACCTAAATCTGTATAGTTTAACAGATTAGTTGTTCCAACCGAATCGTAATTGGATGTTAATACATTAAGTCGGAAGATATCATAATTATTATTGATCCACGGAACATTTCTGAGAAAAGTAAATTTGGATTTTCGATCACCGGGAAGAACTTCAATAAATAATGAGGAAGCATATGAAGGGTCGCCAATCAGAAATCTTTTTCCCGGGGAGTTATTATAAAGTTCAATTTTATATATATAGGCTTTTGACTGGGTATTTATCAAGGTATCGATAAAAACAGTATCGTTAAGATTTACTGTCAATAATGAATCTATAAACTGGTAATTTGTACCTGTAACTCCGTCAGCACGATAGATAATGTATTTATATGGGCCATATGCCGGAACTGTATCAAGTCTGTCGGGTTTTTTCCAGGCCAGAAAGATTGAACCATTAACAGGGTCTGTATTCCTAACACTGACATTTCTGATCACAGGGAATCCTGAAACAAGCATAGACATGATCTCATTGGATGCTTTACTCTCAGTTCCGTTAGGAAATACAGCCACTATCCTGTAAGCATATTCTTTTCCGTACTGAAGACCCTGACCATTGTCTGTATCTATATATGAAACAGCAGAACTTCCGGAGATATACCCAACCTTCACGAAACCGATTGAAGCAGGGATACTGGCTGTGCATGAATCTGGTTTGAACGAAGTTGCACCCTCTCTCCTGTAAATACTGAATCCTGCAACGTCTGTGCTACCGTAATTTTTCCAGTTAATTCTGATGAATTTCCCTTCCGGAGCCGCAGATGTTATTAATGGCGGAGGGCCCAGAACTTTTATTTTAAAATGTTTGATGTCGAACAATTTCAAATCAGCATTATCATCTTCCGCCTTTATAATAACATCATAGGGCTGACCTCTGACGGTATTATAGCAGGGGATCCACCTGAATCTTGAAACGGAGTACCCAGGAATCCCACTTACTTTAAGGAATTGCGCGCTGCAGCCAGTAAGACTAAAGATACCTGATGTTGCTTTAAGGGTAATATTGTCATTGTCTTTATCCGTACTGGAAACAAGTAAATCAACCGTGTCGCCAACCATGACGCAAATATCCTTCAATGGAGCAATTACAGGGGGATTATTCTTTGTATTAAAAACCTCTATCTGCATATCCCTTTCCACAACACCTATTTTTTTACCGTTCCTCCATTCCTGTATCTCCATAGCTACATTGTACTTTCCAGTATCAACCGGGGTATCCCAAACCAGGTCTCCGCTAATTGAATCTACATAGAATTTGTTCGAAGCTTTCGGATATGTATAACCTTCGATGGGTTTTCCATCTTCCCTTTCACAAGGAGTAAGCATATAGGAGAGGCTGTCTCCATCAGGATCATAAGCTGCAGGATTATGGATGAATATATGCCCCTTAGCAGCCTTGTCGTATGGTGGATTGAGGAGAACGGGAGTAGCATCCCGCCCCATAGCGGGATTGACTATCAGTGTTGTATGCAAAGCAAAGACTACATTAACCGAATTTGGGATGTTTTTCACACCATAATTTCTGTTAGGATCCTGAACAACAATTTTATAAACACCAGGACCAGGGAAAGTATGAGTTGTTATATACACATTCTTACGATAATAATTAGGCAGGGCAAAGATGGAATCCCGGTCAGCAACAGAAGAAGTGTTATCGCCCCATTCAACTGTAAGCTGAGGTCTGTCTGCATAACTAAGAGTGTAAGTGAATGTAGTCAGCGTAATCTTATATGTTAAATCAGAAATCTGTACATAAGTAATTTCACCTGCCCTGTTATGTGTAGCGCTGAGGTCTAAAAAACAAAATGAGAATAAAGTCAATATCAGGAGTTTCTTAATCATCTTCATTGTTTTGTATCTCAATTATTTCACTTTGAAATTTTGTTCCCGTTTTTCAGAGGTGAGCTTAAAACCCTCTTCATAATCACCATATCTGAATATCAGCAGGTTTGATTGATCTTTATAAAGATCTGTCATTATCAGGTTTTTGACCAGATAATTTTTAGATTTCTTTATATTATTAAATATCAGATCCATTTTTAATTCACCTTCGGATGAGTTCAGGCTCTGGAGTTTCCCCTGAAGCTTTTTCCCCTCGGCAAAAATCTGCACCCTTTCATTCAGATAATTGCCCATAAGGGTTTCAGCTATTTCCCTCTTCCCGACAAAATCAAATTTTGTTGTATCTCCGGTAAGCAGCTTGTAATCCAGAAGAAAGTCATCAGAATAAAGTTTCAGAAATACGTTAAAAGCATCTGACTTTTCTGAATATTCGACACTCAAAAGAGACACATGTAACGGATGTGCCAGAATAATGAATGAGAGAATAATAGATTTTAACATATTAAAGCTGGTTACAATTTAATACCACAAAAATCAGACCAGAAAGATTTTTATTTAATAATGTTTACACGATCCTTAAGATAATTGACTGATCCGACCTCGATAAATGAAAATCCTGATCCTCCGGAGAAATTACCAGCAAGTACAACAACTATATCATCACCCTTCAAGTCATGAGCAATAGTAAGACTTTTTAATGCAATATGAATAAACTCATCTATTGAGTTATTCCTTTCCTGATAATTTGAATAAACTCCGTAAGAAAGTGCCAGTTCCCGCATTGTACGAGCTGTATAGCACTGAGCCAGGATAAGATTTATACCCCTGTACGCTGCCATATCCCTTATAGATCGACCAAGCGTTGTATCAGCAATTATGCCTCTGGCTCCTATCCTGATGGCAGTTTTTACCGCCACTTTTGCCAGGTAAGAAGAAATCTCGCCAGCAAAATCTGCTGATGACAACTCAAGGTATTTTTCCTTATTCATTTCCACCTCCATAGCCACCTTAGTCATTGTCTTTACAGCTTCCACAGGGTATTTACCGCTTGCAGTTTCACCGCTTAGCATTATCGCATCAGTCTGTGAATAAATGGCGTTCGCAACATCACTCACTTCTGCCCTCGTTGGCCTTGGGTTAGTTATCATCGAATGAAGCATTTGAGTTGCAACAATAACCGGCTTCCTTTTGTTTATGCATTTCCCGATAATCATACGCTGAATTCCAGGAATCCTCTCATAAGGAATTTCAATTGCAAGGTCTCCTCTTGCAACCATTATCCCATAGACATTCTCAAGAATCTCATCAATATTATCAACCCCTTCCTGATTTTCAATTTTTGCAATTATTTTAATTTCACTTCCTGCTTCATTCAGTATCGACTGGACATCAAGCACATCCTGCTTTGACCTGACAAAAGAATGGGCAATAAACTCAATATTCTGATCAATTGCCATCTTTATAAATGAACGGTCCTTTTCCGTAAGCGATGGCAAACATATCTTTACACCAGGAATATTAACGCTTTTCCTGGATCCAAGTAGTCCATCATTTTCAACCAGACATTCAAGGCTATTCACTTTTCTTCCTGTCACTTTCAATTCTAGCTCTCCATCATCCATAAGAACGAGAGAACCCTGAGGAATATTATCAGCAAAATCCTTGTATGTCACGTAAATGCAACCATTTTCGGTTTTCTTTCCAGGGTCGCCGGTAATTGTAACTGTTGTACCTTTTTTTAATTGAACAGGAGAATCACAAATTGTAGTCCTTATTTCCGGGCCCTTTGTATCTATAAGAATTGCAATGGTATCAGATGCCTTCCTCGTATTTTCGATTATTTTTAAAGCTCCTTCGACGCTGAGATGTGCTGAATTTATTCTAATCACATCCATTCCAGCATAAAACAACTCCTCTATGAATTTCGTTTCGCAATTCTTGTCAGATATTGTAGCAACAATTTTGGTTCTTTTTCTATTCATTTTTCCAGCTTTGAGTTCTTTAATAATTCTATCAGCGCTTCTATTGCAAGTTTGTATCCAAACAGTCCTAAACCAATAATACTTCCTGTACAATAGCGTCCCACAATACTGTTATGCCGGAAACCCTCCCGTGCTGAAATATTGGTAATATGTACCTCTATAACCGGGGCACTGACGGCAGAAACAGCATCAGCAATAGATACTGATGTATGTGTGTATCCACCAGCATTAAGCACAATTCCGTCATAATCAAATCCTGTCTCATGGATTTTGTTTATAATTTCACCTTCAACATTTGACTGGAAATATTCAATTCTGATCCCCGGAAATAATTTATGCAATGAGCTTAAATAATCTTCAAAAGACATATTTCCATATTTCTCAGGTTCTCTTTTGCCAAGGAGATTGAGATTTGGTCCATTGATTATCTGAATTTTCATGACTATATATTAAAATTTATTCAACTATTTTAATTGCAGATTTGTAATGCAAAGTTCATTAAAAAAACCGGACTAAGATCGCTTTTCTTAACTTTGCATATGCACGAATAACAAAAATAAGTAATAAACAGATACCTTGCTGATCTTATGCAATATTGTTCATTGCAATGATTTAAAATATTTTTCCGCACATGAGTCTTAACTGGAAACAATCATTTAAAGACTTTGAAACTTTCCTGAGGCTTGAAAAATCGCTTTCCCGGAACAGCATCGAAGCCTATCTGAATGATGTCTCAAAGCTTGAATTGTTTTTCAGCAAAACAGGAAAGGAGACCTTACCTGCCGGCGTCCAATATTCAGACCTTAGAGAATTTCTGATCTGGATTAATAAGGATAATAAAAATGCAAGGACACAATCACGAACTCTTTCCGGTATAAGGGCATTCTTCAAATTCCTGTTAATCGAAGGTGAAATAATGGAAAATCCATCATCTCTAATTGAATCACCAAAGATCGGACTTAAACTTCCCGAGGTTCTTTCAATTGAAGAAATTGACAGGATGGTTGACATTATCGATCTGAGTAAACCCGACGGGCATCGCAATAAGGCCATAATTGAGACATTATATGGCTGTGGTTTAAGGGTTTCTGAACTTGTGGGGCTTAAACTGACTGACATTCATTATGAAGATGGTTATATTATTGTTCTGGGTAAAGGTAGCAAGCAGAGGCTCGTACCAATCAGCGGCAAAGCTTTGAAAGAAATAGACCTGTATAAACCCGTAAGAAACAGATTGCCTGTTATTAAAGATACTAACACACTTTTTTTAAACAGACGTGGAAGCAAACTCACAAGGGTCATGATATTTAATATAATTAAAGATCTCGCAACCAGGGCAGGAATAACAAAGAAAATCAGTCCGCATACATTCAGACACTCCTTTGCTACTCACATGATCGAAGCTGGTGCTGACCTCAGAGCGGTACAGGAAATGCTGGGGCATGAATCAATACTAACTACAGAAATTTATACTCATATTGACAGAAGTTACCTTAGGGATACACTTATGATGTTTCATCCAAGATCTTAGCAGATGAACTGATAGGTTTGTTGAAGACTAGCTTTTATTTATTATTCTAACGAACTTTTTTTATTTTCCGGCGTTATATTTGCACGATTTTTATATGATCCAAATTAACAGAAAGTGAATTATATACACAGCTTTTGGTCAGAATTAGTCTACATATTAACTGAAATGTCTCCCTATCTTATTATAGGGTTCGTATTTGCTGGCTTACTACATCTTATATTTCCAAAGAAAATGGTCAGGAAATACGTGGGACAAAATAATCTGAGATCAGTTTTTAATGCTTCATTGATTGGTGTTCCTCTCCCCTTATGTTCCTGTGGCGTTATTCCGACAGGAATCTCATTATATAAGCATGGTGCATCGAAGGCATCAACAGTATCATTTCTTATTTCGACACCACAGACTGGGGTCGATTCAATTTTCGTAACTTATTCTTTATTAGGTCTCCCGTTTGCTATCATAAGACCTATCGTTGCATTTGTAACGGGGTTGTTCGGTGGCATGGTGACAAAAAGGGTTGATAGCACCAGTTCTGTAATAATACCTGAAAATAATGAAAATGTTGATGAAATGCCTAAAGGGTTCTATCCGAAAATTAAAGAGATGTTCAGATATTCATTTGTGGAGTTTCTTCAAGATATTTCAAAATGGCTCATTATAGGATTATTAATATCTGCTGTGATAGCAGCTATTGTACCAGATGATTTTTTTGCCGATAAACTTCCAAATAACTTTGTTGGTATGCTGATAATCTTAGTAATCTCCGGACCGGTATATATATGTGCAACCGCATCAGTCTCTCTTGCAGCTGTCCTGATGATGAAAGGTTTTTCACCAGGCGCTGCCCTTGTTCTTCTTATGGCAGGACCAGCGACAAATGCAGCAACAATAACTATGATTGGAAAGGTACTAGGCAAAAAGTCATTGATCAGTTATCTGGGAACAATAATTACCGGAGCATTACTTGCCGGGTTATTTATTGATTATATCCTGCCACCGGAATGGTTCAAATTGTCAGAACATTTTGGACATATGGGACATAACCACCAGGAAATGATTCCTATATGGCTGAAGACCGGTTCGGCCGTTCTGCTATCATTACTTATTTTGAACGGATATTTACAGAAATACCTTACAAGCAGAAAAATAAATATGGAAGCTTTGGTTTCTGCCGAGTCTGTGTTTGATTCTGAAAGCATTACGACAATTCAGGTCGGAGGCATGACTTGTAATCATTGCAAAGAAAATATTGAAAACAGTATAAAATCCGTTAAAGGAGTTGAAGAGGTCGAAGTAGATCTAATTACAGGTATAGTAAATATAAGAGGAAAATCTTTTGATCTGAAAAAAATCCTGACCGGAATTAAAGATATCGGATACAAAATTAAAAGCGAGGACATATAAAGTCCTCTTTTTTATTCACTTACAAATTTCCCAATTCACCTTTTCAAGATTTCTATTATTCAGATTTATGTATTAACTTTGCGACTTATTTTGCAAAAAATTATAATTTAAATCTTATTCAAATTCATAAAATTATGTCACACATTAAAAGAGTTTACTCATTTGGGAATAAAAAAGCTGAAGGTAAAACAGATATGAAGAACCTGCTTGGTGGTAAGGGTGCGAACCTTGCAGAAATGTGTCTGCTAGGTCTGCCTGTTCCGGCAGGTTTTACTATTACAACAGAAGCCTGTGTTGAATATTACAACAACGACTGTATTCTTCCGGCAGAATTAATGCCTGAAGTTTGGGCTGCTATGAAACTTACCGAAGAAACTATGGCCATGAAATATGGTGATCCCAAGAATGCACTTCTCGTTTCATGCCGTTCAGGAGCGAGAAAGTCTATGCCAGGAATGATGGACACGGTTCTGAATATTGGACTCTGCTCTGAAACCATTCCCGGTTTCCTTAAGAAGACAAATAATCCGCGCTTTGTTTGGGATTCTTACCGTCGTTTAATTATGATGTATGCTGATGTTGTTATGGAAAAGGCTGAAGGTATTGAGCTTGGTGAAGGAAAAGGCATCCGCAAACAGCTGGATGAGATGCTGGATGATTTTAAAAAGAAGAAAGGGTACAAATCAGATACTGAAATAAATGCAGAAGAACTTAAATTGCTCTCCGAAGATTTTAAGAAGAAAGTGAAAGAGGTTCTTGGCAAACCTTTTCCCGATGATGCAAAAGAACAACTCGAAGGTTCAATTAAAGCTGTTTTTAAAAGCTGGAACGGGAAGAAAGCCGTTTCATACAGAAGGATCGAAGGAATTCCTGATGACTGGGGTACGGCTGTGAATGTTCAAGCTATGGTATTTGGTAATATGGGTGATTCTTCTGCAACAGGTGTTGCTTTTACACGTAACCCGGCTACAGGCGAAAACCTTTTCTACGGAGAATGGCTGGTAAATGCTCAGGGTGAAGATGTTGTGGCTGGGATAAGAACACCAAGTCCTCTCAATGATGACACAAAAAACGAACAGAACAGACATCTCCACAGTATGCAGGAAGCAATGCCTGGGACATATAAAGAACTTTGCGACATTCGTAATATCCTTGAGAAATCATTCCATGACATGCTCGATATTGAATTCACAATCCAGGAAAGTAAACTTTATATGCTTCAGTGTCGTGTCGGAAAACGTACAGGTACAGCTGCACTGAATATGGCAATGGACATGCTCAAAGAAGGTATGATTGATGAGAAAACAGTTGTCCTGAGGGTTGATCCTGCCCAGCTCGATGAGCTTCTACACCCAATATGCGACCCGTCTATAGAGAGTAAGTTAACCCCTGCTGTAAAAGGATTACCGGCAGGTCCGGGAGCATCTGTGGGGAAAGTGGTATTTACTGCTGAAGATGCTGTTGCAGGGTTCCGAAAAGGTGAAAAAGTTATTCTGGTACGTGAAGAAACCAATCCAGAAGATGTCGAAGGAATGCGGGCAGCTGAAGGTATCCTTACAGCACGCGGTGGTATGACATCGCACGCTGCACTTGTTGCCCGGGGCTGGGGTAAATGCTGCATTGTAGGTGCAGGTGGTCTGAATGTTGATGCTTCTGCAAAGAAGGCAAAAATAACTGGTACTGATATCGTTATAAAAGAAGGAGATCTTCTTACTCTAAATGGAACAAAAGGGAATGTTTATGTTGGCGCCATGAAACTTATGGATGCGACTGAGAATCCTCGTTTTCAGGATTTTATGAAGATTGTTGACAAATATCGTAAAATGGGTGTGCGTACCAATGCAGAAACACCGGAGGATGCAATTGTTGCTCGTAATTATGGTGCAGAAGGTATAGGACTTTTCCGCACGGAACATATGTTTTACGGAAAAGGTTCGGAACAGCCTTTGTTCCTTCTGCGCAAAATGATTCTGAGTGCCAATGAAACTGAGCGTCGTAAAGCACTTGATGAATTATACTCTTTTGTTAAAAAAGATATGAAAGCCACAATGGATGCTATGAACGGATTGCCTGTCACATTCAGACTTCTTGATCCTCCTCTCCATGAGTTTGTACCACAAGGTGCAGAAAAGCAGGAAGAACTGGCAATGGCCCTTGGAATCAGGAAAGAAGATGTAGCAAAACGTGGTGAAGCCCTGCATGAATCAAACCCGATGATGGGTCATCGCGGGGTTCGTTTGGGAATCACATATCCGGAGATAACCGAGATGCAGGTAAGAGCAATGTTTGAATCTGCTCTTGAGCTTATCAAGGAAGGAAAGAAACCTTATCCGGAATTAATGGTTCCTGTCACATGTGAAGTTGCAGAACTTGATTATACTAAAAAAGTTGTTGACAGAGTGTATAATGAAATCTGTAAAAAATTCGGACTAAAATCAATTGAATACAAATATGGTACTATGATTGAAATCCCCCGTGCATGCCTTCTCGCCGACCGCATGGCAAAAACTTCCGAATTTTTCTCATTCGGCACTAACGACCTTACACAGATGACTTTTGGGTTCAGTCGCGATGATACAGGTGGATTCCTTCATGATTATCTCGATAACAAAATTTTGGCTGCTGATCCCTTCCAGACGATAGATCAGGATGGTGTTGGTCAGCTTATTAAAATGGCAGTTGAAAAAGGACGTGCAACAAGACCTAATCTTAAAGTTGGGATCTGCGGTGAGCAGGGTGGAGATCCTGCATCAGTAGAATTCTGTTTTAAAGCAGGTCTCACTTATGTGAGCTGCTCGCCATTCAGAGTTCCGATTGCTAGACTTGCAGCGTCACAGGCATCAATCAAATTCGGCAAATAAATTTTAATCTTTCCGAATAAAAAGTTGGGCGTGGTATAAAACTACGCCCTTTCTTTTTTCACGGCTACCCTATATTCATGGACTATATAAATGTTTACTAAATCTGCAGGTAAGACCCTTATCTTGTGTTTGACCCTAACCAGGCTTTAAGGAAAAATTTGAATAAATCTCATTTAGCACTTTCCCTCCATATTGAATAATAATTTTATAACTTTGAGCGTCTTGAGTGATTTTAATAGTTTTAAGATGGTAACCAACAATGATTTAGCCATTTACGGACTTAATAATATTAAGCAGATTATATATAATCCTTCATTTGAACTATTATTTTATGAAGAAACCAAACCAGGACTTGAAAAATATGAAGCAGGAGTTATAACAAATACAGGTGCAGTTTCAGTGGACACAGGCATTTTTCACGGAAGATCCCCCAAAGACAAATACGTTGTTCTGGATGAAAAAACAAGTGGAACAATCTGGTGGAAATCTGATCATGCTGTTTCGTCCGACAATAAACCTATTTCAAAAGAAATCTGGGAACATGGAAAGGTACTGGCTGTAAATCAGCTATCAGGAAAGAGATTATTCATTGTTGACTGTTTCTGTGGCGCAAATGAAAATACTCGTTTAAATGTAAGATTCATTGTAGAGGTAGCCTGGCAGGCTCACTATGTCAAGAATATGTTTATAAGACCCACAGAATCTGAACTAGAGAACTTCAAACCAGATTTTGTTGTGCTTAACGGGGCAAAAACGAACAATCCTGATTGGAAAAATCAAGGTCTGAATTCTGAGAATTTTATCTTTTTTAACCTTACAGAGGGCATGTGTGTAATTGGTGGCACATGGTACGGTGGTGAAATGAAAAAAGGTATTTTCTCTGTAATGAATTATTACCTGCCACTTAAAGGGATTGCCTCGATGCATTGCTCTGCTAATGTAGGTAAAAAGGGTGATGTAGCTATTTTATTCGGACTATCAGGAACAGGTAAGACAACTCTTTCAACTGATCCTGAACGGGCATTGATTGGTGACGATGAACATGGTTGGGATGATGATGGGATATTCAACTTTGAAGGTGGTTGCTATGCCAAATGCATTAACCTCAGCAAAGTAAACGAGCCTGATATTTACAATGCAATCAAGCGCGATGCTCTCCTTGAAAACCTGGTAGTATTACCCGATGGTAGTATTGATTTCAGTAATTCTTCAAAGACAGAGAATACCAGGGTTTCATATCCAATATACCATATTAATAATATAGTAAAGCCAATATCCAGGGCTGGTCATGCAAAGAAAGTAATATTCCTGTCTGCAGATGCTTTTGGGGTTCTTCCACCAGTCAGCCGGTTGACTGAAGAGCAGACAAGATATTATTTTTTAAGCGGTTATACTGCCAAACTAGCCGGAACTGAAAGAGGTATTAAGGAACCAGTGCCATCCTTCTCAGCTTGCTTCGGGGGAGCGTTTCTAATGCTTGACCCGATAATTTATGCAAAGGAACTGACAAAAAAGATGAAATTGCATGAAGCTCAAGCATGGCTAATAAATACCGGATGGATTGGTGGCGCATATGGTACGGGAAAAAGAATAGATTTACCATCCACCAGGAAAATTATTAATTCAATCCTGAATGATTCTATACAAAATTGTGAATTCAAAACAATACCTGTTTTTAACCTGATCATTCCAACAAATCTTAAAGGATTGGAAAGTAATCTTTTGGATCCGGCAAAATCCTGGAATACTCCTGAAAAATGGTATATGGCAGCAACAGATCTGGCGATTAAATTCATAAATAACTTCAGCAAGTTCACATCAAATGAGGATACTGCAGCTCTGGTGGAATATGGACCAGTTATTGAATAAGCCAACCGCATTGAATAAATAATAACTTTGATGGATTAAAACGGTGTCTTTATGCATATTGTCAATATTGTAATTGCTTTATTTCTTGCCTACTTATTGGGATCTATTCCAACAGCCGTCTGGGTTGGAAAAATATTTCACAGTATTGATGTACGGGAACATGGAAGCGGAAACGCCGGTGCAACTAACGTGATAAGAGTGCTTGGATGGAAGACTGGAATTCCGGTCATGATAGTCGATATTGCAAAGGGCTGGCTTGCTGCATATCTTCCTGTTTTACTTCATCTTGCAGAGCCTGGTAGTGCGCAATTAACAAACATCCAGATACTCGCTGGGATAACTTCAATAATAGGACATGTCTATCCTGTTCTGGCGGGTTTCAGAGGAGGGAAAGGTGTAGCCTGCACGGTTGGCGTATTGATTGCCCTTCACCCCTTTCTGACATTTTCCTGCATAGCTATCTTTCTTGTTGTACTTCTTATCACAGGGTATGTTTCTGTTGCTTCAATGAGCATGGGAGTATCTTTCCCTGTACTATTATTTACGCTCTTTAACACACCTTCATTATACTTCAAGATATTCTCCATATTAATTGCGATTGCAATTATTCTTACACACAGGAAGAATATAAGACGACTTCTTAAAGGAGAAGAATCAAAGTTAATAAAGCATAAGCAAAAAGTCTGAATCAGAATTGCTCAAGAATCGCTATCCTCTTTTCTATTGGTGGATGAGTTGAAAATAAGGATGCGATGGAGAATGATTTTTTATCATCTTCCACACCCGGATTTTCTATAAACAACTGGGCTATATCTTTCCTCTTCACGGCTTCAATAGTCGGATCAGCAGAAATTTTCCTGAGAGCAGAAGCAAGCGCCAGAGGCCTTTTTGTAAGTTCTGCTGAACCAGCATCGGCCATATATTCTCTATTTCTGGAAATTGCAAACCTGAAAAGACTTGCGAGTAAATATCCTATAGCAGCAAGGACCATCACAATAAGTATCCCATACCCTCCTCCCTTTTTACCTCTGCCAAAGCTTCCAAATCTTATTGATCTTAATAAAGCCTGAGAGATAAAGGCAAAAATCCCGACAAATACAATTGAAATGATCAACAGTCTTACATCTCTGTTTCTGATATGCGTAAGTTCATGACCTATAACAGCTTCCAGCTCTTCATCATTAAGCTTATCAATAATTCCACGGGAAAGAGAGACTGTATATGTCTTTGCGTCAATTCCACTTGCAAAAGCGTTGAGCGAATCATCATCTATAACATTTATTGCAGGCATGGTCATTCCTGCCGAGATGCAAAGGTTTTCGACCAGATTATAGACTCTTTTGTTCTCATTTCTTTGCAAAGGTCTGGAATCTGTGGCAGCCCTGATCATAGCAGAGTGAGAGAACCAGGCAATTGTAAACCAGATAATTATACCTAGTGTTATCCATGGTGCTGCTTGCAGGAAATGCTTGTTGACAATCTCGACTGAATAATATTCCCTCTGGAAAGAATTGAAGTAATAGAATAACCAGGTAAGAAGAAAGAACACCAGGGGAAACATGAATAATAATAAAACCGACCTGGTATTATTCTTCCAAATCTGACTTTGAAGACCAGTATAGCTCATAAAATCAGAACTGGATCTTAGGTGGTTGATCTGCACTTGCACGCTGTTCTCCAAGTTCAAACATGGTCTCACGTTTAAAATTAAAAAGAATAGCAATTAAGTTAGATGGGAAAATTTCTATCGCAACATTTAATTCTTTAGTCGCCGAATTAAAGAATCTTCTTGCGGCAGCAAGCTTGTTTTCTATATCAGAAATTTCATTCTGCAGATCCATAAAGTTCTGACTTGCCTTCAGATCAGGATAAGCTTCTACAGAAACTTTAAGTCCCTCCAATGCATTTGAAAGCCTGCCTTCAGCAGCAATTTTATCATCAATAGTTGTGGCCTTCATTGCATTTGAACGGGCCTCCGTTATTTCAGTCAGAACACCTCTTTCATGACCCATATAACCTTTTACAGAGTCAACCAGCTGAGGTATAAGGTCATGACGCTGCTTCAGTTGTACATCAATATCTGCAAAAGCCTGTTCCCTGTTGTTTCTTAATCTTACAAGACGGTTGTAAATTGAAACAGCCATCATAAAAAGAATGAACAGAATTACCAGGAAAAATAAGAATACAATCATAGTTTTAAGTATTTATTATGAAATAATTAATGAAACGAAAGATATACAATTTTGCCATATTATTGACTTGATATGAACCAATATTCATCTAATGGAATCCTAAAATAATTTTAACCATTTTATTATATGACCTCTTTAAGTGATAAATTTGCACTTTGTTGATTGTACTATCTAAATTCAAAAAACATGGTTGAAGGAAAAACAATGCTTGAACTGATTCTCAGCAGGCAGAGCGATAGAAGCTATAGTGAAAAAACTATTGAAAATGAAAAAATTGAAAGGATTCTGGAAGCAGGCAGGATGGCTCCATCAGCATGTAATGCACAACCATGGAAGTTTATTGTCGTGACTGATCGTGAACTCAGGGCCAAACTTTCTGAAGCCGCTTCTGCAAGATTGCTGGGTATGAACTCATTTGTCAGCCAGGCCCCTTTGCTCCTGATTGTAATCCGTGAAAAAGCTAACATGTCCTCCAGGATCGGGGCAACAGTTAAGAATAAGGATTATTCATTGATAGATATAGGTATTACATCGGAGAATATCTGCCTTCAGGCAAAGGCGGAAGGTATTGGTTCATGCATGATCGGATGGTTTGATGAGAAACAGGTTAAAAAGATACTGGGAATCCCTGTGTCCAAAAGGGTTGAACTTATTATTACTTTAGGTTATCCGGCAAAAGAATTAAGAGAGAAGCGCAGGAAACCACTTGCTGAAATTGTTTCCTATAACAAATACTGATTAATTCAGTTTTTCAAGTGCTGTTTTCATCCTTTTTACAGCCTCTTCAATGTTTACATCGGAGGCGGCGTAGGAAATCCTGATACACCCTGGAGCTCCAAATGCTTTTCCTCCTACCAGCGCAACCTGTGCCTTATCAAGTAGATAAAGAGCAAGTTCATCCGAATCTCGAATTGTCATTGTTCCGTCAGATTTACCGAGATAATATGTAATATCAGGCATCACATAAAAAGCTCCCTGAGGAATTCGCACTTTCATCCCTTTAACTTCACCTAAGAGACCGCAGATAAGATCTCGTCTGCGAAGGAAAGCTTCTTTCATTTTTTTTATTGAACCGGAGTTGCCCTGAATTGCAGCAAGCGCAGCTCTTTGAGCTATCGAACATACGCCCGAAGTAAACTGACCCTGAAGCTTATTGCAAGCTTTCGCTATCCACAAGGGTGCTCCAATATAACCAATTCTCCAACCTGTCATCGCATATCCCTTTGATACACCATTCACCGTTATAACACGATCATAGATAAAATCGAATGATGCCATACTTTCATGCTTTCCGCTGAAAGAGATATGCTCGTATATCTCATCTGAAATAATGAATAATCCCTCATGTTTCTGAACTATTCTGGCAATTTTTTCCATCTCCCCCCTCGAATAGACCATTCCGGTGGGGTTTGAAGGCGAATTGAATATAATCAGCCTGGTTTTAGGAGTAATCGCTGACTCAAGCTGAGCCGGGTTGATCTTGAAATCATTTTCCAGAGTGGTCTCAATAATAACAGGCTTCCCCTGTGCAATAATAATCTGATCATAATAGCTGACCCAGTAAGGAGCCAGAATTATGACCTCATCACCGGGATTGACAATAGAGAGTATTACATTGATCAGGGAATGCTTTCCTCCAGCTGAAACTATTATCTGATCAACTGAATAATTCAATCCATTCTCTTCTTTGAATTTCTTTGAAATCGCCTCTCTCAGATCTGCATAACCCGGCACCGGGGGATATTTTGAATAATTATCATCAATAGCCTTTTTTGCAGCTTCTTTTATGAAATCGGGTGTATCGAAATCCGGTTCACCAAGGCTGAGGTCAATCACATCAATTCCCCTGGCTTTCAATTCCCTGCTTTTCTGTGCCATCGCAAGAGTGGCTGAGACTGATAAGGCTTTAATCCTGTCTGACAAATACTCCATAATTGCAATATTGAAAGTTCCTGATTTTAATTTGAAAAGATCAAATGTATGAAGTTACAGGGAAAAAACTTAGGTTTGTATAAACATTTATAATCAGGGAAAAATGGAAATGCTAATTGATATTCTTAAAATCACTATCCCATCGGTGATAGTCTTCCTGACGGCATGGATTCTATTAAAGAATATGATAAGCAACGATCAGGATAAGCGAAGGCAGGAGCTCATTATGCAGAACAGCCGTACGGTTTTACCCATCAGGCTTCAGGCATATGAACGAATTGTTCTTTTTCTTGAAAGGATATCCCTTGAATCGCTTCTTGTAAGAACAAATACCCCAGGAATGTCAGCTGCCGAGTTACACTCTATGCTCCTGAATACCATAAGGAGTGAATTTGAGCACAACCTTTCGCAACAGATATACATGAGCCAGCAAGCGTGGGAAGTAGTAAAAAATGCCAGGTCAAATTCAATTAAAATTATAAACACTGAATTTGAACAAACTCCTCAAACAGCAACAGGGCTGGAATTCAGCAAACACCTTCTTGACAGAATGATGGAACTTGAAAAAGAACCTACAAAGACAGCCATTGAGTATATCAAGAATGAGATTGCCCGGCTGATGTAATCCTATAATAGCTCCACGCTTCTCTTTACAAACTGGCTCAGCTCTTCACCTCTTAACATATTGTTCGCCAGCATGGCGAGATCAATAAGTTGCCTCACAATCTTATGTTCATTTCCATAAGCTTCGAGCATATCCTTACGATTATTATTGACTGTTTCCAGTTCTTTACGGAGCTTTTCAACGTCATCTTTTTCAACCTGACTTATCTCTTCATCTTTCTTTTTCTTGTGCTCCTTTTCCATGAAATCAACCTCTTCTCTGAGCCTTGTTCTCTCTGTATCATTATCCTTCAGCTTCGTATTAAGCGACTCGTTCAAATCATTTGATAATTTCTCAATAAGAGCATGTCTCCCGTTCACAACCAGGTTATAGCTATCAGGCATATCACCATAAAAACTCATTCCACCTCCAAATTGTGACATCTCCTTCATTCTTCTCATAAATTCGGAGCGGGTCAATATAACCGGAGCATCATTTTCATCAAGCGCCTCAAAAACAACCATATAATGATCTTTCAGTTTTATCTGTCCCTGAAATACGCTCTTCAGATCTTCCTGCTGCTGGAGTGTAAGCTTTGACTCTTTCAGCTCATCTTTCTGAATAAGCTTATCAATAACATCGGCATCGACCCTGACAAATCTTGATTCTTTAAATTTTCCTTCAAGATAATTTATAAGATGAAGATCAAGCTGTCCGTCAAGGAGCAATACATCATAACCCTTTGACTTTGCTTTATCTATATAGGTAAACTGATCTGTTTTATCAGTAGCATAGAGATATATAAGGTTTTTATTCTTGTCTGTCTGATTCTCTTTGATGAGTTTTTCATACTCTTCATAAGTGAAGTATTTATCATCAGTGGTCTTCAGCAGGGCAAATTTTGAAACTTTTTCATAGAATTTTTCATCTGTAATCATTCCGTACTCAATGAAAAGTTTAAGGTCATCCCATTTTTTTTCAAATTCAGGGCGGTCCTTTTTGAAGATATCGTTTAGCCGGTCTGCTACTTTTTTAGTGATATGGCTTGAAATCTTCTTAACATTGGAATCGCTCTGAAGATAACTTCTTGAAACATTAAGAGGAATATCGGGTGAATCCAGAACTCCATGAAGAAGTGTCAGAAATTCCGGAACAATACCTTCAACAGAGTCAGTAACAAAAACCTGGTTGCAATAGAGTTGAATCTTGTTTTTCTGGATTTCAAAGTTGCTTTTGATCTTAGGGAAATATAGAATACCAGTCAGTTTGAACGGATAATCAACATTAAGATGAATACTAAACAGAGGGTCATCGCCTGAGGAATACAATTCTCGATAGAACTTTAAATAGTCCTCATCTTTAAGATCAGCAGGCTTAAGTGTCCATGCAGGTTTTGTGTTGTTTATGATTTTGTCCTTCCCGGTATCGATAAATTTGCCATCCTTCCATTCCTTTTCCTTACCGAAAGCAATTTCGACAGGAAGGAACCTGCAATATTTTTTAAGTAATTCTTCAATTCTGTTCTCTTCCAGAAATTCTTTCGAGTCTTTATCAATATGCAGCGTTACTTCAGTCCCTATCTGCGTTCTGTCAGAATCTTCAATGGAAAACTCAGGACTGCCGTCGCAGGTCCATTTTACGGCCTTCGCATCATTCTGCCACGATTTGGTATTGACCTCCACTTTATCAGATACCATAAATGATGAGTAGAAACCCAGCCCAAAATGCCCGATTATTGCATTTGCCTGGTCTTTATATTTTTCCAGAAAATCATTTGCACTTGAGAAAGCTATCTGGTTCAGATATTTGTCAAGCTCATCTTGAGTCATACCCAAACCATGGTCAGATACAGTTATCGTCTTTTTCTTTTTATCCACATTAACCCTGATAGTTAGATCTCCAAGTTCACCTTTGTAATCACCTGCTGTAAACAGCGTTTTCAGTTTCTGAGTTGCATCAACCGAGTTTGAGATTAGCTCGCGGAGGAAAATTTCATGGTCGGAATAGAGGAATTTTTTAATGATCGGAAAGATGTTTTCAGTAGTTACACCTATTTTACCTTGTTGCATTTTGTTTCAGTTTTAATGTTTAACATAGAAAAATCATTCCATTATTGTCAAAAGTTATGCCGGGATGACCTAACTGACAAATAGTCATTAGAAAGACAAAAGTCAAAATTAAAGCGGGAGTCTGTTTAAGGAAGAATTTCTAGTTGAAAAGGTTGAAAAGGTTGAAAAAGTTGAAAAGGTTGAAAA
>Ga0182027_10000502_pt1 | contig 68009 bp, 58 predicted proteins | sample 712E1DmetaG_FD_121300 | JGI IMG/M metagenome (GOLD analysis project Ga0182027, IMG submission 121300) | Permafrost microbial communities from Stordalen Mire, Sweden - 712E1D metaG (Illumina Assembly) | ecosystem: Environmental > Terrestrial > Soil > Wetlands > Permafrost | place: Sweden...
ATCTATTTTAGCATTTAAACAAAGTTAAATGTGGCACTACATTTCGACCTCCGAGTCAAAAAAGTGGCTAAATTTGCATGATTTCGCTAAAAGTTGACAAGTGACTGTCGAAGATGGGTTTAGGGGTTTTGAGGGGTATTTCGTAGTATTGAAGCATCAAGAGGTAAAAATAAAAAACCCCTTAAAACTGCCCCAAATTAATCAGAAACAACCGTTTTAAGGGGTTTTATAATGGTAGCGCTACGGGGAATCGAACCCCGGTTTAATGGATGAGAACCACTTGTCCTAGGCCACTAGACGATAGCGCCATTTAAATCTTCATATATATACTGGGGTGCAAGGATTCGAACCTCGATAGCTGGAGCCAGAGTCCAGAGTCCTACCATTGGACGACACCCCAAGAACCTAAAAAATAATTAGTTCGCTTTGAAAAGACAAATGAACAAAAAAACAAATGCCGCGATTTTTTTACCGGAAATTATTTTGTACGTATACACAATTTTAATCAAAAACGAGAAACTTTAAAAGATTTAGGGGCCTACCATGGCTAAAGGCAGGAAAAAAGACCCTCGTAAAAAACTCATTGCCGGTATCGGATCGGCGCTTGTGGACATTTTATTGCTCGAAAAAGACGAATTTCTGAAAGCCTCCGGCGCACAAAAAGGCGGCATGACGCTCGTGGATTCAAGCGCCTTTATCGAAACCATGCTGACGAAAGCCGCTGGGCAGCCATCGATTGTTCCGGGCGGCTCGGCCTGTAATACGATTCTCGGCGTGGGCAAGCTCGGCGGACCCGCCCGATTTATCGGCAAGCGCGGCCTGGATGAACTTGGAAAACTTTTTGAGATTTCCTTGAAAAAGCACAATGTGGAGCCCGTGTTGTTCGAATCGCACTCTCCTACGGGACGCGTGCTTTCAATCATAACCCCCGATGCGCAGCGGTCCATGTTTACATTTTTAGGCGCATCGGCGGAAACGAAACCCGAAGAAATAACTTCGAAGCACTTCATAGACGCGGCGCTTGTCCATCTTGAAGGATATTTGCTCTTTAATGAAAAACTTCTCATGGCCGCCCTGAAAGCGGCACGGGAGACAAGCGCGCTTGTTTCCCTTGACTTGGCGAGTTTTACGGTTGTTGAGGCGGCCAAGGGCATTCTTAACGATGTTGTCAAGGAATTCGTGGACGTGGTGATCGCCAATGAAGACGAGGCCCGCGCCTTTACCGGCCATACCGACGAAGCCAAAGCTCTTTCGGCCCTTGCCGAACTTGCCGACACGGCCGTTCTCAAGGTGGGAAAACGCGGTTCCCTTATTTCCCACTTTGGAAAAGTTCAAATTGTCGAACGCATGGGATCGGGCGCGGCAATCGACACGACAGGAGCGGGCGATTTATGGGCTTCGGGGTTTCTCTATGGCCTTGTCAACGACTACCCAATTGACGCATGCGGACGACTGGCCTCGGCGTGCGGCTATGAAGTGTGCCAGGTCGTGGGCGCCAGCATTCCGGATGAGGGATGGACGCGCATCAGGAAATTTTTGTAAAACAGGCGTTTATGAAAATAGTTTCCGTTTTAAACCATAAAGGCGGCGTCGGCAAAACCACCTTCACCGGCTCAACCGCACAGGCATTGGCTTTGGTGGGTTTTAGGGTGCTCGCGATCGATAACGACAGCCAGCATAACCTATCCACCATGCTTGGGCTCGGCGTGCAATCGCCGAGCATTCGCGACGTTTTTCTCACACCTTTCGAAGAAGCGCCGAAAGTGTTTTTAAAATCCATCCGAAAAACGGAATTGATTGATTTGCACTGCATAACCGCGCCCTCCGACTTGTGCGACGCCGACGTCGCGGACCTGCGCTTTTTACGGGAGTGCATGACCGCGTGCACGCTTGAGCGATTTTATGATTTTATTCTCATCGACAATGCGCCCGGCATGGACAGGCTGCAGGCCTCGGCGATCATTGCAAGCGACGAAATTTTCGTTCCCACGGAACTTAAGCAATTCGCGGTGGACGGTATCGTGGAAATGGAAAAAATTCTCGCCGGGCGTTTTCCCGACTGCGCAACCATTACCCGGATCATTCCCAATTTTTACCGCGATACCATCCGGCAAAAAAGCTTTATCCACGCCCTTCAAAAACTTTTCCCCGGCAAGGTGACAAAAACGGCGATTCCCATCGACCCGGTTTTCGACGAAATGATTACCGAAGGAAAAATCCTTTTCCTGCATCGGTTTGCCTCGAAGGGCGCGGCGTTTTACCTTAAGCTCATTCACGAGCTCTTTGATCTTGAAGAAGAAAAGGTTTGGGAAATGGTCATGGAGAAACGAAACGATTGTCGTAGCGATGAGGCGCGAAAACGCTTTAACGCGGCCGCAAGGAATTCATGATCTTTTTTTACCCGGGGCCTCCATGTCGCGAAAATCAATGGTCATGCTCGGAATGGTTGTAGGCTCCATTGTGGGAGGCTATGTGGGTGGATTAATCGGCGGTGGCGATTTTTCGGCTGCCTCGATTCTATGCAGTTTGGCGGGCGGGCTAGCCGGTATTTGGATCGGATATAAAATAGGCTGACCGCGGCCCATAAATATTTGCTATGAAAATAAAATTTATTGCTACAATTCTGCTGACCATGATTGCCGCCGTCTCCTCGGCGCCCCTCGATTCGCTGCAACGGGCATATACTGAACTGCGATATGGCATGTTTATTTGCTTCGGCATCGAAACGTTTTACGGCGGCGATTATTGGAACAACTCCAAACCCCCGGCGGTTTCCGTTTGGAACCCGACGTCGGTGAACTGCAAGAATTGGGCCGACGCGGCAAAAGCCGCGAAAATGAAATACGGGCTTTTAACGACCAAGCACCATTGGGGATTTTGTTTGTGGAACACCGCAACGAACGCGTATAATTCCATGAATGCGGGATCGGCCCATATCGACGTTGTCAAGGCGTACTGCGACGCTTTCAGGGCCGACAGCCTGCTTCCCGGATTGTACTATTCCATGTTCGACGTGTTCGATTCCGTCGACGCTTCCTATGGCTCATACAACAGGACCATGTGGAACAAGAAAAAGCCCTTCATCGAACAGCAGTTGCGGGAACTCCTGACGAACTACGGCCCAATTCCGATCCTGGTGTTTGACGGATGGGCATGGCGCATGGGCCATAACGCGGTCCCTTATCAGGAAATCCGCGAGTTCGTCAAAAGTTTGCAACCCAATTGCCTCATGTGCGACCACGACGGCGTGGGAAGGCCGTGGGACAACGACGTTGTCATGTATGAGGAACCAAAAGGCGTTTATTGTGCCGCGGGGAATACCATTGCTTCCAATCAGGGCCAATGCATCGTTTCACAGGCCAGCGGCTCCTGGTTCTGGACCGGCGGCGGGACCTACATGACCGCGCAGAACATTGCCACGCACCTTTCCAATCTTGAACCGCGGTATTGCAATTTTCTGCTGAATTGTCCTCCCAATAAAAACGGGGCTTTGGACCCAAGCATGGTCGATACGATCACTAAAGCCGCAAGCCTCTGGTCGCCGAATTTAAACCGACCTCCCCTGCCCACGCAGCCCCATGCCATCGAACATCCGGTGACGCCGGTCGGCGCGGCCACGGCCAGCGGCATAAGCGCCTGGAACGCCGTGGACGGTTATAACGACGTTTTCAGCCCAACATCCGTCGGCCAAACCCTTTGGACGGCCTCGCCGGCCCCGCAGTCCGTCACCGTCGATTTAGGGATAAAATATTACAACCTGGAAATGCTCGGCTATCTTCCCCGTCAAGATTATAGCGGCACAATAAGAAACCTCCGCGGGAATATAACCGGATACGCAATTTCGGTTAGCGACGACAACGGCTCTTTTAAACAGATTGCAAGCGGGACCTGGGCCGCGGACTCGACCTATAAAATCGCGGAATGGACGCCGCCGGCCGCCGGTCGCTATATTCGTTTGCAAGCGACTTCGGCAAACGGAAACGACAGCGTTGCGATCAATGAAATCGCCGTCGGCGGACGGGCGCTCATTCCCTCGACCACCCCGAGCTTTGCCGCCGACGCCCGCCGGAAATCACTATTGTCAATTGACCGAACGACCCGGATATTTTTAGCTATAACCGGCCGTAGGTTGCAAGAACCCGCGTTTTCCGGAATAACGGCCATTTATGACGCAAGCGGCAATCTGGTGAAACGGGCCGGACGCGAAGGCTTTCCCAACATGCCAAAAGATTTTAACGCCGCGCGCGGGGTTTATTTGCTTCGCTGACAGGCGCCGCGGGACGTCCGATTTTCCAAAGGAAACTTTATGGCCGATATTTACCACGCGCTCGGACTGCATATGCATCAGCCGCCGGGGAATTTGATGGCCTTATACAATTCAAACGAGCCCTGGGAAGCCAAACAGATCCTCTGGTGCTATGATCGCGTCACGCGAATGCTGGAAGGTTACGAAGACGTTGCAAAACTGCATTTGAGCATGTCCGGCACGCTCCTCAAGCAGTTTGAAGATCCCGATGTTCGCCAAACATTTAAAGACGTCGCGGACATCGGCGGGTTTTTGGAACGTTTTAAACGGTCGACCATTGAGTTCGTTGGGAGCGGACTGCACCATCCGGTATATCCGCTTATTCCGGAGTCCGATTGGGAGGCGCAAACGTCATGGTGGAAGGGGCTTGGCCGGCACTTGCTAGGGCGGGAAACATTCAACGGATTCTGGCCCCCGGAAATGGGGTTTTGCATGGAAATGATCCCCCACCTCAAGCAAAGCGGCTATTCCTACGTGCTGGTAGACTGCTGGTACATCAAACCCAAGCGCGAGATGCGCTGGGAGGAACGGCGCTACCGGCCTTATATCGCCCGATACGGCGGCGAGGAAATCATTGTCGTGCCGCGCGACCGCGAACTCTCCGACGCCCAGGAATCGGGCCTCGATCCGGGTTGGTTCCAGCATGAGCTTTACCAGCGCACGAAGTTTTGCGATTTTCCCGCGCTCGTTACGACGTGGACCGACGGCGAAAACGGCGGTTGGTTTCGCACATCGGACATAGCGTCGGGTTTTTGGGGGAGCTTTTACCACCAAATCCTCAACCGTTATCGCGCGGGGACCTTGGGTTTTATTCCGACCCATATCAGCGACTTTCTCAAAAAATTCCCTCCTACCGAAGAGGTCGAAGTCCATCGCGGCGCCTGGAACACAGGCGTGCATTGGGGCGGCGACTTTACGCAATGGACAGGCTCCCTGCTTCAAAAAAAAGGCCTCGACGAAATCCGAAACGCAAGCGCCTATTATCAAAAAGTCAAGCGCGTTTTCGACCTGAATTTTCAGGAAGCAAACGATCCCGATGAAATACGGCAAATGATTTTTAGCGCCTACGACCATATTTTACTGGCCGAAACAAGCTGCAATTTTTTCTGGGGAAGCGCCTGGGTCCATAAATCATTTGACAAGCTGGAGCGGGCCTACGAGTTGCTGGACATGGCGATGAAACGACTCAGTCCAAAAGAATGATCGACGAGCGCTCCGAGAGACGGATTCGCCGCGCGCGCGGTCCCTGCATCAAAATCCGCTCCTCGCCAGGAAGCGGATTTTTCTTGAGAACCATTGCTTTTCATTCGACCCATCACTATATTTTAACGGAAAGAAAGTAAGTACGTATTTTCAAGTAATTTATTGCGTTAACGCTTTTTTTCTTTTTTTTATGGATTTCGTATACTAAAATTAAAGCGTATAAATTTTATACGATTTACCCTTGGGGTTTTTAAGTTTGAAAGGAGAAACCGTGTTTAAGCAAAAAGTGTTTCTTAAAAAAGGACTGCTGCTCTGCGCGTTTGCGGCGGCATGCTTGGTGTTTTGTTCGAACCCAACCAATCAGAACCTTCGATGGCGCACTAACCTCGAATTGCCTATTTCCAATTCCAATTTTATTCTCGGCCAGCAATTCAAGGACCTATTCGGGGCCATCGACACCATAAAAGATTTCTCAATGCTCGGCATCAACGACACGACCGTCGACGGGGTTTATGACACGGCGTCCCACACAACCGCTTTTTCCGAACAACATAAGGACACCTTTTCATTCGTTCAAAAACAGGACACCATGTCGGACAAACTATACCATGTTACCGTGGGCCCGATTCCCTTGTCAAGCGCCGGCAACATCAACACGACCGTGCCGTTCGGCGTGGCCGCGGGAAACCTTCCAAACGGCCTTGGACCGGTTACCGTTTCGAATACACTGCCGCTCAATAATATCCGCCAAATCACCTTCGACGCCCTGCCAGCAAACGGGCTCTTGTCGGTCAGATTGACAAATAATACCGGCGTCGCCCTCAACAACCTGACGTTATCGTTCCCGAACATTCTTCCCTCCGCTCCCGGTAAAACCGTTGGAACGATTCCTGCCGGGTCGTTTAGCGACGTTACCATCGACGTTTCCGGACAAACGCTTGGCAATACGATCCAGACGCAGGTCATTGCGACCCTTGCCCCGGGAACGGTCTTAGCGGGCGCTTCGCTCGGCGTTGCAATATCCCTGGCGGGGGCCAAGGCAAGCTCCCTGATCGTTATGGATTCGCTGATCAGCCTTGCCGACACTTTTTCAAATCTTTATGAAATATCCGATTCCATCAATATCGACTATACCGACCTGGAAGAAGGAACGTTCCATTATTTGCTCAACAATGAAACCGGTCTGAATCTCACGATTTTAGAGGAGCACCATGACCTGTGGCTCGCCTCCGCTTGCTCGCGGAAAAACGTCAACAACGTGTCCGAGCTTTCCGCGTTCGCCGACTACGCGGATTCAAGCAATTACTATGCCGGTAAAATTTTAAAGACGGGCGCGTCGGTCAGTGCGCGGGAAAATACAGAATTCGCATGGGTCAACTTAGGCTCGTATCGCATGTTCCCCACCTGGAACGACAGTCTTCAAAATTCCGTTTCAAGGGTCGACTACATTATTAAGACCAATTCCATTCCCGGCCAATGGGACACGATCAATGCAACCGATTCTCTTATTTTTACCATTCGTGTGACCGCCTTAAGCTATAAAGGAATGGCCGGTACTTTGGTCAAAGACATCAATAAAACAAGCGACACTCAGACGGTCGCGATTCCGTTTCCCTTCCCTAACGGCGACCGGGACTCTTTGCGCAACAAATTCATGCTCAGCCGCGTTTTGGCGAATATGAATTTGAAAATGGATTTGCCCGACAGCGCCTTTTTGGGCGCCATGTCGGTCAGGTTCAATGTTCTCGCTCCGCAGTTTCCCGCTACCTCGATCGACACCAATGTCGCTTTCGGACTCATTAAAAAAGACACGACCTACAATCGGGTCTTAAATATTACCAAGGTCGTCAATAATTTCCCCGACAGCGTTAAAATTCTCACGTTTGTCACGATTCCTAAAGGCACCAGGATTCGCGCTATTAATGATCAAACCCAAACCGCAGGCATCGGCGCGATGACCATTAAATCCTATGCCGATTACAAGATCAACGCGTATTTCGATTGGTCCGTTGCCAGCCTAACAACCATGGACCTGGGCGCCGACACCTTTACCCTCGATACGGGAAGCACCAGAATTTTTAGAAAAATGGAAAGCCGGACGGCATCATTTGATTTTACGGTTTTCAATCAAACCAATGTTTTCATCAGGCTCTACGCCCTGTTCGCGCCCGACTCCGCGCGCGCTTTTCTCCTGCAAAACGATACGCTGTTTCCCACCAACACGCTTAATGCCATGGTCCTGACTCAGGGCGCCGCCGAATCCCAAGGCTACATAAACCTCCTTGGGACAAACGGCGTCTATATCCCGGTGCGAAACAAGGACACGACCAACAGCATTGCCCTTGACAATAGCCAACTTAATACGATCCTTGACACTAAAAAAGGCGCAATACGGTGGATGCTCAAGTTCAACCCGACCACCGCTAACGATTCACTAAAAAACACCGATTACATCAATGTTAAATCGTCGTTCCATTTTGAAGGCGTCAACAACATGGATTCCTTGACGCATTCTTTTTAAAAAGGAATTATCCGAGACGTTCTTTTAAGAAAACCTCGAAGAAATAAAGAAAGGTGAGACGGCCGATGAAACTATACACTAAAACACTGCTGGTTGTGCTGGGATTGATTTTAGCCTCGTCACGCGCCGACGTGGACAATAACCCCAAGAGCAATGGTACGACCGGGGGCCGAAACATGCTGGGCAATTCTTTTGAAGCGGGCACGTCCAACCCGGCCCTTTTAGGCGTTGACCGGGCCCCAACCGGCGGCGCGCTCATTCCGCTGACCAATTTCGGCATTGGGTTTTGGAGCGATAAGCTCGCGCTTAATTTGTTCGATAATAATAATTTCTCCTCCGACAAGACCGCGCAGGCCCAACAATTGTCGAAACTTTTCGCCAACAGCTTTAACATCACCGATGCCGACAATAGCGACCCCACCGGACAAGCGGTTTCCGACAAGCTGACCAAGGGTTTTAAAGGCGGCCTCAAACTATATGCCGGGGCCCGCTCAACACTCCTCAATGCCACCAGCGGCCGTATCGGCGTGGACGTTACGACCCATGTCGACGAACAGATTACCATTCCCGAAGGCCCGCTTTACATGTTGTTTTCAAACGACAAAGGGTTACTTAAGGGTAATACGCTTGATTTCAGCAATTTTGAACAACAGGGAATTTGGGCCACGGATGTCACCTTCAGCATGGGCCTTCCAGTTACGGTCCCTGCGCTGCAGGACTTTTTCGGACTTCGCTACGGCGCGGGCGGCATCGGCGTCAAATACGTCATGGGACATTCCATTTTGCAGGCGCAAACCCAGGCGGGAAGCGTGACCTATAAAACCGGCGTGAACCAAATCGGCGTCGACGGCGAAGTCCAGGTGCAAACCGCGGGCGACATCGCCCACGGCAACATGATGTTCGGGAACCCGCTTGACAATGGCCTGCCCATCAACGGCCACGGTATCGGTTTGGACCTTGGCGGGATACTCTACGACGATAACGCCACGATGTCGGTCAACTTCCAGAATATCGGCGTTTTGTTCTGGATCAACAACACGAAAAAAGCCACCTACAAAATCCAGAAAAACGACCTCGATTTCTACGACATTGTCAACGGCTTCAAGGTCGGCAATTATAATTCCGGACAATCCTCGCTCGCGATCTTCAACCGCGACAGCAACGAATACCTTTCCGACGCCCGCGACTCCCTGCATGAATCCGACGGGTTCGTCACGACCTTGCCCATGTCAGTCAACATCGGCTATGCGTACCAATGGAATTTCAAGGACCGGATGCTCCCCGCATACTTGCAGCCGCTCAAATCAATCGCGTCGTACGCCACGGGCGAAGCCAATTACCAGCAGCAGCTTGCCGGCGGTCCCGGACGCTCCTATGTGCCGCGACTTTCGCTCGGCTCTGAACTCGGAACGGCGAAGGGCGCGCTTCCGCTCAGGCTTGGCATGGTTTTGGGCGGACCCGAGGAGTTCGCTTCGGCGCTGGGTTTCGGGATCAACTTCAATTATGCATCATTGCAGTTTTCGTATAAGGCGATCGGCAACCTTCTTTTCATTCCGGTCCACGGCATGGAACTTGCCGGCGCGCTGAACGTCAACTGGGGAATGAAGGCGCCCGAACACGCAAAACCCTTCGTGCCGCCTCCTGCGCATCATGATACGCTTATTACCAAAATACGCGACACGCTCGTCAAGAAAGACACGATCATTATCAAGGACACGATTAAAATAAAAGACACAATCGTGCAGATTAAAATGAAGCCCACGGAAAAAGAGGAAAAGGCGCTTTCCAAGGAACTCAAGGGCGTTAACTTCCAAACGGCCAGCGCACAGCTTACCACCGACTCTTATACGCACCTTACGCTCATCGCGGACTTTCTCAAAAAATACCGGTATCTCCGCTATGAAATCCAAGGTCACACCGACAGCAGGGGAGATGCGAACTATAACCTGCTGCTGTCGGCGGCGCGCGCCGCCTCGGTCCGTAATTATTTGCTCGGCCAGGGAATTCCCGATTCAAGCATCATCGCAATCGGCTATGGAAAAACAAAACCGATAGCGCCCAATACGACCGCGGCCGGACGGGCCCTGAACCGGCGCGTGCAGTTTAACGTCATCGACACGGATGAAGATTATAAAAAGCTCAAGGCCTTGGAAGCGACCTTCCAGGAGCAGATTCGCTCGGCGCAGATCAAAGGCGCTCCCGCGGCGGCCCCGGGCGCTCCCGCGCCTGCGTCGGACCCGCTGCGATATTAACGATACGGGCAATTACAAAACGTTAGCGGACGCTTCGAGAGCCTCAGCGTCCGTCCGCTAACGGAACCTTGAATTTATTCAAATTTCGCACCCTGAGGCTCTCGAAGGGTGCTTGAAGAAATCGTTTTGCGAGGTCTCCACAAACCGCGAATGTTCGATACCAATTATCCTCCTCCCCTTGAACGGGTCATTCTGGCCGGACTTCAAACCGCCAAGGACAAACCCGAGCTTTTCGAAATCGACATGAAAGAAATGCGCATGCTGTGCTCGACCGCGGGCGCCAAAATCATGGAGGTCATTGTCCAGAAGCGGCCAAGCCCCGTCTCCTCCACGTTCATCGGCCCCGGAAAGCTCGACGAGATCGCCCGGAAAATGAAACAGATGCAATGCACGGCGCTTGTCCTCGACGCGGCGCTTGCCCCTGGCCAAGTGCGCAACATCGAGAAAATCATTGCAAGCAAGGTCATCGACCGCAGCCAGCTTATCCTCGATATTTTTGCACAGCACGCCAAATCCAACGAGGCCAAGATCCAAGTCGAGCTTGCCCAAATGCGCACGCTCTATCCGCGGCTGACCCACGCCTGGACCCATTTTTCCCAGCAGTATGGCGGCATCGGCACGCGCGGACCCGGTGAAAAGCAGCTTGAGGTCGACCGCCGCCTTGTCCAGAAGAAAATATCCGACCTCGCGGAAAAACTCAAGAAAATAGAAAAATCAAGGTTGACGCAAAGGAAATCTCGAAGTCCGTTTTTCAAGGTGACCCTGGCGGGATATACCAACGTGGGAAAATCCTCTTTGCTTAACGCCCTGTGCGGCTCGGAGGTGCTCGTGGAAAACAAGCTCTTCGCCACGCTCGATACCGCGACGCGCCGGACCTTTGTCCCCGGCGCGGGCACGATCGTGATTTCCGACACGGTCGGCTTTTTACGCAAGCTCCCCCTGCACTTGGTCGCCTCGTTTAAAAGCACTCTTGAAGTAGTTTCGGAAGCCGATCTTTTGCTTATTATCATGGACGGTTCAAGCCCGTGGTCCGACCATCAATTGAAAACGGTCAACGAGGTGCTTGACGATTTGGCGACGCGGGAAACCCCCCGGCTTTTAGTGTTCAATAAAATGGACCGCGTAAAGGACCCCTTTGAGAAAAAACGCCTGAGCGTGGCCTTCCCCCACGCGCTTTTCGTTTCCGCTTTTAACGCCTCCGACATGGCCGCACTCAAGGGACATATCGGAGAAACGGTGTTGGCGTTTAACGCTGAAAAAGCGAAATCCGACATTATCGCGCACGCCACCAAAGAACTTACAAAAGCGTATTAACTTCGCCCTTTGGTTTTTTTCGTCGTAAGAGGCCCACGGCCTGGGCCGCGACGATAATCATGACGGGCATGAGCGGAAAATGATACCGGGGGGCGCCTTGAAAAACGCACAGCAGGACCACGCTTGCCTCCGTATAAAAAACGAGCATGAGCAGTCCCGGGTTCCGGGCAATGCCGAGCTTTTCCATCTTACAGGCGCCGAAGATTGCCAAAAAAACCACGGCCGCGTAAAAGAACTGGACCGTGTTTGCGAGCAGGCCATACGTTGCGTGCGATAGCGGGGGGGCCTGCGGATGTTCGGGAAACCCGGCCACCCACTCCAGCATGCTGTGGTCCTGGTTCCATGCCCTGCAATGGTTAAGGGCCAGAACCTTAACAAAAGATATTTTTTGCGCCGCAAGCACAAGTCGCTTTTCCCCGATTTCAATGCCCGTGCGCTTGAGATCGAATTCATCGGTGCTCAAATGCATTTTTTTGTCCAAAGAATCGAGCGTACTCTCCTGCTCCCGACCGACTATATTTCGCGTCATTACCCACCATGCGGGGCCGATTTCGGTGGTTTGGAACTCAAAGACCCCGAACACCCTATAATTTCTGAGCCCCCAAAGCGAAGGCGCAAGCGACAGCGCAACCATAAAAATCAAACCGGCTGCAAGCTTTTTTCGAAATCGCGCGGCGGTTAGGATGATGCTCCCGACGCCGCAGAGCATGAGGAAAAGCGCCGCCGGCCTGATAATGCAGGCATATCCGGCGAAAAGGCCCGATAGCGCCCACCAAGCCGCGGGGTTGCGCGGACCATCGCACATTCCCTTGTTAAGCGAAACGGCGGATAAAAGCATGCATACGGTAAACGGGATTTCCGTCCCGATCAAATTCACCGCCAAAACCGCCGACGGGTAGAGCTGCCATATAAGCGAAGCCCTGAAGGCAAGAGCGGGGTTCTCCCGTTTTAAAAGGGCGAAAATGAGCAAACCGATCAGCGTTCCCAGCACGGCGTTAAACGCTTTTCCCCAAACCGCGTTTTGGCCGAACAGTGAATATATTGCGGCGTACATCAGGGGCGCACCGGGCAAACGAAACGCCGTCGGTAGCGGCCCCTTTTCATCGTAGCGGTTTAAAAACAACCGTACTTCGCTTTGCAAAGCTTGGCCCGTAAAGCTGAAACCGTTTCCGCTACACAGCGCGCAGGCGAGTTCGTGAAAGGTTTGAAAGTCGCTTATTTGTTCGTTATGGATCGTCAGGATTGGAACCAATCGAAGGCACAAGCCCGCCATGGTCAGTATGACGATCGACCGGCCTACTGAACGCGGTTGTGGAACAAAACCGTACCTGAGAAAAACAAAGGCCACCAAGGCGGAGCCGATCAGAAGCGCAATCGAGAAAAAAGTCGGGTGTGAGTTCGGATGGCATTGGTCGTAGAGCATGGCAAGGGCGATCCCCGCGCACAGCACGGGGAATGCGCGCTCGACAATCCAAAAGATTGCGCTGAAAAATAACCCGCCTTGAAACGCGTTTAAAAGCTTTTTCATCATAAGTACAGGCAGCCGATGTTACCCGCAATAAACCATTTAAAAAACCGCCGCGGATCTTCCTTTGACAACAGCAGGTTAAACGCGAAGGTCATGGGCAGGCTATAGCGCAGCATCCAACTGAACTCCATCCATGAAATATGTCCCATGAGCGCGAAGGACGCCGAGCCTATCGCGCCGGTCAACCATAGCGGGTCCTTGGGCCTTGGACGAATTGCGAAGTAAGCGCACTGGGCGGTCAGCGAAATCGCGGTTAAAAAATAGTGCGCTTGATAGGGGCAAAACACGGCGGGCCAATGGTAGAGGATGCTTCCAAGACGATGCAGCATGGCCAGAAACGGAAGCCCGTATACTTTTTCTATGAAAACCGGTTCGGGGATACGCCACATGCAGTAGCAATACCACAGCGCGATCGGCGTAAAGACAAGAACGGTTTTAATGAAAATCCACGGAAGTTTCTTTTTGGAAAGAATTTCAGTGAGCAGAAAAACCGGCGTAAAAAAAAGCGTCGTTTCCCGGGTCAAAACCGCACAACCCAAAAACAGCGGCCATAAAAGCGGAAACACAAGCGCCGCGAACAAAAGCGCCGTAGCGGGCATGTCGGTCAGGGCCAGCAGGGCCGAGCCCACGACCCCGGAGGTGAAAACGATCGTCAGGGCGCACGCATACTCCTGCATGGAACGGGGGTTTATCTTGACAAAAACAAGAACGCACAGGAAAATCCAAAACACGAAATTGCAGACCGCGTAGGCGTTGACGGTCGCCGTGGGGTTTCCGTGTCCGGCAAGAAACGCGCACAGCGGCAGGAAAATGCGCCGGCTGCGGTATTGCGGCAGGTCCATCGCCGTCGCCGTTTTCTTATTTGTCAGTGTCGGGTCGAGCGCCAGGTCCGCGTAAAACTGCCCGTCGAAGCCGAGTCCGGGGAATATTTCCCGAGGCACTTGCTTGACCTTGTCCGGTTCCCGTTCGTTGAATTTTTCACCATACCTGAGCATCCCGGTAAAACCGTATTCCGGGCTATACTCTTTCGTAAGGACAACGAGGATAATCGCCACGCACGCCCCGCACGCCGCAAACCTAAGCCAACCGGGAGTAGGCCGCGAAATCGCGCCGACGAATAGTTTTTTCACCTCAAGCGGCATGTCGACCCGTGTTTACGGTTTAATTTCGTCCCCAGTCGTACGGACCACCCTACAGCGGTTTTGGGCTTCGAACGCCTTGAGCGAGACGCAGGCGTCGGGCCGTTCGCAATTGATCTTTTTAATGAAATTGACGGTTGAACAAATGATTTTCGAGAAAATGAAAATCAGCCCGAGCACCGAAAGAAATTCGCCCGTCAGGATATATACCCAATGCAAAGTGACTTTTCCCGTCAGGACATACTTAATGAGGCCCCGGTGGGTCAAGGCAAGCGCGCACACGATGAATCCCACGCCCCATACGCCGATGAATTTGGCGAGAAAGCCTTCGCGCACAAGCGCTTTACCCTCGCGCAGCATGGTGATTCGCTGGTTGATAAGCCCGATATTAAAGGTTATTGCCGCAACGATGAGCATGACCGTAATGGCCGACAGCCGGTAATACATGTAATCTTCGATATGCCGGTAACGCAGGTAATACGCAAGTGGAGAATATGCATAGGCAAAGGCGCATAAGGCGAACACGACGGTAAAAATATTATAAATTAAAAGCGGGCGATACGCAAACGCGGTTTCAAGGATTATCGTTAAAAATTTCAGGCCGTCTTTGAGCACATGCAATTTGGATTTACCGACGCGCTGAAGATAGGGCATGGGAATTTCCTTAATACGAACCCCGGTATCGAAAAGCGCCTTGGCGCTCATGGCAGGCGTGAAATCCATGCCGTCGGGTAGCGGGTACAATAGCGGTAGCGCTTCTCGCTTGATTGCACGCATGCCACTTGCGGTATCATGGACGACGTTGTTCGTAAGAAACCTTAGAAGCCCTGCGTAGAGGATATTGCCGACCTTGCGGACAAGGGGCATTTTGCTGCCGTGATTAATCCGATTGCCGAGAACCACGTCAGCTTCCGCATGCACTAGTAGAGCGCATAAGTCGATAAAAAAAGCCGGATCGCATGTGCCGTCGGCGTCAAGAAACCCGACGATATCGCCGCGGGAAAGCCGAAAACCCGCTTTAATGGACGCTCCATATCCCCGGTTTTTATCATACGTGATGATTGACACGCCTTTTTCTTTGCTGGCGTTTTCGAACGTTTTGTCCGTTGAACCGTCGTTGACCACGATGATTTCCACGAAATCCAGCCCATGGGTTCTTTTGATTTCCGGCGCAACGGCCTTCATGCGCCGGATGATCGAGGCGATTGCGGCCTCTTCGTTATACGCCGGGATAATGACGCTGAGGGACTTCACGGCGTAACCCCTTGTTTCGGACGCAATAAAAAAAGGTCGGTTACCAGGCCTTTCGAATGGCGAAGCACCGTCCAATTTTCGCGAAGATAGCGGCGGACTTCCACTATGTTTTTAAGGTATCGTTCGTGCGTGGTTTTTTCCTCCATGTGCAGGGCATGCCAATTCCTCGTATACGCCAGCGCCTTCCAGAGGACCGTTTTTGTGATGAAGAACAACCAGAGACGAAGCAAAAGCGTGTCGCTTGGTTCCGAAATGAAAACCACTCCGCCAGGCCGTATGACATTTCTTACGCTACTGAGACACGCGGCTATTTCGTCAAGGTTTTGCAAATGGTGCAGCCCGCCTTGAATGACCACCGCCGAAAAGCTTTGCGCCTTGATGGGCAAACGTTTCGCGTCCGAACAAACCTTGCCGACCAGCGTATCATCCGCCGCTTTGAGTAGTGCGGCCGAATAGTCAATGCCCACGATCCGGTGAAAACCAATGCGCCGCAGGCCCAACCCGGTTTCGCATTTTCCGCAAAAGAGGTCGAGCACGGGACCTGTTTTCGCCGCATGCTTAAAAAAGCCGCCCCGTTTGAGGCGTGAAATGTTTTTTGAAATCGCGCCGCGAACGCCATACAAACGAGCGAATGATTTCTCCCATGCGGTATTCGGCAAAACTAAAAACCTCCCCAACGGGCGTCCTTAAAAAGCCGGGCTGGTGCGTCCATTTATTGTACTTTTATGACGCCGGATCGGCCACCTTTTTCACGTTAAATAAAACGGCCCGTCGGGGCTGCAACCGTTTTGCGAAGCGCTTCCGGTTTCACAAAATTATCATATTTTCCTTGAACCTAAAAAAAATATAAGATAATTTTAAAAAGAATTTTTTTAAATCTTTTAAAGGAGAGATATAATGGCCCATAGTATTAACGATGCATGTTTGGCCTGCGGAACATGCGTGCCCGAATGCCCGGTCGAGGCGATCAGCGAAGGCGACCCTATTTACGTGATCGACGCGGAAAAATGCACCGATTGCGGAGCATGCGTCTCGGTTTGCCCGGTTGAGGCGATTAAGCCCGCGTAAGCGCGTTCGCATTCATTCGATTTGGTTAAAAGACTTCGCTTTTTAAAAAGCGAAGTCTTTTTTTATGGTTTTTAGCCGGGCGTTACCGTATAATTTTGTGTGCCGTTTACGGTGGCGATTGACCCTATGGACCCATACATTGCACTCCTTGGAAACGCGGCCGACCCCGACCGCATGACCCTTGCGGCCATTGCGCAAACCTTTGGAATTGAAGTGCGCGAGCATTCAAGCGCTTCCCCAAGCGACGGCGTCCCGATCGGATGTTTGTCGTTTTTACCGAGTACGAAACAATCCTGCATCGACTTGTTCGCGGTGATGCCGCTCGGCACCGGCTACGAAATACCTTTTTTCCAGCGAATCGATGCGCAGCAAGACCCCGATTATTTTCAGGACCTCCCCATTTACGGCGTGTTTTCAAGTCCTTTGTCGGCCATGACCGCCCGTAACATGGTCTCCATCATCGTTCGGCAAAACGCCCTGATGGCGCAAAACAAGGACCTGGTCGGCGAGATCATCAAATACCGTAAACAGAAACACCAGCTCATTAAAATCGGGACGGCATTGTCCTCCCAAACAAGCCTCGACAAGCTTTTGTCCCTGATCCTTGCCGAAAGCCGGGACCTGGTATGCGCCGACGCGGGAAGCATTTACATACGTGAAAAAAGCTCTCCCGGCGGGGCTTTTATCGACGCCATCCGGTTTAAAATCGCGCAAAACGACTCCATCGACGTAAGCGGGGCCGCCGAGGCGGTGATGCCCATGGACGAAAAAACCATCGCCGGATACGTGGGATGCGTAGGGCAGCCGCTTACCATCGACGACGTCTATCACTTGCCCGACACCGTGCCCTATACATTCGGCAAGGACTGGGACAAAAAATTCGGCTATCGCATGAAGTCAATGCTGACCGTTCCCCTGAAAAATTTGTCGGGAGACGTGGTGGGCATTCTTCAACTCATGAATAAAAAGCGGGAGAAATCCGACCGTCTTTCGGACGCCACCGATATCGAGGCCGCGGTCACCTCGTTTTCGGTTTCCGACGAGGAATGCGTTTGCTCCATCGCCTCGCAGGCGGCCGTGTCCATCGAGCGGGTGCAACTCTACGGGGAAATCGCGTCGATTTTCGAGGGATATTTGCAATCGTCGGTGGCGGCAATTGACGAAAGAGATAAAATAACCTCCGGCCATTCAAAACGGGTCATGGCGTATGCCATGGCGTTCGTCGACGCGGTAAACCGGGCCTCGGCGGGGCCCTTTGCAAACGTGTCGTTTTCCGACGCGCGAAAAAACCAGTTCCGTTTCGCCGCGCTCTTGCACGACATCGGGAAAATAGGCGTGCCCGAGACGCTGCTCATGAAGGAAACGCGGATATCGCGCGAGGAAATGGCGCTCCTTACCATGCGCGGCGACTACATTAAGCTCTCCATGGCCTCCGCGAAAAACCCCGCCCCGCTTCCCTGGTCTCACGCGCGGCAGATCGACGACGATCTCGCGTTTTTGGAGGCGACCAATACGGCGGGCCATATAAACGACCGGGATTTTGCCCGCCTAACGGAAATCCGTTCCAAATATTTTTTCGATTTGCACGGAGTAAAGACCCCGTTTTTGTCCGACGGCCAATGGGAAGCGCTTTCGGTGCGTAAAGGTAATTTGACCGCCCCGGAGCGCGACCGGATCAATTCCCATGCGAGCGCCACGCGCCGCATTCTTTCGCAAATTCCCTGGACCAAAGACATGGAGCGCATCCCCGAAATCGCCTGCCATCACCATGAAAAAATCGACGGTTCGGGGTATCCCGACGGGCTTTTAGGAGATCAAATCGGTTTTGAGGAAAAAATTCTGGCGGTCGTCGACATCTATGAGGCCCTGGTCGCGCAAAACCGTCCGTATAAACCGAACATGACTCCCGAAAAGGCATTAGGTATTTTACAAAGCGAGGTCAAGGCGCTGCGCCTCGACAAAGACATCGTTGAATTTTTCATCAGTTCCGGAGTGTACACTCTTTTTTCCTTCGATCAGACCACCGATGACGACGCACGTTCAAACCGGCATAGCGCTATCCGATAAAACAACGTATAAAATCGGCGGACCTGCCCGCTTCTATGTCGAGCCCTCTAACCAACGGGAAATTTCAGAGGCTATAGGCTTCGCCCATGAACATAACTCCCCCGTTTTTGTCCTCGGAAGAGGCTCGAATGTCCTGATAAGCGACCGGGGATGGCCGGGAATGGTCATCGACGTGTCCGCCCGGTTCGAACGCATCGAATGGAACGGCGGTCTTGCGCAGTGCCAAAGCGGAGCGCAGCTTAACCGGTTAGTCCGGGAAATGCTTGACCGGGGGCTTTGCGGGCTGGAAAATCTCGGCGGCATTCCGGGGAGCATCGGCGGGGCGCTTGTCATGAACGCCGGGGCCTTCGGTCAAACCGTTTCCGATCGCCTGGTGTCCGCGGATTATCTGGACCTTGACGATATGAGCATCCGCGCGGTCGCGGCGGAGGGTTTTCAAGCGGGCTATCGAACGGGCTTTTTTAAGGGAAAAAACGCCTTCATTTTGTCGGCGACGTTCCGGTTTCTCGCCGACTTTTCGGGCGGGGCGCGGGAGGTTTTTAATCAAACGCTCGTCAAGCGCGCTGAAAAACACCCGCTCGACCTCCCCAATTGCGGGTCGGTTTTTAAAAACATTCCCCCCTATCCGGCAAGCGTCCTCATCGAGCAATGCGGGCTTAAAGGCCGGCGCTCTGGCGGGGCCGAGGTTTCTTGTAAACACGCCAATTTTATCGTCAACCGCGACCATGCAAGCGCCGAGGACGTAAGGCGCCTCATCGCCCTGGTGCAAAAGACGGTTTTTGAAATGCGCGGAATCCTGCTTGAGCCCGAGGTTATTTTCGTAGGGGAATTCGAGGGGCCGCTCTTTAGTAGTCCGCGATGATTTCCTCGCCGCCTACCATGACCAGCCGCACCTGCGCTTCGCCTAAAATGAGCTGTTCGAGGACGTCGTCTTCCCGGTCATGAGAAACGGCGACCCCGATGACGTCGGCAAGTTTTCCTTCGTCAAGACTTCCCAAGTGCCCGGCCGCGCCTAGCGCCTTTGCCGGGTTTACGGTCACCCACCGGAGCATTTCCTTGGCTGGAATATGGGGGTAATTGCGCTTGGCCTCATTGAGCTCGTCGAAGAGGTCCATGGATTCGGAGTACACGATGCTTTCGGTGCCCACGCAGAGTGAAATCCCACGGCTACGCGCGACCTCGAGCGGGAATGTTTTATGGCCGAGCGCCGATGCATATTGGAAACACTGGACAATGGAAACGTTTTTTTCGGCCAAGCGTTCGAACTCCCCGCCACTGCCATAGTTGCAATGGAACAGCACCGCGCCGTCGGGGATTAGGTCGTTTGCAAGCGCGTAATCCAATGACCCCCGCAAGGCCTTTCCATAGGGCCAACCTTTTTTTCGCGTGATATGAAAATAAAGGTCTCCCGTTTGTTCGGAAAAAGCCTGAAGCTCTTCGGAACTTTCGGCAAGATGGCTTGCCCAAAAACATTTTTTTTGGGCCGCGAGTTCGATGATCTTTCGATGGTGTTGGGGAGACAGGGAAAATAGCGCGTAGGGCCCGATCCCAAAATACGCATACCCTTTGTCCCGCGCGATGCGCGCCTCAAGCTCCGCAACCACCGACTGCTCCTGCGCCGATTCTTCAGGGTGCATTTCATGCACCGGACAAAGCCGAATCGGCCCTTCGCGAAGCGTTGCCGCCGAAATACCCGTGCGGGAGCTGTCGACAACCGTCGTAATGCCGTGGAAAAGAAGTTCGCGGGCGCCGAGTTGAATCGTTGCTTTATGTGTTTCAACAGGGACTTGTTTTAAGCGGGAATTTTTTTTTGCGAGCCATGACGCAAACGTTTCCTCGGGATCTTTGGGAATTCCCCTTGCCACGCCCTCATCGAGATGGATATGCATGTTGATGAGCCCGGGCATGAGCAGAAGCTCGCCCAGGTTGACAACGCGATCTCCGGGGCGGCGATTCATCCTGCCGCGACTTCCCACGGAGGCTATACGGTCGGCCTCGATGGAAATCGCGCCATTGACAAGTACGTCCCCGCCGGGGAGCAAAATCCATTTCGCGTAATAAATCGTGGCCATTTACCCAAAAATACAATAGGCCGAAACGATTTCGACTTCTAAAAAGGAAAGCCTACGCTGAGCTCTCAGACTTTCGACTTTTGACTTCCGGACTTTGGACTTTTCTATTTACAGCGCTTCAATAAGGAGTTTTTCAATGAGGGCTTCATCGGGGGCAAACGATTGGTAGACGTTTTTCCGGACCCACTCGTTCATCCGGTCATCATCGATTAAATGGACAAATGCCAGGAGCCATTCAAAGGTCCGCTCGTCATTTTCCTGATCGGGCGAAATACACAGCATATCAACACACCCCGCTTTTCGCTGTTTTCCCGATGAGCGGGACGAGTTTTGCCCGCTGCGGCGGTCCGATTGGCCAAAACCCCGGTTCGTATAGTTCTGAATGACTTGTTCGATACGCATAATTTGTTCCTGGTTGCCCAACATAATACTATCGACGGTTTTATGGCAAACTTTAACGCTATCATGTTAAAGAAGGATTGACTTCTCCGCTCTGGGCGACATATTTTTGTACTATAAGAATATGAAATCAACTTTTTTGAAAGGAAGTTACATGCGAGGATCAGTTGCTCTTCTGGCTGTTTTTTCTAGCGCAATGAGCGTTTTTGCCCAATCCGGCGATGGAATGAAAAAAGCGCTCGGTTCGCCTATTTTAATGATGGTCATCATGTTCGCCATAGTCTACTTTCTCATGCTTCGTCCGCAAATGAAAAAACAAAAAGAAACGCAGAACATGCTCAACAATATTAAAAAAGGCGACAAAGTCCTCACGGTCGCGGGGATCGTGGGCGTTGTCGGAAACATTAAGGACAACGGCTCGGTCATGGTAAAGGTGGCCGATTCAACAATCCTTGAATTTAAAAAAGCCGCGATTACCGCTGTTTTGAACGATGAAAAATCTTCCGACGAAAAAGAAGACAAATCCGCGAAATAGAAAGTGAAAGCTTAAATGCTGCGCGTCCGATATTACGGTGACCCGATATTACGGAAAAAAGCCGAGCGGGTCATGATTTTTGACGACTCTCTGCGGGAATTCATCGGCGAAATGGTCGTTGCCATGCACGAATACGACGGGGTCGGGCTCGCCGCCTCTCAAGTGGGCAATTCCATCCAACTGGCCGTCATCGAACCCGTACGAGACACTGGGGATGTGATCGTGCTCATCAATCCGGAAATCGTCGCCGCCTCAAAGGAACTCGTCGAACACGAAGAGGGGTGTTTGAGCTTTCCGGATTTGCATGTCAAACTTTCACGGCCCAAAATGGTGTCGGTCAAGGCATACGACGAATTCGGCAAGGAATTTACCATCGAAAACGCGCAGGACTTGCTCTGCCGGGCTTTACAGCATGAAATCGACCATTTAAACGGCCTTTTTATCATCGACCATATATCACTGCTCCAACGCAAGCTTTTAAAAGGGAAACTGAAGAAAATATCGGAGATGCAATCCGAAGAAAAGGCTTTTCGTGGCAGCTCGGCGTCCGCACTGTAATAGTTTTTTCTTTTTTATTTTCCTGCCTATTCTTGCATGCGCGCCCTACCCCATATACACGCATGCCGCGCACGCGGAAGATTCCGGTAAAACCGCCCCTCAAAAACCCGTTGCTCCCGAAAAGCGCTCTGAAAGCATCCGCGATATTCCCCCGCCCGATTCCGATAATTTCGCCCGCCTTGCGGACGCCTTCGGGACCGATACGGCCTCAAAGGCAGGCGTTCCACCGCACGAGGCTTTGCCGTATGTGATTTCCTCACGGTATATCCGCGTTGCGCTCAGGCAAAATGTCACGAAGGCGCGCTTCTTATCGGCCGGACAGATTGACATTTTAGGAGGAGCGCACGGCGCTTCCGTGCGCGGAGACCTGCTCGTTGAGATTTCGGGCGGCAGTGAGCGGGTTACGGTTGAAAATAAAACAATTGGGAAATGGGAATGCGCGCTGCCTTGCACGCTCCTTTCAAAAAACGAGTTCAACGTCATCGATTATAACGGGACCGGCTATCGCGGCTCAATGGTCCTTTTTGCCGAGCGCCGCGGATGTTTTACCGTGGTCAATTTTACGCTCGTCGAAGATTATTTGCGGGGCGTTGTGCCGCTTGAAATCGGGCATTGCAGGCCCGAAGAAGCCGAGGCGGTCAAGGCCCAGGCCATTGCCGCGCGCACGTATACCTACAAAAAAGTCCTTGAAAAGCACGATCAGGGCTTCGACCTTTTCCCCACGATTTCCGACCAGGTTTATGGGGGCGTGGCCGCTGAAAATCCGCTCTGTAACGAGGCCATTCTGTCAACCGCCGATAGGGTCATGGTTTACCGCGACAGCTTGATTTACGCCTATTATCACTCAACCTGCGGCGGTAAAACCGCCAACATCGAAGACGTTTGGGAAAACAAGCAGCCGGTCTCGTATTTGCGCTCGATCGATGACGTTGATGAACACGGGCAGGCGTTTTGCGGTTTTTCAGCGTCGTACTTCTGGGAAGATGCGTGGCCGCGTTCGACCCTATCGTCGATTGTCGGTAAATATTCCCGCGAGGTTTTCCCGCAAAATGCGGCCGCGGGCGCAATCAAAGACCTCGCCGTGAGTTCGCGGTTCGGCTGCGGCAGGGCGCGCGTCCTTGCCGTTACAACCCCTTCCGGCACGTTTCGCTATGGTGGAGACAAAATCCGGTTCATCCTACGCAGGAATAAAAGCGGCTTTCCCATTCTGCGTAGTTCGCTGATCACCAATGTCTTGGCCTCCTCAGGTACTATTACCATCAAAGGCCGGGGATACGGCCATGGAGTTGGAATGTGTCAATACGGGGCCATTGGGCGTGCGCGGGCCGGCCAGTCGTGCGAGCATATTCTGAAAGCCTATTACACCGGCGTCGAGCTCAGGAAAATCGAGGTCGCCCGGAAGTAATACTTCTTGCAATCCGGGAATTTTCGCGGGATAATTTAAGTCCATGGACCTACTCTCCGAAATAAAATCCTTGTACGCCGCGCTCCCTGAAATCGGCTGCACGCAGTGTGGCGCCTGCTGCGTTTCCCCCGCATGCACGCTCCCCGAATTCATTTATATAATGGATTTCTGCTTAAAAAATATCGACGACCGCGGGCTTTCGCGGTTTCTGCTCGCTTCGCCTCGCATTCACGGCGGTCATGAAGGAAATTTGCACTGCATATTTTTAGACAGTGGCCGGTGTCTTATCCATCCCGGCCGTGCGGGAGCATGCAGGCTTTTCGGGGTCCCTGCGCTTGACAACATGGGAATAGCCGACATGGTTTCCTGCGCGCACAAAGTAACGGTCATAAGCGGCCGGGGCGATGAAGCGTTTGTCCGGCAGTGGCTCGACCGACTGGTCGGTCTCAATAAAAGGCTTTATGCTTTTAATGCCGAGCCTTATTTCGTGCGGGGGTTTAATCTCGAATGCTGGCTTGACGTTTACTTCGACCCGCTGCTTTCCATTGAAGTTTTCAGCGATCTTAAAAATATCCTCCGTGAAAATATCGACCTAAGCCGATTTGAAGCGGCGTATAAACCTAAAACCGGTCTCAAGGAAAAGGTCGATAAAATATCCATTCTTAACGCCATGGTCAATATCGCCGAGCCTTCCGTTGTCCGCGAGCTTCTCCTTTCCATCCGAAGCGATTATCCCTTTACGGGAACGTATTTCTTCGAAGAAGCGAACACGTTGCTTAAGGACCTGGACCAAGGCGGTTTGCCATGATGGAAATTAGAATCCATTTAATATTTCCCGGGCTTATGCATGAGTATCGGAACAAGCCCGGGATTTTTATCCAAGAATCTCTTAGAAGAAATACCTGACGCCAAGTCCGACGGATGCAATCGAAAATTCAAAACTCGCGTCATTTCGGTCGATAAGCGGCAAAGATGAAATATAGGTATTGTTCGTGCTGATGGAACGGTAATCGATGGCCTTTGAATTCGGATACCAGGTCGCGTTGATGCCGAAGGTGGCGAACAGGGAAAAATGGCGGTCGAATGCGTATCCCGGCTCAAGACCTATAGACATAAAGGGAATTGTCACGTTGTACGGTTCGGCAAGGGTATACGTGGCGTAGTCTTTGGCGGGCGGGGCAAGAGAAACCCGCGTGGTGTCCTTGAGCTGTACCGCATCGTACCACCTTTGGCGCGAAATTCCTCCGGCGGCCGTTACTCCGATATACGATTGCCATGCGGCCGGCGTCAGTTTCCAGAACACCCCTAATTGCCCGCTTACATTTAAAATCCCCGGATCGCTTGGAGTAAGGGCCGCGGTATCGGCATTGACGGATGAATTAGTGCCGAACCCTATTGCGCCGTCGATGGCGAACGAAGGGACGATAAAATAACGACCATTGACCATAACGGTATTGCGAAGCCCTTTTTCCCCATAGTAGGTATTATTGAATGAAAAAGTGTTCGTTGTGGCGCCGATTCCGATTCGCCCCATGTTTTGCGCGAACGTGCAGCCGATGCTTAAAGTAATGAACATTGCGATACATTGAAAACGAGACATGCGACCTCCTTTTAAAATGGTTAATGATGGATTTAAAATGCTTTGAAAAATACCTTTTAGAAATCCTGATTGCACCGGAATTTTTTATTGTTGGAAACCATGGGCATTTTAGTCAATAAATTGGAACGATTAAAACAAATAAGCACTGTGGGGCGGCCGATGAAAAATCAAGTTTAGAACTGGAAAAATGTATTTTAATTGTGGCGCCCTAAGAAACGCCGCATCGTGCGGCGTAATATTTTTAACGTAAAGGCATTATATGAAAACGGACAAAGAACTTGAATCAATTATTAATACCTTGCTTGATGATTTTTACAATCGAAGGATTAAGAAATTAAGCGAACTTAAGTTGCGGAATACGATACAAAGGAAGAACCCATATTTGTTCAAAGCGATTGGGACACAAGACGCAGCAGAAATTGTTGAAAGTCTTTTATCAGCCTTCATGTCGTCTTCCGACGAAGGAATATTCGGAGACGCTTTCTTTGAGCCGCTTGCACGAGAAGCTTCTGGCTTCAAGGTTTCTGACGCTGAAGGTGTTGATATTACCAGTGAAAAATCAAATACCTATACCGCTGTTGCGGTCAAATCCGGCACAAGTGTTTTCAATGCTGCCAGTAAAAAGAAACAAAGTGAAAATTTCCAATCGCTACAGCGTCGTGTAGCCAAACTAAAAAAACGGTTTGATGCTATTGTCGGGTATTGCTACGGAAGGAAAAAATCAAGGGGTGGTGGCCTTTATTCTTTTGAAGAGTTGGCAGGGCAAGAATTTTGGACAAGGATAACCGGTGATGATGATTTTTACCTTAAAATCATACGACTTATGAAACGAAAGCCCCAAGAACACAAAGTGATTTACCAAGAGGAGTGGGACAAGGCAAAAAACAGGTTTACCTCGGAATTTACATCTTTATTTTGCAATACAGATGGCTCAATAAATTGGGACAAACTTGCTGAATTTAACAGTGGTACCGAAAGATCTTGAGCATATAAAATGGAAAGGTCTTTGAAGAAACATTTAAAAAATGGTAAATTTCAAAAAGTCTCCCCTGTTCGTTCCCGTACAATGTCACGGATTCGTGGCAAAAACAATAAGTCCACGGAAATCCAATTTCGGATGTCACTAATAAGAAATAAAATTGTCGGCTGGACCACAAACGAAGTCACACTTATTGGTAAACCTGATTTTTATTTTAAAAAAGTGAAATTGGCGATTTTTATTGACGGATGCTTCTGGCATGGCTGCCCAATTTGTGGACACATTCCACAAACCAACACATCTTTCTGGAAGGAAAAAATAAAAAGGAACAAATTAAGGGACAAAAGGACAAATAAAGCCTTGCTAAAACAAGGTATTAAAGTGCTTCGTCTTTGGGAGCACCAAATTAAGAATTCCAAAGTTATTAACTTGACATTAAAGACAATATTGAAGTTATTATAACCATTATTACTTTAAACCGCCCAAGCCAATTGTTTAACTTGTGTACGCACTTCAAATTCTTCTTCCCAACTTTTTTCATTTGTGTTTTTATACCGGGAATAGGGAAACCCCGGAATGCTTTTTATTCTTTTCCCCTTCATATAATCTTGCAATAAATTCCCGACAGCTAATCCAAGTTTTATAGGAACAGCATTTCCAAGTTGCCTGTACTGGTCAAGTATAGAACCTTCGATAATCCAATCGTCAGGAAATTCTTGTATCCTTTTATATTCTTCAATACTTAACGGTCTGTTTTCTACAGGATGACACAAATCCGTGGCTGGCATAGCAGGATGTGTAACAAGTGTTGGTGAAGGCTCGTCCCAAGATAATCGTCGGAAAAAACCTGTTTTACCCCCACCTGAAAAAAATGTCGCCCCCAATGCCACTTTTTGCATTTCACTTGGTAAGTGCCGCCAATATTGCCCAGGTTTTAGTAATCTATAATATTTCAACCTTTTCTCAGGGAATTCTAAATGGTGTTGCCCTTTTTTAGACAATCCTGAAATAGCTTCACGAAATGTCCTCCATTTTGGTAGGCCAAATTCAGCATTTTCAGAATGTGTTGGGACTAAATAAGGCAATTTGTCCCCATCTCGTGAACAAACAATTATAACACGTTCTCTTTTTTGGGGTGTCCCAAAATTCGCTGAATTATATAGATTAAAGGTAATCCCATACCCTGCCTTGCGAAGGACATTTAAGACATGCATTAAAGCACCGCCTTGCTCCTCCTCTGAAGTCATTGGCGGTTTCCCTATACCCCGTTCATTATGCGGCCTATGCTTTAAAGGCGCTGACAAAATACCTCTTACATTTTCAATGACGGCGAATTTTGGTTTTAGCGCTATTATCCTATCGAGATATGTAAGCAAAACATTTCCGCGCTCATCTGTAAATCCCTTCCTTTTCCCCGCTGTGCTAAAAGCTTGGCAAGGTGGTCCGCCAACTATTAAATCGATTTCATCATTTTGATTTAATCCGGCAACCTTCCGGATTTCAGAAGCACTATAGTCATTAATATCATTAATCAATGCGATTTTAGGCCTGTTTCGTAAAATTGTTTTTCGACACGCGTTATCTATCTCGCAAGCTAAAACAGGCTCAAATCCAGCTTGTTCTAATCCAATATCTAACCCCATGGCTCCACTGAAAAAACTAAGGGCAATTGGCTTTTTTGTCTCCTTGATTTCCGCAAGGGTATAATAGGTTGCTTGGTCTTCAGCCACCCCATAACTATTTTTTGTAGAAAACGAATTAATGTCGTTTTCCTTAATCACCCATGAACCGGAAATCTGCTTGGATTTTAGTTTACCGTTTCGGCAAAGGTTTCTGACCTGTTGAGGGGTAATATTGAGTCTTTTTGCGGCTTTCTTAGTATCAACAAGGGTACTTTTCATAGTTTCTCCAAGGAAAATTTATTAAGTACCATAAATATAAAGTAAAATCAAAGGCCAGTCAATAATAAAATTGCGCCTTAACTGATCTTACTAATGCAAAGAAAGATAAAAGAAAAGCAACGGCGGCGGAAAGACATTGAATCATGATAGCGTTCCAATTCACGTGCCCACAACAGCCGCGTTATGCAGGACCCTGTCGGGCCGGCCCTCTGCACATATTTATAGAATGAGCGCAAGGACAATAGGAAATTATCGATTGCCATTGTGTGTTTAAAAGGGATTCTCAATGAAAAAGATTAGAGATAAAAAAGCATTGTATTTTTCAAGTCGTTTACGCGAAAAAGTTTCCGGACTACGCAGAGGACGCGCTGAGTGGGGGATTTTACGGACTTACTTGCTGGTGAATGAAAACCTCAGGAAAATGCTATTCGTGGCGACGTCGACGTGCGCCATTTCTTCGAGGGGTTGCTTAAGCGTATATTGGAACAAATAATCGAGGGTGATGGACCGTGTCAGCGACCAACTGACGTTCGTATTGATGTCCCAATCGGGAAGCACCTTGCTTCTTTTGACCAACGGTTCGATGGGAATGCGCATGCGGTAATCCCCGCGCACGACCGCCCAATTACCGACCCGTATGTTCACGTTGACGCCCGCCTCGGGGCCATAGTCCCATAAGGAAAAGGGCGACTCTTTCAGAATAATGTAATTGCGCGTAAGCGCATTTGCCAACTGCGCCGAGTCGATCCCCGACGCGGGCGATAATTTCAGGAATTTGACAAATGAGGAATCTTCCTGGAGTTCCTGGCCCCAAGCGTTCGTATAGGAACATCCGACCCCCAGCCTGAGCTTGCCGTCGAAATAGCGGCTCGTGATCGCGTCGATGTTCGTTCCCACGCCGGCGTCGGCCGTTACCGGGGACAGCGACGGCTGGATTTGTTTTGAGGAATGCGTCGAATCGATGCCCTTTACCGCGGAATCCTGCCCGACGGCAATGAAGAAATGGTTGGGGGCGCCCTGGGCGAATTGCGTAATGGCGGGGAACAGTCTTGTTTGTAAATCAACGCGGCAATAAGGCCCCAGCCAGGGCAAAATGACCCGCCATACGTAGAGCGACGTCACATTCAGTTGGTCCGCCGTATTATTGACCCCCGAATTTTTTTGGTCCGACAAGTCGATGCCTTCCTTAATGAACAAATTCGTTTCCCAGTCGTTCGTGCCTTTTTTATAGGTCAGGTCGCACATGGAAAGAAGCGCCACGTCCGCGGAATTCTTGGTATTGATCGTATTCACCCGATCGCTGTTGCCGTTGAATAAAATGGTCCCACCGACGGTCAGGTTGTATTTCCAGCTCTTTTTCCTTTTTGCCGACAGCGCCTTGGTATTGACCTCGCCGCCTCCCACGATTTTCATGGTAAGATCTTTCTGGTTTTCAACGATGATCACCGAGGAAAATTCGCCCGGAACAAGCCTGACCGTAATGAAATTGTTGACCGTATTGTAGCTGTCTCCCGCCGTAAATATTTTATAGAGCCCCGGCTTGAGCACCCATGTTTTTATTCGTTCGCCAACGGTGGGGTCGCGGCCGTAGCTTCGGCCATAGGCCTCGAACTCGTCGATACGGGCAAGTTCATACTGCCCCCGAAACGGGACATTGTTCGAGTCCACCACGTCGATGGAAAGCCCGCACCAGTCGGGGATGATCGGAACGACTTTTCCTTCTTCCACGAACACCTTTTTGGTGATCCGCTGGTTTATCGAGCCGCTCCCCACCATGATCGTGTACTCTCCGGGAATAAGCGCCTGTTTCATGCCGGTAGGGCCCGAGCCCACCAGGTTTTCGGTGGTATTATAAATCTGAACGGCAGGCTCCAGGGAAGCGTCGGACATCCGGGGAACAAAAACGCCGCCCTTGCCGATGGGAAGGACCGATGCGTCCTCGTTGATCTGCTGAAAAATCGGTGGAGCGTCCCAGGTTTTCATTCCCTGCTCGATCCATTCCGGCGAAAAAGACGATGACGCGGGGGGCTTAAGCTCAACGGAATCGGCCGCGACCGGAACGTTGGTGGCCGCGCCGGTTATGTCTTGCCCCGGAAGCTTCGGTGGCGCGGCGCAAAATGCCGCGACCGCAGCGAACGCGATAATGAGCGCCGCGCGCTTTGTCCCTTGGCGTAGTGGAAACCGCACCATCGTGTCCGCTCCTCAATTTCGCGACATAGCGCTATTTAAGTATTGAACTGTCCGCCTTTGCCGTGGAGTCGGGGCCTTTCGCCGGTTGCGCGGCAAAAACCCCATCAAAGTCCTGGACCATTTGGTTCATCATGAAGTCCAAAATCGCCGACATTTCCTGCACGACCGATTCGGGGGAATATTTATACACGCGTTTCCTGTTGTCGAATTCACGCGCGTATACCGGTTTCCCGTCCGACAAGCGCGTGAGCGTAAAGCGCAGGGCAAGGTGCGCGAACCAGAGCTCGTCGCTGTCGTATTCTTCAATGGCCTCCACCGTCCCGCTCAGCTCATAGTCCGGCTTCAGCCCTTCGTCGTAGCGCCTGATGACGTGGCCGAACACGCCGGCCGAAACGAGGTGTTTATACACGAGGTCCGAAATCATGCGGTTGGGTTTGACCGCCCACAGTTTATACACATAATAGCGCAATTCAAAAGGACTTTGGCGATAGACGATCTGGGGCCGCCCGTAGGCTTCCTCAATGTCAAGATCTTTGAGCCGCACGGTAACGGGAATCGGCGGCCGCGCCGCCGCGCCGGGGGCGGAGGCGGTGGTGTAATTAAGGACGTAATATTGTTTCAGGGGAAGCGTTCCGCACGACGCGATGAGGGCCAGCGCCGCGCACAGTATGGTTGGCAAGGGCAATCGGCCGATAGTCATTATTTGACGTCCCTTTCTTTTTGCTGCTCTCCCCGAATCAAGAGGGAAGGATTTTCGGACAGGACCTTCATGAGTTCGTCGGCGTTTTCCATGGTCTCCCGCAGGTTTTGCATGGACACTGAAAAGTCTTCACGGCTTTGTTTGACCATGAGGTTAACGGTTTCGGTCAGGTTTTTGACCGAACGCAGCGTTGAATCGGCCGAACCCATGATCGAAGCGATCCGCTCCCCGGAAACGCTTTTATCGAGCGTTCCGGTGAGATACTTGACGTCACGCGAGATACTGTCGAGCCGCAGGACCACTTTTTGTATCGACGTCGACATGCCTTGAAGGTCCGGGCCGGCGGCGCCGAAAAACGATTTGAAATCGTCGGTGACCACGGCCAGATTGCCCAGGATTTTTTTTATCGCTTCGAGGCTGTCGGGTTCGCTGAGGGTATTGAGATGGTTCAGTAGGAGCTCGACTTTTCCCACGATCACTTCGGCTTTGCCGGTGATGGAGGCCATGAGCGAAATTTTCGTGGGGATTTCCGCGCCTGATTTGAGCAGCGGGGCGCTATTGGTGCCGCCCAGGATTTCCACGTATTTAAGCCCGGTTATGCCCATGTCTCCGGCCTGGGCGTACATGTCGGTTTTCATGGGAAAATCTTGTTGGACTTTAAGGGCCACGCGAACGCGCGCAAGATCATGCGGGTCATAGGAAATTTTGTCGACTTTTCCGATGGGCACGCCGCTGAATTTCACTTGGGCGCCCTGCTCGAGCCCGGACAGGGATTCCCCGGTAAAACGGGCGTAAAATACGTTTTGGCGGTTTCTCACGTGCGCGCCGAGGGGAATGGCGACCATGACGCATGCCGTGAAAATCCCGATGACCATGAAAACGCCGAGCCTCGTTTGTTGACTCCTTGAAATACTCATGCAATGTTCTCCACGGCAAACTCCAGGGTCCCCCGCCCGGCGGTTTCGCCAAGGGGTCCGCGCCGATTGAAAAAATCATGCACCGGCCCGGATTCCAGAACCATGGCCTTGGCCATGCTTCCGTCGAAGAGCACGGCCCCCTTTTGTAAAAAAACCACATTGTCGGCGATTGCGCGGATCGACGCCAGTTCGTGGGTGACCACGACGATCGTGATGCCGAGGCCCTCGCGCAGCCTGAGCAAAAGATCGTCAAGACCGGCCGCGGTCACCGGATCCAGCCCGGCCGACGGTTCGTCGCAAAAGACAAGCGGCGGGTCCAATACCAGAGCCCGGGCGAGGGCCGCGCGTTTTCGCATGCCCCCCGACAGCTCTTGCGGCAGCAGCGAGTAAACACCCGGCAAATCGACTTGCGTCAGTTTAAGCTCCACGATTTCCCGAATCAGCTTTTTCGAAAGCGACGTATGCATTTGCAAGGGGAGCGCTATATTTTCCCCCACGGTAAGCGATCCGAGCAAGGCGCCGTTTTGGAACAATATCCCCACGTGCTTCAGCGCTTCCACCGTGTCCGGCGAATCAGGTTCCCGTATCTCCTTGCCAAACAGCCTCACCACACCGCGTTCGGGCCGCAAAAGCCCGACCATGGTTTTTAAAAGCGTGGTTTTACCGCACCCCGACGTTCCTAAAATGACCCTGATTTCCGGCGCCGCGACCCGAAGGTCCACCGAGTCGAGCACGATATGCGGCCCGTAGCTGACCCGAAGGTTTTCCACTTCCACGACCGCGACGCTGTTAGAAACGGTTTCCATGATTTTAAGCGGTCCACGCTAACCTATAGTATACTAGGTTATGTTGTCGTTAGTCAACTAAAAAATAAACGAAAAAATCGCGTCGGCCACGATCACGATAAAAATGCCGGTCACCACGCTGGCGGTGGTTTCCCGTCCGACCTCTTCGGCCCCGCCTTTTACCTTGAAACCGTGAAATGCCCCGATCCAAATGATGAGCCACGCAAAGACTACGGACTTGATGATGTTCTCGACCACGTCGATCAAAACCACGTTGCGTAGAAGCTCCCCGATAAAAAGCGACGACGATATGCCCAGGTATACTATCGCCACAGCGTACCCGCCGAAGACGCCCACCACCGTCGCGCTGAGCGACAGAAACGGCATGGTAAGGGTCATTGCCCAGAATTTCGGCACGACAACGAATTGGACCGGATTAAGCCCCATGGTCCTCAGCGCGTCGATTTCCTCGCCGACCACCATGGTGGCGATTTCGGCCGTGGTCGAGCTGCCGTTTCTGCCCGAAATGATGATCGCGGTTAAAAGCGGGCCCAACTCCTTGATCATGCCGATGCCGATCATGGGCGCCAGAAAAATCCCCGCGCCGTACCGATTGAGCTGTATTGCTGCTTGTAAAGCGAGTACCACGCCGATCAAAAAAGACAGCAAACAAACGATACCGATGGATTGGTAGCCCATGAAAAACATTTGTTCGACCAAAACCCCGCGCCTGAAGTCCCGTTTCTTGAAGAGCCCGAAACTCCCCCAGAAAAGCATTTCGGCAAGCATCGACAAAGCCTCAACCACGAGGTCCTTTGCATTCAAAACACTCCCGCCTATTCCGGGGAAAAAACCGATCGAAATTTGCCGCGGCGTTTTTTTGTTTTCTTCGTCAGGTTGCCAATTTTTAAGCGTTTGAAGGATTGCGGAAGACGCGTTGCGCAAGGTGAGGGAGAGTCCGGCTTTTGCATAGCGCCTGTTGAGATAATACACGAGCGCTAATCCGGCCGAATCGACGCCGCGCGTGTGCGATAAATCAAGCACCATGGGCCCAGACGGACGCTCGCGGGCGATGGAAAACCGCTCGACCCACCCCCGATCGAGGTGCTCGGGCATTTCAATCACGGTTGCCGGCGCCAAGTATTTTTGATCGATTTTCGCCATTTCACCTACGGCTTGTCAGGGGTTCGAGGTATTAAGGACAGTCGTAAATATATCTATTCCAAAGGTTTAAAAGCAAGAACCGGGGCGTTTATACCCGATCTACGTTTTTTTATTTCGGCGACCACCGATCGGAAATGCTCTTCAAGGATCGGCAGATCACGGGTTATTGAAGCCTTCTCGCCTTTTCGCGCCGCTTGTTCAATGGAAAAAGCCACGCTCCTGAATTGCTCCAAACCCAGGTTGGAGGCCGCCCCTTTCATGCTATGGGCCACGATCTCTAAAGTTTTGAAATCGCCTCGATGGAGGTCCTCCTTGAGCGTGATAAGTTGTTTCGGCACATCCTCAATGAATATGGCAATTACTTTTTTTGCGAGTTCTTGGTCATTGCTGAACCGTTCCATCATACCGGAATAGTCAAAAATGGTTGAATTAGTCGCCGGTTCGTGGGCATTTCCATCCGACGAATGCTTATTGTCGCCGCTTTCCACGTCATTGCGCGGCAGCCATTTTTCCAAGATCTGGGCCAAAATCCGCATATCGATAGGCTTGGAGATGTAGTCGTTCATCCCCGCTTTCAGGCACCTTTCGCGGTCACCGTGCATGGCGCCCGCGGTCATGGCGATTATGGGGATTTTTGCATCAGGCGCTTTGGATGTCGCCGAGCGGATAAGGGTGGTTGCTTCGAAGCCATCCATTTCCGGCATTTGCACATCCATCAGCACGAGGTCGAAAGGGAAGGTTTCCAAGGCTTCAATGGCCTCAAAGCCGTTAGAGGCAATTCCAGTTTGAAAACCAAGTTTTTCCAAGGTCTTGGTCGCAACGGTCCGGTTGACCGCATTGTCTTCCACGACGAGAATTCTGCCCGTGCGTTTTGGGCCGCGGTAAAGCGGGCTTTTTATGACGGGCGCGGGCAACGGCCCGTTCTTAGGCGGCGGGGCCTTGACTAATACAACAGTAAACCAAAAACACGAGCCTTTGCCTTCCTCGCTTTCAACGCCGATGGCCCCGCCCATCATTTCCACGAGCCGCTTCGAAATGGCGAGTCCCAGGCCAGTTCCGCCGAATTTTCGCGTCATCGACGGGTCCAATTGCTGAAAAGGGCTAAAGAGGATTTTTGATTTTCCCTCGGAAATGCCGATGCCCGTATCGCGTACAATACATTTGACCGTAAGGCGTTCGCTGTTCTCGGACTGTGTTTCAACCGTTACTGCAACCTCGCCATGCGCGGTAAATTTTATGGCATTGCCGATCAGGTTAGTCAGGACTTGCCGTAGCCTGATCGGGTCCCCGCGCGCGGAACGATGGGCCGAGGGGCCGACCGCGCAGGAAAATTCGAGGCCCTTTTCCCGAGCGCGTGGCGCGAGTATTTCCTCGGTTTCCTTAATGGTTTTAAGGAGGTCGAAGTCGATGGTTTCTAGGGCAAGTTTTTCCGCTTCGATTTTCGAAAAATCCAGAATGTCGTTTATGATCGATAGCAGGTTCTCACCGCTTGACTTGACAATATTCGCGAAAGACCGCTGCTCGGGCGTCAGGTCGGTTTCCGATAGTAAATTCATCATGCCGATCACGCCGTTCATAGGCGTGCGGATTTCATGGCTCATGTTCGCCAGGAATTGCGATTTTGCGAGACTAGCGGCCTCGGCCTGCGCGGCCATGGAATTCGCCCGGGCGGTCGCCTCTTCGAGCCGAAGGTTGGTTTCAATCAATTCGCCTTCGGCCCGTTTTCTTTCCCGAATGTCGGTGCAAAAAGCCATGTACTTTCCGTCCGGAATCTGCACGGCATCCAAAATTACCGGCACAAGCGTTCCATCGCAGCGCCGCAAATTGATCTCGCCGGAAACGGATTTGTTTTCCTTAAGAAGGGCGAAAAGACGAAGACCGGTTTCTATTTGGTCGGCTGGGAGAATGTCGGGGATGCTTTTTTGGAGAAGCTCGTTTCGGGAAAATCCCAGAAGCGCGTACGCGGCCTGATTGCAGTCGAGATAGCGCCCAAAATCGTCGGTTATAAAAACGCCCAAAGGAGAGCTTTCAACATACGTTTGGAACCGTTCCTCGTTTGAACGCAGTTTCACTTCCATTATTTTATTCTCGGACAGGTCTACGATGCTGGCTATGGCATGCTTTAGACCGTCGTATTGAAACGTTTCCATCGAAAAAAGACCGTAGAATTCATCGCCCGATTTTCGGCGGAAGCGGTATTCCTTATCGGAAACTTTTCCGCGCTGCTTGAGTTCCCGCACCGATTCGTCGCGGTCTTTCAAATCGACCCAAAGTCCAATTTCGGAGGGCAATTTACCGATAAGCTCCGACGCTTCATAGCCGCTTATTTTCGAAACGCTCATGTTGATGTCGACGATACGCCCGTCCGAAAGCCGCGTGATGATGATCCCATTCGGGGCGGAATGGAACACTTTTGAAAATTTTTCCTCACTTTCATGGATTGCCGATAACTTTTGGTTTTCAAAGGACCGCTGCATGTTTCGGGCGAATTGAAAGCCTATTGAGGCCAAAATGGAGGAGAGAAAAATTGTTAAAGTATGTGATTGCCATATTGAAATGCCGGGTAAAAACAGTTGTTTCAATATTTCATAAATGGTCATGAAGAGCGTGGCTGAGATAAAAACCGCAATGAAAATAAGTGCTTGGTTGCTAAAAATCGATTTTTTCATATTTTTACGTAAGTATTGACGAGTTACTTGATTTTAAGAATAACGCAAGGAATCGAGGCAAGACTGATTATATCATGAGCCTTACGCAATAGCAAGATTACGGAGGGGGCGGGAAAGGAATAATAAAAACGTGGTACTTCGAACGATCTACCTATCCATGGCTTTATTCCTAAGGTTGGACGGCATTTTTTCAATCGCATAACGTAGCGCGGTACGGGGCATGACCGATTTTTTCTTCATGACATAATCGAAAACTTCTTGTTCATGCTTATTCGCCGCAACTTTAAGCATCCAACCATAACCCTTTTGGACCATGTCCTCGCGGTCTAAAAGCAGAGTGTCCGCGATTTCGAAAATGTCTTTTAAAAACTTCCCTTGTTTTGCGGGAACGATGAGCGATACCGCCGAAGCGCGGCGCATCCAGCGGTTTTTGGACAACGACCATTTTTTCAGGCCTGACAAAAAGTCGGGATACTTTTCGATGAAAGCGCCGACCGTATGATTGCAAAACGTATCGCATGACGCCCAATTGTCAACATACTTACTTATCCATTTTTCAAAAACGTTGAAATCCTCGGGTTTAAAGTCTTGGTGAACTGAATACGCCCAGTTGCACGCCACAAACGATTCTTCGATGAACCCCGATCGCCAAAGCCCTTCGCACAACGCAAAGATTTCCGGTTTCCGTAAATCTTTTATTTCTTTAAAATGCGCTTTTGCTATTTTGCCGACCAAAGGGCTTTTCACGCCATAGAGCTTAATTTCATCCTTGAAAAAAGTCAGGCTGGATTTTCTGGTTTTTTCGTCGCTCGTGCGCTTGAGGTCTTCACGGACTTTGTTGATTATCACGCCCATAATTGTCATAGCTTTCCTTTTATAAAAAGTCAAAGGCTTCACGCCGCGCTATTGTCGCGGCAACGTGAAATAAAAAGTCGCCCCTTTGCCGATTTCTCCTTCTCCCCAAACGTTTCCGCCGTGCTTTCGAATGATTCGATCCACAATTGAAAGTCCTATTCCCGTTCCGGGAAATTCACTTTCGGAATGCAGCCGTTTAAACGGCTCAAAGAGCCTCTGGGCATAGTCCATATCGAACCCGGCGCCATTGTCCTTTATAAAATACACGACCTGCTTGTTTTTTTCGATTGTTCCGAATTCTATTTCGGTGTTTTTATTCTTGGCCGTATACTTCCATGCGTTTTCAAGAAGGTTAGAGAGGGCGATTGTAATGAGGCGGGCGTCCGCGCGAGCTTTCATATTGGACTGGATTCGGATGGTTGCGTCGCGGTCGGGCGCCGCTTTTTTCAATTCGTCGGTAATTGAAGCCGCAATCGAACTGATATTGTTTTCTTTGAGAGAAATTTCCTGAAGGGAAATCTTTGAAAGATTCAACATGTCGTCGATCAAGGAGGACATTTTAGTCGAGGACGTGATGATCCGTTGCAAACAGTCTTTGCCTGTTTTGTCAAGGCAGTTTTCATAATCATTCATGAGGATCCGGCCGAAGCCGTTCATTGCCCTTAAGGGGGATTTTAAATCATGGGCCGTGGAATAAGAGAATGATTCGATTTCTTTGTTTGCATACTCAAGTTCGCTTGATAATTGTTGAAAATGCTTTCGTGATTTTATCAACCTGTTTATAATAACGGTGAACAGCAAAAAAGCGAATATTCCTTCGATCCGGTTGATGGTATCCATGGCGACAATATGTTTCGGGTTGGGAACATCGAACTCAAAAATCCTGCCAAGCGCCATAAAAACGATGCAGAGCAAAAGAGTTCCGAGGGTGTAAGACGTATTTTCCGTTTGGTATATGAGAAGCAAGGGAACGAGATAAAAGAGCCAGTGAACGTCGCCAAAAGGTGTAAATAAATCGATAGTAAAAACCAAAAGCGTTAAGAACAGGGCAAGCGAAAAAATTGTTTTATTGCCAAGGGCTTTTTTTTGTCTCGTTTTACTATCATTCATGGTTTTTCCTCCCTGTCACATCGTGGGAACTTCAATTTAAAATAGGTTTATTTTTCAGGCAAGAGAAAAAAAGAAACAAATATCGCTTCCTGTTGGTAAGCGTTACCGAAAAAGAAGGCTTCCGCCGCAAAAATACCTTTTATAGATATTAAAGTACGACTTATATTTTTTGTTCACTCCGGTAATGGGACACCATGAATAAAAACGGTACTATGGCAAAAACGGAAGACCGCGCTCTTGTTCGAATCGACGCCATTATCGACTCCTACGGAGGCAAGCGAAGCGCGTTGATCCAGATTCTCCTTGACGTGCAAAAGGAAAACCGGTGGCTGTTTGAAGAATACCTGTACCATATCGCCGACCGGCTCAAGGCGCCGCTATCCCAAGTTTATCAGGTCGCAACGTTTTATAAAGCGTTTAGCCTTAAAAAGCGCGGGCGTCATGTGGTGACCGTTTGCATGGGCACGGCCTGCCATGTTCGCGGCGCACCGTCGCTTTTAGACCGGATTTCGCAAAAACTCGGTGTTAACGCGGGAGCAACAACGGGCGACGATCGGTTTTCCCTTCTCACGGTCAATTGCATGGGATGCTGCGCGCTAGGGCCGGTCATGGCGATCGACGAGACGTATTACAGTAATCCGGCCAACACGGATTTCGACAAGATTTTTAATGCTTACGCATAGGAACGGCATGCTAAAATCACCCGAAGATTTAATCGCCCTGCAGGAGCGTGTCAAGGCCGAAAACAACGGTAAGATCATATTGTCGCTTTGCTCCGGGACCGGCTGCCGCGCAAACGCCTCGCAAAAAGTATTCGAGGCGCTTCAAGCGGAATTGGCGTCCCTCGCGGACCCTCGAATCGTCCTCAAACAAACGGGGTGCCACGGTTTTTGCGAAAAGGGGCCGATTTTGATCATTTACCCGGAGGAAATCTGCTATGTAAGCGTCAAGCCTTTCGACGCGCGCGACATTGTCGCCCAAACAATCGCCCAAGGCCGCGTACTCGATCGTTTGCTCTGGAAAAGCGGTTTGATAACGGCGGCCCATCATTCGGAAATCCCTTTCTATAAGCACCAAACCAGATACCTTTTGGCGAACAACACGCATGTCGATCCGACAAGTATCGAGGATTATTTGCGCTGTAATGGTTATTCGGCGCTAAGACGCGCGCTTTTTTCCATGACTCCCCAGGACGTTATTCAGGAAATAAAAAGGTCCGGTCTGCGCGGACGGGGCGGAGGCGGTTTTCCGACGGGCGTGAAGTGGGAAGCGACCCGCGAAGCCGAGGGAAACGAAAAGTACGTTGTGGTAAACGGCGACGAAGGCGACCCTGGCGCGTACATGGATCGAAGCGTCTTAGAAGGCACACCCCATTCGGTCCTGGAAGGGCTTATTATCGGAGCGTATGCGATCGGCGCGAAAAGCGGTTATTTTTACATCCGGCAGGAATATCCACTTGCCTTAGAAAACACGCGAAAGGCCATCGAAGAGGCAAGGGCCTTCGGTCTTATCGGCGCAAATATCCTTGGGTCATCATTTGGCTTCGAGGTTTCGGTGCATCAAGGCGCCGGAGCGTTTGTATCGGGCGAATCGAGCGCGCTCTTGTCGGCCATTGAGGGCAGGGTGGGCGAGCCGCGCCTTAAATATATTCGGATGTCGACAAGCGGCTTGTGGGGAAAACCCACAACGCTCAATAATGTCGAAACATGGGCGAATGTCCCGCTCATTATCGCCAATGGCCCCGAATGGTTCGCCGGCATCGGGACGCCGGGAAGCAAAGGCTCCAAGATATTTTCCCTCGTGGGCAAGGTCGAAAATACCGGACTCGTGGAAGTGCCCATGGGAACGACGCTCAGAAAAATCATTTATGATATCGGCGGCGGCATAAAAAACGGGAAAAAATTCAAGGCCATTCAAACCGGCGGCCCTTCGGGCGGATGCATTCCGGAAGCGCACCTCGACGCGCAGGTTGATTTCGACACGCTTACAGAGCTTGGTTCCATGATGGGCTCGGGAGGCATGATCGTCATGAACGAGGATTCATGCATGGTCGACGTTGCCCGGTATTTCGTGGAGTTTTTACGGGAAGAATCGTGCGGAAAATGCATTCCGTGCCGCGAAGGGATCAGCGAAATGGTCTCCATTTTCAATCGGATCGTGCGCGGCGAAGGAAAGCCCGAAGACCTTGACTTTTTAGAGGATTTGTCGGTCTTAGTTTCGGAAGCCTCGCTCTGCGGCCTTGGATCGTCCGCCGCCAACCCGGTCATGAGCACGCTTCGGTATTTCAGAAACGAATATGAGTCACACATCCTTCATAAAACATGCACTTCCTTGGTCTGTAAAGCATTCATAGCGTTTCATGTCGACGCGGCAAAATGCAGAGGATGCGGGCTGTGCAAAAAGCAGTGTCCGGTCAACGCGATTTACGGTGAAAAAACCGAGGCCCATGTCATCAATCAAAAAATGTGCATAAAGTGCGGGGCGTGCATGGAAATTTGCCCGTCAAAGTTTAATGCGATCGGAAAAGTTTCACCGGTGAGTCAATTGCAAAATCTCGCCCCCTAAATCCCCCGCAAGGGAAAAGGCCCTATGGATATTTCGATAACGATTAATGGGAAAAAAGTTTCCGGAAAAAAAGACGAAACCGTTCTTGACGCGGCCGCATCGATCGGCATTGAAATCCCCACGCTCTGTCATCTTAAGGGATTGTCTCCGTATGGCGGCTGCCGCCTGTGCCTCGTGGAACTTATAAGCGGGAAACGCTCGCAACTCGTGGCCTCGTGCGGTTATTATCTAAAAGAAGGATTGGTCGTTGAAACCGATTCGCCTCGTGTAAAGAGAGCGCGGGCGCTTGTATTGGAACTCCTCATCGCGGCCATGCCCGGCTCGCAGGAAATTCAGCGCTATGCCCGCCAATATAAGGTAACCTCCACGCGCTATAAAAGAAACCTCGACCACTGTGTTTTGTGCGGCCTGTGCGTTCGGTATTGCGAGGAAATTAAAAAAGAAAACTGCCTTGGTTTCGTCGGGCGCGGGGTTGACCGGGAAGTTGCCTGGGCGCCGTTGTCAAAATACAAGGATACCTGCGAGGGCTGCATGGAATGCCAAAAATTCTGCCCGACCGGCGTTTTTCCTTCGAATTGGGGAATTGCCCAAAACACTTTGGCCCGTTAAATCTTCAAACCTCTCTGAAAGCTTTCGTAAACGATTTTGCTGTCGTGATGGTCAGTGATCTCGTGGTTTCTTCGAAGCGTCTTCCAGTTTTTTTCGCTCGTCGTCGGTAAGCGAGTCCATTCCCTTTTCGGAAATCTTTTTCAGGATCGGGTCGATAACGTCCTCAAAATAGCGCGGCTTGGGAGGCTCTTCCTTTTTAGGCCTGAACTGAAGAATACTCGTTTTATTGCGCCGGGGAACTTTGCGCTCCTGCATCCACATAGTAAAGCTTCGGTAATACTTAATATAAAGTAGCGCGACCGCTATGCCTCCCAAATGCGTCAGATAGGCAATGCCGCCCGCGCCCGAGCGGGCGCCGATAAGCGACATAATACCGATAATGACCACCGCCAGGCGCACCGGAACGGGGAAAATAAAAAATATCAGGATCGTGCGTCCGGGAAAATAATAAGCGTAGGCGGTCAAAAGCGCTAAAACGGCGCCCGATGCGCCGATAATAAACGAATCCCATTGCAGAACGCTAAAAAGACCCGCTCCCGCTCCGGCAAGAAAGTAAAAGATAACGAAGCGTTTCGTTCCCCACAGCTCCTCCATTTCAACGCCGAACATCCATAATGCAAGCATGTTGAAAATGATGTGAAACGGATCTTGCGAGTGTAGAAAAAGATAGGTGACAAGCCGCCAAACTTCGCCATGGGCAATGGCCAGGCTTGGGACAAGCGCTCCGAACACCGTGACCTTTTCGCCAAGCCACGGAACAAGCTGGACGACCCATACGGCCGTTGTTGCGATAATGAGGTACTTAACGCCTTTGGGAAGCATGGTAAATGAGAATCGGTCCACTAATGAGGCCTATCGTTTGACTTTGTTATGCAGGCGTTCCATGACATGCGCCGGTACGAACCCGCTGACGTCGCCGCCCAGTTTCCCGATTTCCTTGACCATGGTGGAATTCAGGTACACGTATTTTTCGTTGGGCATGAGAAAAACGGTCTCGGCCTGCGTGTTGATGTTTCTGTTTGTAAAGGCCATCTGGAATTCATAGTCGAAATCCGACAGCGCCCGCAGGCCGCGGATAATGGTGGTGGCATGAAGGTCGGTAAGAAGGTTGGCGATCAGGCCGCCATAGGACATGACTTCGATGTTGGGAATTTCTTTAAGGGATTGCCGGATCATTTCCACGCGTTCATTGACCGTAAAAAGCGGGTTTTTATGCGGATTTTCCGCGACAACCGCGACGACCTTTTGAAAAATTTTCGACGCGCGAACGGCGATATCGATGTGCCCGAATGTTATCGGGTCGAATGTTCCGGGATAGACGGCTATGGGCATTTCAGGGGTTCCTTTTCAGAATTAGGTTGCGCCCCCTAAAATAAGTTACGCAATGCCGCGCGTATAAAAATCAACGCGCGTGTCGCCGTAACGGCGGCTTTCACGGAAAAACTTCAAACCGCTAGCCACAATTTCCGAATGCTCGGCGTCTTCTTTTCCCGCGGCCCGTTCGTGCAAAAACAGGCCTTCGGGCGCAAGCAAACCTAAGATCCCAGGCACCAGCTCGGCAAGCTCGCCGTCGGCGTAAGGCGGATCAAAAAAAATGATATCGAACGTATCCTTGCAGACGGCAACAAAACGTTTCACGTCAGTCGTAAAAACCCCTGAGCGGGAAGTCAGGCCGAACCGCTCGATGTGCTTGGAAATACTTTCGGCCAAAACGCGGTCATGTTCGACGAACTGCGCGCGGGCAGCCCCGCGGCTCAGACATTCGATGCCGAAAGCGCCGCTGCCCGCGCAAAGATCGGCAACCGTAGCGCCGGGAAGCCGCTGTTTAATGGTCTCCGCAAGCGACTGGCGCACGCGGTCCTTGGTGGGCCTAAAGCGGGCGCTTTTATCGGAAAGCGTGATAATGCGGCCGCGTAGCGTTCCTGCTATAATTCGTAGTTTCATGCGGGGTAAGATGGAATCGCGGTCAATCCTTGGTGGTAACGACGATCTGCGACTCGATTTTCACCTTTGACGCGGTTTGCGCGGTGAGCGAACAATGCTTGATGGCGCAGGGAAGTTTTTCCGCGTAGAGGGCGCCCACAAGCTTGACAAAATCCTTGTACGAACCCGCGCCCGACCATTGATAAACGCCGCGGAAATAATTTCCCACCTTGTCGGAAGCAATAAGGTCCGGTCCTTTATTTATGGCGATCCGGCTTTGCTTCGCGACCCTTGAAAAGGATTTCAAAACGCCCAAAAGCCCTTCGCGGGGGCCGACCGCGGCAAGCGCCAAGTCGACGAGCGGGTCGGTCAAATTGAGCCCGAATTCGGTTTTGCAGGAAAAGGCGAAGCGAAAGCCTTCATGGCCGTTGGGCTTGATAAAAGAATACGGCGGCGGCAGGACCGTCAGTTTTTCATTTTTCAGGGACGCGAGCATTTCCTGGACAAGGTCTTTTGAAGGCCCCACTCCGGCGGCGTAAACGGTCTGGAAATTGTCGACTTCCAGCGATTTGAGACCGATGCCGGCGGGAATAGTGCGGGAGAGCATTTCGCAAACGTTCTTCGCGAACAGAAATTCATAATTGATTTTTTCGGCGAACGACAATTGTTCGTAGGGCAGGCCGAGCATGCCGGTTTCCCTGAGTTTGAGGCGGGAATCATTGACTTCCCTGACTACTTCCTCGACCATGTTCGTGTTGGCGTAGGTGGAAGGGGCAAGTTCCGGCTTGACAACCCGAAGCTCTTGGGGCGGAGCGGTCTTTTCGCGGTGAAGGCCGAACCATGCGTACCCGCGAAGGCCCGCAAAGGCCAAAATCCCAACGCCGCCCGCAATGCATGCGGCAATGAGCGCCCTTCGCGGGAAATTGCCGCCGTGTACGCCGGCAACGGAGGAATATTTTAAAAGGTTTATTCTGACCATACCCTAAATTTCCGACCCTCCCTGCAAAGCCATTCCCACGGCGACGGCCAATTGGTGTGAAAATCGCCGCATCTCGTCCTCGGCCTTGCCCGCGCGGCACGCGATGGATTTGAACGGATCAAAAAGCCGGATTTTTTCGAGTTTTCCCGCGAGCGAATCGAAATATTCGGCCCGTGAAAAAAGGGCCCCCGCGCAGTAGGTATCGGCGCTTATGCTTACGGCGGCCGTAAGCTGAATGCGCTTTGTGGTTTCGGCCACCCGCGCGCCGTATTCGTCGGACGGCGGCGCGCCGTTTTCATGAGGCAGCACCTCGAAATCGACAAGCATTCCGTTTTGGGTCACCACGATGGTCGTGGCCGTTTCGGTCCCTAGAATAATCGCGGCGGGAAAGGGCGATTGTTCCCGGTAATTCGCTTCAAACGCATTGATCAGGCCGAACATGTCCAACCCGACCACCACGGGGTTGAGTTTGCCGGTTTTTAAAAGGGTGATGAGCTTGTTCATGTAGGCGCTTCGATACGCGACAACCAGGTATTGTTTAACAGGCGAAGACGGGTTACCGCTCAGCGGTTCGTAATCGAAAACGTATTCTTCGATCGGGGCGATGAGGTGTTGGCCAAGCTCCCATCGAAGCGCCTGTGCGACGTTCTTTTCGTCATCGTCAAGGGAAAGTTTCTTTACGATCGAATATTCGGCAGGAAGCGCCAGGGCCACGTTATGGTTTTTAAAATCTATTTCCGAAACCAGCTCCTTGAATTCGTCTTTCAATACCGTGTCGAAATCCCGGCCGTCTCCCGCCCCCAGGGGCTTGATGATGACGCTGCCCACCGAGTTTTCACGGGGAAAATACCGGGCGATCGTGATTTGGTCGGCCTTGATGTCGATGCCGCTGATGCTGTCTTTTGGTGAAGCCATATCGAGAATAAAATGCGTCATTCCCGGTCCGGAAGCAAATAGGATTTTTTATTAAGAACGAGCGCTGTCGTGCTCGGTATTACGTAATTTCAAAACATCCATGAATGCGTCGACCATGTGCGGGTCGAATTGTTTGCCTTTTCCGGCAATCAGCGTTTGCACCGCTAGTTCAGGTGAGAGCGCCTTGCGATAAGGCCGGTTAGAAGTCATGGCCTCAAAGACATCGGCCACGCTGAGGATCCTGGCGCCAAAGGGGATTTCCTCGCCGCCGATCCCGTCGGGGTAACCGTTTCCGTCAAAATATTCGTGGTGATGGAGCACGAAAGGGACCAGAGGACGCAAAAACGGGACGTCGGCGATGATCTTGGCGCCCACCTCCGGGTGCTTCCTGATTTCGTCGAATTCATAGGGGGTCAGCCTGGACGGCTTATTGAGGATGAATTCGCTGATGCCGATTTTACCGATATCGTGCAAAAGCCCTGCATATTTTACGTTTTCTATTTCCGCGTCCGATAGCCCCAATTGCTTTGCCAGAACCACCGTATATTTCATGACATTTTCTGAATGTCCGTGTGTATAGCGGTCCTTGGCTTCAACCGCCAGGGCGAATGCGCGGATGGTTTTAAGGTAATTGTCGCGGATATTGTGATAAAGCCGTACATTGTCGATCGAAATACTCGACTGTGAGGCGAGAACATTGATGATTTCAAGATCGACGTGCGAAAACGCCGCCGAGTCCTTTACCCGTATAAGGTTTAAAACGCCGATTGTCTTTTGGGGCGTTTTAAGGGGAAAGGCGATATACGATTCAATGCCTGGGGGAAGTGGTGGAAACTTTTCCGCCAATGCGTGGCGGGTGTTGTTTTCAATTACCAGGGGTTCGCCGTTTTCCACGACCCACTGGGAGGCTTCGGGAAAAATTCCCGTTTCAAAGAGCTGCCTGCCGAAGGGTTCGGCCGAAGCGACAACGATGCCGAGCTTCTCCGATTCGTCAAACAGCATGAGCGTGCCCGCCTTGGCCTTCGCGATTTTGACGGTATAATCGAGCACCTTATGGTTGAGGTCCGAAATTTCGTGGGTAGAAGCGAGGATTTTGGTCACTTCGTGCAAGGACACCAATTTCGAAAACAAACGGTTTTCTTCCTCCATTTGTTTGTTGAGCAAGGCCCGTTTGATCTTTTCGCCGATTTCCTCGAGGTGAAAGGGTTTCGTGAGATAATCGAACGCGCCGAGCTTGAGCGCTTCAATGGCGCTATCGAGCGTCGGGAACCCGGTTGTCAAGAGCACGGGAAGGACGCGATTATATTTGCGGATCCAATTGAGCAGGTCCACCCCCGACATTCCCGGCATTTTAATGTCGGACAGCACCAAATCGATCGTGTCTTTTTTTATGATGTTGATGGCGTCTTCGGCGCTTCGGGCGATATTGACGGAATACCCCTTCATACGCAGATACTGACCGAGGATCTCGCAAATTGATTTTTCGTCGTCGACGATCAGCAGGTGGATCTCTTCAGGCTTCATCACATGGGTGTCTTCTGGGGAATCAGTCATCGCGCTCGCTACCCTTCTACGGTCAATTTAAATCGCTCGAGGTCCTCCGGCGTATCAATGCCCGCGCCGTCGTAGTGGAACGTGAAGCACAGGATTTTCATTCCGTGTTCCAGCGCGCGCAGTTGCTCAAGTTTTTCCCGCCGTTCAAGCGCGCCCGGAGTGAGGCCGCAAAAACGGCCCAGCCCGTTTTTGGTAAAGCCGTAGATGCCGCAGTGTTTGAGCGTTTGGCCGCCGGTCCCGTCGCGGTCGTAGGGCACCGGGGACCGGGAAAAATAAAGCGCCTCGCCCCGTGCATTGAGCACCGCCTTAACTACGTTAGGATTGTCCCTTTCCTCTATTGTAGCATTTGAAACGCAGGTAAGCAAGGAATTATCGTCGATCCGATGGATATTGACTGCAAGTTCCTTGAGAAGCGCCGCGGGGACCAGCGGCTCGTCGCCTTGAAGGTTGACAATATAATTATAATCCGGCATGGCCCGCGATGCTTCATATATCCGGTCGGTCCCGCTTTGGTGCGACGTCCCGGTCATTATCGCCCGCCCCCCATGGCGCTCGACGCTATGGGCTATTCGCTCGTCGTCGGTGGCCACGCAAACCTTGTCGAAAACCCCCGAATCCACGGCCCGCCGGTACACCCACATTACTAAGGGCAAATCCTTGACCATGATAAGGGGCTTTCCGGGAAGGCGCGTGGACCCGAAACGCGCGGGAATCAGGCAGAGTAGTCGGTTGGCTGACATACAATGATCAAGGCCGTTTCGGTTAACCGATCACTTTGGGGACGGCGAAATGGTTGTTTTTCACCCGCGGCCCATTGCCGAGCAATTCTTCCCGGGAAAGCGATGGCCGTTCGACGTCGTCGCGCAGCGGATCGTCGCGGGAAACGGCAAGCGAAACGGGGCCCACGGATTCCGTGTCCACGGCATTAAGCTGTTCCACATACTGCAGAATCGACCCCAATTGCACGGTAAACGTTTCAATTTCTTTTTCCGTCAGCGTTAGCCGCGCGAGTGCGGCAACGTGCCTAACCTTGTCGCGATCGATCATGGTGAGTTCCTTTAGTTTAATTGAAATCCGCGAATTTAGCCATCATCCGCCTGCGCGCCCCGTCGGTAAAAAGCACCGTCATGCGCATGTCGACGCCAAAGCCGCTCAGGCTTAAAATTTCCCCTTGTCCATAGAGCTTGTGCACCACGTGCTGGCCCACGCGGTATTGGACCGTTTCCTGGGAAAAATCATCGTGCGCGATCGGGGCGCTTACACGCGCCGGCCTCGTTTCGTATTTCGGTTGGCGGGGCGGCCGCTCCATCATTTCGACATAGGAGCTGGCGTCGACAAGGGTATAATTTTCCGGGGCCACCGCGTCGAGGAAACGCGAGGAAACCATGGGCATCACGCTCCCGAAGCGCCAGCGCTGGTCGGCCCAGGAAACCTCGAGGATTTCCATGGCGCGCGTGCACCCGACGTACAAAAGCCGCCGCTCTTCCTCTATTTTCGCCTCGTCGTCGAAATTCTGGCGCGACGGCAAAATCCCGTCTTCGCACCCGGCTATGAAAACCGTCTTGAATTCCAGGCCCTTCGCGCAGTGCAGCGTCATGATATTGACCGTGGCCTCCGATTTGTTCCATTTGTCAACATCCGATGCGAGGGAAATTTCCTCCAAAAATTCCGTGAGCCCGCTTTCGGGGTTGTCGGCGGCCCATTCGCCCAGCGCATTTAACAATTCGCTTATGTTTTCAAGCCGGGCCTGCGCTTCTTCGGAGTCCTCGCCTTCGAGCATATCGAGGTAGCCCGTGAGCGTCAGCATCTGCTGGAGGATTTCCTGGGGAGTTTCGCCGCGCGCGGCCAGATCGCCGAGTAGCGAAAAAACGGTCCTGAGTTCCTCGATCCCTTTCAGTGCGCGGACGCCCGCCGGACCGGACCCTTCGTCGAGAACGACCTGCAAAATTGAGCGGCCGGTCGTTCGCGCCGACGAAACCAGGACTTCGCGGGCCTTGTCGCCGATCCCGCGCGGCGGAACGTTGAGGATGCGACCGCAACTGACGTCGTCCATGGGATTGACCAGCAGCCGTAAATACGCGCAGCAATCTTTTATTTCCTTGCGCTCGTAAAAGCTCATGCCGCCCACGAGCACATAGGGAATCCGGCGTTTGCGCAGGCAGTCCTCGAACAAACGCGACTGCGCGTTGGTGCGCATCAAAATGGCGATGTCCCCGCCCTTCGTCCCGACGTCGATAAGCTTTTTAATGGCGTCACCGATGGATTCCGATTCCTGGCGGTCGTCGCGAAAGCGGGTGACCGTTACTTTCTTGCCGCCCTGGCGCGACGTCCACAACCGTTTTTCGGCCCGAACGCTATTGGGGCTTATGACGGCATTGGCGAAGCCCAAAATGGCCTGCGTGGACCGGTAATTTTGTTCGAGCTTGAATATCGCGGCGCCCGGGAAAACCTTTTCAAACGAGAGAATGTTGTCGATTTCCGCGCCGCGCCACCCGTAGATGCTCTGGTCGTCGTCCCCTACCACGAAAATATTGCGGTGCGCCTGCGCCAAAAGCTTGACCAAATAGAATTGCGAGCGGTTGGTGTCTTGGTATTCGTCCACGAGCACGTGTCTAAAAAGGTTTTGATACCGCGCCAGGACTTCGGGGTCGGACTGGAGCAGGTACACGCAGTTGGTGATGAGGTCGTCGAAGTCCATGGCCTGTTGGCGCAGCAGGCTTTTTTGGTATTCCTTGTATACGCGGACGATCTCCTGTTCGATAAAGCTCCCGAGCTTCCCTTCAAGCTGGCGCGGCGGAATGCAGGCGTTTTTATACTTCGAAATCGACTGCAAAAGTCCGCGCGGGGGCATGGTCCGTTCGTCGAGACCCAATTCCTTGGCGGTTTTTTTAACGAGGGAGAGCTGGTCGTCGGCGTCAAAAATGGAAAATGACGGTAAAAAGCCCATGCGCGACGCCTCCCGGCGAAGAACGCGGGCGCACAGGGAATGGAAAGTCCCGATCCAAAGGCCCTTACAGGGAATGCCGGTTATGGCCTCAACCCGGTCCTGCATTTCTCGGGCCGCTTTGTTGGTAAAAGTGGCGGCGAAAATGTTGTACGGGGCGACTCCTTTTTGACGGATAAGAAACGCGATTTTTGCCGTCAACACGCGGGTTTTTCCGGTGCCCGCTCCAGCAAAAACCAGTTGCGGCCCCCGGTCGCACACGACCGCTTCTTCCTGGACTTTGTTAAGGACGACTTTCGAAGCAATGGACACGGCGGCTAAAGCGCTAATCATTCTGTGAAACCCCCAATACTTGTTCAACCGTCGTCACCCCTTCAACCGCTTTGCGCAAACCGTCTCGTCGCAAGGATTCAAAGCCGCCTTTTTTAATAAGGTATGCTTTTATTTCATCGGCCGACGCGTGTTCGAGCACCAGTTTTTTGACCTGAAAATCAGGGACCAACAGTTCGAAAATTCCACACCGGCCCTTATAGCCGGTATTGTTGCAAACGTGACAGCCTTTTCCCTTGAAAAGTTTAATGCCCGGTTTAAGCCCTAAATGCTGGAGTTCTTCGGCGGCAGGCTGATAAGGCTCCTTGCACTTTTGGCAAATTTTGCGGCCGAGGCGCTGGGCCAAGATACCCCGGATCGTGGAGCTGATGAGAAACGGCTCGATACCCATTTCCAGGAGCCGGGTAAACGCGCTCGCCGAATCGTTCGTGTGGAGCGTTGAAAAAACCAGGTGACCGGTAAGCGCGGCCTGAATGGCCATTTCGCAGGTCTCCTTGTCGCGCATTTCGCCGATCATGACGATGTCGGGATCTTGGCGCAAAATCGAGCGCATGCCGTCGGCGAAGTTAAACCCCGCTTTTGCGTTAATCTGGCCCTGATTGATTCCATCCAGCGTATATTCGACCGGATCTTCCATGGTAACGATGTTCATGGTGCCCGAATAATAGGCGTTGATCCGCTGAAGCGCCGCATAGAGCGTGCTGCTTTTTCCGCTACCCGTGGGGCCCGTAACCAAAACGATGCCGTCGGAGGTTTTAATGATTTCATCGAACTGCGCGAGCATGCCCGGAAGAAAACCCAGTTGGTCCAGGGGAAGCTGGACGGCGTCCTTGTCGATGATGCGCATGACGATCTTTTCGTTGACTCCGCGCGTCCGCGTCATGACGGGAAACGTTGAAACGCGCAGGTCGATTTCGCGGCCCTGGTGGCGGATTTGGATGTGCCCGTCCTGCGGCTTGCGTTTTTCGGCGATGTCCATGCCCGCCATGATCTTGAGCCGCGAGGCTATTTGGGCGCGCAGTTGCAGCGGGATGGGGTTTTTTTCCTCGAGCTCCCCGTCGATGCGGTAGCGAAGCCTTACCAGGCGCTCCATGGGCTCGATGTGGATGTCGGACGCGCGTTCGTTGACGGCCTGGGTTATGATAAGGTTGACGAGCTTGACTATTTGCGCGCCTTCCTCGTCCGACAACTTCCCGGCCTCGTCCTCGTCCTCGTCGTGGTTCACCACGTCGAGTTCTTCGACCTGTACGGAGCCCAAAAGCTCGTTCATCTGTTCGATGCCCGTCGAATAGTTGCGTTCGATGGCGGAGGAGATGCTTTTTTCGCTGGCGATGACGGGTTCTATTTCGCGGCCGGTCTTGAATTTGAGGTGGTCGATGGTGCGCAGGTTCGTGGGGTCTGCCATGGCCACGGTAAGAACGCCGTCCTTTTCAAAGAGCGGGATGACCGTATAGCGTTTTGCCATGTCTTCGGGAACAAGCTGCACCAGGGTCCGGTTAAAGTTGAAGTTGTCAAGAACTACATGCTGAATGTCAAGCTGGGCGCTTAATACGTCGACTAGTTTATGCTCGGAAATGTAGCCGAGCTTAACGAGGCATTTGCCCAAGACCATCTTCGACTGTTTTTGTTCCTCGAGCCCGGCCTTGAGCTGATCCTCGGTTATAAGGCCCTGGTCGATGAGCACTTCGCCGATTCGTTTTTTTTGGTCGAGCTGGATTTGGGCGCCAAGGACGCTGGTCAAATCGTCGTCGGTAATGTAGCCTAATTTAACGAGTACGGTGCCGAGGCTGACGCCGGAGCGCTTGTGGACCTGCAATGCCTCCACAAGCTGCTCATTGGTAATAAGCCCTTGAGCGATGAGGATTTCACCCAGCTTTTTTCGTCGGCGCTGCATCATCATAGAATATAAAATCCCTCACCCGTTGATTTATTAAGCAAGGGCTATTTGGTATGGTCCCAACCGTTTTTTGTTACTTTTTTAAGTATACCATTATCGCGTTTAAAATATACACCTTTTACGCCGGCTGAACATACACCTATCCGCGAGAAGGCCGGGGATTTTTTTGTTTGCAATGAAGCGGGATCGAATTGCGGGGAGGCGCTGAAAAGAAGTTCATAATCTTCGCCGCCATGAAGAAACCAATTCCAACAGTCGGCTTTGAGCACGGCCCCAAGGTCTGTCATGGAATTTGAAAGCGCGGCTGTGTTGGGTTGTATGGTTATTCCCAGGCGATTTTCAAAAGCCAGCGTATGACACTCTTTTGAAATGCCGTCCGAAACGTCGATCATTGCATGCACATGGGGGTTAGCAGCCAGCTCACGCGCGATTTCAACGCGCGGCACGGGCTTAATATGGCGCTGCACTAGCGGCAGATATTGTTTTGGAATTTTTTGAGGGCGTTTCCATTTCCTGAGCGCCGCAAGGCCTGCGGCGCTCGATCCGGGCCAACCGGTTACCCAGAGAATGTCCCCGTTTTTTATTCCTTTTCTCAGCAACACCCGGTCGCGCGCGCGCGCTTTGCCGATCAAAGTGATGTCGATGATCCAGCATGGCCCTTTGGATAAATTACCGCCGACAATGGGGAAATCCCATTGCTCACACGCTTCGTTAAAACCCCTGTAGATTTTTTTTAAATCCCGCGCCAGCGCACCGTAATTCAAATGCTCGGGAAAGATAATTTGCACCAAAGCGCAGTCGGGGAGCGAAGCCATTGCCGCGCAGTCGCTGAGGTTGACGGCCATGGCCTTATACCCGACTTGGCGCAGGGTCATATAGTTCAGGGAAAAATGGACGTTTTCAACGAAGGTATCGGCTGTAAAAACAAGCTTTTCGCCCGCGCTGTTTATGCGAATGGCGGCGTCATCGCCGATACCGATGGGATAGGTCTTCGACTTTTTAAAGTTTAAAAACGGTTCAAGCGTTTTTAGGAGCTTGTATTCCTGGGAAGGGTAGTTGGAATTTTTCAAGCGACTTCTTTCATTAAAATGTATGACGGGAAGAATTACAAGACTCTATTTCATTGATTTTTAATGCGATCGAATTCCAATTGCGAGAATTTCATTGCACAAGCAAGACCCCGCGTCAAGCCGACGCTTGTTTAAATTTCCCCCCTTGTTGGGGGCATAGCCGAAGCGCACTAAAGATTTATCCCCCTCGTTGAGGGGGTGGCCGAAGGCCGGGGGAGGCTCTTGTGCCATTAAAAAAACCGATCGTTAAAAAATTCTTCACCGAAAATCCTTTAATAAAATATATTCAGTATACCTATGGACAAATTACAATTCAACGCAAACGCAAGCGCTGAAATTATTCCTTTTGAAAATTTTTCTTTGCTCGCTCAAGCGACAAAGTCTTTTATTGAAAAAGGCGCTATTGCGCTTTCCGGAGGAAATACTTTTTCCCGGCTCTATCCTCTTTGGCTGGCGCTCAAACCGAATTGCTCACAAGCATCCTTTTTTCCGGTCGATGAACGAGTCGTCCCTTTCGAAGATCCTCAAAGCAATTGGGGCGCAGCTTATAGAAATTTTCTTTTACCTCTTAAAAAAGAGCATGACAAAAGCAATTTTGCGCAATCAGCCAACCAATATTATGCAATACTAAAATCTAAATTTAAAACCGATTTTCCTTTTTTTGACGCCATTTTTCTTGGAGTTGGGGATGATGGTCATACGGCCAGCCTTTTCCCGGGATTGCCCTGCCTTACTGATACAACATCGGTTGTGCTGGAAACCATAAGCCCCAAACCGCCTTTTCCAAGAGTCACGCTTGGATTAGGTCCGATTATTTTTGCAAAAAATGTTATTATAATAATAGTGGGAAAAGAAAAAGCTTTGATTGCAAAAAAGATTTTTGAAAAAGACCTTCGGCTTCCGATAGTAAAAGTTTTGTCGCAAAGAAAAAACTCAATAGTCTTTATAGAACAATCGATAATGCCAGACCTCACCCCGTCATCTATGGCCTTGCCATAGATGACCCCCCTCTCCCACGGAGAGAGGGGAAATTTAGTAAAAGCACCTTTAAAAAATGTCAAACTTATTTGTTTATGGAACGCTCTTATCCAGGGATGTTTGGACAAGTATTGTAAGCGGGGATTATTTGTTTGATTCCGCGGTTCTCAAAGGCTATGCGCGGAAAAAAATTAAGGGGAAAAATTATCCGGGATTAATCGAACAAAATGGTTCGACGGTCGAGGGACAAATTTATTATGATATTTTCGAGGAGGATTTTGTAAAATTGGATGAATACGAGGGCGAGGAATATCGAAGGATAAAAGTATCGGTTTTGCCGGCGTCGGGAAAGAATATCGAATGTTTTACGTATGCGTTTAAGAGGGAATATTTTAGCAGGTTGACTAAGAGCGATTGGTCCGCTAACGAAATTCTTAACCGAAAACGGCCCGAATTAGTACAACAAAACCCCAAGGCAATCTTTAAGGCGTTAGGCGGTGTTTCAAATTTTTTTTGTGTAAAAGCAAAGATTCCGCGGTAAGTTTCTTACCCAATTCTTTCCGTTCTATTTTGCTCCCCGCAATACCCAATTTGACCTCAAACCGTTCCTGGGGTTTTCCTTCGAATCCGGAGGCTTTTCCTTTAAGCATGTTTTTAAGGGCGATCATTTCGCTTTTTGAAAAACGCTCCGCATCAAGGACATGTTCTTCGAAGGCCTGGAAAGCGATCGGACATACTTTTTTACACATGTCCATTATGACCTTGGCATACGCCCTGATTTCAAGCTGTGCGTGAGGGTCGAGCCGAAGCTTTAAAAACCTGAGCAAATTATGCAAGTCGATTTGCCAGTACCATTCCGTGTAAAGCGAAAGGGGCAAGGCAATACGCGAAAGCTCGCGGGCGATGTTCTGGCTTAACAGCCATTCATAGCGCTTGTACGATTCTTCCTGCCCGGATTCAAGGGACTCCAAAACTTCATTTTGCAGCCATGTATCGACGTCGTCCTCCGCCCGGCCTTGCTTATTGTCAGTGCTTTGAAAGGCGATATCGGCTTTTTTAGGAACATAGAATTCAGACCCCATGACGCTATAGCGTCCGGATATTTCATTGACATGTGCCGTGCGGTGCCGAATCCACTGGCGGGCGACGAACATGGGAAGCTTGACGTGAAAGGTGAACATCACCTGCTCGAAAGGAGAAGTATGATCGTCTCGCATAAGACGGCTAATGAGCCGCGCGTCATCGGACACGGTTTTTGTCCCTTTGCCGTACGACACGCGCGCAGCCTGGACAATGCGATCGTCGCTCCCCAAATAATCCACCAACCGAACGAAACCCTTGTCCAGAACTTTGAATTTTTTGTCAAGAATTTTTTCCGCCGCCGGGACAATGCAATGGGCCATGAACGATCTCCCTGATCGTAGGGCGGGTCGAGACCCGCCCCTACGACAAATAAAAACGGATTAATACCGGTAATGGTCCGCCTTATACGGGCCCTCAATGGGAACGCCGATGTAATCGGCCTGTTTCTTCGACAGCTTCGTAAGCTTGACGCCGATTTTTTCAAGGTGCAAGCGCGCCACCTCTTCGTCGAGATGTTTGGGAAGGCGATACACGCCGACTTTATACGCGTCCTTGTTTTTCCAGAGGTCGAGTTGGGCCAGGGTCTGGTTGGTAAACGAGTTCGACATGACGAACGAAGGATGCCCGGTCGCGCAGCCGAGGTTTACCAAGCGGCCTTCGGCCAGAAGGTAAATGCAGTGTCCGTCGGGAAAAATGTATTTATCAACCTGGGGCTTGATGTTCACCTTTTTAATGTCGGGAAAGTTATTAAGCTTGTCGACATGGATTTCGTTGTCGAAATGTCCGATATTGCAGACAATGGCCTGGTCCTTCATTTTTGCCATATGGTCGATGGTAATGATGTCGCAATTGCCGGTTGTCGTCACATAAATATCGGCAAAAGGCAGCGCGTCTTCCACGGTGATAACGCGGTATCCGGCCATGGACGCTTGCAAGGCGCAAATGGGATCTATTTCAGTGACGCAAATCTGGGCTTTTTGACCGGCAAGCGATTCGGCCGAGCCTTTGCCAACGTCGCCGAATCCGCACACGACCGCTATTTTGCCGGAAATCATGACGTCCATGGCCCTCATGATACCGTCGACCAGGGAATGGCGGCAGCCGTAAATATTATCGAACTTGGATTTAGTAACCGAATCGTTGACGTTGATCGCGGGGACCAGGAGTTTCTTGGCGCTTTCCATTTGATAGAGCCGATGTACGCCCGTCGTGGTTTCTTCGGAAACGCCTTTCCACTCGGCAACGGTTTCATGCCAACGCTTGGGCTGTTTTTTGCGGACTTCCTTGAGCAGGTTTTTTATGACGCCTTCCTCATGGCTTGACGATGCGGAATCTACCCAGGCGTCGCCGTTTTCAAGTTCGAAGCCTTTATGAATCAAAAGCGTAGCATCGCCGCCGTCGTCGACGATAAGCTGCGGGCCTTTATTACCCGGAAAGGTGAGCGCATGCATGGTACAGGCCCAATAATCTTCGAGCGATTCGCCTTTCCAGGCGAACACGGGAATCCCTGCCTTTGCAATGGCCGCGGCCGCATGGTCCTGCGTGGAAAAAATATTGCATGAGGCCCAGCGCACCTGCGCTCCGAGCTTAACCAAGGTTTCGATGAGCACGGCAGTTTGGATTGTCATGTGCAAGGAGCCGGAAATGCGAACTCCCGCCAGCGGTTTTTGCGGGGCGTATTTTTCCCTGATCGACATGAGGCCCGGCATTTCTTTTTCCGCGATATCCATTTCCTTACGACCCCAATCGGCAAGATTTATATCGGCAACGATAAAGGGCGCCGGTTCCCAAATATTTATGTTTGACGGCATTGCTGTGAACTCCTTTTTAAGTATATTGTAGGTGGGCCACGGTTTTACAAAAAAACGTATATTTTTTTAATATAATTTAAGGGTGTTCCGTGAACAAAAGCCAAATACCGCCATTAAAGGCGGTTTTGCATGACGACACTCTAAAATTTACGCCAGATAATATATGCGCTCCCGATCGATAAGGCTGTCGAAAATTTCCTCATTGTGGGAAATAAGAAGGATGCTGCTTCCGGCCCGGCGTTTTTCCTCCAGCATGCCAAGTACGCGCTTGACGCCGAGAAAGTCAAGGCCGTTGAGGGGTTCGTCGAGAATGATGAGGTCGGTGTTGAGGATTAGGGTGCGCAGCAAATTAAGCCGCTGTTTTTGTCCGCCGCTTAAGTAGGCTACTTTTCGCTTTAGAAACGCATCGGTAAGGCTTTCGCGGTCGAAGAGCTGGGCGAGCGCGTTTTTGATATCATCCGAATTAAGCTTGTGGGCAAGCGGAAGTCCTTGAAACGTTTCTCTAATGGTAATGGCCAAATCCAGCGCTTCATCGGCATGCTGAAAAACCATGCCCGCTTTTTTACCCCAAATGCGCTTTGCCCAAACGCTATTCGGCGTTTCGTGGGTCGCGTCAATGCCGGACAAGGTCATTGAAAACCGCTGCGCCCGGTAAAGCCCCATGATTATTTTGGCAAGTGTGGTTTTCCCCACGCCGCTTGCGGCCTTAATATAAACCATTTCACCCTTACCGATCGTAAGCCGCGCGGGAATCGTTCGCGCCTCATCTTTACAAATAGTATAACTGCGGCCGAATATGGAAAAGTTCGCTTGGGCGCTCAGTACCGGTTTTTGCCGGGAAGGCTGTTCATACCGCGGCGGCCGGGAGGCGTCAAGCCACTTGAGGTATTCCACGGACGAAAAATCATGCAATTCGACCAGCGTGTCGGTTTTCCGCGAAAGCTCCTTGAAACACACGTGTGAGAGCAGGTTTTTATGGTGCGTATGAATTCGGCTTATGATGGAATAGTCGTGCGTTATAAAAAGCGCGGTAAAAGGCTTTTGCGCGTATTTTTCCAGGAGCAAGGACAAAAAAAGGTTACGGTAATTATTGTCCAGGCTTCCGGTCGGTTCGTCGAAAACAAAGACCGCATTGCGGTCTTCCTTCTTTGATTCCAGAAAGGAATCGATCTTTTTAAAGGCCATGGCCAAAAGCATGCGCTGTTTTTCACCGCCGCTTGGCCGAAAGGGCTTGGGATATAAGTCCAATATTTTTTGAATGGCCTTGTCATCGGAATTTTCAAAAAGCCTTCGCACGCTATCGTCGAGGACCTGGCGGCGCGACAAACTGCCTTCGCTTAATTGCTCGCGGATTCGCAAGAGCGGATTAAAATGGGAAGACGGCTCCTGGAACACGAAAAAACCGCTGCGTTTAATATCGTTGGTCAATGTGTCGGAGCAATGTTTTTCATAGGTTTCGCCGTTTACGGCAATATCGAGTTCGTCGCGGTCCAAAAGTCCGTAAACGGCTTTGCACAAAAGCGACTTCCCGATGCCGGACTCCCCGAACAAAAAGTTTATTTTTTCCCAGCCGACGCCGAAATCATCGCACTTGACAATTGACCGGTTGCCCGATTTGATGGTAATGCAATAGCGTTCGGGAATCACAGGCGGTGCCTTTCCGCGTAGCCGTTGGCGATATTATGGATGCACAGCAGCGAAAACACGATAAGAAACGCTACGGTAAGCCCTTGAAGGTGCTCGAAAAATAAATGGGGAAAATATAAAGGGTGCGTCAGGGTGTTGCCGACAGCAAGAATATCCTGTTTGCTGTCGAGGTTGGCAAGGAGGTTGCCAAGGGTCGTGGGAAGCGTGACCTGGTTGGCTTGGGTGGAAAGTCCGACGGAAATAATAAAGTCAACGCTGCACTGTAAAAAAACCGCGATGCCCATCACCGAAATCAATTTATTAAAAATATGGATTCGGCTGTTTTTCCAAAGAATATTGAAATTGATGATGCGACTCTGCGAAACCCCGCAAACGCGCATGGCATTGTAAAAATCGAGTTTTTGATAATGGTCGATTCTTTCCCACATGCAATCAGCCATTTCAAGAAAAATGAATAATCCCATGCAAAAGGACAACAAAGCGAAAATAGCAAATCCCGAATGCACCAAACCCTGCTGGATGCACATGCCCACGGCAACATATCCCAATAATATTCCAATAACCTGGGGAACGGAACGGATCAAGTTAAAGAAAAAATTAAGCAAAAGATACCCGGTTTTGTGTTTTCCTTCCTGCAAATAATGGAGGCCGAGCGTGGCCATCCAACCCATGAGAAGCGTTACGAAAATGACCAAAAAAGCGATAATAAACGTATTAAAAAATCCCGCCACCACGAGTTTTAGCGCGGGCTTATTTAAAAACAAAATGTCCCAAACCGCGATAATCGCGGTGGTAACGAGCCAGATAAACGCCCAGCGAACGTCTTTGTTTCTTAATGAAAGCATAAATAAATCCAAAGCTAATTTTCGTACTTTCGTTCTTCCCGATAAACCAGAAAATCCGTAAAAATCTCCGTTGCTTTGACAAGATAATAAATGCCGAGAATCATCACGATAACGATGGCTGCGTTGCCATAAAGCATTTGCCGAAAAAGTTCATAGCTCAGATATCCATGAAGGTTAAGGGCCATTTCGGTAATGATCATTCCGCTGATGAGAAAGGACGCCTGCTCCTTGATGGTCGAAAGATATTGCCCGCGAGCGTTACGGAAAATGGCGTCAAACACATGGCCGTTAAAACGCTTGATCGGCGCAATGAGCGCCCTGTAGGATATGCCGTCGGGAGTTCTTTGCGAATAGGAACTTTTCAGGTTCTTGGCCAGTGCGGTTTCAACGTAGCCTTTGCGGCTTTCGGCCGTCAGAAACGCGAAGAATTTATTGGAGTAAACCATGAGAAGCCCGTTTGAAATGACGCAGAGCACGATCATGAAAAATACCGTATCGGTATTGAGTTCCGTGCGAAGCGAATAGGCTATGACATACGCCGGACAAAAAAGAATAAACGTTGCAATGAAAAGCGCGGCCTTTTTAAGCGACTTTAAAACCATGGTTGGAAAAGAGCCGGCGCCCTGTTCGTCGTGGCTCTTTTTTCTGCAAAATCTCCATGCGCCCAGCGTTTGCACGCCGTAGTAGGTAAGCAGCATGACTAAAACATAAACGATAATGAACTTTATATACATACCTAAAATCCGCGTCCACGCGCCTAAGGTAAGGCCCTCTTTTTCCGAGGAATTTTCTAATTTATCGCGCAGGGCTTTTTCCTGCGCATCGGCTAGATGGGAGACCTCGGCTTTGTTTTTATCGAATTGGCCGGGATAAAAAATATTCATCGCGTCGCTAAAAAGCGCCTTTTGAAAAGGATTCGATAGATCGGCAAACGACGCAGCGGCGAGCGTACTTCGTACCGAAGCTTCTGTAACTCCCGAACGGGACCCTATCCAGGCTAGGGCGATAAGAAGCGTCAAGCTGACGAATAAAATGCTTGCTCCATGCACTAAAAGTTTTGATTTCATCGTTTACACTCGTTACCTGGACGTGATCTTCAATTCACCATCTTCATACATTGCCGTAAAAGGCTTGCCGATGAGAATGTCGCGCAATTGATCGACTAATATTTTCGTACTTTCAGAAAGTTCGTCGATATGGTCGTAGGGGGCGTTAAGGCGCCAATGAAGCTCGGACCCGGTTGTCAATTGCTTCCACTCAGGGACGATTTTCTGAAAATTGGTTTTACGGTTGAATGCATCGAAAAACTTTTTATATGATTCGTTGGCCGCTTCGATGCGTCCCAAAAGTTCCTCGCGAATAGAGGACGAAAGCGCGGTGTCGACCGAAATTTGCGCGGAAGCTTTTTTGCGCCACGCTCCTTGAGTTGAAACAGGGAGCCAGCCGTAACGAGCGCCGGGGCCTGTAGTTCTTAAAGCATAAACATTATTAAAGCGAAACATCAGGACCACGACAGCGCCTTTTTTTAAGGGAACATTAAAAATCCGGGAAGGAAATTCAGAAGAAAATCGAGCGCCGTCTTCGATAATTTCTACCGTATCATCAAGAATAGCGCAGTTCTTTAGAATTTGAACATTGCCAAGCACGCCAGGAAGTTCGTTGTTTTCATTTTTAAGAAGAAAATAAGTTTTTTGCTCAAAGCTGCATTGCATTGCGCGCGTTATCTGGTCGCCCAGGCGAACGTTCGCCTTCATTATTTGCATGGGAGCGCCGATGGACAATTGAGCTTTTTCGTCGCCAGTTAAAGGCTGTTCGTATTGATTGAAAATCGTAAGCGCCCGCGGGGATTTAAGCAGGATAAAATCCGCGGTTTCGGCAGTAAAGCCGTTGTTGCTATAAATAAGCCCGATTGAAGCGAAGAGAAATAACCATGAAGGGGAACATTTATGTAAAATGGCGAGGAACATGCGTAGTTTCCAATATCGTGGTTTTGTCGAATCTTCAGACCTCACCCTTTCTCCCCTGTCCCGAAACTTATTTCTTCGGTTTTTCCCGCCACTTCTCGATTGTCGAAAGCTGCGAAGCCGTGCCGTACATGTCGATGGTCTTGTCGTCGAACTGCGTACTCATATATGCAAGCGACGGCAGCGAAAAGAGCCATGTTCCCAAAGCAAGCTTATGGTCGAGTTGGTCGATGAACTGCGAATAGGCTTGTTTGTCGCCGATTTCGCGGGTCGACATGAATCCGTAAACGTAATTGAGGAGCTGGCCAAGGTCGGCGCGTTCGGGCGATTCCTTTGACAAATCGAGCTTAAAGAAATTCTTGTTTGCGGTAAAGCAGCTCGGGTCCGCCGCCATTTTCCCTTTTGCATCGGTCACGGTTTTCAGATTGATGCTATAGGAGCCGAAATCGGGCTCGCGCAGGAAAATATTATACAAATCGAAGAGGAAATTGCTGCGATAGCCGCTAATGGGGACCAAAACCGCATCGTAATTTCCTTGCCTGATTTCGTCGTTACTGACCGCGGTCACTTTAATTTTACCGTGGAACATGGCCTGATCGTTTATAATGGCCATAAGGTCGGATAGTTCTTCACGAAAGTCGAAATTTAGGCAGGTTTGGATGCGCACGGTATCGGGAAGCGTCGCGAGGTCGCCTTCAAGTTCTTCCTTGGGCGGAGTAATGATTTTTTCCGAAACGTAATACGACGTTGTTGGGAAAACGCTATAGTTGAGGTATTCGTCGTAGTTGTCGCCGGGCCCCGCGTAATTCGCGATGTGGCGCTGTTGCTGGGTATTGGTCTTAAAGAATCGGTTTAAAATCATTTGATTGTTGACGAGCTTTTTAAGCGCCATGCGCTGAGCGAGGTTAAGCCGCTCGCAATTGTGAAACAAGGCGAAAAAGCACGTGGCAATGCTTGATTTATGGAAAAACGCGCCGGTGTCGGCCAGAATCGGCGAGATGCTGCCGAAGGGCGTGCTTAAAAGCGTGTTGATGTTTTTGTTTTTGATTTCGGTGGTATAGGTGCTGTTGTCGATGAACGGCTTTAAAATTACATTGGCGATTTGGGCAACGCCGTCGGGGACTTTATGGAAAAAGATAACGTCCTCATTTTCACCGGCGAGTAAATACGGCCCCGTGCCGATAGTGTAGCTCGGTGCGTCCATGGGGGAGCCCGCGGGCAGGATTTTAAACGACAGCACTTCCTTGATGTCGCCCTCGCTCCACTGTCGATCGGTGCGGAACTGGAACTTGATCTGGTTATCGGCGTCGGGGCCTGTAAAGTCGAGCGGGTTTACGGCCTGGGACACCAGGATGTAGTCGGGCGAAAGGCTGCCGAGCTTTTCGATGCGGGAAAGCGTGAATTTAAGGTCTCTTGCCGAAAAGAAATTTTCCTCTTTCTTGTCAATGGTGATTTTGTCTTTTTTCATGGCCACGTTAAAACTATTATGCCATTTTTGGTTCGGTTTTAGCCGGATGGTGACCACGCTGTTCTTGTCGATGCCCAGGTATTCGCCAAGCCCGTCTTCGTAGGTTATGCCGCTGGCATTGGCCGAAACGTTAAAGAGCCCGTCGAAAATAACTTCATCGAGCTTGTCGGTAAGGGGCACTGCATGGGGTATGTGCGGATCGATAGCGGGCTTTTGGTGGGCGATATAGGGAATGATTATCTTATCGCTTAAATCTTTTCTGAAAACGAACCAATAGAGTAGTCCGGCCGCGGCCAGGACTACGATGACGCCGATGGCGGTAAGCGCTGCTTTCATCAGGGAACCTCCTTAAAAGATACTAATTTTATATAAATTCTCAGATCCCATTTTTACCTCAACCCTGCCGCATTGCGGCTTCCCCTCTCCTCAATTCTTTTTAATAATCGGTTTTTGCACCATGACGCTGACGATGAATACTTTAAACGCATTATAGGTGAAATTTACTTCCAAGATATTGTTCTGGTCCTTGTTCATTTGCACGGGCGTGATCTGGCATTCAAAGTCATTCGCCGCGCTCGGGGCCGTGATGCTGAAGCGGCCTTCGTTTTTCAATAATTTTTTATTGCAGGTTATTTCGTCGTACCACTGGCTGGAGGCCGCGTTTTGGGAAATGTCCTTGGGAAGCTTGATATTGACGTCGTAAACGGGGAACGCGGCGTCGGTCGGGATATTGACGTTCATCCGGAACACGTATTTATTTTTCCCGTTTTTCTTGTCGGTAATGGGCAGAACGAATATCCGGCGGTATTCCTTGGGCTTGGTTATCCACTTTGCCAAAAGCGGATTACATTCGGCCACGCGAAGCTTGATTTCCTTGTCTTCGCCCTTATAATGCGCCCCGTGGGTCACGATGGCGCGGGCCTTCAGAACGCCGTTATCTTCGGGATTATGCGTGAACTGCTCGTAGAGCAGTTTAATCGCTTTCGCGGGAAACTCGTTTTCCTTCATTTTAGCAAGGTCGGCGATAAGCTGGTTTTTGCGCTTTACAAGCTCCATTTTGGAGCCCGAGGAAAACGTAATGTTATATGCCGGGAAAAACACCGAATCCGCGTACAGCGAATCGACGTTTTCAAGCGTATTGACTTTTTCTTCGAGGAATTTGTTGACTTTTGCGCGAGTAAGCCGCTCTATCTTAGTATAAAGCGAGTCTTCGAGGTCGCGCACCGCGGCGTTTTTCGGCGGAACTACGGCATTGAGGTCCAAAAACGTCACGTCCGTATGCAGTCGCCCAAGCCCGGCTTCGGCCTCGGCCCAAAGGCCCTTGTCAAGCGCTCCCTTGATGCCCGAGGCCTGTTGGTTAAGCGACATTTTGTCGAGGTCTTTATATTTTTCGAGCAGAAACCCAAGCCCCGTGTTTTGCTTGAGAAGCGTGAGCATGCCGCGATAATCGCTTTGGGTTTTAAGAACATTGAGTCGTGTTACCAGGTCGGCGGCTTGTCGATATTGGCCCAATTGACCGGCAAGAACGCCCGCTATTTGGAGAATTTCCTGGTTGAGCGCTCCGCTGCATTGATAATTCTGATACTTGCCGTACTTTTGGTCGATTTGTTTGGGGACTTGGCCAACGAGGGCTTCAGCGCGGGCCGCTACGGCTTTAAACACTTCATCGCCGGGCAAGGCCGGAGCGTTCTTGACGGCAAGGTTAAGCTTGTCGGCGGAATCGCGTACCGCGATGAGGCCGTGGCTTTTTTCCTGGAAATCGGCGAGAAATTTCGCGAGGTCGCTGTACTCGGGCGATTTGGCCACGCCGGCGGTTTCATGGAGTTTTTCGAGCTTGCTAAAATCTTTGAGCTTGAAAAAATCCTCTTCAAGGGGTTTTGCGTCGGTTTTAGCGCCCAGGCGTTGGTTATAAAACGGCGCGACTTGGTCGAGATCGTTCTTAATGAGCGTTTGGGCCTCCTTAATGACGTTTTGAGGATATCCCGCTTTACCCGAGAAGAACCCCGTAAATTCGTCGACTTTGCTTAAAAAATCCAGCGGGTTGGTGCGACTTAAGGATTCCTTGTAAAAAAAGTCGAGACTCGTTTTATAGGCAATTTGAAATCCGATTTCGTCTTCGAGGTCCTTTTTAATGGACAGGTAATTCTGGTACGCCACGTCTTTGGAATTGAGAATATTGGAAGGGAATATGCTCTCGATATCGAGCAGCTCTTTATGCATCTTGTTAAGTTCGGCACTATGGCGGCTTATCGTATCGACCGCTAAAACGAAGTTAAAACCTTCCAAATGCGAACTCACGCCGATGGCTTGAAAGCCTGAGCGATCGACCCGGTTTTTTTTCAAAATGGACTGGAATGTCGTGTACCTGGTTTCGAATTTATAGCGCCACTGCGGCGCGTATCGGTAGCGAAGCGCCAGGACCATATTTTCCGGAACATTGTCGATGATCCAGTAATACATGGGAATTCTGCTTTGAATCGGATAGGCGCTGATGGTATCGGGATAAGGAGTTTCGTCGGCTATTTTCTCGCCGTATGTTTTCTTATCAATCAGCGAGGACGTAAAAAAACTTTTGATTTTGTTTTTCTGGGGAATATCCAGGACCAAATAAAAATGGTCCTCTTGCGGGCCGGGGAACGTGATGAAATAGCGTTTTTCCTTTTTAAGCTCAAAATTTTTCTTATCGTTCTTTATCTCGATGTACCCTTGTTCCAGGGGAGCTGGTTCGGGTTTCGGCTTGAGTTGCTTATAGGTAGCGCAGCCAGCGGCCAAGAGAAGGGAGCCTACTATCGCGTATCGTAGTTTCATTACCGTCTCCTTTCAGAGTGTAAATGAATGAATAATGTCTTTTTCCATAAGTAGTAGATTATATAATATAATGAGCGGGTTTTCAAAGGGAAAGAAGGATTTTTATCGCGGGTTATTTTATGACAAGGCATGAGATCGGTTTAGCAGCATGCAGCCGTCAATATTTCCTCAAAAACTCCGCGGGCGACACAATTGAAAAGGGATATTTCCCCTGTAAATCCAATAATAGATGAATATCGCCGCTGATTAGAAATTTTGCATTGCCGTCGATAGCTGCATACAAAAAGGGGACGTCGTCGGGATCGTCCGGCGGGAAGGGGACTTTTTTTAAGGTCGTTGGAATAATTGAAAAATAGGGGAAAATTTCTTCTTCAAAAATCCCGGCTATTTCCTCCGGCGTAAGCGAAAATTTCTTGTATGCCAGGACCCGTGCGTATTCTTTGATGATTGCCCCATTAGCAAGGGGAAGAACCTCCTTATTTTTCCATTTGGTATGAATTCGCGAGGTTGCCCCTTCAAACAGCAGTGCGGACAATACGACATTCGTATCGAGAACTACCTTCATGCATGGTTCCTGGTTTTCTTGATGGCCTCCGAAATAATGTCCTCTTTTAAGCCGAGACGTCGGATTTTTTCGCGCACATTTTTAAGCGTTTCACCTTGAATATGCATACGCGCGGGCCGCAGGACAACCTCATTCTCCCGCATATTGATTTCAAAATACTGGGTCCCCGGATAAAATATTTGGAATATCAAAGAATATTATTCGCGCCGTAAAATGGAGTCCCAACGATGAAGAGGGTAATTTATATGAATATATTGACATATTCACAAAATCGCACTATTTTCATATACGGACAGCAACCGAACCTTCGTTATTTTTAGGACAAAAATGATCGGCAGCAAACGAGTAATTCTCCGTCTTTCCCGCTATAGAAACGCCCTTACCCGCTTCCAGGCGCTGGGCTTTATCAAAATATTTTCCGAATATCTCGCCGACGCGGTGGGCGTTACTTCGGCCCAAGTGAGGAAGGACTTTTCCCTGTTCGGCGTTTCGGGCAATAAGCGCGGCGGCTATCAAATCGACGCGCTCATCGCCAAGCTCAGCTCGATTTTAGGGAAAAATGAAACGCAGAAAGTGATACTCGTGGGCGCGGGGCAACTCGGCTCGGCCTTGCTTAATTACCGGAATTTTGAAAAAGAGGGCATAAAAATCGTTGCCGCTTTCGATATCGATCCGGCGAAACACATTCAAAAAAATTCGATACCGGTCCTGCCGCTCGAACAAATAACGAAATTCATTAAAAGCAATGAAATTAAAATCGCCATTGTGACCGTGCCCGACGTTGCCGCCCAGGCAACGCTCGACATTCTCGTCAAGGCGGGAATAAAGGGGGTGCTTAATTTCGCGCCCATCGAACTTAAAGTTCCCGTGGAGTGCGTCATCAGTAACGTCAACCTCGCCGCGGAACTCGAAAACCTGTTATATTTCGTGAATTTAGCGCAGAAGACGGAAGCTTGATCCCGCCAGCCCGGAAGCGCGCTATAAATCCGGAGCGTCTTGTTTTTTTAAAATTTGGGTGACATATTCCACTAAGCGGTCTACGAAGTTCGCGTCCTTTTCAAGCACCGGATATTTTTCAGGAAGACCCTTTGCCCAGCCGGGTTCCGACGTGACGATGATCGCGTCGATTCCATGATGGCGCTGCTCGACTTTTTCGAGAAGTTCCATTCCGGTCATTTCGGGCATGTTATAATCGGTGATGATGACCGCGGGGCGAAAGGTGTCGTTAATTTCTTTAACGGCCAGAAGCGGGTCATTATACGTGTGCGTGTTTTTAAATCCCGCGTCTTGCAAGGTGTCTTCAATCATGTAGGCTACGACGGGAATATCGTCTATTATGATAATGCGGTCGCCTTCGGCTCTCATGAATACCTCTTTGGGGAAAAAAGCCGGACACTTGATTATTTGAAAATAATTATGGGCTTTGCAAAATAAAATAGTTCCTAAATCCGTGAATAAAATTATGGCAAAACGGTCAATTTTCGGGTAAATTAAGAGTGAGAAGCAATTGACTAAGATGCAATAGGAACCACTCACCCGGAAGGTGCCATGCCCAAACCGACA
>Ga0182027_10000505_pt1 | contig 67905 bp, 64 predicted proteins | sample 712E1DmetaG_FD_121300 | JGI IMG/M metagenome (GOLD analysis project Ga0182027, IMG submission 121300) | Permafrost microbial communities from Stordalen Mire, Sweden - 712E1D metaG (Illumina Assembly) | ecosystem: Environmental > Terrestrial > Soil > Wetlands > Permafrost | place: Sweden...
AACTCAGATTAATATAGTGAAGTGGTAAACAAGGATTTAATCATTGATGTTGGTGATTCCGAAGTTTCTTTAGCGTTGTTGGAAGACAAGCAGTTAATTGAGTTAAACAAGGAAAAACGTAATGTTAAATTTTCAGTCGGGGATATTTACCTTGGTAAGGTAAAAAAGATCATGCCCGGACTAAATGCTGCATTTATAAATGTAGGTTACGAAAGGGATGCTTTTCTTCATTATCTTGATCTTGGCGCACAATTCAGAACACAGCAAAAATACTACCTTACTGCTCTTCAAAAGCAGGGGAAAGTGCCCCCGGTTCATAAATTCAAACCTGAACCTGATATTGATAAGGATGGCAAGATAACTGATGTTCTAGTCACAGGTCAGACTGTAATAGTGCAGATCACAAAGGAACCTATTTCCACAAAAGGTCCCCGGCTTGCCTCAGAAATTTCCCTTGCAGGACGAAACCTTGTCCTGATGCCATACTCTGATAAAGTGTCAATCTCTTCCAAGATTGAGAGCATAGAAGAAAAAAACCGCCTTAAAGCTCTGGTTCAGAGCATTAAACCCAGGAACTACGGGGTTATTGTACGGACAGTAGCTGAAGGTAAAAAAGTTGCGGTACTCGATGCTGAATTGAGGGAACTTGTACAGAAATGGGAATCGGCTTTCATTCCTGTAAAAAAAGAGGTAAAATCACCTAAACTGTTCATCGGCGAGATGAACAGAACCTCAACAATCCTCAGGGATATGCTTAATGTTACATTTAACAGTATTCATATCAATGAACCAACTTTAGCAGAAGACATCAGAACATATATAAGAGAAATTGCACCTGAGAAGGAAAAAATAGTCAAATATTACAAAGGCACTCTTCCCATATTTGACCATTTTGGAATAAATAAACAAATAAAAGGACTCTTCGGGAAGACTGTTTCTTTCAAGCATGGTGCATATCTCATTATTGAACACACCGAAGCACTCCATGTTATTGATGTCAACAGCGGCAACAGATCGAGGTCAGGGAATGATCAGGAATCAAATGCCCTGGAGGTTAATATGGAAGCTGCCACAGAAATAGCCAGGCAATTGAGACTCAGGGATATGGGAGGAATAATTGTTGTTGATTTCATTGATATGCAGTCCCAGGAAAATAAACAACAGCTTTACGATAAAGTGAAAGATGTAATGGCAAATGACAGAACGAAGCATAACATCCTTCCTCTTACCAAATTTGGTCTGATGCAGATAACCAGGCAAAGGGTCAGACCCGAAATGACAATAGTTACAAATGAAAAATGTCCTTCATGCCAGGGAACAGGTGAAACTAAACCCACCATACTTTTTACTGATGAACTTGAGAGAGGTCTCTCCTTTATTGTAGATAAGATAAAAACCAGGAAACTCATTCTAAATGTACATCCCTTTGTCGCTTCTTATCTGAAAAAAGGTCTTATCCCTGTCTACAGGAAATGGAACTTTAAATATAAAATCAGTCTTAAAATTCAGGCTGTCACATCCTATCATATGCTTGAATACCATTTCTTCGATCATTTTAATAATGAAATAGACCTGGCCTAATCTTCTTACTCCTAAGATTACAAGATGTATTTCATAACAAGAGATTTCTTACTTTTGTTTTAGTCTTTTTTGCCCCCCAATCCCGCAGGGCGGTACTAATACTCTGCCTTCAAGTACAATTTTTCTTGATGGCACAGAATTAATCCCCCTTTAGGGGGATGGCCGTGAAGCGGCCAGGGGGCGCACCTTTGTGGTTAATGGATTTCTGTATTTAATTATAACAAGATTTGTAATGAGAAAACTTTTACTTTTTATTTCGTTTATACTTTTTGCCTCACATGTTTCAGCCCAGATATACGACCCTGTAACATGGGATTTTAGTTATGAGAAAAAAGGAGATAAACAGTATGAACTGATTTTTACAGCAACCATAGATAAAAATTCTCATATCTATTCGATGGATATTCCTGACGGAGGACCTATACCCACATCTTTTAAATTTGACACTCTGCCCTCATTCCATTTTGCAGGAAATACATGGGAAGTCACTAAACCGGTCGAAGTTCTTGATGATGCTTTTGGATTTAAAATCAAAACATTCAGTAATACTGCAGAATTCAGACAGAAATTAACTGCTGTTGCATCCGCTTTTACTGTTACAGGTGCAGTGAATTATATGGCCTGTAATAATGCAACATGCTCTCCACCCAAGGATGTTGAATTTTCAATAAAAATCGCAGATAAGCCTGTAAGTCAGGTTATTAAAAGCAGTACAGAACCGGTTGGCGATTCCGAACCTATAAGGACTGACAGGGGATTGCTCAAATTCTTTCTGATTTCACTGCTTGCCGGATTTGCCGGAGTACTTACGCCGTGTGTATTTCCTATGATCCCTATGACAGTAGCATTTTTTTCGCAGGGATCTGAAGATAGACGTAAAGCTGTGTTTAAAGCGCTGATTTTTGGAATTTCCATAGTTCTGATCTACGCATCTCTTGGCATCATTGTCTCCCTTACAAGTGCCGGGGCCGGATTCGCAAATACGCTTAGTACACACTGGATTCCCAATACAATTTTCTTTTTATTGTTTATAATATTTGCAATATCCTTTTTTGGAGCATTTGAGATACTGCTTCCAAACAGCTGGGTCACAAGAGCTGATTCAAAGGTTGATAAAGGAGGTATCCTGGCAGCATTTTTCATGGGGTTAACAACAGTAATTGTCTCATTTTCATGTACAGGTCCCATTGTCGGCGCTCTTCTCGTAGAAGCAGCGAGTGGTGACGTTTTGAGACCAACCTTCGGAATGATCGGTTTTGGATTTGCATTTGCACTCCCGTTTACAATATTTGCATTGTTCCCCTCAATAATGAGCCGGATACCCAAATCCGGAGGATGGTTGAACTCGATAAAAGTTGTACTCGGGTTTATTATGCTGGCTTTCAGTATGAAATTTCTGATGACTATTGACAGTGTTTATTCGCTTGGCATTTTATCGCGGACTCTCTTCATTTCTATATGGATAGTTCTTTTTTCCCTTCTTGGTTTATACCTTATGGGTAAGATAAGGTTCTATCACGATAGTGATCTAAAGTTTATCGGTGTCTTCAGATTATTCCTTATTATCATTGTGTTTACATTTGTGATTTATCTGATACCCGGCCTTTTCGGCGCTCCTCTTAATGGTCTGTCTTCTTTCCTTCCATCTGCAGAAACCTCTGAATTCAATCTGCCAAAGATGATCATTGAAAACAGATCGGTATCAGGTCCGGCTGTGCAATCTGCTGTAACAAACTCAATTTGTTCAGAGCCAAAGTATAATGATATATTTCACATGCCTCTTGGTCTCAAAGGCTACTTCGATTATAAACAAGGCCTTGTCTGTGCTAAAGAGCAGAAGAAACCTGTTTTGATAGACTTTAAAGGACATGCATGTGCAAACTGTAAGAGGATGGAAGCTAAAGTATGGTCCGACCCGGAAATACTGAGTAGACTAAGGGATAACTTTGTGATAATTGAACTTTATGTTGATGACAGAACACAATTGCCTGAAAATGAATGGATAATCTCAGCTATTGATGGCAAACAAAAAAAGACTATTGGGAAAATATACGAAGATCTGGAAATATCCAAGTTTAAGACAAATGCCTTGCCTCTTTACGTAATAGCCGATTATGAAGGCAATTCATTGAATAAGCCTATGCCGACTAATCTGAATGTTGAGGAGTATAAAAACTGGTTGGACGAAGGGTTTTCGTTATTTAACAGGAATAAATAAAATTTTCCCGCAGATTCCGCTGATTTAAGCTGATCAAAGCCTAAGGTGAGGTCTGAGTAACATGAATTAGTGTTTATTGATTCAAATCCCTTCGCGATAGGGTCAGAATTATGATTAATTTTTTTCTGATTGGTCCTGCAATGAAGACGATAAAAAGGATAATCGCGCTTATGATACAGGAACCCCGCAACAGCCAATCCCCATACTTTACATAGGTTGTAATACTTGTTTCAGGGTATAATTCACCTTTTATTACTGCCGTACTCCACCAGTCAGTCTCAATGGTTCGCTTGCCTCTGATATCAATTAAACAGGAAACTCCTGTATTTGCAGCCCGTACCACCTGCCGCCTGGTTTCTATTGCTCTCAGCGAAGCGAAATAAAGATGCTGTTTATACCCGTTGGTATTTTTCCACCAGCCGTCATTTGTAATAATAAATAAAGCCTGAGCTCCTTTCTTTACGTAGTCAGTCACAAACTCTCCAAAGACAGATTCGTAGCAGATTATCGGTGCTATTTTCATCGATGTAACAGAATGTTCAAAGCAAATACGCTCGCTCTGGATGCCGTAGCCCCATTTGGTTCCTCCAAGATCTGGCAAAATCCGGGAGATAAATCTCCCCGGGCCGTTGGAAAATTGCATCTCAATACCCGGAACCAGCTTTGATTTATGGTATATTCCGAAAGATTTTCCGCTGTCTATCTGAACCGCAGAATTAAAATGGTCATAATACAGGCCCGACGCGTCAATTCTCCGGGCACTGACAGTGGGCGCTACTTTCATTGACGGATAAAGCCTGTAGGTTACTAATCCGGTAACAATATTAATATCAGGATGTTGTATTGTCATCTTTTTAAACATCTTCACATATTTGTCATTTGCCAGATTGTCAAGGTTAGCCGGATCATCAATAGTCGTTTCAGGAGTTACCAGCCAGTCGGTCTTATCTGTGATTCGGGTATTTGCCAGGGTGATCATTTTTTTCAGCTGATCTTCAAATGGTATGGTGAATTTTTCAGTATATGGATCTGTATTTGGCTGGATAACTACTACTTCAGACCCGTTATAGTCGTTTTGCTTTATCGTATTGTACCTGTAGATGGAAATACATGATGGTATAATAACTAATGATAGCCAGATGATGAGATAGATTCCATTCCTCTTTTTTTTTGTTAAGGAATTTACAAGGAACAAAGTAAGAAAAAGATTGCAGCACAAAATCCATAGTGAGCCGCCGGCAGTACCGGTTACATCATACCATTGAATGAAAAGAATGTCTTTTGAAAGTCCGTTACCAAGATTTAACCAAGGTGAAACGATGTTTATGTTAAGACTTATATATTCATATCCCAGCCAGAATGTGATCATAGATATAAAGCCAATGAGGTTTCCCCGCCTTAGCCGGATGACATGTGCCAGCCACATTGTGAAGGTCATTAAGAACGACAACCCCATTATTACGCAGATTGCTCCTGTAATACTTGCAACTCTCATCCACCCAAGAGAAATTATACTGAATATCACAAAGCCCGGAAGAATAAGGATAAAAAAGGAATTCGGAGTAAACCTTTTGGGATTCTCGTATAAATGGTTTTCAATCAGGAAAAATGGCACAAATGCAATTAGAAGGATAAGTCCTGAACACCACCCTGACCACGCTAATCCTGAGAGGATTCCTCCTGTAACCGAAAGTCCGGAAAGAGTATATTTATTCATCTGAAATGGGCTTCCTTTTTTTAAGAAAATCAGGTCTGTTAATAATATAGACTCCGGCAAAAATAATGACAATTGAAATCAGCATCGAGGAAGAAAAATGTTCATTATCCGCAATGCCCCATAGAGTTGCAACAATTGGTATGAAGTATGTCACCGAAGAGGCAAAAATAGGAGATGTATCTCTTATAAGATGATAGTAGATAACCAGTGCGGTTGCACTTCCGAGAGCAGCTAGAATACCGATGAAACATAAGTTTCTCAGCCAGTTTTCAGTTTGCAAAGGTGCTGAAAGATCAGAAAACAACAGGTAAACAATTGCTATAGGGCTGGTTACAAAGAAAGAAAGTGCAGTTATCCTGATGCCGTTTAATGCTTTCACTCTGCTTACTTCATTTGAACTTATTCCCGAAAGTACAGTAGCCAGAACCACCAGGAGTCCATAAATGTTAAAAGTGAAAGAACCGGTATAAAGTAATCCTGTTGCTCCGACTAATCCAAGGAATACACCCGCAATCTGCGTTTTTATTGCTTTGCGGTTATAGATAGTTATACCGAACAGGAGAGTAAAGACCGGACTGAGTGAATTCAACATACCTGCCAGAGAACTGCTTATTTTGGTTTCCGCAAGAGGAAAAAGGAACGCAGGAATTACACTCCCTGTTAATCCGATAATTATGACTGACAGTATGTTAGTTCTGTTCAGATGATGGAAATGTTTTAGTGCAATTGGTAAGAGACATACAAAAGTTATCACTATCCTCAGCGCTCCTACCTGCATTGCGGAGAAAGATTCCAGTCCTTTTTTCATTAAAATATAACTGGTCCCCCATATTAATGATAAAATAATAAGAGCAAGCCAATGCCAGATTTTCCTTTCTTCAGCCATAATAAAATAAATTCCAAAAGTAACAGAAGAATTACACTATGTGTTTGATTACTCAGAATAAAAAAAGGTTTTCATTTATAATTTGCCACCAGGTCACTCTTCGGTGAGACAGGAGGCACAGGATCTTTCCTTGTTTTACGGTTAAAAAACTTCTTATATTTGCCTCACTTAATTTCGCAAAATGATTACGGCTATAGAAATATTACTTAAAGGAATAATTCTAGGGCTGGCAGTTTCAATGCCACCAGGACCTATCGGCATTGTACTGATTAACAGAACAATAAAGAGAGGCTGGCTTTCAGGTTTCTTTTCCGGACTTGGTCTTGCAAGTGCCGACACATTATTAGCATTTCTGTCGGGGTTGGGATTTACTGTTATTATCAGTTTTATTAAAGAAGAAAGGTTCATTATCACCCTGATAGCCGGCTTAATTATTATAGGAGTTGGGTTGAAAGTGTTTTTATCAGATCCGGTGAAGGAATTCAGAAACAGGGAAAAGGCAAATAAGTCATTATGGCGTGATTATTACTCGGTATTTGTACTTTCGATTTCAAATCCATATACCATATTTATTTTTGTAGCTTTCTTTTCCGGCGTACATATAAATGGAAATGTAAGACCAGAGCTGGTGCCTTTTTTCCTGATTCCCGGAGTATTAATAGGAACTATTGCCTGGTGGTTTTTCCTGAGCTATTTTGTAAGCAGGTTTAAAAAGAATATCAGGTTAAGGGTCATTGTAAGAATAAATAAGATTGCAGGAATAGTAATTATTTTTATAGGTATAATTGTCCTGTTAAGTGAGTTTACACCTCTTAAACTTTAGTTCCGCTAAATAGCTTTTTGCTGTCCAAAAAGCAATTTTCAAATCTTTTCATGGCTGCCCCTGGCTCTAAAGTCAGGGGCTTTTTGTATTGTTAAAATAGGTTAAACATTGAAGAAATGTAAACCGTAGCATTCTATTTAATTAACTTGCATCAGAATTCAATCAATTTATATGAAATTATTTATTGGTATTTTATTTGTAAATCTTTTTTTGTATGGCTGCGCAAACAGTGAAGACAAAATTGTGAAAAGGGCAGATAAGATCCATGCATCTATATTAACAGTGGATACGCATTGTGACACTCCCCTGGGATTCTCAGATCCGGATTTTGATCTGGGAGTCAGAAGCATTGATGGATGTGTTGATTTTCCAAAAATGGCTGAAGGGGGTCTTCATGCTGAATTTTTTATTATATTCCTTGGACAAGGTCCCAGGAACGACTCAGCTTACATACAAGTCCATAAGAGAGCATTGGAAGTATTCTCTGCTATCCATAGGAATGTTGAGAAAAATTTTTCGGTAGCTGAAATTGCAACCACACCTGATGATGCATACAGGTTGAAGAAAACCGGAAAAATAGCTGCATTCATAGGTATGGAAAATGGCTTTGCTATCGGAAAAGATATAACAAAGCTAAAAGAGTATTATAATCTTGGCGCCAGGTATATAACACTTGCTCACATCAAGAATAATGATATCTGTGATTCATCAACAGATCCTGCAGGTGCAGAAAACGATGGCCTTTCAACATTTGGAATGAAGGTAGTCAAAGAGATGAACAGGATAGGAATGATGGTTGATATATCGCACATTTCAGATAAATCATTTTACGATGTTCTTAAAGTTACAAACGCGCCTGTTATTGCATCTCATTCATCTTGCAGGGCATTATGCGGAAGTCCAAGGAATCTTTCTGATGATATGCTGCTGGCACTAAAAGAAAATGGGGGTGTAATTCAGATCTGTATGGTGGGTAATTTTCTTAAAACGCCTGAACCAAATCAGGAAATGGATTCAAAACTTAAAGAACTCCGCGATAGATTTGGTGATTATGAGACACTCGCAGATTCTACAAAAAAAATAGTTCGCAAGGAATTCAAAAATATACAGAAGACATATGAAAAGCCGGCTACCGTTAAAGATTTGGTTGATCACATTGATCATGTCGTTCAGGTGATAGGGATTGATTATGTTGGAATCGGGTCTGATTTTGACGGTGGAGGAGGAGTAGATGGATGCAGAACAGCCTCTGAGATGAAAAACATCACGATCGAGTTACTCCGCCGTGGATATTCAAAGTCGGATATTACAAAGATATGGGGGGGTAACTTAATGAGGGTATTCCGCAAGGTTGAGGAAATTGCTAAAAGCTCCAAACCCCGGATCTGATTTATGCCTCACCCCCTCCTGTCCACTGTTCCCAAGAGAGCGGGGGATGATAAGAAAAGACAAGCGTTTTAGAGCCCCTCTCCCTTGGGAGAGTGGTTAGGGTGAGGTACTCTTGAAAACCTGAGTGTCTTAACAATCCAGTCGGGAAGAGATTTATTCGGATCTCTTTTCCTCAGATTGAGGTACCAGCCAAATTTCCTGAGGATCGGGACTTTATGGGTTTCAACAAATTCTATTAGTGTTCCATCAGGGTCTTCTATATAGGAGAAGTAACCGGCTGCTTCACCCATATCAAAACTACTGCCCTCATGACTCTTTTTACTGTCGACAGTAAAAGGAAATCCTTTGTTTTCACAGAAATTTTTAAGTTCATCCATGCCATGCATATCATAACAGAGATGAATAAACCCTGGATCGCCCCAGAACCGGCCTTCAAATATTCTTTTCCCGGGTTTTCCAGAAGCACTGATTAGCTCTATTACGCTATCCCCCAGTACTTTACTGAAAGCACCTTTGAAAGGTTTTGATCTCTTAAGAAGCACTCTCCGGCATTCTTGGTTCCCTCCGGGAAGATCAGCAAGGTCGGTGAAAATACCTGAGGAATCATAAATTACTTCATCGTAACCAAGGATATCGGAGTAAACAACTCTCGCCTTATCGATACTGGAAACACCTATGATTGCCCCAAAGCAACCACCGGTGACTTTATTCTCATTTCGGAACCAGTCAGTTGCTTCTACCAGCTGAAAGATATTCCCGAAAGGATCTTTCATGAAAAAGGTCTTTTTCCCTGATGGATCTTCAGATGCCACAAAAGGAACAATAGTTCCGTTCTTTTTGTAAAAACTCAAAGATTCCTCTATATTCTTTGCTTTTATCTTGCAGGCAATAATGCCAAGGTCGCCGATCATTATCTCTTCTTTAATTTTAACCGGTTTTTTTTCTGTATACTGCCATATTTCGAATCCGCCTCCGCTTTGAAGATTCATTGCCAGGATGGCATGTTTGTTCCTCGGTAATCCTCCTGTATATGGCAACATCAGTTTGGCAGGCGCATTATCATCAAAAACACAGCAATCCATACCAAACTGGTCGATATACCATTTCCATGCTTCTTCGACATTTGTGACGCCAATTCCCATTTGCTGGATTCCACTTATTATGTATCCTTTCATATTATAAACTTTTTACAATTTAGAGAATCACTTTTTAAGTCTTTCCTTTGTGTTACTTTGTAATATACTTAGTGTTCCTTTGTGGTTAATTGATTTTTTTTACCACAAAGGGACACAAAGGTTTTCATTAAGGACCACAAAGGATATTAACATAATTATATATTCAACTCTTCGACCCTTCAACTTTACTACATCGATTTTATTTTATCTGCAATTCTGAAGAAAAGCCAGGGACAGTATCTTCTGATATGCAGCATCATCAACTCACTTTTGCCAACCAGTATTTCCCGTTTATTTCTTCGGATTCCTCTGATAATTATTTCTGCAGCCCTTTGTGGCAAGACTCCTTTAGCCTGACCCTGGTCAAGCTTTCCATGCTCCTTGCCTTCAGAATTAAGTGCATGAAAGGAGATTAAAGTCCTGACTCTGCCAGGGATAATGACAGAAGCTTTGATATTGAACTTTTTATTTTCCAGATATAGTGTTTCTATAAATCCATGCAAGGCTTGCTTTGAAGCTGAATATGCAGAGCGAAGAGGAAATCCAAATCTTCCTGATATGCTGCTTGTTGCAAGAATGTAACCTGATTGTTGCCGGACCATGAATGGCAGAACTGCTTTTGTAAGCGCTATAGTTCCAAAATAGTTTATTTCGAATATTTTTCTGTCGAGCCACATGGGTGTTTCATCAATTCTTGCCCTCTGGCTTATACCGCCGATATTAAGTAAAACATCTATTCTTCCTAGTTCAGAGACTAGTTGTTCAACTAATTTATCAATCCCTGAGGTTTCAGCCAGATCAAAAGGAGCACAATGAACCATGGTGGATTTATCTTCGCATTCCGCCTTCACCCGTTCCAGCCCTGACGGATCATTTGAGGATGCAATAACTGTTGCACCTCTTTTGACAAATTCATGAACAAGTGCTTCCCCGATGCCTGAAGATGCCCCGGTAATCCATGCTACTTTTCCTAAGAACAGCTTTTCTTTCTTCATTCTATAATCCGGAAATCAGGTTAACAAGTTCAGTATGATTTTTTCTCAGAATATTAATTTCTTCATTGTTTTGTTTAATAAGGCTTCTTATCCGGAATCCTCCGATTATTCTTCTGAACTGGAGGTAATAATTCCAGGCAAAGAGCCCGGAAAGTGGCAGAGTAAAGAAAATCAATAATCCCAGCCACCAAGAGGAAAAAATAAAGAGTGAAAGAATCAGGTAAGCAGGCAGGAAAACAAATGCCAGAACCAGTGAAATCCCGTATCGGATTGAAGAATGAAACTGAGGGTCTTTTATCTTCCGTATCTGCAGATTAGGAATTTCCAGAAATGTAAGATTGAAGATATTTCCATAAATAAACAATGGAAATGTAAGAACGATGCCTATCATTCCGGCGATCAGCCATCCAAGAGGGTGTTTCTTTTTTTCAAGTAACCTGTAGTCGGTATTAAGTTCTTTTGCTTTCTTTTTGACCTTAATGCTTAATGAGCAGATTCTTTCAAAGAGAGACGGATCAGCGGACTTAAGCTGGTTCATCTTATTAACGAGGATCCTGTCTCTGAACAGTTTTGGAAATCGGATGTCGTCGCTGAATCTTCCATTTATCATACTTCTCAACTCATCAATAGCTTCATAGTCTTCTTCAGACTCTATATGCACCATTATTCCTTTCATTTCATCGGAAAGTCTTGATCTTAATTCGTTAAGCGCTCTCTCTGGACTGACCCTGTATGAATCAAAGAAATCCGAAACCTTAATAGGTTTACCGTAAACAACTGTCAATACTTGTCTGTACCTGCTGTAGTTTGAGAATTCAATTCCAACGGGTATAATTTTTATATTAAGATTAAATCCGGTTGCTTCATCTGATTGAAAGGCAACACGGCATATGCCTTTTTTTAATTGTCTTAACCGTCTGAATCCGGCATGATCTCCCTCAGGCAGAATAACAAGACCGTTTTTGTTTTTAAGAACATCAATTGTCTTAGTAAATATTTCATCATTTCCTTTGAGACTGCTAAATCCATCCCTGATCCTGTACACAGGAAGTATTTTCAGAAAATAAAGTATAGCGGCAATGCTCTTTTTCTTGAAGATATCGGCTCTTGCGAGAAAAACATTCTGGCCTTTGTTAGTAAAGAGAACTGCAAGCGCATCCATAAGAGCGTTCTGATGGTTTGGTGCAAAAATAACGTGATCGTCGGGATTAATATTTTCACGACCAAGCACTATGACTTTCCTGTAAAAGACATTATTATGCCAGAAACCTGCAACAGATTTTAATAGCGCATATCCGGCCGAATACTTCTCAATATTTTCCTTCCCCATCTGAAATAAAAATATAGCTGCACCACATCATTTTACTGATGTCCTGAAGTTGTTGAGTGCAAGATAAAAAAAAGTGAAATGTTGTTATTAAAGCAGAATTACTTTTACAACATATTTTTAAATATTACGTCTTTATACCACCATTTTAAGGTTAAGGTTAAGGTTTAGGTTGAGAAATCTTAACCTAAACCTCAGTCCTGGATATCGTCTTTAATCTTATCTATCAGTCTTCTTTCTTTTTTAGTAGGTCGGCCGGTGCCTTTATCGCGGTAAACAATTCCCCCCACCTGCCGGATATCAAGTTTTGCCTTTTCTTCAACTGTTGTAATATCTTCAATAAATTGTTCGACAAGTTTTGCTGACACACGGTTTTCTATTGGCTCAATAATTCTGTAAGAATAAATTACAGGTGGTTTCTTTATTGTTAATATTTCATCTTTTAAAACGGTTCTAGAGGGCTTTACCTGGATATCGTTGATAATAATTCTTCCTTTGCGGCATTCATCTGAAGCTATGCTCCTGGTTTTATATATTCTGACCGACCAGAGAAATTTGTCTATTCGTATGTTTAGTTTGTCTCCCATATCATCTTTTGGTATTGAAAAAATCCATTTACCACAAAGATCACAAAGTAATAACACAAAGGTCGCAAAGTACCGATAGCTATCGGTATGAACTATAGGATTAAATCTTTGTGTTCTTTGTGCCTTCTTTGTGTACTTAGTGGTCAAAAAAAATCTTCAGACATCACCTGTTGACGGTTCCGGAGGAGTTATTTTACCAACTTTATTAAAAGCTGTCATTGTCAGTTCAACCCCCGCAAATGCAAATGATCTGATCATTTCTATCACGATCAATGTTCTCTCTGCCATAAATTTTTTCTCATCAGGATCCCATTTACCCAAAACAAAATCGACCTGAGCGCCTTTCCTGAAACTGTTACCGATGCCTATCCTTATTCTTGGATACTCATTGGTAGACAATATGCTGCTGATGTGAGCAAGTCCGTTATGACCACCATCGCTTCCTTTGGACCTCATTCTGATGCTTCCTAAAGGGAGGGCAATGTCGTCAACTATGACAAGCATATTTTCGATGGGAATTTTTTCCTTTTTAATCCAGTAATCCACAGCATTCCCGCTCAGATTCATAAATGTGGATGGCTTCAGAAGAATAAGATGGCGACCTTTATATCTGATTTCACAAACCCCGCCATAACGCTTATCCGTAAAAGAAGTATTGGATGCCAGTGCCATGGCATCCAATACTGTAAATCCTATATTATGTCGGGTATCTTTATACCCTTCACCTATGTTTCCCAGGCCAACTATCAGATATTTCATCAAGCCTGAATGTTTTTATAAAAAAGGTTGGGTTCTATTTAGCTGCAGGCGTTTCAGGGGTTGCTGCCGCTCCTGCTGCTGCCGTAGCTGCTGCTTCTGTTGCTGCTGTTTCGGCAAGAACCTCTTCATCGGTTTTCTGTGCAACACGCGATGTGGCAATTGTGAGAACCATTGATTTTTTTGGGTCAAGTAATTCTACCTTATCATATGATAACTCACCAACCTTTATACCTTCATGAATCTTCAAATCAGTAATATCAATTGGTAGAGCTTCCGGCAGATCCTTTGCTAATCCTTTTACTTTCAGGCTTCTTCTTTTGATGCTAAGTTTTCCACCGGCTATAATGCCTACTGAATCACCTGAAACCTTTATAGGAATATTGATTACTACCGGTTTGTTATCGTGAATTTCAATAAAATCAGCATGGAGGATATTATCTTTTACAGGATGGAACTGCATATCTTTTAGTACAGCCTGATACTCTTTGTCATCAATATTGAGTTTCACAAGATGTGCTTCAGGTGTATATACCAGGTTCTTAAAACTGTTTTCATGAGCAAAAAAGTGAATGTTCATTTCTTTCCCATAGATAACGCATGGTACATTTCCTGCTTTTCTGAGTTCTTTGGAACTTTTCTTCCCTAATTCTGTTCTGAACGATCCTTTAATTTCGATTGTCTTCATTTGTCTAAAAGTTATTGTGCTACTAAGAGTTATCATCCGGAAAACTCCCCATTACACGTTTGACATTAAATAAAAAATTGGCCTGCAAATATAGAACAAAGGAATCAGAATACAAAATTTGTGCTAATCGACTGATTCTCTGTTACAGCCTGGATAGTATTAGCAAAAATATCGGCTATTGACAGCACTTTGATCTTTGGTGAACTATTGATAAAAGGAACTGAGTCACTTACAACAAGTTCCTCCAGAGCTGAATTATTAATTCTTTCCACCGCATTACCTGAAAGAATCGGATGTGTAGCGAATGCCCGTATGCTGGTGGCACCTCTCTCCTTCATCATATTAGCTGCCAGGGCAAGCGTTCCTGCAGTGTCGACCATATCATCAATTATAACGACATTTCGGCCCTCCACCTCGCCAATGATCGACATTTCTTCAATGACATTCGGCTTTTTACGGAGTTTGTAACATAATACCATTTCTGACTGAAGATGTCTCGAATAGGCATTGGCTCTTTTTGATCCCCCCATATCAGGAGCAGAGACAGTAAGGTTCTTAAGTTTAAGATTTGCAATGTATGGTGCAAAAATAGCAGAGCCAAAAAGATGGTCAACCGGCACATTGAAAAACCCCTGAATCTGATCAGCGTGAAGATCCATGGTGATTACCCTGTCAACACCGGCAGTACTCAGAAGATCGGCTGACAACTTCGAACCGATAGAAACCCTGGGTCTGTCTTTCCTGTCCTGCCGGGCAAAACCATAATAAGGAATAACTGCAATTACTTTGTATGCGGATGCTCTTTTTGCTGCATCAATCATTAGCAAAAGTTCAAAGAGATTCTCAGCAGGAGGATTTGTCGATTGTATAATAAAAACCATACACCCTCTGACCGATTCATCAAAACATGGCTGAAATTCTCCATCACTGAAGCTGGTAACGGAACTTTTCCCGAGTTCAATTCCAAGTTTATCTGTAATTTTCTGAGCCAGATCTTTTGAAGACCTGCAGGAAAAGACTTTCATAGGTGCCGTTCCAAACATTTTCCTGGTTTTTTAACGATTAAGTATAGAGATTAAATTTGAGTACAAAATTATAAATTCCGGCCGATATCAAGTGACATTTGAAAAAATGTTCATAGATTCTTCAATATAGTTAAGAATTTCATCCCTTCCATTACCCTTTACTGCTGAGGTAATGAAGGAAGCAGGTAGTGATTCCCAGTTTTTCAACATCTCGGAATTATATTGATTTACTGAATCTTCCAGAGCGGTAATTGTAAGTTTATCACTTTTGGTGAAGACTCTGGCAAATGGGATACTGTTATTACCCAGAAACTCCATAAATTCAAGATCAGATTGCTGTGGCTTATGCCTGGTATCCAGAAGCACAAAAAGAGAAACCAGGTTTTCCCTTTTCAGGATATACTGGTCAGTTGCTTTTACCCATTTTTCCCTTAACCTAACAGGAACTTTGGCATAACCGTATCCCGGAAGATCTACAAGATACCAGCTTTCATTAATGAAGAAATGGTTAATCGTCCTGGTCTTTCCGGGCTGAACTGAAGTCTTTGCAAGCTTCGACCAACCCGTCAGCATATTTATCAATGAAGATTTACCTACATTCGATCTGCCTATAAACCCAAATTCAGGTTTATCAGTTGCCGGACACTCTTTTATTGTGGGACTACTTTTAATGAAAGCAGCGGAATGGATAATCATACTAATCCTTAGTTTAGATCGGGGTAAGGCAAATCGATCTTTTTATAAACAAGATAATTGTTTCCAAAATTGGTAAGAATCTCCGCAATTACGCCCACGTATAAGGATTTGGGTGACCCGGTTTTTTTCAGATCGAGAGAGCCAATCCCCTTTATGATTTTTATACTTTTACAATGAGCAGTATCAAAAATACCATTTGAAATATCACCTCTCCAATATCTGACGCTGGTTGATTTGTTTGACAGCTCAAGAGATATTCTGTAAATACCTTTATTCTTATAATCATCTGTTATATTTGTAACAAGTGCCGGATAACCCCCAACACGTTTTCCATCCGGAGTATATTCTTCAAGAAATGTTGTGCGTAACCCCTTGGTATAGCCTAATTTGGCCTTTAACTGGCCAGTCCTGTAATATTGTTTCTGTATACCGTCGATAGTATCTCTCTTGTATGGAGTAGCACGAAAGGGCTGACCTTCCTGGTAATACCATATCGACGAGTCCTCTCTTAATCCATTTTTATACCAGAAAGTCTGGCGAACCTCTCCGGTCTGATAGAATGCTTTCATCAGTCCCTCTCTAACCCCATTTTTAAAGGTAACTTCTTTAACGAGAACCGTTCCGCTCTTATATTGTTTAATGCCTGTATAACCTGTATCGGGAACAGTAATGGAATCAGCAACTGCCTGTAATTCCTTTTTCGCATGTCCTTTCCCGGTGCATCCGGCATATATGAAAATGGACAATGTTATTAGCAATGAAGCTGAAAATGTTTTCATGTGGTATAATATTATTATTATTTGAGTTTAAACCTTTTACTTTTGACTTTTATCTTATCAGATGGGACTTTCGGACTTAATATATACCTCAAGTAACCTTGCTTCATTCAATGGTTTAAGTTTAACCTCCTTTATCATTGCAGGAAGAAGAACAGTCTCACCTTTAGTTACTTTCTCGGAATTACCATCCCAATGGATTGAGAATTCACCTTCAAGACAAATATACACAACAAATGAATCATTAAAGTAGTATTCTTTATCTATTACTCTGTTGAAACTGATAATATTTGTGTTAAAAAATTCACAACTGACAAGATTTTCAGTTTTATTGAGTATAGGGTCCAGCCTGATTTTATTTTTTCCAACCTGGTTAAAATCAATAGCATCAAGAGCCAAATCTGTATGCAATTCTCTTTTTTCCTTCCCAGAACTCTTTCTGTTCCAGTCATAGATCCTGTAAGTAATATCTGATGTCTGTTGAATTTCAACCAGGACGATACCAGCACCGATTGCATGAACCCTGCCGGCAGGAGTGAAGAAGGTATCACCGGTTTCAACAGTTTCAGTGTTCATAAGATCCTCAATATTGCCACTCCTGACAGCCTTTTCATAAATTTCCTTTGTGACTCCTTCTTTAAAACCAGTATATATTTTTGAGCCTTTTTTGCTTTCAAGAATGTACCACATTTCGGTTTTTCCGTAGGCGCTGTGTCTCTTCTTTGCCAGCTCGTTGTCAGGATGGACCTGAATTGACAGATCTTCCTGGGCTTCAATGAACTTGATTAACAGGGGAAACTCATTCCCGAATTTTTCATATACCGAATCACCTGTTATATCACCCATATAAACCTCTATGAGTTCTTCGATATTATTGCCAGCCAGGAATCCATTATTTATTACAGACTGATTGTCAGCAACTGCAGATAATTCCCAACTTTCGCCGATATGAAGTGACCCGGTAGCTTTTTTATTATACCTGTTAACAAGAGCATTTCCTCCCCAGACTTTCTCCTTTAAGACAGTTTCAAACTTTAGCGGATATAATTCGGACATTGTATATTTTTAAAATTCATAATCAATTACAGCTTTGGTCTTTTTAATTTTTGATGCTATACCGACAGCTTCTACGTGTTCATCGCTAACCATATATTTCTTCAGATCCTCTCTGTTTCTGAATATTGAATCAATTGCAAAGTCCCACGCATGAGGTGCCTCATTCAAGTTTATCCCTGTTCTGTACTCTATGATGAAAGGAAATTTACTCCCCAGAGGGGAAAATATCCGATCCATTTTTTTCAGTTGAGCCAGTTTATTTTCAGGTGACAGTGAATTAGCTAATTTAAAGAAAACTATATGTTTTATCATTGAAGAAAGTTTAAAGTGTCTGGAGTGCCCTGATTGTCTGGAGTTATTATCATTTTGTTAATCTGCTTTTATTTTAATTTTAGGCACTCTAAACTTTAGCTCACTCCAAACTTCTTTGTATTTTTGATACTTCATATCGCAAAATTAATAAATATGTTGATAGTTGGAATAGCAGGTGGGACGGGTTCCGGAAAAACTACAGTCGTGAGAAAAGTAATGGAAGTATTTCCAAATGACGAGGTTATCGTCATACCACAGGATTCCTACTATAAGGATAATAAAAATATCTCTCTGGAAGAGCGTCAAAAAATAAATTTTGATCACCCCGATTCGGTTGAATGGCGATTGCTCATAGATCACCTTAAACATCTGAAAAAAGGTATGCCAGTAGAGATGCCCATCTATTCATATCTGACCTGCCTTAGAGCAACAGAGACAATCACCATCAAACCTTCCAGGGTTGTCCTTGTGGAGGGGATTCTTATCCTCACCGATCCGGCATTACGTAATCTTCTGGATATTAAGGTCTATGTAGATGCCGATGCAGATGACAGGCTGGGACGTGTCCTAAACAGGGATATTATTGAGCGTGGAAGATCGGTACTTAAAGTGCTTGAACGATATCATGATACAGTAAAACCATCGCATCTTCAGTTTATTGAACCTTCAAAACGATATGCCGATATAATAATACCCAGAGGAGGTGAGAACCAGGTTGGAATCGAAGTTCTGATTTCAATAATAGAAAAACATCTTTTAAAAAGTAAATCATAAGTATATGCTTGATAATATTAAGATAGATGATGTTATGTTTCTCGATATTGAAACAGTGCCGGAATCTTCCTCATATGAGCTTTTAGGTTCTTCAATGCAGAATCTGTGGGATAAAAAATCCAGACAGTTCCGAACTTCCGACCAAACAGCACAGGATGTTTATGAACGGGCAGGAATTTATTCGGAATTCGGTAAAATAATCTGTATTTCCGTAGGCCTTATAAGGGATAAGAATCCCTTCAGTTTCAGACTGAAATCATTCTTTGGAAAAGATGAAAAATCACTTCTTTCGGAGTTTTCGGTTATGCTCTCCAAATTCTCCGGTACTCACAAAGAGGCTGTACTTTGTGCACATAACGGGAAAGAATTTGACTTCCCTTATATTGCCAGAAGGATGATAATAAACGGACTAATTATTCCTGAAATACTCGATAATGCAGGGAAAAAGCCATGGGAAATTAAGTTACTTGATACAATGGACCTTTGGAAGTTTGGCGATTATAAGAACTATACTTCACTCGACCTGCTTACATCGATACTTGGAATACCTACTCCTAAAGACGATATCGACGGAAGTATGGTTGCTGGTATTTTCTATAATGAAGACAATCTTCAAAGGATTGTACATTATTGCGAGAAGGATGTACTGGCAATTGCCCGTGTTCTGTTACGGTTTATGAACCTGCCGGGAATAAATGAAGATAAAATCGAATCTGTTACAGTTTAAATGCGCCTCTCCCCAACCCCCCGCTTTGCGGGGCAGGCTCTCCCCAAGAGGGAGGGGCTAAGAAAATGTATATCATTTAGTTACCCCCTTCTCCCGCGTAGAGGGAAGGGGGCAGGGGGCTGAGGCAAAAGAAATGAATGAGTTAGAGGATTGGTTAATCAGCTATCCCCAACAATTTTTTTAAGTTCTTCACAACCTCATCTGGCTTGTCAACGTGTATCCAGTGGCCAGCCCCAGGAATTTCTATAATTTCTGCTGCAGGAAAAACATTTTTGATATCTCTGAAATCAACTGTTGGTATATAATCAGAATCACCACCTTTTAGAAAAATAACCGGGAATCCGGTAATTTGTTGGCTATAATCGGTCTGCCGTTCAACACCCTCCATTATTTTGTCAAGGTTCTTAAGCAGTGATGAGGCATTCAGTTTCCATACAAAAGTATTATCGGCAGTTCTCTGAAGATTTTTAAGTATCAGTCCCCTGACCTTTTCAGAAGGGATTATTTCCAATAAAGCATTTTCTGCTTCCATTCGTGATGAAATCTTGTGCAAATCGAATGAGATTATTGCATTAAGAATTGTAAAATGTTGGGAATATACCGATTCTCCGATGGTTTCGTTACTGAAAGGAGAAATGTCGGCGATCAGCAGACCGTTAAGCATCTCAGGCCATTTAAGAGCAAAAGAAATTGCAGTTTTTCCACCCATGCTATGCCCGGCAAGGAAAAACTTTTTAAGAGATAAGTCGGTTACAAGCTCAAACAGATCCTCTCTCATTGAGTCATAATCATGTATGTCACTGTGGGGAGACTGTCCATGGTTTCGCTGATCGGGCAGGTAAACAGTGAAAATATCACTGAGTCTTTTTGCAATTGTTACCCAGTTGTCGGATGATCCGTACAAGCCATGAAGAATTACCAGAGCCGGGCCATTGCCATATTTCCTGAAGAAGAGTTTCATAAACCGATTATTCAGGCTAGTTGTCGCTTGTACATTTGAATGGTATTTTCCAGTCCGAGATAGAGAGCATCTGAAATAAGAGCATGGCCAATCGAGACCTCCTCAATCCATGGTATGTTCTGATGGAAATATCTTAAGTTGTCAAGGTTCAGGTCATGTCCCGCATTTACTCCTAATCCCGCATTCCGTGCAATGCCTGCAGCCAGTATAAATGGTTCAACAGCTTTAACAGCATTCTTATTAAACTCTGTGGCATAAGGTTCGGTATAAAGCTCGACTCGGTTTGTACCTGTGAAAACAGCATTTTCAATATTAACAGGGTTTGTATCTACAAAAAGGGAGGTACGTATGCCTTCTTTCCGGAATTCGGAAACAATTTCGGTGAGAAAGATCCTGTTTTTCACCATATCCCATCCTGCATTGGAAGTGATTGCATCATGAGGATCTGGTACAAGGGTGACCTGCTCCGGTTTGACAGACAGAACAAGGGTGATGAATTCTTCCGACGGATAGCCTTCAATATTAAATTCTGTTGTTATGAGTGGTTTGATATCCAGGACATCGCTATATCTGATATGTCTTTCGTCGGGACGGGGGTGAACAGTAATGCCATCCGCGCCAAAAAGCTGGCAATTTATTGCAGCTGTTATCACATTTGGGATATTTCCACCGCGCGCATTTCTCAAAGTTGCAATCTTATTGATATTAACGCTTAACTTTGTCATTATAATAGATGTAAGATTTATACGTATTGTAATTATGGCGTAAAATTACAATAACTGGCTTTTTTTTTACTATTTTAGTTGAAAATAAAACTTAATATGGTTGCTAAAGATTTAATATCCGAAGTTATCCCTTCCCTCAAGACATCCGATCTTGGACAAACCGCCTTGAACTGGATGGAGATATTCAGGGTATCACATCTTCCTATTGTCAATAATCAGGATTTTCTTGGTCTTATTTCCGATACTGATATCTATGATATGAATCAGCCTGAGGAACCGATTGGAAATCATTCTCTTGCATTGTTTAAACCATTTGTCGAAGAAGATCAGCATATTTTTGAAGTGATTGGCCTGGCCTCTCGTTTGAAACTGTCAGTTGTACCTGTTCTTGACAGTAGCAACCATTTTAAAGGGGTTATTACAACCAGCGACCTTATACGGCATCTGGCGGGCATATCATCAATGGATCAGCCGGGAGGTATTATTGTTCTGGAGCTTATTGAAAGGGACTACTCTCTTTCCCAGATTGCACAGATTGTTGAAGGCAATAATGTTAAAGTACTCAGCATGTACATCACTTCTCCTCCCGAATCAACTAAACTGGAGGTGACCCTGAAAGTGAATACAAGCGATTTGATATCGGTGATAAAAACATTTGAACGTTATAACTATGAAGTCAAGACCTGGGTCTCCAATAACGATTCAATGGACCGCTTCTATTCTGAAAGATTTGATCTTCTGATGAAATATCTTAATATCTGAAAAATGCTGGAAAGAGTAGCTATTTATTTTAAAGATAATAATTCGAAGACCAGGGATGGTGTGAACAGGCTGGTTGATGAGTTTTCCAGGAGAGGGATTAAAATCCGGATTTATCATAAATTGATAAATGCAGTAACCGGTACAGGCTGGGAGCCTATTGAAACGAAAGAAGGACTTTCCTTTAATTCAGAATTAGCAGACCTGGTATTGAGTGTTGGCGGTGATGGAACATTTCTCGAGACTGTACTTAAAGTTAAAGACCTTGGAGTTCCGATTGCAGGTGTCAATACCGGCCGAATGGGTTTTCTGGCAAACATTTCCGCAGATGAAATTGCCAATTCGGTTGACATGCTTTGCAAGAGTGAGTATGATATCGTAGAACGATGCCTTCTTCAAATTTCGAAGCCATTAGGCTTATTTGAAGAAAATTCTTCCTCAGCACTGAACGAGATTACCATTCAGAAAGCTGACCTGAGCATGATAACAATAAGCGTATTTATGGATAATACCCATCTCAATACATACTGGGCTGACGGATTGATTGTTTCCACTGCGACCGGATCAACTGCATATAATCTGAGCGTAGGAGGGCCAATACTATCACCCGAAGACGAAAGCATAATAATTTCCCCCATAGCTCCACATAATCTGACTATAAGGCCAATTATTCTTTCGGGCGAAGGAAGCATCAGGATGGTAATTGAAGGCAGAAGTAATGAGTATCTCGCAACCTGCGATTTCAGGTCTAGAAAGGTTCCTTTCAGCGAGGAAATACATATTGTAAGAGATCCGGTGAAAATCAGAACAGTTATGCTGAAAGGAAGAGATTTTTACAGCACTCTCAGAAATAAGCTTATGTGGGGTGCCGATCGGAGGAATTGAGATTAATTATTATATTTGTATAAGTTATGAATTTGAAATTCCTATGAAACAGTCCGGTTTAACCATTTTACTCCTGTGTTTCATTGTTTCAATAAGTGATGCTCAGATTTGGAAATTAAAAAGATATGAAGCAGTTGTGGGCATAGGACCTTCATTCTTCTTTGGAGATGTCGGAGGTTATTCACAAACTAAAAATATTCTCGGTTTAAAGGATATTACTTTTAAACAGATGAGGTTTGACTTCAATGCCAATATAAAATACCGGATTTCTCAGACTATAAACATCAGACTAGGATTTACCACTGGGCTTCTTCATGCAACTGACATCAGGGGGTCAAATGAGAACAGGGGATTTGAATCCTCAACCCTGATAATTGAACCTTCACTTATTGGTGAATATTATTTTATTAAAAATAAAGCTGAAGACAGCTGGCTTTTTACTAAGGGTGATAAACCAGGTTTAATCGGAATTCTTAAGTCTCTCGATATTTATGTGTTTACCGGGATCGGAGGACTGGGTTATTCTGTAAAAGGAAATAATGCTCTTGAAAAATCAGGAATTAATCCCGGTGGATTTACCGCAGTTATACCGGTTGGACTGGGGAGCACACTGATATATTCTCCCAATTTTAATTTTGGAGTTGAACTGACAGGCAGATATTCATTTTCCGACAATCTTGATGGTTATACTTCACAATATTCCAGCTCAAATGACGTTTATTATTTTTTAAATTTTACAATTACTTACAAGATGAAGACCGGAGCAAATGGGTGGCCCTCCTTCAGATGATAAAGAGCTGGATCAGTTTTAATGAAAAGAATACACTGGTTATTATTGTTTTTAATACTGTCACTCTCCTTATCCGGTCAGCGCAGTTCTGATTATGGAGTATTTGGAGGTGTCTCATCATACTTCGGCGATATAAATCCTAACAGACTTTTATATTCACCCCTTCCGGCCGGCGGGATTTTTTACAGATATAATTTAAATCCGAGACAGGCTTTAAGAACCAATCTGTTCATCGGTGGTTTACAGGGCAATGATCTTGATTTCAGCAGTAGTTTTCAAAGAGCAAGAGCAGCATCATTTTCAGGTACAGTAGGCGAATGGGCTGTCCAGTTTGAGTTCAATTTCTTCCCTTATTCAACACAAGGAAAGCAATGGGATTTTACTCCATACTTCGCTGCGGGTGGAGGAATTGCATTTGTCAATACGGTAGCATTTACTTATATACCTGTCATTCCATTATCTTTCGGGTTTAAGGTTAATGTCTATAAAAATATCGGATTGGAAGCCGAATATGGTTTTCGTAAAACTTTTTATGATAACTTTGACGGCGTAAAAGATTTAGTTGCCCCGTCAGATTATTCGTGGTTACATCACAATGACTGGTACTCTTTCACTGGAATTGCAGTCACGTGGAAAATCTATAATAAATTAGCCGGATGTCCTGCTTATGGCGATGCAGGTTCAAAAAGGAAACGCTAGGTTATGCAGTTAAGGAAACAGATCGATAGCGATAGATTGCCTTCACATGTGGCAATTATTATGGATGGAAATGGCAGATGGGCTCAGCAACGTGGACTTGAGAGGATCTTCGGACATCAGCAGGGTGTCAGTGCTGTTAGAGAAGTGATAGAGACCGCTGCAGAGCTTGAAATCGGATTTCTTACTCTTTACGCTTTCTCAAATGAAAATTGGGGAAGGCCTGATGAAGAGGTATCTGCATTGATGGGAATAATGATACAGTCGCTTAGTAATGAGACTGAAACATTATTAAAAAACAATATCCGGCTCAAAGCTATTGGTGACATTGACAGGCTTGCAGATGATGTAAGGGAAAGGCTCTTTGAAACAATAAAACTTACTTCAGTAAGTTCTGGACTTTGTCTGATCATAGCACTGAGCTACAGTTCACGATGGGAGATTACGGATGCAGCCAGGAAAATTTCAATAGCTGCGAAAAATGGAACTCTTAATCCCGAATCCCTGACTGAAGAAGATTTTGAAAAATACCTTAACACCAGTGGCATACCTGATCCTGAGTTAATGATCAGAACCAGTGGTGAATTACGAATAAGCAATTTCCTTTTGTGGCAGGTCGCTTATACTGAATTCTACTTTACTGAAACACTTTGGCCTGATTTTGGTAAGAATGATTTTTATAATGCTATAATTGACTTCCAGAAGAGAGAACGAAGATTTGGAAAAACGAGTGAACAAGTTTCGGAAAAATGATAAAATAATGGTGATTAAAAAAATTAGAAGGACTTTTGTAGCGATATTCCTGGCTTTCTTAAGCTTATCAATGAATGCTCAGGAAAAACAGAAAATTGTTGATTACATGACAGTTGAAGACTATATCATAGGTGGTGTGTCGGTAACCGGAGTCAGATTTCTTGATACAAATGCTCTTATCGGTATTTCCGGACTGAGAATAGGACAGACAGTTTCAATTCCAGGCGATGCTGTAACTACAGCTGAGCAGAAATTGTGGCAGCAGGGGCTGTTCTCCGACGTCAGAATCTCAATTTCAAAGACCCTTTCAGATACAGTTTACCTTGATATTAACTTACAGGAAAGACCGAGGATATCATCCATCAAGCTTAACGGACTGAAAAGTTCAGAGACGACGGATCTCAACAAGAAGATTAACCTTCCTATCGGATCTCAGGTGACACCATACTTGCTGAATACCGCCGAGAAGATAATAAAAGACCATTTCATAGAAAAAGGTTTCCTGAACACCCAGGTCACTTTTGTTCAAAAAGATGATCCTGATCAGCCTAATAATGTTATTCTAAACATCAATGTCGACAAAAAAGAAAAAGTAAAGATCGCAAACATCACTTTTGTTGGAAATGAATTCTTCAGATCCTCAATGCTCAGAAGAAAATTAAAATCAACTAAAGTAAAGAATCTTAATTTTTTAAGGGCCTCCAAATTTATCAACGATAAGTTTATTGAAGATAAGCAGAAACTTACTACTTTTTATAATGATAATGGATTCAAGGACTTTACCATTATCTCCGATTCCCTCTATACAGTTTCAGAAAACAGGGTGGGGTTAAAGATAAAAATTGATGAAGGGAAACAATACTTCCTGAGAAATGTAGAATTTGTGGGTAATAGTGTTTATAAGAAAGAAGATCTCAAGAAGGTATTTAATGTTGACAAAGGATCGGTATATAACCAGTCTCTGATCGACGACAGATTAAATGGTTCTTCCGGTGCACAGGATGCCGTAAGTAATCTTTACCAGGATCATGGGTACCTTTTTTCGCGACTGACTCCAGTTGAAGCAAAAATTGATAATGACTCTATTGATCTTGAAATCAGAATATACGAAGGTGATCAGGCTTATCTTAATAACGTTCTGATAACCGGGAACACCAGGACAAATGAACACGTTGCCCGTCGCGAACTCTATACGCTGCCTGGCGACCTGTTCAGTAAGACTAATATAATAAGGTCAATACGACAATTAGGAGTTCTCGGTCATTTTGATCCTGAAAAGATCAAACCGGATCCCCTTCCTGATATCACTAACGGAACAGTTGATCTTCTTTATAAACTTGAAGAAAAAGCTAATGACCAGTTCGAGGTTTCAGGCGGCTGGGGTGCAGGTATGCTAGTCGGTACAATCGGAGTCAGATTTAATAACGTTGCTATACGCAACTTCTTAAAACCCAGCGAATGGAAGCCATATCCTTCCGGTGATGGTCAGTCAATAAGCATCAGGGCTCAGTCAAACGGACGTATCTATTCTTCTTATAATATTTCATTTGTTGAACCCTGGCTTGGCGGTAAAAATCCCAATACATTCTCTGTTTCCCTGTACCGGTCAATTATGACGAATGGAACAAAGAAAGGAGGGGATGGATACCAGTCGATGATTATCGATGGAGCATCAATCGGATTAGGAAAACGGCTCGCATGGCCCGATGATTACTTTTCATTATATGGGGAACTAAACTATCAGAGGTATGCTTTGCATAACTATCAGGTATACTCATTCCTCTTTGATAATGGTACCTCCAACCTTTTCAGTATTACCACAAAACTTACCAGGTTTTCAACAGGACCAAACCTGATATATCCGGAAAGCGGGTCATCGTTTACTCTGTCACTGCAGGCAACTCCTCCTTATTCTCTCATAAGCGGGGAGAGTATGAAAAATGTAACTGATCAGGAGAAATATAAATGGATTGAGTTCCATAAATGGACATTTAAGGCAGATTATTACTACCCGATAACAAAGAATAACAAACTGGTTCTGTATACACGTTTTAATTTTGGTTATCTTGGGTATTATAATAAGGACATAGGACCGTCTCCTTTCGAAAATTTCTCAGTAGGTGGTGACGGTATGACAGGATACAGTTTTTATGGACGTGAAATGATTAAACTAAGGGGTTACGGATCAGGCAGCAACGGAGTGGGATCACTCACTCCTCTCGACCCTGTAAAAGGAGCACCGGCAGGAAACGTTTATTCAAAAATCACTCTTGAACTTCGTTATCCGGTATCTCTTAACCCACAGGCAACCATCTACGTTCTCACATTTTTAGAATCAGGAAAAGCATGGTATCAACTTAATGAGTACAATCCATTCAAAATGAACCGGTCAGCAGGGATCGGAGTAAGGGCAAATCTTCCGATGTTTGGATTGCTAGGTGTTGACTGGGGTTATGGTTTCGACGCTGTTCCGCTTCCTTCAGTCTATCCAAATGCTAATCATTCACAATTCCAGTTTACTATAGGTCAAGAGTTTTAATAGAAATAAATACAAATAGTTATGAAGAAAATAGGGATATTAATTGGATTATTTATTCTGACTTCGGCAATGGCTATAGCTCAGAAATATGCTTTTGTTGATTCCGAATATATAAGAAAAAACATTCCTGCATTCACTACAGCCCAGGAGCAACTCGACAAGCTTTCCAAGCAATGGGAAAAAGAGGTTGCTGATGGATATGCTGTTGTTGAACAGATGTATAAATCATATCAGAATGAGTCTGTGCTTTTATCGCAGGATATGAAGACCAAAAGGGAAGAAGCAATTGTTGCTAAAGAAAAAGAGATGAAAGATCTTCAGAATAAGTATTTTGGAGTGGAAGGCGATCTTTTTAAAAAGAGGGAAGAACTGGTAAAGCCCATTCAGGATGAGATAATAAAAGCTATCAAAGAGATCGCTGTTGATGGAAGTTATGCTGTCATTTTTGATACAGCAGCAGGTGGTAATATACTGTTTGCCAATCCTAAATTTGACATCAGCGATCAGGTTCTTCAAAAATTAGGTTATAAAAATTAATTAATTACTTTTGCATAAATTGTTTAATAAAATTATTTAAAATGAGAAGATTTATAAGTATAGCAGCGTTGATGATTGTAATTGCTTTAGTGGGGCAAAGTGCAAAGGCCCAGAACTTTAAATTTGGGCATATTAATAGTGATGAACTCATTCAATCAATGCCGGAATATGATTCAGCCACTGTTAAACTCGAGAAATTCCGTAAGGAACTTGTTAATGCTCTTGAACTGATGCAAGTAGAATTGAATACCAAGAGCGAAGCATATCAAAAGGAGTCGAAGAATCTTAGTGATATTGTGAAACAGACAAAAGAACAGGAACTGATGGATATGCAGAAAAGAATTCAGGACTTTCAGACAAATGCCCAGACACAACTTCAAAATAAACAGACAGAAGTATTTCAGCCTATTTATGCAAAAGTTGACAAAGCAATAAAAGACGTTGGAAAAGAGAATGGATTTTTCTATGTCTTCGATGTGGCTAAAGGAGCACTGCTATATTTTGATGAAGCAAAAAGTGTTAATGTTATGCCTCTTGTTAAAACAAAACTGGGGTTAAAATAATTCATAAATCTTAATTCAATGACCATCCTTAATCGGGATGGTCATTTTTTTAATATTCCTGTAAAGTGAAAGAACAACCAATTGGAATTTTTGATTCAGGCGTGGGAGGACTAACAGTAGCTCATGCAATTAAGCAGATTTTACCTGGTGAAAGCCTCATCTATTTCGGAGATACAGCGCACCTGCCGTATGGTGATAAATCTGCAGAATCTATCAGATACTACTCTCAGCGAATTACAGAATTTTTGCTGGAACATAATTCCAAAGTTGTTCTTATTGCCTGTAACTCAGCTTCTGCCTCGGCATTCGATTCACTTAAGAAAGATTTTAAAAATAAAACAATTCTTATTGATGTTATCAATCCGGTAGTAGACTATTTGAGTACAAGGAATTTTAATAAAATAGGGGTTATCGGAACAAAGAGGACAATCAGCTCAGGAACTTACGAGAAGAAAATTAAAGAAAAATCCCCATTAACGAATGTAATATCATTGGCAACCCCATTACTGGTTCCGATGATTGAAGAAGGTTTTATATTCGACGATATAAGCAATGCAATAATACGGACCTACTTATCAAATGAGTCTCTTGCCGGAATAGAGGCATTAATACTTGGCTGTACACATTATCCGATTATAAAAAACCAGATAAGTAAAATATTTAATTTTGACGTTGAAGTTGTTGATTCAGCCAGAATAGTTTCAATGATCCTCAGAGATGTACTGGAAAAAAATAACCTTCTAAACGATACAGGAAATGTGAAGGACCAGTTTTTTATTTCCGACTATACAACCTATTTTGAAAAAATTGCCAGAATGTTTTTTGAGGGAGAAATAAATCTAAAGAAGGCAGATATCTGGAGCTGAGAAATACAATTACCCCCTAAGATGCCCCCACTCCCCTAAAGGGATTTGCCCCCCTTCCCCCCTAAAGGGGGGCTAAAACACCAATAAAAGAAAGATATTTAGCAAAAGCAAAGAGAATTAACCCCCCTTTAGGGGGGAAGGGGGCAAAAAATAGGGGTGGGTGGAAAAGCAACCGGAAATGAGTAAGTTCACGAGAAATTTGAAATATGATCAATATCATACTCTAAACTTATTTTTTGTGCGATTTTCAATGTTTTAAAAGTTAAATTTGTGCATTAGAAGCAGTTAGTTACTTTATTTATCATACTATACTTAAATAAAATAAAAGGTATCATGAGTAAAAAAACAGAGGTTATCGAAAGAGAAGAAGTGGTTATCCGATTCTCAGGCGACTCAGGTGATGGGATGCAGCTTACAGGGACGCTCTTCTCGGACACCGCCGCTTTATTCGGTAACGATTTATCAACTTTTCCTGACTATCCTGCCGAGATTCGTGCACCACAGGGTACTGTCGGAGGGGTCTCGGGATTTCAGGTTCATCTGGGACATTCGAAAATAAATACCCCAGGGGATTTCTCTGACGTGCTGGTTGCAATGAATCCTGCCGCTATCAAAGCTAATGCCAAATGGATCAAGCCAGGCGGGACCATTATTTATGACGAAGGTAATTTTACTGAAAAAAATATCGAGAAAGCCGGTTATGAAAAAGACCCCATAATTGAGGAGAAGCTTGAAAGTTATAATGTGATAGCAGCTCCTATTTCTTCAATGGTAAAAGAAGCCCTTAAGGACTTTGGCCTTGATCCAAAATCGGTGTTAAGAACAAAAAACATGTTTGCCCTTGGAATGGTTTACTGGCTTTTCGATCGCAAGCTAAAATATACTGAGGATTATTTTGTAAGGAAATTCAAGAACAAACCTGGTATGGCAGAGGCAAATAAAGTAGCGTTAAGGGCAGGCTATTATTATGCTGAAACTATTGAAGCCTTAAATCCTACATATAAAATCCTTCCTGCTGAAATCGCTAAAGGTATTTACCGGAATATAAACGGGAATACGGCTACGGCATGGGGCTTTATGGCAGCAGCCGAGAAAGCCGGACTGAAATTGTTTATTGGTTCTTATCCCATTACCCCGGCAACAGGGATCCTCGAGGAGCTTGCTGCCCGTAAGGACCTGGGAGTTAAAAGTTTCCAGGCAGAGGATGAGATAGCTGGAATTTGTACCTCACTGGGCGCCAGTTTCGCAGGCAACCTTGCAGTTACATCCACTTCTGGTCCCGGACTTGCCCTTAAATCAGAGGCAATAGGACTGGCTGTAATGGCTGAACTTCCTATCGTGATAGTGAATGTCCAGCGAGGTGGTCCCTCAACAGGACTTCCTACAAAAACTGAACAGGCCGACCTTATGCAGGCCCTATATGGCCGCAATGGAGAAAGCCCTGTTGTGGTTATCGCATCAAGTACACCTTCCGATTGCTTCCATTACGCATTTGAGGCAGCAAGAATAGCTCTGGAACACATGACACCTGTATTACTTCTCTCCGACAGCTATCTAGCCAATGGCACAGAACCATGGAGAATCCCGGAGATGAAAGATCTCCCAAAGATCAATCCTCCGTTTGCTAAAAGAACGGAAGGCCCTTTTTTACCCTATAAACGGGATGTTGAAAAGCTTGCAAGGTCATGGGCTGTGCCAGGTATTGCAGGCCTGGAACACAGGATCGGTGGTCTTGAGAAGACAGCCAAAGGAACTGTATCTTATACTCCCGAAAATCATGAAGAAATGGTTAAGATCAGAGCCCAGAAAGTTGAGAGAGTTGCTAACGAAATTCCTGACCTAATTGTTTATGGCCCCAAGTCGGGAGATGTACTTGTGGTTGGCTGGGGCGGATCATACGGATATCTTATTACTGCTGTCCGCGAATTAGAGGATGAAGGTTATAAAGTAAGCCTGGTTAATTTCAATTACATCAATCCGATGCCAAAGAATGTAAAAGATATTTTCAGCAAGTTTAAAAAGATTGTTGTATGTGAATTAAATATGGGACAATTTGCAGACTATCTGCGTATTAAACATCAGGAGTTCACCTATGAACAGATCAATAAGGTACAGGGTCTCCCGTTTACAGTGAATGATATTAAAGAAAAATGCATTAAAATGCTGGAGGATAAATAAAATGGCTGATACATTGGTTTATAACTATACTTCCAAAGATTTTAAGAGTGATCAGGAAGTCAGATGGTGCCCTGGTTGTGGTGACCATGCTGTTTTGAGTTCAGTTCAGAAAGCTCTTGCTGAGCTTGGTATCCCAAAAGAGAAATTTGCTTTTATATCAGGTATCGGCTGTTCTTCAAGATTTCCATATTATATGAACACCTATGGTTTTCATGGTATACACGGACGTGCATCTGCAATTGCATCAGGGGTGAAAACTGCTAATCCTGAATTGTCTGTATGGCAGATTACTGGCGATGGCGATGCATTGGCAATCGGGGGTAATCACTTTATTCATGCCATTCGGCGAAATATTGATATTAATATCATATTGTTTAATAATGAGATATACGGTCTCACTAAGGGACAATATTCCCCCACTTCCAATAAAGGACTGGTAACAAAAACTTCCCCATTTGGAACAGTAGAAGAACCGTTCTCAGTAGGCGAGCTCGTAATTGGCGCGAAAGGCAAGTTCTTTGCCCGTACAATAGATACCAATGTTGCCTTATCTACACAGATTTATATCGAAGCCGCAAAACACAAAGGGACTTCAGTTATTGAAGTACTTCAGAATTGTGTTATATTCAATGACGGAATCCACGACATTATTGCCGAGAAAGAGGTTAGAGACGACAGGACTTTGGTACTTAAACAAGGTCAGCCGATGATTTTTGGTAAAAATAATGACAAAGGCATGATACTTGAGGGTTGCAGGAGACTCAAGGCTGTTAATCTCGGAGAAAACGGAATCACGGAAAAAAATATCCTCGTTCATGATGCTTATGAACCTAATCCCGGAATCCAGTATATGCTTGCTAATATGAGATATCCTGAATATCCTGTAGCTCTTGGAGTTATAAGATCTGTCGAGGGACCAACCTACGACACAGCTGTGCAGGAACAAATTGAGGGAATCCAGAAGACTGCAAAAATCAAATGTGTGGATGATCTTCTGAGAAGCGGTTCTACCTGGACTGTCGGATAGCATATTCAATTATTAAATATCAGGTTTTATTTTGCTGATATCCAAAGAATTTTAAACCTTTATCCTACAGAAATTCTGCTAATGGATGAATCGATTCAAAATACTCCTGAATACTCCCGTTTACTTCATGATCAAAGAGAGCGGCTGAAGGAGCTGGCTTGTATTAACCGGACAACTTCAATTCTCAAAGAAGGAAAACCAATTGAAGAAACACTTCAACAAATCGTACTTCTTTTACCTGCAGCCTGGCAATACCCTGAATATACAGTGGCCCGTATCATATTTATGGGGAAAGTTTTTGAAACTGTCGATTTCCACGAATCACACTGGAGGATGGTTCATGAGTTCTCAACCATTGATGATGAAAAAGGATCAATTGAGATTTATTATACCACCGAGTTCAGCACGGAAGATGAAGGTCCCTTTCTTAAAGAAGAAAGAGATCTTATCCAGAACATCGGAAGCCTTTTAACCGGATATATTAATAGTTATAAAGCAAGGGATATCATCAGGTTATCACAGGTCACGCAAAAAATTGATGAAGATGTAAAGGAGATTTCCAGCAGAAAACTGCTCCAGAAATTTCTTGACAGACATAATGCCGAACGAGATGTCTTTCACGATCTTATGCCTTTCAAAGTAAAAGAGATACTATTGGTTGCCAACCTCTATGACGCCTATTCCATTGAAGGAGAAGGCCGTTTTTCTGACCACATGCTGGGGGAATATTATCAGATGAGTCTTACTTCAATACCCAGGGTTACCGGTGTCTCAGGTGAAGATGAAGCATTTACCAGACTGAAAGCAAGGCATTATGATATGATAATTATAATGATCGGAGTAGATAAGGAGAGTCCTATGATTCTCTGCAAAAAAATTAAGGATAAATATCCCTACATTCCTACTTTCCTTCTGCTTAACAACCCGGGCGATGTAAATTTTGTAAAAAAGCAAAAATCACTCCATATCCCCTTCGATAATTATTTTGTCTGGACCGGGGAGTCAAAAGTTTTTTTTGCAATGGTAAATCTCCTTGAGGACAAAGTAAATGTTGATAACGATACAAAAAAAGGACTCACTAGAGTTATCCTGATAATTGAAGATTCAGCTGAGTATTATTCAAGTTATCTGCCAATGCTCTATACCCTGGTTATGGAGCAGACAAAAAATCTTATCGAGGATGTTTCAACAGATGAATTGTATAAAGTACTGAAACTCAGAGCTAGACCTAAAATACTTCTGGCTTGCGATTACGAAGACTCGATTACAATTTATAACAAGTACAAGGATAGTTTGTTATGTGTCATTTCCGATATGCGCTTTCCAAAGAACGGTATACTTCATGATACAGCAGGATTCGAACTGATTAAACATATCAAAAAGGAACTTCCCAATCTTCCATCAGTACTTCAGTCATCCGACCCCGACAATGCCAGGTATGCCTATACCCTCAAATCAAATTTCATAAATAAAAACTCAGAAAGCCTGCTTCAGGATCTAAAATCGTTCATAATCTATTACCTGGGCTTTGGTCATTTTGTATACAGGGACACCAAGGGCCGTCAGATAGCAGTTGCCAAATCGATGAAAGAGTTCGAAGCTTACCTTCAGACTGTCCCTGAGGATTCGCTGGTTTATCATTCCATGAAAAACCATTTCTCTCTATGGCTTATGGCACGAGGGGAGGTGAAAATCGCTAAAATGATAAACCCTATCGGGGTATCAGACTTCAACAGCCTCAAAGAGCTCCGTGAGTTCCTTATCGATATCATTCGTAAAAGGCGCCGGGAGATGAACAAGGGAAAGGTTGTTAACTTTGAGGAATCTGCGGTAATTGATGAGACTAACATAGTAAGTCTTTCAGGCGGATCTCTGGGAGGAAAGGGAAGAGGCCTTGCTTTTGTTAATACACTGATATATAGTTTTGAACTCGGACGACTTGTACCCGGAATAAATATCAAGACTCCTGTTACAGCAATAATAGGGACAGATGAATTTGATATGTTTATGGAGCGCAATCATCTGTGGGACAAAGTTAAAACCGAAAAAGATTTCAGTTCACTTCAGAAGTTATTTCTTGAGGGAAGCCTGAGTTATACTCTTGAGAAGGAGCTCAGGATCTTCATAAGGTTGATAAATAAGCCTTTGGCCGTTCGATCCTCGAGCCTTTTTGAAGATTCAATGAGCCAGCCGTTCTCCGGGATTTTCGGAACATATCTTCTTCCGAATAATCATTATGATCCTGAAATCAGATTCAAGCAGTTATCAGAAGCAATTAAACTGGTCTTTTCATCGATTTATTCAAGAAATGCCCGTACTTATTTCGAAGCTATTAATTACAAGGTTGAGCAGGAAAAGATGGCGGTCGTTGTACAGGAGGTTGTAGGTAACAGGTTTGAAAATGCATTTTATCCGCATATCAGTGGAACTGCCCAATCATTCAATTTTTATCCTGTGTCTCATATGACCCCGCAGGACGGGTTTGCAGTTATGGCCGTTGGCCTGGGGCAATATGTTGTTGAAGGTGAGAGAGCCTTCAGATTCTCACCTGCCTATCCATCACTGGATATCATCTCTCATAAAGACCTCTATAAAAACTCACAGGTCATTTTCTACGGAGTGGATATGGCAAAAAAAGAGATTAATCTTCTTGAAGGTGAAAATGCAGGACTTGTGACACTTGATATCAGCCAGGCAGAAAAACATGGAACGCTCCAGCACTCTGCTTCAGTATTAAGTTTAGATAATGACACTATCATTCCAGGTCTCGACACTGTTGGTCCGCGGGTAATAAACTTTGCCGATATTTTAAAATATGACTATATCCCGCTGGCATCTACTCTGAAGGTTGTTCTGGATGTTGTAACTGAAGCATTTGGTACGCCTGTTGAGATCGAATTCGCAGTTGATCTTACTAAAGACAAGGATGGAAATGCTTCCTTCTACCTTCTGCAGATAAAGCCTCTTGTAGGTAGCGGAGCCGGTTATTCGATAAATCCTGACAGTATTAACAGCGACAATACAGTTCTTACAACAATTAAAAGTATGGGTAACGGAGTAATTGATGATATTACTGATTTTATATACGTATCGCCCGACAACTTCAACACCATGCTTACCAACGAGATGGCTGTGGAGATTGACATGATGAATGAGAAAATGCTCCGGGAAAACCGCCTATATGTTCTTCTGGGCCCGGGAAGGTGGGGAACAAGAGACAGATTCCTGGGAATACCGGTGGTGTGGCCGCAGATATCAAATGCTAAAATTATTGTAGAGGTCGGCTTGCCTGATTTTCATGTTGATGCATCCCTCGGTTCTCACTTTTTCCATAACGTCACATCAATGAATGTTGGATATTTTTCAATTAATGAGGGATCAAATGACGGTACGATTATATGGGAAAAACTTAGTAAACAGAAAGTTATAGAAAAAGGAAAATTTTTCACTCATGTCAGGTTTGAAAAACCCCTCCTGATACGAATGGACGGGAAAAAAGGCATGGCTGTAATATCTATGAATAATTAAATAATGAACCTATGAGCATTATTGAGGGAATCCTTGATCTTCAGCAATATGATTTTACTGATACTTCCTTCGATCTTCTGATGCAGAAGAGGATACATCGGGTACTTGTAATTTGCAGCAATTATGACAACTACATGTTGGAAGAAGATGGAAGGATTGATGAACAGATTTTTAATGAGTATGCTTCTCTTAACCTGCGGTATCCTCCGACATTTGTGCAGACTGATAATGCAGAAGATGCTTTCAGAATGCTCCAGGAGGGCAATATTGATCTGGTCATTTCGATGCTGAGCCTCAAGGGTACAGATGTATTTGCGCTTGCTAAAAGGATCAAATCAAAATATGAAAATATACCTATTGTAGTACTCACCTATTTTTCGAGAGAAGTGTCCCTAAGGCTTGAAGGCGAGGATCTGAGTGCAATAGATTATGTTTTCTGCTGGCTGGGAGATACCTCGCTGATTCTGGCGATAATCAAACTGATAGAAGATAAGATGAATGCTGATTATGATATTGAACATATAGGGGTACAGGCAATCATCCTCGTTGAAAACTCCATCAGGTATATTTCATCTTACCTTCCAAATATATACAGGATAGTACTTCTGCAATCTATTGATTTTCAAAGAGAAGCCCTGAACGAACATCAGCGGATGCTAAAAATGAGGGGTCGGCCTAAAATTCTTCTTGCAAATAACTTCAATAATGCTCTCGACCTTTATAGAAAGTATAAATATAATGTACTGGGTGTTATATCAGATATAAGTTATAAAAGGGATAATATCACAGATGAGAGTGCCGGAATTGAGTTATGTAAAGTGGTTATGGCTGATGACGACAAAGTACCGTTCCTTATTCAGTCATCAAGTACAACACATAAAAAGTTAGCCGAAGAACTAGGAGCAGGATTTATAAATAAGTATTCCAAATCGTTATCACTTGAGCTGAGGAACTTTATTATCCAGAATCTTGCTTTCGGACCGTTTGTTTTCAGGAACCCTGTTACTCTCGAACCGATTGCAATTGCCACAGATCTTCAGAGCCTTCAGCAGAAATTACTGACAATCCCCGACAACACTCTTGAATATCACGCTACACGTAATCATTTTTCAAAATGGTTGAATGCAAGAGCTCTTTTCCCTGTTGCACAAATGTTCAAATATATACGAAAAGAGGATTTTGAGACGATGGATGAAATGCGGCGTTTCCTCTATGTTGCAATCTCCAGCTTCAGACTGGGCAAAGGCAGGGGAGTGATCGCTAAATTTGATAAGACAAGTTTTGATGAATACCAGATCTTTTCACGTATCGGTGAAGGCTCTATAGGCGGAAAAGCCAGAGGGCTGGCATTTATAAACAGCATAATTAAAAACAATAAGCTGTTTAACAGATTTCCGGATGTTCTCATTACTATTCCCCGGACAGTGGTATTAAGTACCGATATTTTTGATGAATTTATGGATCAGAATAATCTCTATACAGTAGCACTATCAGACCTCACTGATGATGAGATCCTCAACAGATTCATTAATGCTGACTTGCCAGGACATATTTACCAGGATTTCTATGCATTTCTTGCAGTTTCAAGGAACTTTCCTATTGCTGTGCGCTCCTCTAGCAAACTCGAGGATTCTCATTACCAGCCTTTTGCAGGTATTTATTCAACTTATATGATCCCGAGGCTCCCTGATAACAAACTGATGGTTAAAATGTTATCAGATGCCATTAAAGAGGTTTATGCCTCAGTTTATTACAAGGCCAGCAAAGCATATATGACTGCAACTGCAAATGTGATAGATGAGGAGAAAATGGGAATCATCCTTCAGGAGGTGTGTGGTAACAGGCATGGTGAGATGTATTACCCTACCTTATCGGGAGTTGCACGATCAATTAATTACTATCCTATCGGTTCTGAGAAAGCTGAAGATGGAATTGTAAATATTGCCTTTGGTCTCGGAAAACTAATTGTGGAAGGTGGATTATCTCTGAGGTTTTCACCTAAATATCCCAAAAAAATACTTCAGCTTTCATCTCCTGAGGCTGCCTTAAGGGATTCTCAGAAGGAATTTTGTGCTCTCGATCTGAATATCAATAGTTTTGTTCCCTCAACTGATGATGGAATTAACATTCTTAAGATAGACATTAAGGACCTTGAAAACGAAGCTGCTCTGAAGTATATTGCCTCTACTTATGACAGGAATAATAATGTTCTACGCGATGGGATAAGTTATCCCGGGAGACGTGTAATTACCTTTTCAAATATTCTTCAACATAAAACATTTCCGCTTGCTGATATTTTAACTACTCTGCTGGAGATTGGCCAGCAGGAGATGAATAATCCCATAGAAATTGAATTTGCTGCCAATCTTGAAACTCCGGCAGGTACCCCGAAAATCTTTAACTTTTTGCAGATCCGGCCTATTGTTCATTCTGAAGAAGCACATAACATCAGCCTCGATCATATCAAACCGGAGGAAACCATAATCTTTTCTGAATCAGCGCTCGGGAATGGACTTTTTAAGGGTGTATACGATCTTGTTTATGTAAAACCAGAATCATTTAATGCAGCAAATAATAAAAATGTAGCAGTTGAAATTGAGAAAATAAACGCCTTGTTTGTAAAACAGGGTAAAGGATATGTACTTATTGGTCCGGGAAGATGGGGATCGACCGATCCCTGGCTCGGAATCCCTGTTAAGTGGCCGCAAATCTCGGCAGCACGGATAATTATTGAATCGGGCTTAAAAAATTACCGTATTGATCCAAGTCAGGGAACACATTTCTTTCAAAACCTTACCTCTTTCAGGGTTGGATATTTTACCATTAATCCCTACATCAATGAAGGATACTATGATGTTGATTTTCTGAACAGACTGAATGTAATATATGAAGACAGCTTCATCAGGCATGTCAGATTTGACAACCCACTCGAAATAATGATAGACGGAAAAAAGCATCGGGGAGTAATTCTGAAACCTACTTGATGGATCTTTATGAACCTTAGTGATACCTTTGTGATCCTTTGTGGTAATTTTTTTTTAAACACAAAGGATCACAAAGGTATACACAAAGTAGCACAAAGGGAAAACCAGATAAACGAATAATTCTTATTATGGAAACAGCAAAAACAAAATACCTTGGAGATCTTAGAACTGAAATTGTACATCTCAGATCGGGAAGTGTAATAATGAGCGATGCTCCAGTTGATAATAAAGGGAAAGGCGAAAACTTCTCTCCAACCGATTTGGTGGCTTCGGCTCTGGGGAGTTGTATATTCACTATTATGGGTATTGCAGCACAGGAGCATTCATTTTCCATTGATGGCAGTACCTGCACTATCACAAAAATCATGACTGAAAATCCAAGGAAAATAGGTGAGATCAGAATAGAATTCGACTTTACCGCGAATGAATATACCGATAAGCAGAAAAAAATCCTGGATCATTGTGTAAAGACGTGTCCTGTTGCGTTGTCCTTAAATGATGCAATATTTCAGAATGTTACCTTGAAGTTCAGATAAAGAATGTAACTCACATGGTCTTCCCTCTTTGCGAAACAGAGAGGTGAAGGGGTAAGTTCATGCAGGTTATTTTCAGAATAATGCACTCTCTGTTATAGCGTCTCTGTTTATCTTCCTGATCAATCCCGATAATACATTACCCGGACCAACCTCAATAAAAGTTGTGGCTCCATCTGAGATCATATTAAGTACGGTTTGAGTCCATTGTACAGGTGAGGTCAGCTGAGAAACAAGGTTTGATTTTATAACTTCAGGATCAATAGACGGTTTAGCATTAACATTCTGATAAACAGGACATATCGGTTTATTAAAGATTGTGTTTTTAATAGCTTCTTCCAGCTCCAGTCGAGCTGGTTCCATTAGCGGAGAATGAAATGCACCACCAACAGCAAGTTTAATGGCTCTTTTGGCACCTTTCTCTTTTAATAACTCGATAGCTTTATCGATTCCCTCATTTGAACCGGATATTACTACCTGTCCTGGACTGTTATAATTCGCTGGGACGACAACCGCTTTTACAGAAGTACAAACTTCCTCAACAATATTATCATCAAGACCTAAAATTGCAGCCATAGTTGAAGGAGTAATTTCGCAAGCTTTTTGCATCGCTTTTGCCCTTTTTGATACAAGAACAAGACCATCGGCAAAAGTGAGAGTTTTATTTGCGACCAGTGCTGAGAACTCGCCAAGTGAATGACCCGCAACCATATCGGGCTTGAAGGAATTGGCAAGCACAGCAGCCAGAATCGTTGAGTGTAGGAAAACTGCAGGCTGGGTAACACTGGTTTGTTTAAGATCTTCATCTGTACCGGCAAACATAAGATCGGTTATCCTGAATCCAAGTATTGAATTGGCATTTTCGAACAGATCTTTTGCCTCTAAGGATTTCTCATAAAGATCTTTACCCATTCCGGTAAACTGTGCTCCCTGTCCGGGAAAAACATACGCTTTCATAATATTGTTCAATGAAGTTTAGTGCCAATGAGATGAATGAACTCCTCACGGGTATTCAGTTTTTCAAGAAAAATTCCTGTGAAAGCTGAAGTAGTTGTTACTGAGTTTTGTTTCTGCACGCCTCTTATCTGCATGCACATATGCTGTGCCTCAATAACAACTGCAACGCCTAAAGGATTAAGACAATCCTGAAGGCAGTCCCTTATTTGCATAGTAAGTCTTTCCTGAACCTGTAACCTCCTGCTGAAAGCTTCGACTACTCTCGCTATTTTACTCAAACCTGTAATATAGCCATCTGGAATATATGCAACATGAGCTTTTCCGTAAAATGGTAACATATGGTGTTCACACATTGAATAGAGATCTATGTCTTTTACAATTACCATCTGTTTATAATCCTCTTTAAACTTGGCGGAGTTTATTATCTCACAGGCATTATGGTTATACCCCATTGTCAGATAATTCAGAGCTTTTGCAACTCTTACAGGTGTTTTTTCAAGCCCCTCTCTTTCAGGATCTTCACCTATCAGCTTAAGGATCCGGTAGTACATAGATGCTATCTCTTTTATAGTTTCGCTATTCCATGTTTCAATTTTGTTATAACCATCAACAACCAACCCGGTTCCATCATTCACCTTTTCTATTTTCTTAGCCATAATATTCTATAGAATTATTTTCAGTTTCTTCAATTTTAATGCAGTGCAGACTTGCTCCAGCCTCCTCAATAAATGGGTTCAGTTCATTCCAGATACTGATAGCAAGATTTTCGGTTGTTGCGATTTTCCCTTTCATAAATTCAACCTCAAGATTAATGTTTTTATGATCAATCTTATTGATGATCTTGTCGAGGATTATCTGTTTCAAGATGTTGATATTCATTACAAATCCGTGTTCCTTTGATGGTTCTCCTTTAATTGTCACCCATAGTATATAGTTATGCCCATGCCAGTTTGGATTGGAGCATTTCCCGAACACTTTCTGGTTCACCTCATCGGACCACTCCTTCCTGAACATTCTATGGGCAGCACAGAAACGTTCTCGACGGGTCAGGTATATCATAGATAATTCTATTTAAGATACAATATTAACCAATAATTTTGATCTTTAAAATTGATAAATGCGATATTTTGGATTTCAAAGTCGTACCACCTTCCAAATCAGAATGAAGGAGTAATATATTGATTGAAAAATAGATAGAAGTATGTGAGAAGAGTCATGGTTTTATCACCTATATGCTGTATTCCATTGATTATTTATAAATTTTATCTACAATATAAATTAATGGAATAAGAATCACTGTCAGAAAATTTCTATATTTACTACTCCTTCAATCTGAATGAACACAAATATTGACATGCCATTTAAAATTCTATTTGTTACTGCAACCAGTTCAGAAGGTGATACACTGAAAAAAATCAGCGAGATATTCGCGGTACCGGAAATGCTTGGTAAATTTGAAATAATTCCTTTGGTTACCGGTGTGGGAGCAATTTCAACACTATGGACTATGAAGCAGTGGATTATGGATAATGGGAAACCCGATCTTGCTATTAATGCCGGGATTGCTGGCAGTTATAGTGATAAATTTCCTAAAGGAGATGTTGTAATGCCTGTAACAGACTGTTTTGCTGACATGGGTATCGAAGATGGCGGGAACTTTCTTACTCTTTCTGAAGCCGGTCTGATGGGTGCAGATGAGTTCCCTTTCAAAAATGGCTTCCTGCATGCTGATAATGAGTATACTGATAAGATAAAAGCGTTTTTGAAACCTGTCAGGGCAATAACCGTAAATAGTGCAACAGGATCTGAAACAACTAAAGGAATATTGTTGGAAAAATTTAATCCTGACATAGAAACTATGGAAGGAGCAACTTTTTTCTATCTTTGCTCAAGGGAAAAAATTCCTTTTCTGGCTCTGAGGGCAATATCAAACATGGTTGAACGACGCAATAAAAACAATTGGGACATCGACCTGGCTTTAAATAATTTGTCAGAAAAGCTGATAGCTGTACTTTTAACTCTGTAGTGAAAATATGAGATTAACTTTGGGTTTTTCACCATGTCCTAACGATACATTCATTTTTGATGCCATGGTGCATGGTAGAATAGATACGGAAGGGCTGGAATTTGATTATTTTCTTACTGATGTTGAAGAGCTGAACAAAAAGGCTCTCAATTCGGATGTCGACATAACTAAGATCAGTTATCATGCATATGCGTATGTAGCACAGAACTACCTGATTCTGGATGCCGGAAGTGCCCTTGGTCATCGGAGTGGACCACTTCTTATTAGCAAGCACCGAATAGGTATCTCTGAACTTCCAGACCTGAAGATTGCAATACCGGGCAAGTACACTACGGCCAATCTGCTTTTTAGTATTGCCTGGCCTGATGTCTTAAATAAGACGGAATACCTTTTTTCAAATATTGAAGATGCACTTTTAGAAGATAAGGTTGATGCAGGACTCATAATTCATGAAACGAGATTTACATATTACAAAAGAGGGCTTCATAAATTAGCGGATATGGGGGAATATTGGGAAGGTCTTACCGGGATGCCAATACCTCTTGGTGCAATTGTCATAAAAAGAGATATTCCGGATGATATTGCTCAGAAAGTCAATCGGATAGTTCGGAGAAGTCTTGAATATGCATATAAAGATTCTTTTGCATCATACGATTTTGTCTCAGGGAATGCCAGGGAGATGGATAGTACGGTTATGAACAACCATATCAAGCTATTCGTTAATGAATATACACTTAACCTGGGTAACAGAGGCAGAGAGGCAATTGTTGAACTGTTCAGGATTGCAGTAGAAAAAGGAGTGATACCCTCATTGCCCGGGAGGATTTTTCTTACCTCGCTTTGATTTCAGTATAGTTTAAAAATGCTAAATTTGAACATAGACAGTTGTTCATTGTTCTAGTTATGTATAGTATTAATTAAAAATATTTAAATCATGGCATTTGAACTACCAAAACTTCCGTACAAGATGAATGCGCTTGTTCCATACATTAGTGAAGAGACGCTTGATTTCCATTATGGAAAACATCATCAGGCATATGTCAATAATCTGAATGGTCTGATACCGGGAACCGAGTTTGAAAAAGCCGACCTGGAAACAATTATTAAAAAAGCTGAAGGTGGTATTTTTAATAATGCAGCGCAGGTTTGGAATCATACATTCTATTTTGAATCTTTTGCTCATAATGGCAGAAGGATACCAAAAGGTGATATTGCGGAGGCAATAAATGGTTCATTCGGTTCATTAGATTCATTTAAGGAACAATTTAATAAAGCTGCCGCAACCCTTTTTGGAGCCGGTTGGGCCTGGCTTGTAAAAAAAGACAACGGAACACTTCAGATTGTACAGGAGTCAAACGCAGGCAACCCCTTACGAAAAGGACTCAAGCCTTTGATAACCTGCGATGTATGGGAACATGCATATTATATTGATTATAGGAACAAACGTCCCGATTACATTAAATCGTTCTGGGAGATTCTCGACTGGGATCAGGTTTCAAATCGGTTCTGATTTTTTTCACTTGCTTTTACAGGAAATCCATAAAAGATTTACAACTGTAGGATATCTCTTGAGATTAACAAAAAATTAGATCATGAACTTAAAGGAACTGATATTAAAAACCAGGTCTTACCGTCGTTTTGATGAATCACATAAGATTGATGACAATACAATAGAATCGCTTATTGATCTTGCACGGCTGTCATCATCAGGAGCCAACAAACAACCGCTGAAATATCTCTATTACAATACTGCAAAGGATTGTGAAAGGATTTTCCCCTACTTAGCCTGGGCAGGATACTTAACTGATTGGTCGGGACCAGAAAAAGGAGAGAGGCCTTCGGCTTATATTATCATACTTGGAGATAAATCGATATCTGATATATTTGGAGTTGATCATGGAATTGCAGCGCACAGCATCCTTCTTGGCGCAACTGATGCCGGTCTAGGAGGGTGTATTATAGCATCAATTAAACGGGAAGATCTTTGCAATGAACTTTCAATCCCCGATCATTTTGATATACTTTTAATTCTAGCACTTGGAAAGCCTATTGAAAATGTAATCATTGAAGAGATCAAGGGGACTGATGTGAAATACTGGCGTGATAAAAACAAAGGTCACCATGTTCCAAAGAGAAGCTTAAAAGAACTGATAATTAAGTTAAAAAAGGAATAATGCTTATGAAGCGCATTTTTATCTATATTATATTATCATTCAGTGTATTTCATTCTTGTTTCTGCCAGGAAAAGGAAAATTCCGGAACACGAATTCTTTTTCGTGGCATTGTTATGGATGCGAAGACTCTTCAGCCGCTTCCCAATTCACAGATTCTTATGAACAACGCTTTCTCCGCGATAAGTAATTCCGAAGGTACATTTTCATTTTTTGTGAACAGGAATGATTCAGTACTTTTCAAACATCTGGGATATAAACCCACACTATTATTTGTAAGTGATACTCTTACCGGCAGGGAATTTGTTGCAGGGATTTTCATGAAAAGTGATACAGTATCGATCGGTGAGGTCGTTATTGTTCCGAAATATTCTAACCTGAAATATGAAATATTAAATGCGCCAAACAGGGAACCTTCAACAATGGATAATGCCAGAAATAATGTAGCCAATGCAGCTTACCAGGGAAGAACCACTCAGGGAAAGCTTGGAGATCCGGCTACAAATTATGACATGCTTCGACAGAAGCAGAAGATAGACGCTTACGAGAAAGGCGGTATATCTTCCGACAAAATTGCAGGTATAAGCCCATTTTTACTGGTTCCTGCAGCTTATCTTCTTATTCATGGGTTACCTGAAAAAACTGCACCGCTGGAACAGAAACTTACCCAGCAGGAACTTGATCAGATTCAGAAAATATACCTCGAATCACTGAGACAACAGAAGTAAGAAGTGGAGAGGGGGAGAAGAGGAGAATCGGAGACCTCACGCCTCACGCCTTTATTATCCCTTATAGAATACAGCTTTGATAATATGGCTTGCCATTTTGGGATTTTCTTTCAGCCGACGTGTTGAATAGCCAAACCATTGTTTACCGAAAGGGACATAGACTCTCATTGAATGTCCTTCATTTACAATGCTCTCACGAAGTCGGGGTGTTACGCCATACAACATCTGAAATTCATACATATGCTTAGGAACATTATATTTCTTAATCAGGTTATATGCGCCTTCAATAAGCGGTTTATCATGAGTGGCTATACCGACATGGATCTTATTCCTGAACATGAATTCAAGGTCTTCAAGGTAATGCCTGTTGATCTCCTCATATATTTTAAACGCGATTGGTTCAGGTTCTACATATATTCCTTTGCATAGCCTGTAACTTAAAGGTATTTCAGGGCTGTTAAGGTCGAGCATTTCTTCCAGATCTTTCAAGGTTCTTCTTAAGTATGCCTGTATAACAAGACCCACATTTGAAGGATATTCAGCCTTAAGCCTTCGAAATAAAGCTATCTCATCATCAGTACAAGGGGAATCTTCCATATCAATCCTTATGAACCCGTTATATGTTGCAGCTTTAGCAACTATCTCCCTTGTGTACTGGTAACATTTCTCCTTGTCGAGCAGTAAACCGAAACTGGTAGGTTTAATTGAGAAATTTCCATCTATCTGGTTTTTATATGAAATATCAATAAGATTAATATATTCAATTTTATTTGCCTCTGCCTCATCAAGATTTTTAATGAATTCACCCAGAACATCAAGCGTTACGCTTATTTTTTTACTATTCAGATCTTTGGATACACGCATCGCGTCATCTATTGTTTCACCGGAAATATATGATCTTGAGAATATCCATATGAATTTCTTCGGGAAATATGGCAATATTGCAGCTATTATTTTGTTGAACATAATTTGAATATATATCTAAAATGATTTAACTTTCTTTTTACTATTTTAAAATGCTAATAAAACAGATCTCAAATTATTTTTTAATGACCTTTGTCATTCAGAAAACATTAAAAAAGCATGAAAAAAGCATGAATTCAATGATTCTGATGAAACTTTTTCATATTATGCAACCTTTTAATTTATTAAAAAGTCTTAGAAATGTCCTCAGTTTATGATGAGCGACCAAAAAATAATAGAGCTGTGTGCCAGGCATGACAGGAAAGCGCAACAGGTACTTTACGATAAGTATTCACGACTTTTGCTGGGTGTATGTTTGAGGTATGCAACAGATAAAGCTGAGGCTGAGGATATTTTACAGGATAGTTTTTTAAAGATCTTTTATAGTATAAAGGATTTTACAGGATCGGGTTCTTTTATAGGTTGGTTAAGAAAGGTAGCAGTGAATACGGCGATAACTCATTACCATAAGAACCTTAAATACAGGTATCACGTTGAAATTGAGGAGTATGTATCTGTAGAAACAGGGGTAACGAGTTTTGAGGAAGATTTTTATACCTCCGATGAGCTGTATAAAGTGCTTAATGAATTGCCAACCGGCTACAGAATGGTTTTCAACCTTTACGCAGTGGAAGGGTATAAACATAAAGAAATCGCCGAGATGCTTGGTATAGATACAAATACATCTAAGTCGCAATATAGCAGGGCTAAAGCTGTAATTAGAGAAAAACTGGAAAAGATTGGGAAATTGAAAAGCAGTTATCTGGAAAATAGCTGAAACATAAAGACAAAAGATTAAAAAGTAAATTGAAAACGAAAAAACAAAATATTAGTTTAAGGGAGTTATTCAGTAAAAAATTGGAAAACGAAGAGGTTGTCCCGGATGCAGCAGTTAAATCAATGCTTATGCGAAGGGTAGCCAGAAAAGAATTTCTGCGTTTTAATCCTGCACGGTTAAACATATATTATATTGGCGGAATTCTGATAACGGGAATTACTACAGCTGTCCTGATTTTTTCAGGAACAACGAACCCGGAAAGTTCAAATCCCATAAATATATCAAACAAATTAAACAAGCCCGATACTGGCAGTTATATTGAAGTCCCGATACAACAACCAGTTAATGACCGAACCGGTAAATTAAATCTAATTCACGCCGGATCAATAAAGAGGAGCAAAGTATCTCGACTGCCAATTAAGTCAGAATCAGATACAGCAAAACCAAAAGAGGCAAATAAAAACAACTTGACTGTACCAACAGGCATCAGTAACTCATTTTCTAAGAATACAGTATTTGACGAAGTTATGCCTGATAACCAAAAGCTTCAGAGGGGATTTAAATCTGCAATAGACCTCATTGTTCCGAAAACTTCTGATGGCTGTGCTCCACTGAAGGTGCATTTTTATCTTCAGTCAACTTCCTTAGATTCCTGCAGATGGACTTTTGGTGACGGTGGTTATTCAAACAAGAAGGATCCCGAGTGGATCTTCGATGTGGAAGGGGAATATAAAGTTGTTTTAGAGGTCTTTAGCCACGACGGAGAACATTTGACATCAACAGCTTTAGTAACGGTTCATCCCAGGCCCCAGGCACATTTTGAAATAACTCCGGAAAAGGCGGTACTTCCAAATGATGAGATTCGTTTTCTGAATTATTCCACAAATGCTGTCAGGTTCAGATGGGATTTTGGAGATGGGACTGGCTCTGAATTCTTTGAACCTGAACATACTTATGCAAAATTCGGAAATTACAACATTCGGCTTGTAGTATATTCAGACAGGGGTTGTTCAGATTCTCTTAATGTTATAAATGCATTTTCAGGATCAGAATATTTCATCGATTTCCCGAATGCTTTTATTCCAAATGCACAAGGTCCATCAGGAGGATATTATTCATCAAAAAGCGATGAAGGTGCTCAGGTATTCCACCCCTCTTATTCTGCTGTATCTGAGTACCAACTAAAAATATTCAGCAAACTGGGCATCCTGATTTTTGTAAGCAATGATATAAGTTTAGGATGGGATGGATATAATAAAGGACAATTATGCGAACCTGGTGTCTATATCTGGAAAGTAAGGGGAAAATTCAGAAACGGAGAACCTTTCATAAAAATGGGTGATGTGACTCTTCTTAAAAACTGACCTTATAAGGGTGGCATCATATTAAAACTTCATAATTTATTCGTCAGGTAATAATATACATTGATCTAAATTTTTGTTCCTTTTTTTAAAATAATTGAGGGAAGACGAATCTTTTAGATATAAAATACGTTAAATCGTATTAGATTTTAATTTCATTTAACTATTTTCGTCAATATTTACCTAACGGGATCGATCTTGATGAAGCGTATAATATATTTAATAGTACTGTCATTCATCATATTAATAGATAGTTTTGGTCAGGATCCTACATTCTCCCAGTTTTACGCGAATGCACTGTATCTTTCTCCGTCATTTGCAGGCGCAACTAATGAATACAGGCTGGCTGTTAACTACAGAGATCAATGGCCTGCCGTTCCCGGAGTGTTTAATACTTACTCCATTTCGTTTGATAAAGCATTGACAAACTTCAATTCCGGTATTGGCGTTCTAGCAACTTATGATGTTGCAGGTTCAGGAAATCTAAGTACAACGAATATCGGGCTGCTCTATTCTTATGATTTTAATATAAATAGGGAATGGCATATCAGACCCGGGGTTAACTTCAAATTCTATTACCTTGGACTAGACATTGGTAAACTCGTCTTTAACAGTCAGATAACTGGAAGCGGAACATCACCGTCGGTAACACCTCCTCCTTTCGATAACGTTGCTGATGTGGATTTTGCAACTTCCGCGCTGGCATATAATGAAAGGACCTGGGCCGGAATCACTCTCGACCATCTACTCAAACCTAAAACATCATTTTATGGGGATGATGCAACCGTTCCGATTAAAATTAATTTCTATGGAGGTACACAGATTCTGAAACAAACCAGGTTACGTCAAAAAACTCAGGATATTCTTTCGGTAGCTATTAACTTTCAGGTACAAGGTAAATTCTATCAATCTGATCTGGGTCTTTACTATTATAAGGATCCTCTAATTTTCGGAATATGGTACAGAGGAATCCCATTAGTAACTACCCAGGCCGGCGATGCAATCATTGGCCTTGTAGGAATAAAAACCAAACAGCTTCATATAGGCTACAGTTACGACTTCACCATTTCCAACCTGATAGGATCAACCGGAGGCGCTCATGAGATCTCCCTTGTGTATGAGTTCAATAACCTTACACTGGGTCAACTGAAAAAACGAATCAGGGCTATCCCATGTCCCGAATTCTAACTCTTTACGTCCATACGCCTCTACGCCTTTATGCCTTTGGGCCCTTTCAGAGTAAACATACCTAAAAATATATAACTAAGTAAGTACCATTTATATATTTGTTTATATTTGCGGCTTACTAATGTTTAACAAATATTCAATTTGAAATGAAGAAACTATCTGTAGTTCTGTATGTTGTTCTGTTTTTGGCTGTAGCAGGCCTTTATTTTCTACATTTTTCAGGGAATAAAAAAACAAAAAAAGGTGAAACAACAGGTAATATTGCCGGAACCCCGTCACAAGGCATTGCTTATGTAAATATCGATTCAGTTATTTTTAAATTTGATATGTTCATGGACAAAAGGAATGACCTTATGGCTAAGCAAAAAAGTGCCGAGGCAGAACTTACTTCAAAAGGGAGTCAATATGAAAAAGGTGCTAAGGATTATCAGGATAAAGTTACCAAGGGACTTATTACAAGGGCTACAGCAGCTCAGATTGAGCAATCTCTCGTCCAGCAGCAACAGGAACTAGTATCACTGCGCGATAAACTACAGTCCAACCTGGCCGAAGAGGAGCAGGTGATGAATCGTCAGATACTTGATTATATTACTAAATTTCTTGAAGAAAACAGATCTGAATATAACTACCAGTATATTCTTGGAAGAAGTTTTGGAAGTGTTGTCCTATACGGTGATAATTCACTTGATATAACTCCAAAGGTTCTTGACGCAATCAACAAAAAATACAAGGGAGAGAAAAAATAACACCAATGGGTTTTGCCTCGACCTATCTGCAACAAAGGGCTCTGTTTCCTCAAATAATAAAAGAGCCGGTTGATGGCGCTACCGGTATAATTGTGGTTGTACCGGCTTATAATGAACCAGGGATAAAAACATTACTTTATTCTCTGGAAGAATGCGAAGAACCTGATTGCAGGGTTGAAGTTATTATTGTCATTAATGCTCCGGATAATGCTACCAGTGAGAGTTTAGAGAACAATAGATTAACCTTAAATAATATTGAAAGCTGGAAGAAAGAGAACAAAAACTGTTTCTTCCGGCTTTTTGCTTTCATAATCGAACATCCGTATATTAAAGGTTGGGGAGTTGGACTTGCGCGTAAGACCGGAATGGACGAAGCCATTCGTCGTTTTAACGATATTAATAACCCGGAAGGAGTTATACTGAATCTTGATGCGGACTGTACAGTTGCCTCCAACTACTTTCTAGGGGTAGACGACGAATTGTTCAGGAGAAGTGACCGCTCAGCATGCTCAATCTGTTTTGAACATCCTCTTTCAGGGGTTAATTACCCTGTAGCTATTTTTAACTATATTACTTTATATGAACTTCATCTCCGGTACTATTTTCAGGGATTGGCTTATTCAGGTTTTCCATATGTATTTCATACAGTTGGCTCTGCAGTTGCAGTAAAAGCATTGCCGTATATAAAAGCCGGAGGAATGAACAGGAGACAGGCAGGTGAAGACTTCTATTTCATTCAGAAACTGGTTTCGTGCGGAGGATATTTCAATTTAAACTCAACAACTGTTTACCCGTCACCGAGGGCATCTGCAAGAGTACCATTCGGGACCGGGGCTTCAATAGGAAAACTTAACAACGACAACAGTTCCACTTTTATGACTTATAATTTTATGGCGTTTGAGGAACTCCGGACATTCTTCGGACTGGCTGATGTTTTTTTTGAATCGGGTCAATGCGAATTGCATCAACAGTTCAAACTGATTCCAAAAGGACTAAGATTGTTTTCACATGAAAAGGAGTGGGTTGAAAAAGTGATGGAGATTAAGAATAATACAGCGGGGATTCTTTCATTTAAAAAGCGGTTTTTCGATTGGTTTAATATGTTCAGAATAGTAAAATACCTGAATACTGTCCATATAGATTGTTTCGAAAAGAAGCCTGTAGAAATTTCTGCTTTGGAATTACTCCAGTCAAAAGGTTTTTCGATTGAATCGAAAGAACCTGTTGATTTATTGCTCTATTATAGATCGCTGGAAAAAAGCTTATGATTTGCTCTGTTATCAGCCCCCCATCGGGGTTGTTGAAAAAGTTCTTTTTAACCACAAAGTACACAAAGTAGGCACAAAGTACACAAAGGTAAAATCCTATATTTCAGATCTTTGTGACCTTTGTGTATAAGCCACCTCTGCAACCTGGCCACACCGCTAAAATAGCCCACCGGGCTATTTCTTAACGCTTGTGCCCTCTGTGGTTAATGGATTTCAGCTTTTTGAACAGCACCTTAATTCTCTTTGTTTTTACTGAATATCTTTCTTTTATTGGAGTTTTAGTCCCGCTCTGCGGGATTAGGGAGGCAATAATTAAGTCTATTTGTTTTTCCTCGTTATCTTACGATCTTCAGAAGGAGTGAGTATGAGATAGAGATCTTCATCAGGCTTCTTCATATGATACTGTTCCCTCGCAAATTTTTCAAGGTTATGATTATCGGTTTTTAATTCATGAAGCTTCTGTTTATCCTCCTCAATTCGTTTTATATAATACTCTTTGTCGATTTTAAGCTTATGCAGCTCCCTCATGTCTTTATACCTGTCAATCAGGTTATTAGAATCTAAAAGCAAGATCCAGACTATGAAAATCAGAATAGTCAGAACAAATTTGTTCCGTAGAATAGGGGGGATTTTGTCCGTAAAATTTATCCTGATATTCATGCCACAAACCTACAATTTTTTTTTCAACCTCCACTCATAAGATATAGCATTTGTACTTCATCGCCATCATGAATAATAGTTGTATCGTATTTTTCCTTTGATATTAAAACTCCATTGATTTTTATTATTCTCATTTTGAATGAAAATTTCTTCATCAGAAGCATTTCGTTCACACTGATCGACTCTTTCCTGATTTCTTCTTCCCTATTATTTAGTAAAATCTTCATTAAACTATTTAATATCAATTATTTAATATTCATAAGGAGCTCGAGAACAACATTTGCCTGCATATTTGCAACAATCCCAACGCGTGGCGCAATTGGTGGCATGTTATCAGATGCTTCTGAGCATTCATCGCCACAGACATAAAGGGTATCATCTATTTTTCTGCTAACAAGATCGTTGGTTTTTCCCCAGCCGGCCATACCCGATCCCACAATAACAGGAATTCCTGGCATTTTTACCTGAACAGTTTCGATAAGCATCTCCTTCATAGCAGCAATATCGAAGGCTTCAACAATTATATCACAGCCTGAAAATATTTCAGTAATGTTTGTTCTGTCAAGTTTCTTCTGATGGATGATAACAGCAACTTCCGGGTTTATAAGTGAAATATTTTCTTTCAGAGCAAATGTTTTCATCAACCCGATCTGGTTTGTGAAGAAATACTGTCTGTTAAGATTTGATTCTTCAATTACGTCAAAATCGGCTATTACAAGAGTCCCGACACCGCTTCTGGCAAGTGCAACAGCGCAGTTTGAACCAAGTCCTCCGGCCCCGGCGATTCCGACCCTGAATTTTGAAAGATGAGTTTTAATTTCAGAGAATCTCATTATTATTCCGGTTCATTTTATACCCTGTTCCCATTTCTTTCCGAAAGATAAGAACCTTTTAATGTTTTTACAAGCATGATATCCATAACATACTGATCAATATCATGCTAAAACACCTAATAATATTATAATTTTGACTTTATAATTAGTAGACTCACGAGCTCTAATATTTTTATTTATGGACATACAGTCGATAAAAGCACAGCATAAACTTTTGAATGAATGGGAATATACCTGGACCCCGCTGAATAGAGGGTACACTGACAAGATACTTCACATTAATGTGGGTACAACAGAAATAAGGGAGAAGAATGTTCCTCTTGAGATGAAAGAAAAATTCATAGGAGGAAAAGGATATGGTCTGAGACTTCTCTGGGATGCGACAAAACCTGAAACTAAATGGGATGATCCTGAAAACGAAATTATTATTTCTTCTGGGCCGATTGGAGGGATAACTCAATATTCGGGTTCAGGTAAATCGCTTGTGGTCAGTGTGTCACCTCAGACAAACTCTGTCATAGATAGTAACGTGGGTGGTTTTTTCGGACCATTCCTAAAGTTTTCAGGATTTGATGCAATAGAACTTCAGGGAAAAGCTGAGAAAGATGTAATTGTTTTCATCGATGGTATTAATCATAAGGTTGAAATTTTTGAAGCCCCTGCAGAAGCAACAGATAGCCATCTTTTGGGAGAACAGCTTACAGAAATATTTGCCGATAACGATAATGAGAAAAAAAATATCGGAGTAGTTTCCACAGGTTCAGCAGCTGAACACTCCCTGATAGGTATGCTTAATTTCAGTTTTTACGATTCCAAACGGAAAAAAGTCCGGTTGAAGCAGGCCGGAAGAGGTGGTATAGGAACTGTATTCCGCAATAAAAAAATAAAAGCTCTCGTTTGCAAAATTCCCGGAGTGAAAGGCAATCTCAATAATGTAATGGATCTTGAGGCCATTATGGAGAGAGGGAAAAGATTTAATCGCGAGATGAGGGAACTCGACGCCAAGCAATGCCAGATGAGAGAAATCGGAACGGCACATCTGATGGAGGTGATGAATGACCACGACCTGCTGCCAGTAATGAACTATAAATTCGGAAGTCATCCCGATTCTTATAAGATTGATTCTTCAGTCTGGAAAAGAAATTTCACACAAAACATACCTGACGGTTGCTGGATCGGATGCAATATGTCGTGCAGTAAGGGTATAGATGATTTCATTCTGAAGACCGGTCCATATAAAGGGCAGAAAGTTATTGTCGATGGTCCTGAATATGAGAATGCCGCCGGTCTTGGCTCAAACTGCGGAATATTCGATCCTGAATATATTATTGAAACAAATTTTTATTGCGATACTTATGGTATCTGCACAATAACATGGAGTACTCTTACGGCTTTTATAATGGAGTGTTTCCAGAATGGTATTCTGAATAAAGAAAGAACAGGTGGACTTGATCTTAACTTCGGTAATTCTGCTGCTGCGCTTGAAATGATACACCAGCTGGCACGCGGAGAAGGATTTGGCAGGATTGCCGGAACCGGAGTAAGGAAAATGAAAGAGCTTTTCATTAAAAACGGTTGGGGCGACCCAGCATTCCTGAACGATATCGGGATGGAAAATAAGGGACTGGAATATTCCCAGTATATGCCGAAAGAATCTCTTGCACAACAAGGAGGATTTGCACTGACTAATAAAGGTCCACAACACGATGAAGCATGGCTGATATTTATGGATATGGTCAATAATCAGATACCGACATTTGAAAATAAGGCTGAAGCTCTTCATTATTTTCCGATGTTCCGCACATGGTTCGGACTTGTGGGCCTGTGTAAACTGCCATGGAATGATGTTGAGCCTGAAACTAATGCCCAGAGCGACGAACCTGCAAAAGTACCGGAACATGTGGATAATTATGTAACTATTTATAAGGCGGTTACAGGTCGGGAATTTAATAAGAAGAGACTGATTGAGGATTCTGAAAGGGTCTATAACTTTCAACGTGTATTCAACCTGAGACGAGGTTACGGAACCCGCATACACGACAGGCAACCATATCGGGCAGCAGGTCCCGTTACAATTGAAGAGTACGAATCACGGGCTGAAAGATATGACAAACAGCTTAAGGAGAAAATAGGATTCGACCCAGCGGGAAAAACGGTTGTAGAGAAAATGAAAGTCCTCAGGGCTTATCGCGAGAATCAATATGAATCTCTTATAGATGCAGTCTATAAAAGAAGAGGATGGAACAAGAATGGTGTTCCCACAATCGAATTCCTGAAAAAGATAGGTATGGATCTTCCCGAAGTTATTGATGTGGTTAAAGACTATCAGTGAATACCACCCCTAAATCCCCCACTGGGGACTTGAAGAAATCAGAATAACGAACATTCGAAATTAAAATTCAAAAGTTTATTTCAGTTCTGAATTCACTGTTCGTTTGTTCTTTATTCTTAATTCGTTTTAAGACCTTCTTTTATGGAGTAATGCGATAACAACATTCGGGAATACTTTTATGAAAATTTTTATCTCATTCCTTCGAGGCGTAAATATGACCGGCCATAACTCAATTAAGATGACTGATCTCGCCTCTTTATATATTGACCTGGGTTTAAGGGATGCAGAAACCTATATTCAGAGTGGAAATGTTTTTTTCAGTGAGGCCGGAGAAATACCTGTGTCAGCTCTTTCGGTCAGCATAGAACAGGCAATCCTGGAGAGGTTTAATTATATCATTCCCGTAATGATCAGAACAAATCAGGAACTATCAGATCTGTTTTTTTCAAATCCATTCCTCGGAGAAACAAATTTTGACCCATCAAAAATGGCTGTTCTTTTTCTCCATGATAAGCCTTCTGAATCTCAGATCCAAAAAGTAGCAAATATTGACTATCCTCCGGATAAATTCCGGATAATTGGAAGGGAAATATTCATTTATTGCCCTAATGGTTTTGGAAGGACAAAACTCTATACAAACTTCTTCGAACAGAAAATGGGAGTCGTCGGGACTGCTAGAAACTGGAAGACTATAACCACCATTTTGAATATTGCTGAAAAAAAGATATAAATTTGCATCACTGGTACAGAGACGCATAAATCAGGCATCCCTGCCTGTCGAAAACAAATTTAACTCTTGTCTCAGGTATTAAACTAAATTAAATTATGAGAGGGTTTATTATTTTTTTAATAACAAATTTATTTCTTTTGTCCGATTCGTTTAGTCAATCTCCTGCGGAACAAAAAGAGTTAATTGTCTTTCATGCCGGTTCGCTTTCTGTCCCGATAAAGCAGATAGCTCAGGAGTACGAAAAAAGATATCCTGGCACTAAGATATTTCTTGAATCAGCCGGAAGCCTTGTTTGTGCCAGAAAGGTAACAGAGCTTAAAAAACCATGTGATATAATAGCTTCATCAGATTATTTTGTTATAAATGAACTTCTGATTCCTGAATATGCAAGTTGGAGTATAAGGTTCGCAACTAATGAAATAGTAATTGCATACCTTGAAAAATCGAAATACTCAAAAGAGATCAATTCAGATAACTGGATGGATGTTCTTCAGAGAAAGGATGTGATCTATTCCAGGTCAGATCCTGATTCAGATCCATGCGGTTACAGGACTTTATTCACATTTATGCTCGCTGAAAAATATTACAATAAACCGGGCTTAACTGAAAAGATGTCGTTAAAAAATAAAGAATACATACGTCCAAAGGAGGTTGATCTTGTGGCACTTCTCGAAGCAAATGCAATTGATTATATGTTTCAGTATAAATCAGTTGCAATACAACATGGGTTAAAATATATTGAGCTTCCAAAAGAGATTAACCTATCAGATCCTTCAAAAAAAGATATCTATACTTCAGTTAGCACGGATGTTGCCGGGAATAAGCCCGGATTAAAAATGAAAGTTACAGGAGATTATATCAATTACAGTATCACTGTTCTTGACAATGCACCACAGAAAATAGAGGCTGTTAATTTTCTTGAATTTCTCCTCGGGGATGAAGGAATGAAAATCTTCAAAAGCAATGGACAGGAACCTATAATTCCTTTTAGTACTGAACAATCAGATAAGCTGCCACTTCAATTGTCGAAATATTTAATTAAGAGTAATAAGAACTGATTTAGTAATGAGCAGGAACAGCATTTTTATCTGGATTGTGATGATTTTGTCATCATTGGTGCTGCTGTTTATTCTCGCTCCACTCGCAGGCATGTTTATTCATACCGGAGGGACCCAGTTTCTTGAAACCATAAAAGATAAAGAGGTTCATCAAAGTGTCTGGCTGACCCTGTGGGTTTCTTTTACTGCTACTTTTATTTTTGCGATTGGAGCTATCCCATTCGCATGGCTGCTCGCACGTAAAAAGTTTCCTGTTAAGAATCTTGTACAAGGAATAATTGATCTTCCCATTGTGCTCCCGCATACAGCCGCGGGTATCGCTTTACTTGGTTTTATCTCCCGTGATGGTTTTCTGGGGAAAGTGGCTTCTTTATTTGGACTCAATCTTGTTAACCATCCTTCAGGAATAGCGCTCGCCATGGCCTTTGTCAGTCTGCCATTCCTGATAAACGCTGCCCGTGATGGTTTTGCTGCTGTTCCTGAAAGGCTTGAAAAGGCGGCCCTTAATCTTGGAGCCAGCCATACCAAAGTTTTTTTTACAATATCGCTGCCACTGGCATGGCGAAGTATAACTACCGGTTTTGTAATGATGTTTGCCAGGGGCATGAGTGAATTCGGTGCAGTTGTCATTATTGCTTACCATCCTATGATTGCACCTGTTCTTATTTATGAAAGGTTTAGTTCATACGGACTTAATTACGCCCGCCCTGCATCAGTTTTTTTTATACTTGTAGCCCTTATGTTCTTGATCGCTCTAAGACTTCTTTCATTAAAAAGAAAAGAGAAATATATTAACACTGATGCTCAGACTGATTAATATAAACCGGCGACTTGGTGATTTTGCACTTACAGATATAAACCTGGAAGTGGCTGATGGAGAGTATTATGTCCTGCTTGGCAGATCAGGTTCCGGAAAAACACAACTGCTCGAACTGATTGCAGGATTGGAACATCCCGATACCGGAACAATAATTCTTGATAATGTTGATATTACCCGGCAACGTATTCAGGATAGAAAGGTTGGCATTGTTTTTCAGGATTATGCTGTTTTTCCGCATATGACTGTTTTTGGAAATATTGCCTACCCGCTGAAGGCAAGGAAGGAAGATAAGAAAAGTATTGAAGAAAAAGTGGAAAATGCAGCATCCACTATGAATATTAAACATCTTCTTGAGCGCAGTACCGGGAAGCTTTCAGGTGGTGAGCTTCAGAGGGTTGCCCTTGCCAGAACACTGATTACTTCACCCAGGCTTCTGCTGCTCGATGAACCTCTTTCTTCACTCGATACATCTCTCAAGGATGATCTGAAAAGGTTATTGAGAAACCTGAATAAGGATGGACAGACCATTATTCATGTAACACATGATTATGGAGATGCAATAAGCCTTGCAAAGAGGGTGGGAGTTATTCATAACGGAAAAATTATCCAGGAAGGTTCTATAGATGAGGTATTCAAAAAACCATCAAACCGTTTTGTAGCAAGGTATTCAGGTATAAGAAATTTCTTCAGGGTTGCTGTATCCGGAGAAAAAGGTTCATTAACCGGAATAACTGAACATAATGTAAGGTTCAAACTTAACGGCGTCTCCCCGGGCAATGAAGGTCTGCTGCTAATTAAAAGTGACTCAATTGTCCTCACAAACAAAATGCCGGAGGACGATGGCCTGAATAAAATCAAGGGAATAATAACAGAAATCATACCTTCGGTATTTGGAATGGAAGTTACAATAGATGCGGGTGATTTGTTCTATGTTAACATACATGCTTCTGACTTAGGAGAACTGATGCTTCTTGAGGAAAAAGAAGTATGGATGAGTTTTGAGAGTAAAGATATAGTTGTAATAAATGGAAATTAATAAGAAATTTAGATTACGTTTTAGTTGTTTTGGAATACTGATGGTAATATAATTGAGTTTTTTAAAGGAATATTATTTTGTGATATGATATCATTTGAAGAAGCTTTCGGAGTTGTTATCCAATCTGCCTTTGAAACTGAATCAGAGACAGTTTCATTTAGCGATTCCTGCCAACGTATACTTGATGAGGATATTCTGAGCGATGTTGATATGCCACCATTTAACAGATCGGCTGTTGATGGATATGCATGTCGCAGGACTGATCTGAAGACTGAATTAGATGTCGTTGAGGTAATAGCAGCAGGAAAAGTGCCTTCACAAAAAGTCAGGAAAAGTCAATGTTCCAAAATAATGACAGGAGCAATAGTGCCGGAGTTTTGTGATGTTGTTTTTATGGTTGAGGAATCAGAAATTCTTAATAACGGCAGAATCAGATTTACCGGAATTGATCCGAAGATAAATATATCTGTTAAAGGGGAAGATGTCACCAAAGGAGATGTTGTACTAAAAAAAGGTAAATTCATTCAACCTCAGGATATTGCAATTTTAGCTTCTGTGGGCCATACAAAAGTATATGTGAGAAAAAAGCCGGTTGTCGGTATAATAAGCACAGGTGATGAGCTTATTCCACCAACGGGCATTCCCCGCCTTTCGCAGATACGCAACAGCAATGCTTACCAGTTGAATGCACAGGTAAAGAGGGCAGGAGGTATCGGAGTAGATTACGGTATTACGCCTGACAATGAATCGGTTACATATGAAATTATAAAAAAAGCTATCAGGGAGAGCGATATTGTCATTATTACCGGTGGCGTTTCAATGGGTGACTTTGATTTTGTTCCATCGGTTCTCGATCGTGCCGGAGTAAAGATCTTATTCGATCGTGTGAATGTCCAGCCTGGAAAACCAACAACATTCGGGATACATTCCAAAGCAATAGTCTTTGGCCTTCCTGGTAATCCGGTCTCCTCATTTATTCAGTTTGAATTACTCGTAAGACCCCTTATAAATAAGATGATGGGCTATAACTGGATGCCTCATGAGCTTAAGATACCAATGGCTGTAGATTACCAGAGAAAATCATCAGAAAGGTTGGGGCTGATTCCGGTTCATATTAATAAGTATATGGAAGTAATGCCGGTCGATTTTCATGGGTCTGCTCATATTACGGCACTTTCTGATTCCGATGGGATAGTTGCCATGAAACCAGGAATAAAATCATTGACAAAAGGAGAAATTGTAAATGTTCGACAGATTTAACAGGAATCTTAATTATCTGCGGATATCGGTTACCGACAGATGTAATTTACGATGTACATATTGTATGCCTGAAGAGGGTATTAAGCTCTTCAGGCATGAAGATATGCTTTCATTCAGTGAGATTGCCGGTTTCACTAAAGTTGCAGTGTTAAATGGAGTGACAAAAGTTAGGATAACAGGCGGGGAACCGCTTGTCAGAAAGGGAATTGAAGCTCTTGTCAGAATGATTTCAGATATCTTTGGTATTGAAGATCTCTCGATGACAACAAATGGCACATTATTAAAAATATTTGCGAAGGAACTCAAATCAGCTGGTCTTCACAGGGTAAATATCAGTCTTGATACTGTTGATCCTGTTAAATTCAGGGAGGTTACCCGAACCGGGAATTTAAGCGATGTTTTTGAAGGTATTGATGCCGCTAAAAAGGCAGGATTACTACCTGTTAAAATTAATTGTGTTATAAAAGACTCAAAGGAAGAGGAAGAAGCTATGGCTGTTGCCGGGTTTTGTAAAGAGAATAATCTGGAAATAAGGTACATAAGACAAATGGATCTGGTAAGAGGGCATTTTTCTGTAGTCGAAGGTGGCACAGGAGGTGACTGTCCGATGTGTAACAGATTAAGACTTACTTCAAACGGGAAACTGAAGCCATGTCTTTTTAGCAATATTGAATTTGACATACGGGAACTTGGCTTTGAAAAAGCAATTGCACAGGCAGCAGCATTAAAACCCGAATGCGGATCAAAGAACGAAACAGACGCATTCTATAATATAGGAGGTTAACTGATTATGGAAAAACTGACACATACTGATAATAAAGGCAAAGCTTTAATGGTTGATGTAGGTGATAAAGAGATACAGCTCAGAATTGCAAAGGCAAGCGGACATATCTCTCTTGCAATGGAGACTATCAGGCTTATTGAAGAGAACCTGCTCAAAAAAGGAGATGTTCTTACTGTTTCGCAGCTGGCAGGTATTTCTGCTGCAAAAAAAACATCAGACCTTATTCCTTTATGCCATAATATTGTTCTTGATAATGTAAAAGTGGATGCAACTCTGGATAAAACAGGTGTTAATATTGTTACCGAGGTGCGATGCTCAGGTAAAACGGGTGTTGAGATGGAGGCATTGGCAGCGGTAAGCATAGCTCTTCTTACTGTTTATGATATGTGTAAAGCAGTCGATAAAAATATGTTTATCGATAATATTAGTCTAACGGAAAAAATTAAGATATGAAGCTTCCTGATAAATTTGAAATACTGATAATTACACTAAGTGACAGGGCTTATCGGGGAGAGTATGAAGATCTTAGCGGACCAAAGATCAAAGAAAAAATAGAAGAGTTTTTTCCCTCCACGGGATGGCTGTACAACATAAAATTAACCCTCATCCCTGATGACTCTGATACATTAAGGGATCTTTTAATAAATGCCGGAGAAAATTACAATATTATCATAACTACTGGTGGAACTGGTATAGGACCAAGGGATATCACCATAGAAACCGTTTCACCTCTTCTCGCAAAGGAGATCCCGGGTATAATGGAATACATAAGGATTAAATATGGAACTGAAAAACCAAGTGCGCTCCTAAGCAGGGGTGTGGCGGGAATCATCGGCAAATCGCTGATTTATACATTGCCGGGTTCCGTGAGGGCTGTTGAAGAGTATATGAGTGAGATAGTGAAAACTATTAAGCACACTATTTATATGCAGTATGGAGTTGATAAGCACGGCAATACCTAATTGGTCAGATGATTTAGAGTATTAGCCGTAACAGTGCCGATCACTCTGTCGTAACGCTCCCGGGGATTCCTGTAATATATTAAAACAGTATAATCATTTTCGGTCTCATAGTGGCTTCCTTCAAATAAGGTTGAAGTTCCTGTGGATTCACCATCTTTAAGAAAAACGTATTCATAATTGTACCAACCTTGTTTGAGAAGCATCGTGCATTCGTATTCTTTTCTCTCAGAGTTATAAGTCATCAGATTGTTTTTATCAAAAGCCCAGTCATTCAAACTTCCGGATATATACATTTTCCCCCCTGAAATCATCTGGTCGGAAGGAAGCGTAAAATAAACGTAAACATAGTCTGATTCGACATCGGGTTTCTTACCTTCCTGAAAAGCTATATAATACTTTCCATTAAAATCCTGCCAGTAGAAATATGGCTTAAATTCCCTGTTATCCGAAGGGTAGAGATAAACATTATAGTTCGGAATTGCATAATCTATTCTTTTAACATTTTCTGACTTATAACGTATACTCTTAATATCAAAATACCGGAACTCGTTCCCTCCCCGAAAAATGTTTTTGTCGGATAATGAATTGTATTTAAGCTCATTATTTCCATAGAACTCAGGTTTTAGATTTCTCCTTGCATTATCCCACCTGCCATTCTGAAGCACAAAAGCGAACACATTCCTGAAGGGGTCATTGATTGAAAGACCGGTATAATTAACTGTAAAATCAACCTGCTGATGAGTATTATTTTCTTTTGTCATCTGGGGTCTGTGAGCCATTACATCAATTTTAACAGCATCTTCGCTAACAATAAACCTTCGTGTTATTACAGGTTCTTCGGGCTTGCCGGCAGGATATATTTCGAGTATGTAATTGCCTGACATAGTTATGCTTACTCTGTCGTTTGGAAACCCAAGCCGGTAATGAAAATAACTGACAGTTGTGTTGAAGGAATTCGCATAATCATCGAGAGGGTTTTCAACATCCCCGGCAAGATAATCATTGGGAAAAATATCAGATTTCTTCCAGTCTTTATCACAATGCGTAAATGTATAGTAATATGCTTCAGGCTGATCCCCAAGCAGATCGAAATTAAGAACCAGCTTCTCATCGCTGTTCAGCTTCATGATAGGATATGACAGATTCCATCCATCCTTGTAAAGTTGGACAGTTTTGATCTTTTCAGAGAATATATGATTTGTATAATTTACAGAATCTATATCGCTGGCCCAAACTATCTTAACGGAAATTAAGAAGAGTAAAACACAAACTAATGATTTGCTCATATAATAGTATTAAATCAAAATCTCTGCAAAAATAGTGCAAATTTGTCGTAAGATAATTTCTAAGTCTCAGATTACAAATTAATGATAAATGTTCACTCTCCCTTTGTGTTATTTAGTGTAATACTTTGTGTCCCTTTGTGGTTAAAATTCAAAGAATATTCATTTTAATTGATCAAATATTCTACTTTCGCAGAAAAAGAGTCAAAAATGAGAAAAACTGTTTTTTTAGCAATAATACTGCTCGCTTTCTTATTGTTATCCTGTAAACAAAACAAACATGTTTTTGCAAATTTTACTGGTTTTGCCCAGGGATCAACATATAGTATAGTATATGATAACAGTAAAAACATTGAGCCGGGGGAACTCAGGCTGAAAGTTGATAAGATCCTGAATGATTTTGATTTTTCGTTATCGCTGTATAATGATTCATCTATCCTCTCGAGAATAAACTGTAACGAAGATGCTTTACCCGATTCATTTTTTATAGATGTTTTCAGGAAATCAGTCATAATAACTGAAATGACCGGAGGAGCATTTGATGTAACAGTAGGACCTCTTGTAAAAGCCTGGGGATTTGGTCCCGATGCACACAAGAGCTTCACCGAAAGCAATCGCGATAGCCTTATGAAGCTTGTAGGTATGAGCAAAGTCTCTCTGGTTAATGGTAAGCTGATAAAATCCGATCCACATATGTGTCTGGATTTTAATGCAATAGCTCAGGGGTATTCTGTGGATGTGATTTGTCGTTTTTTCGATGGTTTGGGAATTAAGAATTATCTGGTCGAAATAGGAGGAGAAGTCAGGGCAAAAGGTACTAAAGCAGGAAATCTCTGGAGAATCGGAATCGATAAGCCGGAGGATAATAATAATACTCCCGGCCAGTCACTTCAGGCAATTATTAAAATTAGTGATAAGGCCCTGGCTACTTCCGGCAATTACAGAAAATTTTATATTGAGGATGGGGTAAAATATTCACATGAAATAGATCCTAAGACCGGACATCCGGTAAAAAACACACTTCTCAGCGCCTCTATAATAGCTAATGACTGTACTACAGCTGACGGGATTGCAACTGCTTGCATGGTATTCGGGAAAGATAAAACAATTGAATTTTTGGAAACTCATCCGGAGTTTGAAGCTTACCTTGTTTATTCTGACCAAAACGGGAATTTTATTACCTGGGCCTCTGAAAAGCTGAAAAGTGATATTTCAGGATCTGAAAGTAATCGGTAAGTACTAATTTCAGGTAATTTAAACAACATCGGTCTTCAATTGTTTCTAGATTCAGAACAACCATTAAACTTTTTATAAGGGATGACACAAAACAATCATGACGCTGGACAATATTTGATCAAAGAGAGTATTGGGATGAAACAAGACAAAAATCAATCAGGGCAATATTTTAACAAAAAGAGCATTCTCGCTGACTACCGGCTGGCAAATCTTAGCCGGAGCCTTAGTATCATCGGACGTCGTGAAGTTCTCACTGGAAAAGCGAAGTTTGGGATCTTCGGAGATGGAAAAGAGATAGTCCAGTTAGCACTTGCAAAACAGTTTAAAAATGGAGATTGGAGATCGGGATATTACCGCGATCAGACATGGATGATGGCAATGGGGGTTTATGATTCTCTTGAGTTTTTCCATCAACTTTATGGGAATACTGATAATCAGTTTAATACGGGAAGCGGGGGAAGAGTATTCAATAATCACTTTTCAATTCCGAATATTAATCCCGACGGATCGTGGCGAGATTTGACAAAACAAAAGAATTCTTCGGCAGATATTTCTCCTACTGCGGGCCAGATGCCACGTTTGCTGGGCCTGGCATATGCATCAAAGTTATTCAGGCAAAATAAAGATTTGCAACAATTTACAACTCTTTCTGTAAAAGGTAATGAGGTAGCTTTTGGATCGATAGGAGATGCCAGTACTTCCGAAGGATACTTCTGGGAGACTATCAATGCTGCCGGGGTTCTTCAGGTACCTATGGCTGTTTCAATTTATGACGACGGTTATGGAATATCAGTACCTAAAAAATACCAGACTACAAAAGGAAGTATATCAGATATCCTTAAGGGATTTGAAACGGAAAAAGATAAACCGGGAATTAGGATATTCAAAGGTAAAGGTTGGGATTACGAAGGATTAATAAAACTATATGAAGAAGGCATAGCTATATGCCGTAAAGAACATACCCCTGTTGTATTCCATATTGAGGAAGTTACACAACCACAAGGACATTCTACCTCAGGTTCGCATGAGAGATATAAAAGTGAAGAAAGATTAAAATGGGAAGAGGAGTTTGATCCTATAAAGAAAATGAAGGAGTGGATACTCAGTTCTGAAATTGCTACTTCTGAAGAACTTGACAAACTTGCAGTTGAAGCTGAGGAGGAAGCTAAGGAAGCACGCAGGAAAGGTTGGGAATCATTTCAGAATCCAATCAGGATTGAACGCGATGCTCTTGTTAAAATTATCAATGATCGTTCATGCAGGTGTACTGAAAAGGCAAAAGAGGATTCGGTTGACAATTATACAGAAGATCTGAAGAAAGTTCCTGCACCTATCCGGAAAGATAATTTTGTAACAGCAAGAAAGATTTTGAGAAATATTTGCGGATCGTGTCTTAAATCCGATAACCTGAATGTGGAACTTCAGGGGTGGTTAAAACGCAATTATGAGGATGCACGAAAAAGCTATGATTCATTTCTTTATAATGAAACTCCTTCCTCTGTTCTTAACGTTAAGCCTATTGCACCGGTCTATTCGGCCGATTCGCCTGAAGTTCCGGGCAGACAGATATTACGCGATAACTATGACAAACTATTTGCAAAATATCCGCTTTTAGTAACATTCGGAGAGGACACCGGAGGTATCGGAGGTGTTAACCAGTCTCTTGAAGGATTGCAGAAAAAGTTTGGTGAACTACGTATTACAGACACAGGCATAAGGGAGGCAACAATTCTTGGTCAGGGACTTGGATTATCCCTGAGAGGCATAAGACCAATCGCAGAAATACAGTATCTCGATTATCTGATGTATGCATTACAGGTTTTAAGCGATGATCTGGCAACCACCTATTACAGAACTGCAGGCCGTATGATCGCACCATTGATTATAAGTACCCGTGGGCACCGTCTTGAAGGAATATGGCACTCCGGATCCCCTATGAGTATGCTGATAAACTCCGTACGGGGTATATATGTCTGTTCCCCCAGGGATATGACAAGAGCTGCAGGCTTTTATAATACTCTTCTCGAAGGTAATAGTCCAGCCATAGTTATTGAACCTCTTAACGGCTACCGGTTGAAAGAAAAGATGCCCGATAATATCGGTGAATTCCGGTTGCAACTTGGAATTCCTGAAATAATTAATAATGGAACAGATCTGACGATAGTCACTTACGGATCTACCGTTAAAATTGCTTTAGAAGCTGTAAAACAACTGGCATCTCACAACATATCAGTCGAATTAATTGATGTTCAGACCCTTATACCTTTTGATAGCAATAAAGTAATTCTAGAGTCACTTAAAAAGACAAACAGGATTCTTTTTCTTGATGAAGATTTACCCGGAGGGACAACTGCTTATATGATGCAGGAAGTACTTGAAAAACAAGGTGGCTGGCAATACCTCGACAGTCCTCCCAAGACCCTTGCCGCAAAAGAACATCGTCCTGCCTATACAACCGATGGAGACTATTTTTCCAAGCCCAGCTCAGAAGATGTGTTTGATGTTATTTATGAGATGATGAAAGAAGCAGTTCCGGAGAAATTCTGAATAATACTACCCACACCTTAAGGGCTCTGTTTTTCTGGGTAAGCCCCCCTGCTCCATAGCCGTCAACCTAAGGAGTTGAATATAGTAAAATATGAAGAGCATTTAGAACAAAACAGAATGTAAACTATTGATTTAAGCCTGATACATATCCCCTCCTTTTGAAGCTAATCTTTATAAACATCTTTATTAGATGATTAACATTTTCATAGTTAAACAGGGTAGTTAAAAATAGAGGATTTTAAAATTACCTTCAGTTTAAGGACTTCTCGGCTCTGAAAGAGCCAAATATGAATAACCCCCGGCGCCAGCCGGGGGCCGATGTAACGTGCCCTTCTTAGCTCCGAAG
>Ga0182027_10000506_pt1 | contig 67897 bp, 58 predicted proteins | sample 712E1DmetaG_FD_121300 | JGI IMG/M metagenome (GOLD analysis project Ga0182027, IMG submission 121300) | Permafrost microbial communities from Stordalen Mire, Sweden - 712E1D metaG (Illumina Assembly) | ecosystem: Environmental > Terrestrial > Soil > Wetlands > Permafrost | place: Sweden...
AGGTCTTTTTCCAGCCCCATCCACGAGCGCGGCCAGTTGTCCAGATCGCGGCAGTAGGCGGAAGCATCGCAGGACGACGCCGAGGTAGCAGCGCGGTTTACTTTGCAAGTCTTCGCCTTGAAACTGGAGGAAGCCCGGCTTCGCAAGAAACATTGGAAGCGCTGGGGGCCTTACCTCGCGGAACGTCAATAGGGCACGGTCCGAGAGGACTACAGCAAAGACGGCAGCGCCTGGGAGTCCTTTCCCTTTGAACACACCCACGCCCGGGCCTATCGCTGGGGAGAAGACGGCATCGGTGGACTCTCCGACCGCCACCAGATGATCTGTTTCGCTTTGACACTCTGGAATGGCCGCGACCCCATACTGAAAGAACGCCTGGTCGGGTTGACCGGAAATCAGGGGAATCACGGCGAAGATGTGAAGGAGTGCTACTTCTACCTCGATTCCACCCCCACGCACAGTTACATGCGCATGCTCTACAAATATCCCCAGGCAGAGTTTCCCTTTGCTCAATTGCGGGAGGAGAATCAACGGCGGGGACGCAGCGCACCAGAGTTTGAGTTGCTGGACACCGGCATTTTTGAGGGAAACCGTTATTTTGATGTCTTCGTAGAACAAAGCGGAGAATAAGACGTGTCGCTCCTGGCGGAAGTGCAGTTCGGCAGGGAAGTGTGCGGTGAACTGGATGCCGCGGAAGCCCGCGAGTGGCTGGTCACCAACGGCCTGGGCGGATTCGCTTCGGGAACGGTTGCGGGCACGGCAACCCGCAGATACCACGGCCTCTTGATAGCGGCGCTGCAACCGCCCGTGGGACGCACGCTGCTGGTTGCCGGACTTGACGAAAGCGTACGCTACCTCGAAAGCAGCTTTCCCCTCGCGACCAATCGCTGGAGCAGTGGGATTGTTTCCCCGAGTGGCTACCTCCAGATCGAAAGTTTTTTCCTTGAAGGCACCAAGCCCGTGTGGCGCTACGCCCTCGCGGACGCACTGCTCGAAAAGCGCGTGGGGATGAAGCAGGGAGAGAACACCACCTGCGTGCAATACACCCTGGTGCGCGGCAACGCACCCGTGGAGATTGACGCCAAGGTGCTGGTGAACTACCGCGATTTTCACCTCACGACGCAGGCCGGCGATTGGCGCATGAGCGTCGAACCCGTCGAGAACGGTCTGAGAATCCGCGCCTTCGATGGGGCCACCCCGTTCTACTTGAAAAGCGCCGGCGCATCCGTGCAGCCGCGCCACGAGTGGTACCGCGACTATTTCCTGCCTGCAGAAAAAGAGCGCGGACTCGACGAGCGCGAAGATCGTTTATTCGCCGCGCAGTTTCATTTCCGGCTGGACGTTCAGGAAAGCGTCACGCTTGTTTTCACTACTGCGGATGCAACTTCGCTCGACGGAGCGGAAGCGCACACCGAGCAATCCAATCACGACTGGAAATTATTCAAGGCTTGGCAGGAACAGCACAGCAAGGTGTGCTCCTCGCCCGCCGAAGAGGAACCTGGGTGGCTCTGGCAACTGGTTCTCGCCGCGGATCAATTTGTGGTTCGCCGCGCTCTGCCGGAGGACTCTGAAGGCTTGAGCCTCATCGCCGGCTACCACTGGTTTGGCGATTGGGGACGCGACACCATGATCGCGCTGCCGGGATTAACCCTTCCTCTCGGGCGCCCGGAAATTGCGCGAGAAATCCTGCTGTCCTTTTTGCGGTATGTGGATGCAGGAATGTTGCCCAACAATTTCCCGGATTCCAGCGGCGCGCCGCAGTACAACACCGTGGATGCTGCCTTGTGGTATTTCGAGGCGGTGCGCCAGTACTATGCCACGACGCAGGACTTGGAACTGGTGCAACAGCTCTTCCCCACGCTCGTTGAAATTGTGGACGCGCACGTGCGCGGCACGCGCTACAACATCAAGGTCGATCCCGCCGACGCGCTCATTTTCGCGGGCAGTCCGGAAGTGCAGCTTACCTGGATGGATGCGAAAATCGGAGACTGGGTGGTGACGCCGCGCATTGGCAAGCCCGTGGAAATCAATGCTCTGTGGATCAACGCGCTGCACACGATGGCGGACTTTGCGCGACTGCTGGTGCGGCCGGGCGAGGGCTACGAGAAGCTCGCGGAGAAGGCCACGCGAAATTTTCAGAAATTCTGGAATCCCGAGCGCGATTGCTGCTTCGACGTCATTGATGAACCGGGTGGAGGAAACGACGCCTCATTGCGGCCCAACCAGATTTTCAGTGTCTCGCTCCCCGTAAGCCCGCTTTCCGACCGCCAGCAGAAATCGGTCGTTGACGCCGTGGCCAAGCATTTGCTCACCTCGCACGGCTTGCGCAGCCTGGCGCCCTCCGAGCCAGCCTACAAGGGCGAGTATGCGGGCGGTCCGCGGGAGCGCGATTCCGCTTATCATCAGGGAACGGTATGGGGCTGGCTGCTCGGGCCGTTTGCACTGGCACACTATCGTGTGTACAAGGACCGCGCGGCAGCCCAGAGCTTCCTCGAGCCCTTGGGCCAAACCATTTATTCCTCCGGCCTGGGCACGATTGCGGAAATCTTTGGCGGCGATTCGCCCTTCCCCGCCGCTGGATGCATCGCGCAAGCCTGGAGCGTCGGCGAACTCTTCCGCGCCTGGCAGATCCTCAGCGCCGCCTCAGAGTCACCCAAGCTCTAGGCTGGATTTCTCACAAACTTCAATTCATCCTGAAATCCGAAGTCGGAGAGGGATTTCTCCGCTCCGGGACGGCAAAAAGCGCTGTCCCTCCGGTCGAAATGACAGGTTTTGGGTGGTGGATGATGTGGGAAACGCTCCTCAAGATGACAGGGCGCTACGCCGTTTAAATAGCATCAAGATTGTATCTAGCGAGAAAGTCCTGCTAACCTCTCGGCCGTCCGCACAATTTCCCGTCATTCCGAACGGAGTCCGCGAAGTGAGGAATCTTTCTGTCTGCCGGGAAGACTAATCGATCCGCGGGGCCGGCTCGTAGAGTTCGATCAAAACCTTGCTGGCGCCGGGAGCGCTCACAAGGAAGAAATTGATACGCGTGCCATCAGCTCCCGTGCGCGTGGCCGGGAAAACGGGTGCAATGCCGAACTTATCGCGCAGAATTTCCGTGGCGCGGTCCACGTTCGCGCAACGATATTCGACCTGCTGAATACCTTCGCCGAATTTCTGCAAGTACTTGGCGATTGCGCCGCTGCCCGCGGCATCTCGCGAGGTCAAAACATCCATCGAAAGTCCGCCCGGCAGGTGTATTTCAAATTCCTGGGCATCCTGATCCGGGGGAATTTCCGCGAGCCGCGGCGAGCCGCTGGCTTCGCGAATTTTCTCAAAGCGGTCGGGTTGCACCGCCAGGCCCACGGTCACGTGGGGATTGTTTCCTTCGAGCAGCTTGTACAACTCCTCGTCGGCCCACCAGGGATACGCGGCATGGTCGGCCAGCGCGCGCCCCGTGCGGTAAATTTCCGTGGCAGACGCGACGCGCACCTCGGATTCCGCCGAGATCATTCCCGCAATAGCCCGCAAAAACGCTTCCTTCATCATTCCTGTATTTTACCTCAGCTGGACGCGCCGCCCCGCTCAAGGTTGCAGAGGTGTGCCCTGTTTTTTGGGACCGGCCAGAAGCGAAATCAGCATCGTTGCCAGCAGAACCCCGGCCACCACGGCTAGCGAGAGCTTCACGGAAACGTGCCACCAGGGGTCCAGCACCATCTTCGCGCCAATAAAGAGCAGCACCAATGCCAGTCCAATGCTCAGGTAGCGGAAATAGTCCAGAATGTCCGCCAGCAGGAAATACAGCGCGCGCAGTCCCAAAATAGCAAACACATTCGACGAATAAATAATGAAGGCATCACGGGTGATGCCGAAGATGGCGGGAATGGAGTCAACGGCAAAGGTGACGTCCGAGATCTCCACAATCAGGAGCACGAGAACCAGCGGCGTGGCGAAAAGTTTTCCGCCCTCGCGCACGAAGAAATTGCCGCCGCGATAGTCTCGCGTGACGCGCAGGTGCGTGCTGGCGAACCGAAAAACAGGGCTACGCTCGTAGTGCATAGCCTTGTCCCGCTTCGCCAGCATGTGCAGCCCGGTATAGACCAGGAAAACGCCGAAGAGCTGCAAGATCCAGGTGAACCGCGACACCAGCGCCGCTCCCGTGGCGATCATGATCCCGCGCATCACCAGCGCGCCGATGATGCCCCACTCCAGCACGCGGTGTTGCACACGCTCGTCCACCTGGAAAGCGCGGAAAATCACCAGGAACACGAACAGGTTATCCACGCTCAGCGCTTTCTCGATCACATAGCCGGTGAAATATTCCAGGCCGCGCTGCGCGCCGTACCATTGCCACACAAAATAGCCAAATCCCACCGCCGGCCCGACCCACACGATGCTCCATAGGGCCGCTTCGCGGATTCCGACTTTATGCGCTTTACGGTGGAAGACTCCCAGATCCAGGGCGATGGCGATCAGGACGAAGAGGTTGAACGCAAACCACAGGAGTGGCGTGCCCATGCGAACAGGATAGCGTAATTCCGTTTTACGCCCTATCAGGGCTGGGAACTAAACGCATCAATGCCGTTGACGTTGGTCAGATCGAGCCGCGTGGTCTGCCCTGCTTGCACCTTCGCGGCCACGTCCCAGTTCAGGCGGCGGTCCCCAGAGGCGGCATCCATGTTCAGCGAGCTCACCCAATACGTTCCCGGGGCAAGCCCGGAGACCATGACACGCCCGTCCATATCTGTATCCGCTTTGGCCGCGAGATATTTTGTCTGCGCAATATCCGGAGCAAGTTGCGCGATCCTTTTCTTGTGGTCCGTATGGAGCTTGTCCCATTGATATTTGGGATTTACGCCAGCCAGTTCCAATTCCATGCCTGCAACCGTCGAGGGATGCGTCTCAACGAACCTCTTCAACGCCTTGATGTACTCCTGCCTCTCCTTCTCGTACTTCTCTGGATTGGCTTCGCGTTCCGCCTCCCTGAACCTCGGGATAGGCATCCCTTTGGTGACGCCGCCGCTGTTCGATCGTTGATACGCTGCCAGGAACTCCGGCACCTCCATGATCTCGATGGGGGTGACCAGCTTGTCGAAGTCGGGCATGGTCAGGTCCAACTCATCGTGCGCCTTGAGCCATTTCTTGAGTTGCGGCGTACATTTCAAATTGTCGATGAATTCCTCGCGCGTCGGCAGAACATCGTTCCCCTCGACTTCCTTGACGATGTCGGCGTAGCTTTTCGTCAAGATATACAAGGTAAATTGCCGCACGGGCTCGGGACGCGCTCCCGTGGGCGTAATGTGCACGGTTATGTCGAGTGTTCCGGTAGCACTCTGCCCGTTGCAAATTCGCGCAAAGACGAGCAAAGAGCAAAACAATAGAAGGGGACGCCATTTCGTTCGCATGGGCCTCATCCTAACAGAGGGAGATATCCGGCGAACGTCAAACTCTTCCGGCAATACCTAAGTGCCACCTTTCCGGGCTGCATGGAGGAAAGACACAATGGAAATAGAAAAGAAAGCCAAAGGCCCTCTTCATCGCTGAAAATCTGCTGTCAGTGCCTTAGTACAGCCGGAAGTTGACTTCAAACGAGACCAGTGTGGGTACCGGCTTCCCGGCCGGCCCGGTCGCCGCTTTGCATCGCCAGGTGCGCATGGTCTGTACCGTGCTGTCATCCAATCCCAAGCCGGGGCTGCGAATTACCCTGGGATGCGTCACCTGTCCATCAACCGTGATTACCGCTTCCACGAGCACCACACCGGAATACTTGGCCTTGCGCGCCTCTTCCGAATAGGGCGGATTCGGCATGTAGAAGCAGGTAGGTGAGCCAACGCCATTCACACCGGCGCGGAATACGCCGCCGCCAGTTCCGCCGCCTTCACCGGGACCCAAGCCTCCGCCACTGCCGCTGCCTATGCCTCCGCCTTCTCCCGTGCCAATACCACCGCCGCCACCCGGTCCATTCGACATGGTGACCGAGGCAGCCAGCGGATCGCCAAAATTGGAAAGAGCGGGATTGGCAATCTTCAATTCCGGCGGACCCAATAGCGTGGGTTCCATCGGGAGCTTGGGATCCGGATTTTTAATCACCGCCGTGGGAGGCGTGAACTGCGTCATTGTAAATCGCGGAGCTTTGCCCTTGGTTGCCGGCGTCGGTGAACGATCCCCTCCGCCGCCTCCGCCACCCGCTTTGTTGTTCCCGGCAGGCAGCTTGGCGACATAGGGAGAGATATCGAGTGCGGTCACATCAATCCCCGGCTTGTTCTTGGCCTCAATCTTCTTGCTCAAGAAATTCCAGCCCCACGGAACCACCAGAAGCACCACAATACCGATGTGCAAGGCAAACGCCGTGGCCTGGGTCCAGCTCCAATTCTCATCCTTCGACCAAATGTCCTTCACCTTGATCGGCTTGCTGGTCACCCGCAACGGCGGCAATTTCGTGGGGAAGAAGAGTTCCTTCAGGCGATCCTTGAAGCTGCCGAAGCTCCCGCCCCAGTCCACTTCCAGGCGCTTATTGACGACCCTCTTCGGCGCGGCGGGGGCGGAAACGAAGAACTTCAGGTTTTCGGCGAGTCCGGAACCAAACGCGGTCTGCGTGAAGGGTGCGTCCTTGCGTACGATCACCTTCACGGGACGTTCCAATAGAAACTGTTTGAGGTTGGACCAGAAATTGTCCGGCATCAGACGAGCGGGCGTGCCAAATTCCGGCAGCGCGGCCGTGGGCACAGGGACTACTTCTTCCGGCCCGATGCGCTTTGGCTTGCTTAGCTCATCTGGAAGGAGGTTGATGAAGCCTGGCACCTTTTATTCCCTCAACTTGGGTAGACGTAGGCCTACCGTAAATCGTTCACCCAGCCGTTATGATTCGCGCGGGCCAGGAAAGGTTGCGCGACCCCCACGGCTGACACCTGCTCCCTTTCATTGTAACATACGTTGTTACACTGCTTTCCGTAGTTTCCCGCCGTGCCACGAGGGCTTTTGACCGATTCAGGTCACCCGCAATCGCGCGGCGTAGAAGGGACATCGGCACACCGCATCCATGGCTGAACCATTGGAACTCAAGAAGACCCTCAACCTGCCCAAGACGGATTTTCCCATGAAGGCAAGCCTTCCGCTGAACGAGCCCAAGCAGCTCGCCGCCTGGGAAGAGTCCCACCTGTACGAGCGCATTTTGGAAGCCCGCCGGGGCAAGCCTCTGTTTGTGCTCCATGACGGCCCGCCCTATCCCACGGGAACCATCCATCTCGGCACCGGGCTCAACAAAACGCTGAAAGATTTGATCGTCAAATCCAAGAGCATGGCGGGCCACTATGCGCCCTATGTGCCGGGCTGGGATTGCCATGGTTTGCCGATTGAAACACAGGTGGAAAAGGAGCTCGGCGGAAAGGGCAAGGTTTCCCCGGCGGAGTTCCGCCAGCGCTGCCGTGCTTACGCCACCCGCTACGTTGAGCAGCACAAACGCGACTTCAAACGCCTTGGTGTCTTCGGCCGCTGGAACGATCCCTACCTCACCATGAGCCATCCGTACGAAGCCACCATCGCCGGTGCTTTCCTGGATTTCATGGAAAAGGGATACGTCTATCGCGGACGCAAGCCGGTCTACTGGTGCATCCACGACAATACCGCGCTCGCGGAAGCGGAAGTGGAGTACGAAGACCACACCAGCCCCTCGATTTACGTGCGATACAAACTTGTGCAGGACGGCGCGAACGCGGACAAGATTCCCTCCGAGCTTAAAGGCAAGAATGTTTATGCCATCATCTGGACCACGACGCCATGGACGATTCCCGCTAGCATGGCTCTTGCCTTCCAACCGGATTTCCAGTATGCAGCGATCGAGATTGTCGGGGGCGACGTTTATATCATCGCGCAACAGCGTCGTCGCGAAGTTGCTGCGGACTGCCGCTACACAGAATCAGGACGCGTCTTCGGAACGTACAGCGGCCGGTATCTCGCGGAGAATGCCCTCCTGCGCTTCCACCATCCGTTCCTCGACAGGCTCGAGCCGGCTGTGCTGGCCGATTACGTCGAACTCGATCAGGGCACGGGAATCGTGCACACCGCTCCCGGCCACGGCGCCGAAGACTTTCTCACCGGGCAGAAATACGGCCTGGAAACCTACGCGCCGATTGACGACAATGGCGTCTATCTGGAGGGCTTGCCGGAATACAAAGGCAAAGATGTCTTCACGGCGAATCCCATCATCGTGGAGCTGCTGCGCTCGCACGGCGCGCTGCTTTCGGCGACGGACTACAAGCACAGCTACCCGCACTGCTGGCGTTGCCACAATCCGGTGATTTTCCGCGCCACGGAGCAGTGGCTCGTCAAACTGGATCAGATTGCGCACGGCGCGCAGAAATCGTTGCGCCAGGAAGCGCTCCAGGAAATTCACAACGTCAAGTGGATTCCCGGCTGGGGCGAGGACCGCATCTACGAAATGATCGAAAATCGCCCGGACTGGTGCGTCTCTCGCCAGCGTTTCTGGGGCGTTCCGATCATCGTGTTCTTCTGCGATGCTTGCGGAAAGCAGCTCGGCGATTTCACCGCGTTGCGCAATGTTGTGAAGTGGTTTGAGAAGGAAGGCGCGGACGCCTGGTACACGCATTCTCCCGAAGAACTACTGCCGCCCGGCACGAAATGCTCGTGCGGCGCTTCCAAATGGCGCAAGGAGAACGACATTCTGGACGTGTGGTTCGACTCCGGATCGTCGCACCTGGCCGTTCTGCATGGCAACGAGTGGCCCGCCGATGTTTATGCGGAAGGCCCGGACCAGTATCGTGGGTGGTTCCACAGTTCGCTGCTGATCGCGGTGGGCATCCGGGACAAGGCGCCCTACCGCTGCGTGGTCACCCACGGATGGACATTGGATGAGCAGGGACGCCCCATGTCGAAATCGTTGGGCAATGTCGTGCTCCCAACCGAAATTTGCGACAAGTGGGGCGCGGACCTACTGCGCTTGTGGGTGGCTTCGCAGGAATATCAGGCGGACGTAAAAATGAGCGAGCGGGTGATGACGCAGCTCAGCGAAGCGTATCGCAAAGTCCGCAACACTTTTCGGTTCGCCCTCGGCAATTTGAGCGATTTCAATCCCTCGCGCGACGCCCTCGCCAATGAGCAACTCGACGAGATGGATCGCTGGATGCTCGAGCGCACCGCCGACCTCGTCAAGCGCTGCCGCGAGTGGTACGCCGCCTATGAATTTCACCGCGTGTATCACACCATACACGACTATTGCGTCGTGGATCTCAGCGCCTTTTATTACGACGTCCTGAAGGACCGCCTCTACACCAAGTCGCCCAACAGCAGGTCACGCCGCTCCGCGCAAACGACGGTGTGGAAGATCACCAGCGCGCTGGTGCGCCTTGCGGCCCCCATCCTCGTTTTCACTGCGGAGGAGCTCTGGAAGTATTTGCCAAAAGCTGCCGGCGAACCCGAGAGCGTCCACATAGCGCTGTTTCCGCAGGAAGCGGATCTGCACAGCGGCATTCCCGCCGACAAGGCCAACACATGGGAACTGCTCGGGAAAGTCCGCGGTGAAGTGCTGAAGGCGTTGGAAACCGCGCGCAACGATAAGAAACTGATCAACTCGGGGCTCGAGGCGAAAGTTCTTCTGAACGCCGACCTTGAGCTCAAGGCGAAGCTCAAGCACTATTTGCCGGTGCTGCCCGCCCTCTTCATCGTCTCTCAGGTGGATTTCATCAACGCGGGGACTGGCGAGTTCCGCTCGGAAGCCGTGCCCGGCCTCGAGGTGACCGTGCAACGCGCCGATGGCAAGAAGTGCGAACGCTGCTGGAACTATTCCACGCGAGTGGGAGAGAACCCCCGTTATCCCACCATCTGCGAGCGTTGCAGCGAAGCCATCGCCGAAATCGAAGCCACGCTCGCGGGAGCTCACTAATTTCATGGCCAGAGTTCCTGCCATGATTCCGCTCCACATTGTCATTCCGAGCAAAGCGAGGTACGGTTTTCCATCGCACGTTTTTTGTGCGATGAATCTCTCTTCTCTTCCGGAGCCGCACCGATGAAATTTTCCGCCCGCCTCCGCTGGCTCTGGCTTACGCTGGGCATCGTCTTCCTGGATCGCGCCAGCAAAGCGTGGATCGAATCGCGACCGGAAGATTACTTTCCGCATCCGATCATCACGAACACTGTGAACCTGGTGTACTCACGGAATCCCGGCATCGCCTTCAGCTTTCTGGCAGGGTACTCGTCATCGGCAGTTCGCGTTCTGCTGATTGCTGGCGCCCTGATCATCATTGGTTTCATTGCGTGGTTGCTGGTGGCCAGCCGCAGCGCCGGCGCACTGCAAGCGGCGGGGCTCGCGCTGCTCCTCGGCGGCGCCACCGGCAACGTTACGGACCGGATTCTCCATGGCGCTGTCACCGATTTCCTGGAAGTGTGGCTGCGGTTCATGCCTTGGCGCATCTTTCATCCGTGGCCGGCGTTCAACGTGGCCGATTCGGCCGTCACCATAGGCGCAGTGTTTGTCGTGCTTGAGGTACTTTTCGGCGGGCAACACCCTCGCTCATCCGCAAAAAAATAGCGCCGCTAAATCGCACGCCCGGGCGGGTGTTCCGGCAGCATCCTGCGATAGACTCTGCTTGTGAGCGAACCTCATCATCTGGAAATCACGGTAGCGGACGAGGACGCTGGACTGCGCCTTGACCGCGTCGTGGCGAACCGGTGTCCCGAGCTTTCCCGCACACGCGTGCAGGAGCTCATCGCAGGCGGGCTGGTCCTGCTGAACGGAAAGACGGCGAAAGATTCGCACAAGGTCCACGCGGGCGACACCATCGAGGTTGTTCCTCAGCCGCGCCCGGCGTTGCGCGCCGAAGCCGAGTCGATTCCGCTCGACATTCTCTACGAGGACGAGGACGTCATCGCCATCAACAAGGCCGCCGGCATGATCGTGCATGCCGGGGCAGGGAATTCCCACGGAACGCTTGTCAACGCGTTGCTCGGCCGCGGGCAATCCCTTTCGCAGTCCGGCGATCTTCTGCGGCCCGGCATCGTCCATCGCCTGGACAAGGAAACTTCCGGCATTCTCCTGGTGGCGAAAAATGATTTTGCGCACGCCAGGCTTGCGGAAGCCTTCCACGAGCGCTCCATCCAGAAGATCTACGTTGCGCTGGTGCAGGGTGTCTTGAAAGAGGAGCGCGGCCGCATTGAGCTCGCCATTGCGCGTGATCCGAATCGCCGCACGCGCATGACCGCGAAGCGCGCCGCTCTCCTGCACAAGGCGCGCGAGGCCCGCACGGATTGGCAGGTGCTTGCCCGCGTCGATTCCACGACGCTACTCGAAGTCCAACTGCACACCGGGCGCACGCACCAGATCCGCGTGCACTTTTCCGCGCTGCGACACCCCGTTGTGGGAGACACGCTCTACGGCGCCGCAGGCCAATTGCACATCGGCCGCACAACGCTGCCATCCCTGGGACGCAATTTCCTGCACGCCGCAAAAATCGCGTTCGCCCAGCCGCGCACGGGCCAGCCTATTCACCTCACGGCGCCGCTCCCGCCTGAGCTGCGCGCGTACTTGCAGAAACTGTCCGAGGCCGCCGGCGAGCCTCCGGAACGAATTGACGCTGCGCTGAAAGGCTTTCTATAATCAATTCAAATGCGACACCTATCCGTTGGACTACTTCTCGTTGCCGTGTTGTTCGGCAGCATTCTTGTTTTTGCGCAGCAGCAGAACCCCGCGGCTCCCCCTCCTCCTCCGCCTCCCGCTGCGCAGGGCCAGGAGCCGCCACAGCAGAGCGGCACAACTTTTCGCGCGACCGTTTATCTTGTGGACGTCCTGTTCACCGTTCTGGACCGCCGCAACAAGCTCGTCCCCACGCTCGAAAAACAGGATTTTAAGGTCCTTGACGACAACATCCCCCAGGAGATCCGCTACTTCAGCAAACAGAGCGATCTCCCACTGCGCATCGGCATGCTGCTGGACACCTCCAACAGCATTCGCGATCGCCTAAAATTCGAGCAGGACGCCGCCAACAACTTCCTGTTTAGCGTGCTGCGGCCCAAGAAGGACGAAGCCTTCCTGATGACCTTCGATGACGAGCCGCAAGTCCTCCAGGGATTCACGAATGACACCGGAGCGCTCCGCGACCACATTCTGCGCACCCGGGCGGGCGGCGGCACCGCTGTTTACGACGCCGTCTACGATGCTTGCGAAAACCAGCTAAGCCATCCACCGCGGCCGCCCGGCGACCAGCCGGACATCGTCCGCCGCGTCATGATCCTGATCAGCGACGGCGAGGACAATCTTTCCACGCACACGCGCTCCGAAGCCATCGAGATGGCGCAACGCACCAGCGTGGTCATTTATTCCATCAGCACCAGCACGCAGTGGGTCACGCTCGACGATCCCAACAAGGAACAATCCGGCAACCGCAAATACCATCTGACCGATGGCGACCAGATCCTGAAGAGCCTGGCCGAGGAGACCGGCGGCCGCGCCTTCTTTCCGTATCACGTGGACGATCTCGATCAGTCGTTTCAGGACATCAGCGAGGAACTGCGCAATCAGTACTCCATCGCGTACGACCCGACGAATCACGCCTTCGATGGCCGCTACCACAAAATCCACGTCGAAACGCCCGAGCACAAGGGCTTCCAGGTACGCGCGCGCCGCGGTTACTACGCCCGGGCCAACCAGGACGCGGCCGTGCAGCCTGCGGGCACCGTAAAGTAACGCTGGCGAACCGAAGAGCGGACCGCCTCCCCGAACGGATCGGCGTAAACGCCAGGCGGTCCCTACACAAGCAAGAGAAACCCAAGAACCGACCTGAAGGTAGGCCACTACAAACCCAATAGAAAAGCGCCCGCCTCAGAAGGCGGCCGCTACAAAAGCAAGAGAAAAGCAAACACAAGAGAAGGGCTGCGGGGCTTCCGGCTGACGGCAAAGCAGAATTGTCGGCGCGCCGACAGTATTAGATTTAAATATAACCAACCAGTATTCGAATAAGAGGGATTTTATTCCAGAGTGGGAATGGCCTTGGGATTCAGATAGTTGCCGCCTGCTGTTTCGAATGAAATAGAGCAAATCCGCGGGGGCGGTTCGCCTGCTTTCGAAATTATGGCGTGCTATCGTGCAGCAGCACGGCGTCGGATTCCAGTTCGCCGCATTCCATGGCGATCTTCGAGCCATCCGGAGAAAACACGAACCGGAACGTCTTGTCCTTTTTGAAGTGCGTAAGCTGGCGGTGCGGCGTGCCATCGAGCGGCTGCAACCACAGGTTGTCCACGCCTTTCTCCCGCACGAGGTAGACAACCCCTTTTCCATCCGGCGTGAAGGCAAGCTCATTCGGCAGGGCGCGCTGATCGAGATCGCTGTAAGTCATCTGGTGGGAATCAACGTTGTCGACGCGCAACATCAGCTTGTGGTCCAGTTCGCGCACCTCGAAGGACACGATCTCTTTCCCATCCGGTGAAAGGGCGTAAGACCCCACTGCGTATTTCACGACCGTTTCCGGGGAGCCGCCTTCCACCGATACGCGCTTCACGTAGCGGCTGTCCGCATTGTCCACGTAATACACCCAATCCCCTGTTTTCGCGCAGGTTGGCTCCTGCTCGTTGCGGCCACTGGTCAGTTGTTTCTGATTCGTGCCGTTCGGATCCATGCGCCACAAATTGGCCGAGGTTCCACCGCTGCCGCCCACCTGACGGTACACAATGTATCGCCCGTCGCCGCACACGGCCGCCTGATCCGGAATATGCTTGGGGTCGGAGTACAGCGTGGTTTCTTCTCCGTTGGCCGCGACGGCCTTCAGGCTGCCAGACTGCGGCACAATCAGCCGGCCATCCGGCATCCAATTCCAGCGCCACAGTGGCAATTGCGTCGCCAAAGGGACCGTGTGCAACTGGTCTGGATCGTTCGCCGGCGCAATGGATAACGAGAAACGCAATTTGCTCTGGATGGCCACCAGGGTCTTGCCGTCGTTGGCGATCCCCAAATTTCCATAGTTATTCGTGTCTGCGGTAAGGGCGCGATATTGGCCGTCGGGATAGTTCACGTAGCCGATTTGCCGCTGCATACTACCCGCGTCCACTTTCATAGCGCTGGTAATCAGCGCGCTTCCGTCGGGCATCCACGCGGGGCCATAGTAGATGCGATCGGGCGACACTCCGACGACGTGATCCTGGCCCGTGGCCACATCGACCGCCAGGAAACCGCCGATGGCGTCCTGCGTAGGTTGCACGATGGGAATCACGATGGTTTTTCCATCCGGCGACCAGGCCGGCACGTGGCTATCGCTTGGCAGAGGACGACCGCTGAAGATGGGCTTCTCGATGGTTCCATCGCTCTTGGCCAGCAACAAATCCCAAGTTGGGGCATTGTGCAACTCGCGCAGAAACACGAAATGCTGGCCGTCCGGCGAAAAGGAGATGGGACTGTCCACATCCTTGATCACGACGTGCGGTTCGCCGCCCAGGACGGTGGCACTGTAGAGCACCGATTCCGCTTCGTTCTCTTCATCGCGGCGAACGAAATAGATATAGTTGCCGTCCGGCGAAAACGTCAGCCCCTCATAACGGGTGCGCGCCGGTGTCACCACTTCCTTGTTGGTCGAGGTCGGGATGTGCCGCAACCACAGAGACTGCGAGCCGCCTTCCTCCAACGCTTGCAGCAGGTATTTGCCATCCGCGGAAATCGCCGCTTGCGTGATATGGCCGTTATTGGAGACGTTCTCGATGGTGAATTTCTCAAACGGAGCGAGTTTCGGCCTTTGCGCGTTTTGCTCGCTTTGCTCCTTGTGCACGAGCGTGTACAAACCGTAGCCCGCCGCGCCAACTATCGCCAGCAGTCCCAGCAGGATGACGCTTGCGCCGATTTTGTGCTGCTGCGCCGCCTCCGCCAGTACCGCGCCGCTACCCGCGCGGGCCGTCCCTCCCGATGCCGCAGCAGAAGTGGAGCCGCTACCTATTGCGCGTGCGGTGCCGCTCGAGGCCCGGCTGGCGGCCACGGTTGGAGCGGAACTTGTGCGGCCGGGATCCATCTCCCGTTGCAATCGCTTCAGGTCGGCGCGCACTTCGGCAGCCACCTGGCACCGCAGATCACGATCCTTCTCCAGTAGTTTATTGAGGATGCGTTCCAGTTCCTGAGGGACCGCACTATTCAACGTGACCGGGGATACCGGGGCAGTGTGCAGGATATTTCCAAAAATTACGGCGGTCGTCGCGCCCGGGAATGGCAGGGTTCCCGTCACCATCTGGTAGAGCACCGAACCCAGGGAGAACAGATCGCTACGCGCGTCCAGCACTTCGCCGCGGGCCTGCTCGGGAGACATATAGGCGATGGTGCCGACGGTGGTACCTGGGCTGGTCAGAAAGGCGTCCTTGGATGGGGCGACGGTTTCACCTTCCATCCCCCCTTCCGTCTCCATGAGTTTAGCAAGGCCGAAATCCAGGAGCTTCGCAGCGCCACGTTCGGTCAAGAAAATGTTGGCCGGCTTGATATCCCTGTGGACGATGCCCTTTTTGTGCGCGGCATCGAGCGCGTCGGCAACCTGGATGCCAATCTCCACGGTCTTCGCGATCGGCAGCAGGCCGCGTGTCAGAGCTGTGTCCAGCGATTCTCCGTCCAGTAATTCCATCGCGATGTACGTCTGCTCGTCATGCTCTTCGATGGCATAAATGGTGCAAATCCCGGGGTGGTTGAGCGCGGATGCCGAGCGGGCTTCACGCAAAAAGCGCTCCATGGCCGAGGGGTCCGGCTTGCCGGTGTCCTGAAGAAATTTCAGCGCCACCCGGCGTCCCAGCCTGGTGTCCTCGGCTTCATAGACCACACCCATCCCGCCGCTTCCCAACTGCCGCAGGATGCGATAGTGCCCGATAGTTTCGTTGATCATGGGGGTCGTTCCGGAGTCCCGCTCCGTCGCCTTGCGATACTAGCCAAGGCTTACACTGCGGTCAATGCGTCTCCGCGCTGATGAGTTATCTCATCTTTAGCGAGAATGTCTACGGAATGAATCTTTTCGAGGCCCGAGAGAGTTGGTAAACCCGCTTCAGCTTCTGGGCGCGTAATAGCCTTTGCGCGCCAGCACCTTCAGATCGTTGTTGTTCATCTCAACCTTGATCCTGCGAAATTTTCCATCCTTCGCATTGTTTGTGGGGTAGTAGCCCAGTGTGTATTGGCTGCGCAACTCTTCGGAAATCTGGTCAAATGCTTCTTCCAGGTTTTTCTCCGAGCGCACCGAAATCATCCGTCCGCCCGTTTCATCCGCCAGCTTGTGCGCCACGCCGACGTTTCCTCCGTATCGAGGATCCACAACCAGTAAAATGTGAATCACGGTGTCCGTACGTTGGGCTGCTTCAATGGCTTCTTCCAGCTTAGTTTTGCTTCCTTCGTCCTCTGCGTCGGTCACGATGATGACGGCCTTCCGTCCCGCTTCGCCGTTCAGTTTTTCTCCACACGCCAGGTAGATCGCATCATAGAGCGCTGTGCCGGTAATTTGCTGCCCGCCGACGGGCCCCGGGTTTCCGGCGATCATGCCGCCACCCGGCACGTTAATCCGTGCCTTGGAGATGGCGCGGTCCAAGATGCTGCGGTCATCCGTAAAGTCGGACAGCAAGTCCACATCGGAATCGAACGAGAGAACCATCGCCTCGTCGCCTTTGCGCAGGACGCGGTGCAGGAAACGGCTTCCGGCGTCTTGGATCGCTCCCAAATTGTTCTGTTCGCTTCCCGAGGTATCCAGCATCAACCCCAGGGTGATGGGCAGGGCCATCTCCTTCGAGAAAAACGCAATCTTCTCCTCGTGGTTGTCCTCGAAGATCTTGAAATCGTCCTGCTTCAGGTCCGTCATGACGTGCTTGTTCTTATCGCGGACGGTGGCGAACAGGTTGACGAGTGTCACCTCCGTCTTGATGACCGGCGTCTGTCCCTGGCTTTGCGTTTGAGCCTGCGGCAGCGCCGGCACGGCCAGCGCCAACGCCGCGCAAACCGCCAGACACTGCATCCCTGTTTTCTTCCACAATGACATCTTTGTTATCTCGCTTTTCAAGATTTCCCGGTATCCTAGTTGGTGTTTTCGTCTGGCATGGCGGCGCGGCACCGTCCTGGCATCGCATCCCTTGCCGCGAAGCATCAATACTAGAGTTCGATGCAACCACGGCGCTCCGGGGATGCGTCGTACAATGCCAGTAGGGTGCTAGGCGCTATAATAGCCCAAGAAAGTTTGGCCTGATGACCATGAATTGTCCACGAAAAACGCGACTCTTCCTAATTGCACAATCCCTGTTGCTGCTGACGCCCATGGCCCTGGTTCAGGCACCCGCAGCCACCACGCCGCCCAAGCCTCCGGCGGCGGCGCAGGCCCCGAAGGCCGCGGCCCAGAGCCAGACTCCTACCAAAATCGTCGTGAACCCGACTCTCGTGGTTGTGCCGGTTACGGTAAAAGACGGGAAAGGCAATCTGGTAGCCGACCTTCGGAAGGACGAATTCCGCATCTTTGAGGATAAGATCGAGCAGAAGATCACCTTTTTTACCGCCGAGGTCTTTCCCATCTCCATGGTCGTCCTCATTGACAACGACCTGAAGCGCAAGGACGCCGAGGCGGTCGAGCCCAGTCTGCGCGCCATTGTCGGGGGCATGAGCGCGAGCGACGAAGCTTTTATTTGCACCTTTGACCAGTATTTTCATGAGGGCCACGGCTTCACCCGGGATCAGGATAAGCTCATTACCGAATTGCGCCGTAAGGATGTCTCTTCCAAGTCCGCACCTTCCGTGGGGCCTGTCGGCGGCCCGTTTGAGGGTCCCACGATCAATGGCGCCGCAGCTCCCGGCGCCCCGATGAACGACCCTTCCCTAATCGCAATCAAGGGCCAGCCCACCAAGGCACTGGACGACGCCGTATACTCCGCGGCCATGCTGCTGCAGGATCGCCCCTCGCGCGACCGCCGCAAGATCATTCTGCTCATTTCCGACGGGCAGAATGGCGCCAAGTTTAATACTCACAACCACGACGATACCCGCGCCGAGCTGCTACGCCAGGGCATCACGGTCTACAGTGTGGCCGTTGGCAGCGCCTACTTTGAGCGGAAATTCAGCCGGCTCGTCGAATATGCCCACGATACCGGTGGCGAGGTGTTTTTTGGCGCGAAGAGCGAGACCTTCGAGGATTTCTATTCCCGCATCGCCGAGCAGGCCCGCAACCAGTACACCCTGGCCTTTTCGCCAAGTGGGGATCGCAAAGTCGACTACCACGCACTGGAGGTCCGTGTGCGCCGCGAGGGCTTGACCATCCTCACCCGCAAAGGCTACTACGGCGGAACGTTTGCCACTGAAGCCCCCAAATAACCGGCGCCGCTCTTTTGGGCTCTCCGCCGCGGCTCGACTACCCACCGGATCCATTGAGCGCCTCTTCGTGTGCCGGGCAGATCGGTTTGTAGGCACAACTCCGGCAAGCGAAAACGATCTTGGCGGGAAATTCACCGGCGCGAATGTCCGCCGCGGTCTCCTGGATAACCTTTTCGGCCTCGTCGAGCTGTTTCGCGTCGCGGGCGGTCACTTGCACCTGGTTGTTCTGCAAGTAATGGAACGCCAGGCGCACGGGGTTCCACTCGAATATCTCTTTCGCCGCCAGGGCATAGATGCTCAGTTGCAGGTCTTTTCGCGCATCCGCCTCTTTTTTGGGTTTCCCGGTTTTGTAATCCACGATCTCCACGTCTCTGCGCCCCAGGCTGTTCACTTGATCCATGCGTCCGGTCAGGATCACATCGTTGGCTAGCGGCAGCTCAAATCCCTTTTCCTGCTCCAGGATCTGCGGCGGGGCTTGCAGCATCGCCTGATGAAACACTTTTAGCTGTTCCAGCCCATCTTTCTTGTATTCGGCTTCCTGGTATTCATCTTCGTAGCCGGCGCTGCTCCATTCTGCTTCATAGATGCGCTGCACTTCCTCGAAGGGAAGCTTCGCGCCCTTTTTCAATTGCTCCAGGAAGCGCTTGATGGTGGTGTGCATCACGCTGCCGAAGCTCAGCGTGGCCCGCGGCCCCTCCTTCAGGGACCAAAGATAGCTGAAAGCATATTGCTGCGGGCATTTGCGGTAGTTATCCACCGCGGAGCTGCTGAGCTTCAAGGGCTCGGGCGTTGGTGGATGAAATTCCTCCGCCCACTTGGCGATGCGGGAAAAGATCTTGGGCGGCCCTTCCTTGGCCGCGAATAATTCGCCCGCGCGGGCTTCCGCCCGTTCCATTGTGACGTCCGCGGCTTTGGTCTTCTTTTTCGGGGCGAGTTGCAGGACGTCGCGCCGCTTGATGGCCGGCTCCATCACGATGTCCTCGATGAAGACGGGCACCTTGCCCTTCTTTTCGGTCAGCGTGGTGATGGTCAGCCGCTCCATGGCGCGCGTCAGGGCCACGTAGAAAAGCCGGCGCTCTTCCTGAATGTGAAAATCGCCCTCCGGCAATTCTTCCTTCATCAGGCGATCGGGAAATTCAAAAAGCGGCGAGCGCTTGCGCGGCGGAAAGGCGTTGGAATTCACGCGCAGCAGAAATACGTGCGAAAACTCCAGGCCCTTGGCGCCATGCACCGTCATGAGCTGCACGGCATCGCCGGGCGCATCATCTTCCAGGCTCAAAGTTCCACCGGCTTGCTGAAAATAATCCAGGTACTCCAGAAATTCCGGCAAGCCCCGCGTCTCGCTTTTCGCTTCCCACTCCTTTACGAATTGCCCGAGTTGGTTGACGTACTTGCGGTCCTGCGTGGCGGCGCGCTGCGGCACTTCCAGCCACTCGATGAGATCGCCAAGGATTTCGCGGGCCGTGCGCCTCCTTAGCGTCTTGCGTTGCGCACCCAAAAACTCCAGCAGCGTTGGCAGGGCAATGTGCGAGGCGTCAAACGGCAGCTCCGATTGTGGCGTCTGCAAAACATCGTAAAGAGCCGTGCCGCGTTTCTTAGCGGCGCGCTCCGCCAGGCGCACCAGGTCCTCCGCCGTCAGATGCCATGCCGGCGCGGAGAGCACGCGCGCGCAAGCGATGTCGTCATAAGGCAGCGCGATCAAGTGAAGATAAGCGAGGACGTCGCGCACCAGCGGGTGCTCCAGAATCGAAAGCTTGCTGATGACGAAGGGAATCTTGCGCCGCGACAGCTCTTCCACCAACTGGTCGCGGTGCGCGTGCTGCCGGTAGAGCACGGCAAAATCCTTCCATCGCCGCCCCGCGCCGTGCAGCCGCTCGAGTTCATCCGCCACCCACGAGGCTTCGTCCTCGGGCGTTTCCATCTCCACAATGCGGATCTTCTCCCCTTCTGACTTGTTTGCTTGCAGGACTTTCTTGGGGAATTCGGGGCTGACCTCGTTTTGGCCGATCACTTGCGTTGCCACGCGCAGAATGTTGGGTGTCGAACGGTAGTTATCCATCAATGCCACGCGATACGGCGTCGAGTCCTGCCCTTCCTTCCAGCCGGTGAACCGCTGGAGGAACAGCTTGAAGCTGCCGAAGGAAGCGCCGCGGAAGCGGTAGATGGCCTGATCGTTGTCGCCCACGACGACGATGTTGCGCGATTCCGCGCTCAGCAGATGCAGCAATTCGAGCTGCGCGATATTGGTATCCTGAAATTCGTCCACCAGGACGTGCTTGAACCGCTCCTGAAGCTGCCGCCGCCGCTTGGTGTCGCGCTTGAGCAGCGCGACGGCTTCGGTGATGAGCCCGTTGAGCGCCACGGCCCGCTTCTCTCTCAGGATTTCTTCGCTGGCGCGGTAGGCGCGGGCAATCTCCTGTTGCAGTGCGACCTGTTCGGCGCGCTCCTTGCCGGTGTCTTCATCGAGGCCGCTCTTCTCCGCCTGCAATTCCGCGGCGAGCTGATCGGCATAGGCCTGGTATTCTCCGCTGGACACCAATTCGTCCTGGCAACGCGAGAAAAACTGGATGAAATCGCTGAGGAATTGCCCGGGCTCGGCCAGGCGGCGGTACTTTTCAAGTTTCAGTCGCGCCAGATTCCGCCGCAGCAGGATCCAGTGGTCCACTGATTCCAGCGCCACGCGGTTGGGATCGACTTCCTTCAGCAGCGTCTCGCAAAAAGAGTGGAACGTCGCCAGCACCACGTCCTTGCCGCGTTCGCCGACGGCCTTCACCACGCGCGTCTTCATTTCACCCGCGGCTTTTTTCGTGAACGTCAGCCCAAGGATATTCTCCCCGAGCAGGGTAGCATCCGATTCGAGGAGGTGGCGGATGCGCTCCGTGATGACGCGGGTTTTTCCTGTGCCCGCGCCCGCGATCACCAGCAGGGGTCCTTCGCCGTGGGTAATCGCGCGCCGCTGCGCATCGTTCGGCTTTAGTTCGCCGCCATCGGGGCGAGGTGCCATATCGAAAAGGGTGGGCATGATTCAGAAAGCGTAGCGCACCTTACGGGAGAAGACAAAGCGAAAGAAGTCAGGGTAACGGGTCAGTTGCCGGTAATCGGAACTTGAGTCATTTTATAAATGAAGCCTATTTGGCCATTTGTGTTACAGAATAGCCTTTGATCATTTCAGGATGCGCCAATGGCAAAGATGAAGCCCAATTTCTCGCTAGACGACTACTCGACCGCAATCATTTACCAAACAGGATCGCGTTCCATTTTAGAGGTCGAAACGAATTTCGCGTTTGTGCTTAACGTCTCGAACGTACAACATGAACCCCCCGGCACCGGGCTTGAGCTGGTGCCCGGTCTTCAACTGAGAAAAGCGACTGGAGCCGAGATCGCAGCAATCAAAGATGTGCTTGAAAAGCAAGCCGGAAATGGTACTTATACGCCATGGCAAAACTCGAAGGTACAAGAAGCTGATAACAAGTGGTCGCACGCTGTCCTGCCTGAAGACCAATGGAGGTACTTCGTAGTCGGTTTTGAGGGCTCAAATTCACCTATTGCAGCACTAGAGCAGCTCCTCTCAATAGCACCTGTCGAATTTAAGTTAGGATTCACGCTGCTCCGAAGTGCATTTGCGGGACAAAAGGCAAAGACACCCACGTTGATATTTGATGCGGGGCGGCTTTTTTCGCAAGTAAATCGAATACTCCAAGAAGATTTGCCGTTCGTCGAAATAACACCGACAATTGCCTCAGAAATTCTGACTATGCATCAGACCTTGCAAACCTGCGACCGCCATTTAGTGAATGTCGAGAGATTGTCAAAAGAGATGCTGGGGCTCGATGCGCTGCCCTATGAATCCCTCCTGCTTTTCTTAGGGTACTTCGCGATCCTGGAATCATTGCTTACCCATGCGCCAAATCCAAACGACACGATCGATTCCATAACTAGGCAGGTGAAACGGAAGCTTATCCTGTTAAATAATCGTTGGCAGCCCCGTCTAGACTACGCAGCATTCAAGGAAGCAACACCCGAGTCCATTTGGTCTCAAATGTACTCCTATCGCAGTGCTCTGGCCCACGGAAGTGAACCAGACTTCAAGGGAAAACTCAACCTACTTAGTCCAAGGTCTGCACTCACTCTCCTCCGCCAAACCGTAAAGGCCGTGCTCCGGCAAGCGATTAAGGAACCGCAACTAATCTTCGACCTTCGTAATTGTTAGACCGAGACGCGCAAATGATGCCGGGACCTTTTCCGGCAAACCGGACATTTTCGTACTGGGGCCCATGTGCTCGATTAAAGCGTGGCCCAAATGGAAGTTGACCCACTACCGAAATCTGGGGGTATTTATCCCCTTGTCAGGAGTTCATCGCGAACCAGATGCAGTCGGATGTACTTCGGCTTGGGTCCATCGTAGAAAAACGCTTTCGTTGGCTCTTTCACACTGGCGCGGAGCGCCTCCCAAGTGTCGGCCTGGGTCACTATGTTCTCGCTCAGACACTCGGCCACATAGCCACCGTCCGCTTCTTCGGTGACATCGAAAACAAGTTCACTGTAATGAGGTTTCGCCATGGCATCTCAAGCTGAGAGTGACATTTTCGCAGCTATTTAGGATAGACGAGCCGCAATTGGAATCATCGCACTCATCGCCACGCCCCTCGTAAAGCAAGCCTCACCGGAAACGTAGTAGAATCAAGGCCTGTCTTCACCTCTACGATTTCTCTTTGGAGGACTTCATGTCCATCAGTCAATTACTTCTTCCCGAATTCGATCAGGAAATGGCCAACACCCGCAAAACGTTGGAGCGCGTGCCCGACGACAAGTGGGGCTGGAAGCCGCACGAAAAGTCCGGCACGCTCGGCTCGATGGCCGGACACATCGCGACGATGAACGACTGGACCATTCAGGCGATCAAAACCGACCAGTTGGACTTCGCTCCGGTCAATGGCCCTCGCTACGAGCAGCCCAAGACCTCCAACCGCAAGGAATTGCTGGAAGTTTTTGACCGGCTCACCCGCGAAGCGCGTGCCGCACTGGCGGGCGCCAGCGATGAGGATTTGCGCAAGCCCTGGACACTGTTGATGGGCGGCCGGGCGCTTTTCACAATGCCTCGCTACGCCGTGCTGCGGAGCTTCTGCTTCAACCATACCATTCATCACCGCGCGCAATTGACCATGTATTTTCGGGCGCTCGACGTTCCGGTGCCGGCTCTGTATGGCCCGAGCGCGGACGAAAACCCTTGAGGCGCTTCTTTCTATTGTTTCGCCCCGATGGCGCGTGCAATCCGGAGGAACTTCTTCCACCTCGAATCAGCGCTGATTGAGCAGTTGGCCTCCTTCGGTCTCGTTCAAAAACGGGGCGGAAGGATCGCCCGGCCGGTCGAGTTTTCCTCGCCAACGTGTGACTCGTCGTAATCAGGATTCCCCTTCGGAGGTACTTCGTGGGAATGCAGGCGAGGCTCTCCGGCGTGTGGTCGTAAGCCACCAGAAAACGGTGCGCTTGCAAGTCCTGGTTCTTTGAGTCACGACGACCAATGCGGGTCCTTCGTCGAATTACCTTGTACAATTTGGGAGCGACAGTATGCGGTTGGCGCAAATTGGCTGGATTGGGTGGGGATGAGCGGAGAGCGGACTAGAACGGCGGTGATCATTGGGGCGGGGCCGGCGGGGCTGACGGCGGCGTACGAACTGCTGACGCGGAGCGATGTCCGGCCTATCGTGCTGGAGAAGAACCCCGACGTCGGCGGTCTCTCGCGCACGATCCAACACCACGGAAACCTCATGGATATCGGTGGTCATCGCTTCTTCTCTAAATCGGATCGCGTGATGAATTGGTGGTTGATGCACCTGCCGCTGGAAGCGTCAGCCGCGGGCGGAGCCGAGATCAGTTACCAGCACAAGACGCGGCGAATCGAAACGCCCGGCCATTCGGACGCCCAGGCACGGCAGAATGCCGCAGCGGCAGCCGAAAGTGTGGCGGGGCTCGCCCCAAATCCGGAAGCGGTCATGTTGCTGCGGCGCCGGCAAAGCCGCATCTATTTTCTGCGCAAGTTCTTTGCCTACCCCATTCAAATGAGCCGGGACACGCTCTCCAAGCTTGGAATGAAGCGAGCTGTTCGCATCCTGCTCAGCTACCTGCGTGCCGCTCTCTTCCCGCCGCGCCCGGTCAAAAACCTCGAGGACTTTTTCATTCGCCGGTTTGGGAAAGAGCTGTATCTGACTTTTTTCAAATCCTATACGGAAAAAGTTTGGGGAGTGCCGTGCCAGCAGATCAGCGCCGCTTGGGGCGCGCAGCGGGTAAAAAGTCTGTCCGTCCGCAAGAGCCTAACGCATTTCTTGAAGCAGAGTCTTGGCCGCGCGACGCGGGACATCTTCCAGAAGCAAACCGAAACTTCCCTGATTGAGCAGTTCCTGTATCCGAAATATGGTCCCGGGCAAATGTGGCGGGAAGTGGCGCGCAAAGTGGAAGCGCTGGGCGGCGAGATTCTGCGCCAGACGCAACCCCTCCGCCTGGAAACGGTCGGGCCGAGTGTGCAAGCCGTGCATGTTGTTGACGGCGCGGGGCAACAGCGCCGCATCGCGTGCGATTTTGTCTTCTCGACGATGCCGGTGAAGGAATTGGTGGGTCTTCTGGATGGCCCCGTTCCCGATAACGTGCGGGAAGTGGCCGCGGGTCTCCAGTATCGCGACTTCATTGCCGTGGGCTTGCTTCTGAATTCCTTGCGCATTAAGAAGGATGACGCAAACGCCACCGGCGGGCTCGTTGCCGATACGTGGATCTACCTCCAGGACCCGGATGTTCTTGCGGGGCGCTTGCTGATCTTCAACAACTGGAGCCCCTATCTGGTGAAGGACCCGTCGAAGGTCTGGATCGGAGTGGAATATTTCTGCTGCGAGTCCGACAAGCTCTGGAAGCTCCCAGAGGAAGAAATGGCGCGCCTGGCCATGACGGAGTTGGAGAAAATTGGAATCATCGACGCGCGCGAGGTGCTGGACTGGCACGTCGAGCGGGTGCCGAAGGCTTATCCCGCGTATTTCGGCGCGTATGAACGTTTTGGGGAAGTTCAGGAGTTCGTGGATGGCTTTGAGAACTTGTTCCTGGTTGGCCGCAATGGCATGCACAAGTACAACAATCAGGACCACTCCATGCTCACGGCCATGGTCGCGGTGGACAATATCATCGCGGGCCGCACGGAGAAGAGCAACATTTGGGCCGTGAACACGGAGATGGAGTACCACGAAGAGAAGAGTTGAGAGCCTGCGCGTGACCTGGAGAAACCAGCCCTCAGCGGCTGAAGCCAGGTTGATTTGGCGCTCTTAACGGCACGACTGAAGTCGTGCCCTGACGAAGAAGCTGCGAACCCGCACAGACTCTGAGGTGCTACGCCTTCGCGGGTTCGCAGACCGTAACTTCAACCCAGCGAATCGCCGGCCGTGGGTGCGTTCTGCGATTTTGTCGGCGTGAGTGCCGCGGCGCAGTAGGGGCAGAACTTGTCCGTGTCGGCAACCTCGCGCTGGCAGTGCGCGCACGCAAGGTGCAGGTTGTATTTGCAGGTGGGGCAGAAATTAAAGCGCGCGGAAACCGTCGCGTTGCACTGCGGGCAGGTATAGGGCAAAGGTTCGCGAACCAGCAAATAAATGATGAGGCCGATGAAGCCGTATGCGGGCGAAAGAATGAACACGAGAAGCGTCCAAAGCGCGGGATTCATGCCGCGGCGCTGGGCATCTTTATAAACGTAGCCGAACATGAACAGCAGGCAGGAAAGTACAAAAGTACCCGCGGTAATCATTCCAGCCAGAGCCAGGCTGGCGAGCAGAGGATGATTAGCCAAGCCGGGGGCCGGGAAATAGTCGCCATTGTGCTGCACGTTGTAGTAGTTGACGGAACAGGCGATGGCGATCGCGATGAGCCAAACGATTATGCATGTCCGCACCAGCCAGCGGGGGATGATGCGCAGCTCCTCGCGGAATTTGGTGCGCTCGTGCTTCCGGCGGAAGCGGATAAGCCGCAGACGGTCGTTCCACATGTCAGACATAGTTTCCTCGTTTTCTAGACCACCAAAAGCAATCCTTCAGGTGCCAATGACAAACTCAATGCGGCGTCTTCGATTCGCGCGGCAAGCGCTGACCTGCGAAACCCTGCGCGACACCGCGCTGGTATAGCACTGCAGCAGCGGCGAGCAACGCTGGCACCGTCCACCAGAGCACGAATCCCATTTCCAGGGCCAGCCTCGGCACGCCGAATTGCCCGCCGAACCAGGCGAAACCGCGCCAGACCAGCGGCGCGCTGAGCACGCCGAGCAGCCAACTGGCAGCGGTGATCACCCAGAGAAGCAGCCCGCTGCGCGAAGATTCGCTGGCTTCCTGAGCGCGCAGGCGAACCCGCAACTGCGTGCGCGCCACCAGGTCCCGCGGCACCGCAACCGGCACACCGCGTAGAGCCTGCAGAAGCTCCTGAGTGGCCGCAGCCTCACGCGCACAATCGGGGCACTCGCGCAGATGCTGCCCCAGCCACGCCTGGTCGGGCGCTGCGATCCCTTCCACAAGAGATTCCGCCAGGAGTCTTTGGGCACGCTGGTGAAAGTTTTCGTTCATGCGGCACCTTCCGTCAGAGCGGATTTGAGCGCTGCCAGACCGCGGTACAGCCGGGACTTAACCGTCGAAATAGGAGCGGAGAGCACGCCGGCGATTTCTTCCAGTCCAAGCTCTTCGTGAAAGCGCAGCACCAGCACTTCGCGGTAGTAGGCGGGAATCTTGAGCAGCGAGAATTGCACGGCTTGCTGGTTTTCGCGCGCCAGCAGAAGCTGCAACGCCGAGGTGGCGTGCAGGTCCGGCGGCTCGAACGGCTGCTGCGTTTCCGGATCGGCGAAGTCCTCGAGACTTGCGAATTTCTTGCGACGCGAGGCGTCAATCACCAAATTCCGCGCAATCGCGAACAGCCAGGACTCGAACTTGGATTTGGCGTTGTACTGGTCGCCGCGTTCCAGGATGCGAACCCAGGTTTCCTGGAAGAAGTCTTCGGCCAGCGCGGGATTGCCGGTGAGAAAAAGGAGATAGCGGAACAGCCGGTGCTGGTACTGCTCGATGAGCTGGTCGAGCACATCCGGGTCGCGGCGGCGCAGGCCGAGCGCGATGGTTTGCTTATCGTCAGTCATGAGACCCGCGAAGAGTACCGGGAACCTCGAAAACGTCAGCGTGAAAGCTTGTGCGCTCATACTACCTTGAATACGCAGCAGGGGGTGAAAAAGACGCAGACGTAAGAGGGACGTAAGTCGTTGGCTCAGCGGAAGTTGTTGGGGGGCTGGCCGGTGACGAAGCGCATCTTCGCCAGGTAGGCCTCGATGGCCTGGCGGTCGGCGCGCGTGACAAGCCCGTGCTGTTTGGCGTGGACATCAGATCTGGACACCTCGCCAGCAGCGCGACCAGGGCGATCAAACTTGCCGCGCACATCTATTCCTTCGTGTTCTACAATCTGGGAGTCACTCCGAAATACCAGCCCTTGTTCGCAAGAATCGAGCAGGTGACCGAAATGATTTGTCCTCAATGCAAAGCGGAGTACCGGCCAGGGTTCACGCGTTGCGCCGATTGCGACGTGGACTTGGTGTGGGAACCGCAGCACGCGCCGGGGCCCCTGGGCGCACCGGCAGAACCCGGTGATCCCAATGAGGATCCGTTCTGCTCTTTCTGGAAGGGTGAGGATGCCCGCGTGCACGCGGAGTTGTGCGAGGTTCTGGACGAAGCGGGCGTTCCCCACAATACAGTTTTCCGGCGCGATCGTCTCTTCAATCTGACTAATTTTCCTGCTTATGAAATTGGCGTGCCATTTTCGCTGTTTGAAAAGGCCGAAACGGCCGTAAAGGAAGCGTATGGCACGGACGACATCGAAGAGGTGGGAAGCCGGGAGCTGCAGAAGCTTCTGGTAGATGCGCCACGCCAATTTGATACGCTGCCGGAAATACTGACTCCGGCCGAGAGCGACGACATTCCCGGTCCTCCCGCGGCCGGCGATGAGACCGGGTGGTTTGAAGAAGATGCCACCGCCAAGGCGTGGGAGACGGAGACGGGCGAGCCAAGCGATTTTCTTGTGGCGGCCTTGCATGAGAACGGCATCCACTGCCGCGTAGACCGCGAAGGCAGCAAAGCAGCGGTGTACGTTCTTCCGGAAGACGAAAGCCGCGCCCGCGAACTGGTCCGCGAAGTTGTGGAGGGGAAGCCGCCGGAGTGACGCTCGCTTGACCTTACTTTAGCTGGCAGGCATGCTTGGGTTTCTCGAAGGGGCAGGCTTCAAAAAACGCGGAGGGGTGATTCGTGTCCATTGATTCCATCAAGACGGTGGCGGTGCTGGGTGCTGGGACCATGGGGAACGGCATCGCGCACGTGTTTGCCCGGGCGGGCTATAGCGTGATTTTGCGCGATGTGGAAGAGCGCTTTTTGCAGCGCGGGATGGAGACCATCAGCAAAAACCTCGACCGCGAAGTGAAGAAGGGCAAGCTCGCCGAAGCGGATAAGCCCGCTGTGCTCGCGCGACTGAAGCCGGTGACCGATTTCGCGGCCATTGCGGCGGCGGACTTTGTCGTCGAGGCCGTGCCGGAGAAAATCGAGATCAAGAGGGCGGTGTTGACGGAAGCCGACAAAGTGCTGCGCCCCGAAGTGATCTTGACGAGCAACACTTCTTCGATATCGATAACCACGCTTGCCGCGATTACCAAGCGGCCAGAGCTCTTTGTGGGCATGCACTTCATGAATCCCGTGCCCGTGATGGCGCTAGTGGAAGTGATCCGCGCGCTGCAGACCAGCGACGCGGCCTTTGCCACCACCATGGAACTGGCCAAGAAACTGGGCAAGACTCCCGTGGCCGTGAACGATGCGCCGGGATTCGTCTCCAACCGCGTGCTGATGCCGCTGATCAATGAGGCGGCCTACGCCGTGATGGAAGGCGTGGCCACGCCGGAGGCGGTGGACGCGGTGATGAAGCTGGGGATGAATCATCCGATGGGGCCGCTGGAACTCGCCGACTTTATCGGCCTGGATGTGTGCGTGGATATCTTGAACGTGCTGCTGGAAGGCCTGGGCGACCCGAAATACCGGGCGTGTCCGCTGCTGAAGAAGTACGTGGCGGCGGGGTGGTTAGGAAGAAAGAGCGGACGAGGATTTTACAGCTACGGATTAAGCTAAGATCTTTGATTCAGGGTACTCCACACGCGAGGAGGGTGTCCGATGCAAAAAGGGAAGCCTGAGGTTGACGCCGCAGCCGAATTCTTTGAAATCGTAATGGACTTTCGGGATCCGAGAGACGCGATTCGCGAGGCCATCAGCAACGACTTCGACGCGGGCGCTACCGAAATCTCGGTGCGCGCACGCATTGTTCCTTACCGTGGACAAGACGAACTGGTCTTGACGTTCGAGGACAACGGGGTGGGAATTGAGGCTGAGTCACTCGACGCGGGTGTTCCGAATCTGCACGCTTTCTTTGACCTGGGTCGATCGACGAGCAGAGAAAGTCCAGACCGGATCGGCCAAAAAGGTCACGGTACCAAGACTTTCTTCAATAGCAGGGAGATTGAGGTTTATAGCTGGCGAAACGGACAGGAGACCTACGCCGTGATGCCAGAACCGAGATCCCGACTCGCAGAAAAACAAATTCCGGAATACGACTGGGAACACAGGCCGTGCGCTGATCCACTGAAGACGGGAACGACGATTGTAGTGAAAGGGTACAACCAGAATCGGACGCAAGGCTTTAGCCATGATGAATTGATGGATTTCATTTATTGGTTCACGAAGTTCGGCTCCATCGAGGCGGAACTGGGCCTCTTAACTCATGCCACAACCAAGCTAACTCTACAAGGCTTGGGCCGCGAGACTCCCGAAGTCCTCGAATTCGGGCATCGTTTCCCTGCAAAAGAACAGTATGACCTCAAGAGCCTTCGAAGGGAGGACGCAGGTTCGCCCACAAAGTATTTCGTCAAGAAATGGTGCGAATCCGGGATCCCGATCAAGGGATTTCCCCACTATTCGCTCGACATGGTGTTTTACATAGAAGGTGACCGAGCCAAGAGTTACAACAAGATGATCCGTCGTCAGGGAGCACCGGTCCGCGAGGGCATGTACCTAGTTGAGCAGCGCTACGGGCTTTGGGCGGCAAAAGATTACATACCCGTGCAGAACTTAACGGAATGGATCGGCAGGGGCCAAAGAGCAGCATCAACGAAGTTCCACGCATTTGCCAACTGTCAACAGTTCAAACTGACAGCAAATAGGGGAGACGTGGGTAATACGGACGAGCGACTGATGTCTGCAATCAGAGAAACAATTGTAACCTGGTTTCAGAATATCGTACTGGGCGATCCGGTCTACCAAAAATACGAGGAAGAGCTCGCGCTTGAGGTCTAATATCGCAGGCCTGAGGAGGAAGAGAAGGAACACAGAAAGCGCAAACGCCAGGCGGGTTCCAAGAAGGTGTGCTTGAAAACAAATGACTCTCTTCTTGTCCGGAAACAGATTGAGTTCTTTGAACCACGACAAGTGATCGAGGTTTACGCGATATTCGCTATGATCTATGTCTTAAACCCCGAACTCTTTGGGTTCAAGATAGTCGACTATGACGCACACCTTGGATACGACGCCTTAGTTGAGACGAAGACGTCGGTTGGCCTGGACAGGGAGACTCTCAGATTTGTGGAGTTTAAGAAGACCCTTGAAAGGGAGTTTAATCACTCCTTCTCGAAACTGGCCTCCGTTATTTGTTGGGATTGCAACCTTGGTACCGGGGACCAGTTGAAAGATATCCGCGGGGAAGCCAGGACCCTAAAGATCACCAAACCGGTCGGGGCTTTGAACCATACGAAATACATGCTCAGTTCGGACACGGACGAGAGGAACATAGAAGTGTTTGTCCTCAGAGACTTTCTTAAGGAGAGGCTCAAAATGGAGTTCCGGCCGCGGGCAGCCTAAGGCCTCCTCCCAAAGCAGCCAGGTTGACAGGGAGAATACAAAGCGAACATAGTGTTTGCTTTTTGTTCGCCTTTGGGCTACTGTACCACCAGCAGTTTTCAACAGGTGGCCCATGACCCAGACGCGATGCGATGTTCTAAGCTGTGTGGAGCATGAGAGACTCGAATTTGAGTTGCTCGAGGTCCGCACACGAGGGCAGTACCTGACACGCTTGCGCTCGATCTCCCGGGAAGAACAGGCCGAGTGGGACCGCCGGGAGCAGCGGGCGTTGGCGAGTCTGGTGGATCATGAACTGGAGCATGGCTGCAACCGTTGAAGGGCGAACCTTTGCCGGTATAGGCCGGCGAAGGGCGGAAGGGAAGTAGGGGTAGCATTCTCAGATACGAAGTGGTAATATACCGCTCTCGTAACGTATCTGGAGAAGCCGCGGCGCAGTTCGCGGCGCCCGCTTGCAAATGCCCCCGAAAGACCTATTCGCGAGTATCCTAATTTCCTCCACCGAGGTGTGAAATGTCAGATGAACGGGCAAAACTGTTAGAAGCAGCAATCGCGCAAATCGAGAAGACCCACGGTAAGGGTTCGATCATGCGGCTGGGCAGCAAAGATGTGCTGGTGCCGGTGAACGTGATTCCATCGGGCTGTTTGTCGCTGGACGCGGCTCTCGGCGTGGGCGGATTCCCGCGAGGACGTGTAAGCGAGGTGTACGGGCCGGAAGCGGGCGGTAAGACGACACTGACGCTGCATATCATCGCCGAAGCGCAGAAATTGGGCGGGCAGGCCGCGTTCATCGACGCGGAGCATGCGCTCGATCCGAACTACGCGCGCAAGCTGGGCGTGGACGTGGACAATCTGCTGGTGTCCCAGCCGGACAACGGCAAGCAGGCCCTGGAAATCGTGGAAACACTGATCCGCTCGGGCGGCGTGGACGTGGTTGTGGTGGACTCCGTTGCCGCGTTGGTGCCCAAGGCCGAACTCGAAGGCGACATGGGTGACCCGCAAATGGGTCTTCAAGCACGCCTGATGTCGCAAGCGCTACGGAAGCTTACTGGCATTGTCTCCAAGTCAAAAACCTGCCTGATTTTCATCAACCAGATCCGCGAAAAAATCGGCGTGATGTTTGGCAACCCGGAAACAACGACCGGCGGGCGCGCGCTGAAGTTTTATGCCTCCATGCGCGTGGATATCCGGCGCATCCAGGCGATCAAGGAAGGCGACCACGTGGTTGGTTCGCGCACCCGCGGGAAAGTGGTGAAGAACAAGGTGGCTGCGCCATTCCGCGAAGCGGAGTTCGACATTCTGTACGGCGAAGGCATTTCGCGCGAAGGTGACCTGATCGACCTCGGCGTGGACAATGGCTTGATCGAAAAGTCCGGAACGTGGCTGAGCTATGGCGGCGAAAGAATGGGCCAGGGCCGCGAGAACGCCCGCGTCTTCCTGCGCGAGAACAAGGACATCCGCGATAAGCTCGAAAATGCCTTGCGCAAGAACATGGGAATTCCCACCCCCTGGCAAACCGCCGCGACGGCGGGCGCCAATGGCAGCGCAAACGTTGCCACGGATAAGCCTCCGGTGAAGGCTGCGGCTGCCGCTGCCGCAGTTGGAGACGCAAAAGCACGGCCGGCACGCTAAGAAAGATTGTTTCGGGTAAGACGAACCGGGCGGGAGGAGGGCGAGTCTTCCCGTCCGCTTCTATTTCTGACGCGTGAAGCAAATTGCAACGTGCCGTGCCCACGGCGTTCCGCGGACAGGCAGGCACTCCTGTGGGAGGGACACTCGGGCAGGGTGTGCTGTCCCGTCGGTCAGGCTTTCAAAACAAAGCACATAGAGGCGTACTGGGCCGAGTTATCTATTGTCAGGGCATCCCCCGTCTGCGTACACTACGTCACAGTCTGCGAGTGCTGTTCAGCTCACAGATGAGAAGCGCTCGATTTGCCAGCGATAACTTGATTGTTATGAACCATCGGAAAGGCTGGCATCGCGCATGCGTCAATGGACGGAAGTTGACCGGGACGTGTACGTGGAGTAAATTTAGGTGCACGCCTCCTAGAACTACTGAGACTGACCAGGGATAAGGGCCGAATGATCCGCGAATTTGGGAAAATTGTGATGGTGGCGTGCCTGGGCGTAACGCTAGGCGTGCCGCTGCCTGCCGCGGAATCTTCCGGCCAGCCGATCGAAAGCACATCCACGAAATCAAAATCGAAATCCAGCGCACGCACACGCCACGTGGCCGCGCGTTATCGCGGCGTGCCCACCTATGCGGATTCCGTGCGCGACGATGATCCCACATTCGACGATCCCGTCGTGCGGCAGGCCGTTGTCGAGGGGTTGGGCCGCTATAACGGTTCCGTCGTCGCCGTGGACCCAAACACCGGCCGCATCCTCACCATCGTGAATCAGAAGATTGCCTTCAGCGACGGCTACATTCCTTGCTCGACGATCAAGCCCACGATTGCCATCGCCGCTCTCGAAGAGAACGTGATCACCCGCGACACCATGTTGAAGGTGGGCCGCCGCAAATACATGAACCTGACGGAAGCCCTGGCGCACTCCAATAATTCGTTCTTTGAGGAACTCGGCCGCCGCATGGGCTTTGACACCGTCTCGAAGTACGGCCGCTTGCTGGGCCTAGGTGAACTTGCGGGTTACAACCTACCCGATGAGCATCCGGGATCGTTCCCTATGCAGCCGCCGGCCTATGGCGGTGTGGCGCGCATGTCGAGTTTCGGTGAAGGTATTCAGATCACGCCGTTGCAGTTGGCAGCGCTGGGTGCCGCGTTTGCCAATGGCGGCACGCTCTACTATCTGCAGTATCCGCATTCGCAGGAAGAGATTGATAATTTCGCCCCGCGCGTGAAGCGGGATCTGAATATTTCCAATGTTCTCCCGGAAGTGCGCGAAGGCATGCTCGCCGCCGTCCTGTACGGCACGGGCCGCCTCAGCTATGACGCTGGCGGGAACGAAACGCCTCTTGGCAAGACCGGCACCTGCGATGACCACAACACCACTCCTTCGCGCATCGGCTGGTTCGTGAGTTATGCCGATGAGACGCACCCGAAGATTGCCCTGGCCGTGTTGCTCCGCGGGAATACGCGGCGGGTGAAGGGCCCCACGGCGGCGCAGGTGGCAGGTCACATTTACCGGAGATTGCGCGAGCAGAATTACTTCACGGACGGTCCCAAGGGAACTTCCATCCCGGCAAATTCCACGGGCAAATAATCAGGTTTAGAGAAACTCGGAGCGCGTTGCAGACAACGCCCGCTGGAGGTGTGTTGTTACAGGGAGACGGGGCGGCAGGGGCGCGGTTTCACGTGCGCTCTGATGACGGGTTCGCGAAGCTGGCGCGTGGCGTCAAAGCAGGAATCGCAGAGCTCCAGGCACAACTGGTCTTCGCTCTTCGCGTGGCAACTCCGGTGGCATTCATGGCACGAGGAAAAAGCCGGGCGCGCGCGCAGCTCGCGAACGTGAATTTCGGGATGAACTTCCAGCGCGATCATCAGAATTCCCCCTAAACTGTTGATGGCACGCTGGATGCCACGATCCCGTGATTGCGCAGATTGAATATAAAGGACTTAAAACAACGGCTTACGGTTGTAGCGGGTGAATTTGCGCACGCGGCTCTGCGAATCTCGCGGAAAGACCCTTGGTTGATTGAGCGCACCTCTCGCGACATTGATTTGACCTGCACCCCGGTTTAGGACAAAAGGTAAGCGTGCGGTATTCTCGTAAGTTCGGGCACGGCGCGCCGGTCTGCCCTGCGCGCACCGACCAATCGAGAAGAGCATCTTGGGGGAGCAGTGAACCGACGATTTTTGATGGGGACGGCAGTACTTCTCGCGGCCGGAATTATCGTTGATGGCTACGCGATCAACAAAAACGTAAGCGCTGCAAAAGAATCGCAGCGCCAAATGGAATTGGCCAAAGCCGAATGTGCACGAATGCGCGCGGAATTGGTGCTTCCCACCGCGAAGAAGATGCCCAGCGGCGAAAATTTTGCCGGAATGCTGGCGCAGTTCGGTTTGTCTGCTGCTGAAGCAGCGGATGCGACCGCGGCCGCGCAACGCGCCTTCAATCTGCGTCAAGTGAGGGCCGGGAATACGATCACCGTGGGGCGCTCCGTGGAAGGAAGTCTGCGCGAAATCGACTACAAAATTAACGCCGAGCGCGTGCTGCACATCGTGCCGCAGACGCCGGGCTTTGCCGCCGAAGTTCGCGAAATTCCGGTGCGCTCGGAAGTCGCGATCGTCAGCGGCAAGCTGGAGGATTCGCTGTTCAACGCCGTCGAAGAAACAGGCGAAAGCGCCGAAGTGGCCATGCGGCTGGCGCAGATTTTTGGGTACGACCTGGATTTCTACACCGATGCGCGCAGGGGCGACACTTTCCGCATCGTGATGGAGAAGCGCAAATACGCTAATGGTGAAACCGCGGGATACGGCAAGATCCTCGCCGCCGAATATATCAATGACGGCAGGAAGTATCAGGCGCTGCTCTTTCATGATCCCGAAGGCCGCCCCGCCTACTATACGGCGGACGGCAAAAGCCTTCAGAAGGCCTTCCTGAGGTCGCCGCTGAAGTTTGGGGCGCCCGTGACGTCACACTTCAGCCAGTCGCGCTTCCATCCGATTCTGAAGACCTACCGCCCTCACCTGGGCACCGATTACGGCGCACCTGTTGGCACACCCGTACAGACCATCGGGAGTGGACGAGTGGTTTTCGCCGGCCGCAAAGGCGGCGACGGCAACATGGTGCACATCGTCCATTCCAATGGCTACGAAACGATGTATCTCCACTTGTCCAGGATGTTCGTGCATCCCGGCGAGCACGTGGAAATCGGCAAGACCATCGGTTTGGTGGGTATGACCGGCCTGGCAACCGGTCCCCATCTCGATTTCCGCATCATGCAGAAGGGCCAATTCAAGAATTTTGAGAGGCTGGGCCTGCCGCCATCGGACCCCGTTTCCAAAAAGAACATGCCCGAGTTTGCCGGGGTGCGCGAAGAGTGGCTGCCCGTGCTGAACGGGGAAAAGCAACTGGAGACGGCTAGTAAATAATCGGCAATTTGGAGAAGTCGGCGGCGCCTTCATCGGTTACGCGCAGAATCAGCAGCGTACGGTCATCATGAGGCGGGCGGCCGACACCCGCGTGCTCGTCCGTGGCCTTCACGATGCGCTGCGCAATCGTATAAGCCGGGTCCGCGATCGCAACCCCGGCCAAAAGGCTCTTCAATCGATCGGACCCAAACTCCTCAAGATCAGTATTCATGGACTCATGGACACCGTCCGAGGCAAAAACCACGATGTCGCCCGGCTTTAGCGAGAGCCGGACCTCGTCATATTCGGTGTTGGGCAACAACCCAAGAGGTACTCCCCGAACATCAATTTCCGTGACTTCGCCGCCGCGAATCAGCAACGGCAAAGTGCCTCCGGCGTTCGCGATGCTCAGCTCGCGCAGAGCCGCATCGTAAATCGCAAAATGCATGGCAATAAAGCGGGCATCCAGTCGCGCGGCCAGCAGCCTGCCATTGAGAAGCCTGAGCATTTCAGCGGGAGTTGCCTCCCGATCAACGACAAGCTCGCGCAGGATGCCGATGGCCAGCGAACCGTACAGCGCGGCCGCTGTACCCTTTCCGGAGACATCCCCGATGGCAATGGCCAGGCGCCCCACGCCAAACGGCAGTAAATCGTAGAAATCCCCGCCGAGTTCCCGCGCCGGAACATAGGCGGTCGCCAGGTCCAGCCCGGGCACATCGCGCGCGCCACTGGGAAGAAGTTGCCGCTGAATCTCCCTGGCGGTCTCCAGGTCATTCTGCAGGCGAAGCTGGTTCTGCCGCGATTCTTCAAACAAACACGCATTTTCGAGGGCCACGGCAACGTAGGAACCCAGGATATTTAGAAGGCGTTCATGCTCGACCGTAAAAGCATTCGGCACCGTGCTTTCCAGATCCAGCACGCCTACCAGGCGGTCCTGCCGAAGCAGGGGCACGACCAGTTCCGAGCGCACCTCCACATCCGCTTCGCCCTGCAGGTAGCGCGGGTCCAGGCGCACGTCAATCACACGGATGGTCCGGCGCTCCGCCGCCGCGCTTCCGGTGATGCCTTGATGCAAGGGTATGCTCATGCGAGAAGGGATGGCGTCCTCGAAGCGCATGGCAAAAACGCTTTCCAGCACTTGTGTGGACTCGTTCCAAAGCATGACGGTGAAAACGTCATAGTCCACCAACTTCTTGACCCGTTCCGCGATCAGCCGCAAGAGTTCGCTGCGGTCCAGGATGGACGTGATTTCATGACTGAGCTCGTACAGGAGGGCGAGTGTTTCCGCTTGCTTGGGCTCCGTTACATAAGCCGTCGCAGGCACGGGATCGGCTTCTCCGAGCAGCGAAAACGGAATAAGTTTGGGACTCTGATCCATGGCTCAAGGCCGACCACTGCACCTTAGATGTAGCCAGCAGCGGTTGGTTTCACGCGCAGCCCATTTTATCGTGAATGGGTAAGGAATTGCTTCCAAGCGCCATGAAAAAAGATGATCGCGAGTACGGCAAAAACGGTGCGGCCGTCTTGCTAGTGAGAGGGACGGACTGAGATAGGGCAGCAGAGACCCAAGAAGATGCTGCACGTTGCCCATATATGAGCGGAGATTTCGCCTACTTCACTTCCCAGGTATCGCCTGCTTGCAGCAGCCGGTTCAGATCCCCCGGGCCCTTCTTGGCGATGACTTCGCGCACCTGGTCGTTGATGACATCCTCGTAGCGCGGCAGATCGTCCCAGGCGCGAAACACGCCGATGGGGGTGGGGAAACCAGGGCGATGCTCCATGTGCGAAAGCAGGAAAGCGTAGGATGGCCGCGGGTGATGCGCATCATGCACGATCAGGTCCGATTCCGTGATGCCATTGCCGAGCGGCACGACCTCGATGTCGCCGTCGGACTTGCGGCGGATGCCCTTGTCGCGATTCTTGCCGAACACGAGAGGCTTCCCGTGCTCCAGTTGCATGACGTGTTCGCTGCGCGCATCTTTTTCCGTCAAGCCGAGCCATGCGCCATCATTAAAAATGTTGCAATTCTGCAGAATCTCGATGAACGCGGAACCCTTGTGGGCCGCCGCAGCCTTCAACGTGTCTTTCAACTGCGCCTGAAACACATCCACGGCACGCGCCACAAAGGTTGCTTCCGCGCCGATCGCCAATGACACGGGATTGAACGGCCGGTCCGGCGAGCCGAAGGGAGTGGACTTCGTGACCTTGTGAAATTCCGAGGTGGGCGAGTACTGGCCTTTCGTCAAACCATAGCTGCGGTTGTTGAACAGCAGCACCTTGATGCCGACGTTCCGCCGCAGCATGTGAATGGTGTGATTCCCGCCAATGGCCAGAGCATCTCCATCGCCGGTGGCCACCCAGACTTCCAATTCCGGATGCGCGATCTTGATGCCGGAGGCCACCGCAGGAGCGCGGCCGTGGATGGAGTGAAACCCGTACGTGTTCATGTAATACGGGAAGCGGCTGGAGCAGCCGATGCCGGAGACCACGACAAAATTCTCGCGGGGCACGCCGAGCTCCGGGAAAATGGCTTGCACGGCGGCGAGGATCGCGTAGTCGCCGCATCCCGGGCACCAGCGGACTTCCTGGTCCGTCTGGAAATCTTTCTTTGTGAGTGGCGGAAGAGCTGTGGTCGTCATCGCGCCTCCTGGCGTCCCAGCATTTCTTCGATTTTTTGTTCAAGCTCGTTCTGTTTGAAGGGACGCCCCTGAATTTTGTTCAAACCCACGGCGTCCACCAGATATTTCGCGCGCAGTACCCAGAGGAGTTGTCCCATGTTGAGTTCCGGCACCAAAACCTTGCGATAGCGCTTCAAAACGTCGCCGAGGTTGGCTGGCAATGGATTCAAGTAGCGCAAGTGCAGGTGGCCGAGCTTGCGGCCCTTGGCGCGCTCCGCCTTCACCGCTTGCGTGATCGAACCATACGTCGAGCCCCAGGAAACGAGGAGCAGGTCGCCTTCCGGGTCGCCGCTGGGCAGCACATTCGGCACATCCTGGACAATGGCGTCAATTTTGGCCGCCCGAATTCGCACCATCTTCTCGTGATTCAGCGGCTCGTAGTTTATGTTCCCCGTGACGTCCTGTTTCTCCAGACCGCCGATGCGATGTTCCAGCCCGGGTGTTCCCGGAATGGCCCAAGGCCGCGCCAGCGTCTCCGGGTCGCGCTTGTAGGGCAGAAATCCTTCGGGATCCGTAGCGAAACGCACGGGGAACCCTGGAATTTCGTCAACGCTGGGGATGCGCCAGGGCTCCGCACCGTTGGCCAGGTAGCCGTCCGAGAGAATAATCACCGGCACCATGTACTTCAACGCAATGCGGCTGGCTTCCACGGCGATCCAGAAACAATCCCCGGGCGTCGCGGCCGCAAGTACGGGAATGGGCGCTTCGGAATTGCGCCCAAACAGCGCCTGCAGCAGGTCGGCCTGCTCGGTTTTCGTGGGCAGACCGGTAGAAGGGCCGCCACGCTGGATATTACAAATCACCAGCGGAAGCTCCGTCATCACCGCGAGTCCCAGGGCTTCCGTCTTCAACGCCATCCCGGGGCCGGAAGTGGTGGTGATGGCCAGCGATCCTGCGTAGGAAGCGCCAATCGAGGAAGTAATCGCCGCGATTTCATCTTCCGCCTGGAAGGTCAGCACTCCGAAGTCCTTGTACTGCGAAAGCTCGTGCAGGATATCCGAAGCGGGCGTAATCGGATAACTGCCCAGGAACAACGTGAGACCGGCTTTCTTCGCCGCCGTGACAAACCCAAGCGCCAGGGCTTGATTGCCGCTCAAATTGCGGTACAACCCGGGAGAAAGCTGCGCCGGCGGTATCTCATAGCTGATCTGAAACGCTTCGGTGGCTTCGCAATAGGAATAGCCGGCCTTCAACGCCAGCTTGTTGGCCTCTGCCAGCAGCGGTTTCTTCTTGAACTTGTCATCGATCCAGCGGACCGTCGGCTCCATCGAGCGGTTGTACAGCCAGTAGCACATGCCCAGCGCAAAGGAGTTCTTGCAACGGTCCATGGCTTTGGCGTCGAGACCCAGATGCTGCAGGGCCGAACGCGTCAGACGCTGCAATTCCACGGGAAAGACGCGGAATTTGTCGAGCGAATGGTCCTCCAGGGGATTGCTGGTCAGGTGCGCCTTGCGCAGGTCGCCTTCCTTGAAGCTGTCGGAGTTGATGATGGCGATGCCGTTCGCCTTCAGGTCGCCAACATTCACCTTTAAGGCCGCCGGATTCATGGCGATCAATACATCGATGGAGTCGCCCGGGGTATGCACTTCCTCCGAGGAAAAATTCAACTGGAAGCCGCTCACGCCCGGAACGGTGCCGGCAGGAGCGCGAATCTCCGCCGGATAGTCCGGAAAAGTGGCAATATCGTTTCCATAAAGCGCCACCGTGTTTGTAAACTGGCTGCCAGTGATCTGCATGCCATCGCCCGAATCCCCGGCGAAACGGATCACCGCCTGATCAATGACTTCGCGTTTTGTTTTCCCCGCGGGAACATCCATGAGCGTGGACATCGTGCGACTTACCCCCGTCTTTCAGTGACTCCTCCCGCGTGCTGGAAGGAGCGCGGCTTGCAATGAATCGGCGGTTCGGTGTGTTTCCAGCGAAAGCGAGCGCTAGAACGCCAAGAACCAGCGTATCAAGAATACCACAGGAGCGCAGCGGTAACTCGGGACCGCGTCAGTCAGCGCGTCACGAAGTACCTTACCCGCATTTCCGGGATGAACTCTTTCCAACGATGTTTATGCCGCGCGCCGCCCCTGTGTTTATGCGGGTTTCAATGTGATGAGGACGCCCTGAAAATACGCATCCAATGGGCGAAAAACACAATCACCCCCTGCAAATTTCATTCAATGCTTCCTTAAAGGTCGATTTCCCGTGGGCGCGAGTGACTCCCGATGGTGGTCTGATTCTGATGCGCGAGTGAATGAGTGACTCGCTCTGGAGAAAGTCATCGGGCAGAACGAACCGTCGGAGTTCCGCTGATTTCGCTGGGACTTGCTGGCGTGGAAATCTCGTTGTGTCCTCGGCAGGAAAAGAGTACGCTGAGGCACCGGAGGTCTAAACCGGATATTCCGGTTACTACTATGTTTGAGTCACCTCTAAAGCAGGAGCAACAAGGCAGCAATACGGGACTGTGGGTCGGCATTGGGATAGTTGTGGTCCTAGCAGTGGTGGCGCTGATCTACGTGACTTCAAAGCGCAGCGCGAAAGGCCCGGCCCCCGTTGCAACGCTCACCAACGTGAAGGCCGATCCAGTCCACGACTTGCGGGTAGTGAGCGCCAAGATGGATAAAGATTTCAGCGGCACGACCGCAATGTGGTCGGTGGACATTAAGAACTCATCGGCGGAGCTCACCTACAGCAATATCGCGTACGAGACGACTTATATCGGGGCGGAGAATCGGGTTTTGCTCGTCAACCAAGGCAAGATCCCCATCACCATCGGGCCCGGCGATGACCAGAGCGCACAGTTTCGCGATACGCTCTACCCGTCTGGCACGATCTGGTTCAAGATCCGGGTTATGGGTGCCACGGCCGCGAAATAGTAGCTAGCGAAGGGCTTGCCACACATCAGGAAATTCTCACTGAGGCTGCAACCTTGCCTCGCTCGGTAAGGCTGTCTCTGGGCGGGATTATGCAGGGCCGCCCGGGGAGTTGAGGGCCTCGGGACGCCTTCCGCTCTGCACCCACCCGCCGCCTTCATTGCCGGCACGCTCGGCCGTGCCCGCGGGAATCATTTTCCGCCAATGTCATTCCGGGAGCTGGTCGCTTTTTGAATGGCGCGAGGAACTCTCCTCCACGCCTGTTTTTTTCGCGATGCACTCTTCTCCATCGCACGCCTTTCGTGCGCTGAATCTGCCTTTTTGCGGCCCACTTGTAAAAACCAGATCGGGGCTTAACTCTCCGATGAACTGGCCGTCGTACTTCGTCCTTCAAATTGCTCCACCACGCTCTTGAGCCGGAAGAAAAAAAGCCACCAGATACTGACCGGAAGCAGCATGAATACGGCGGACACCGCCAGGAGCTGCTTCAACGATTCGGCTTCGGCGACAAAATGCTCGGGTATCGCAAACGTCTCGAAGGGCCGCAGCGCGATCATGCTCAAGCAGAACGCCAGGGCGATCGAAGCCCACCAAAGCGCAGCCTTCCGGGCCCGCGGTCGAAGCTGGAAGAGGCCGATGCCCGTGCGCATGCCAAGCGCCACCAGAAACGGCGGAACCAGCGCAATCAGCGCGAACGTAATCGGATGAACTTGATACGCGTGTTGACCGTTCGAGTCCGGCGGGAGGTTCATCAGAGGAAGGAAGAGCCAGCCCCAGAGGAAGAAGGCGATCACGCTTCCGAGTACGGCGAGGGTGGCGGCGGCGGTTACGCCTGCGGAACGATTTTTTGCGGGCATCATATCTTTAGGCATGACAGCACACGGCGGTACTCCTGAACAGAGTGAGTTGCGCGCGCGAGTATTCAAAATGCCACTTGACGTTCGCTTTCTTTTCGCCTAAAGTGGCCGTGGATGGCTGAGCAGATTCCCGATCGCGGCGCAGCCACAGGCGGCTTGGACAACTGATTCACGCCCCGCACCAGCACGCACACGGAGGAACTCATGGCCCTGACAAAACGCCAAAAAGAAGTGCTTGATTTTCTCGTCGCGTTTGAGACCAAGCACGGTTACGCGCCGAGTTTTGAAGAGATTGGACGCGGATTGAAACTCACTTCGCTCGCCACGGTCCACAAACACATCAGCACCCTTGAGAAAAAGGGCTTTATCCGGCGCGGTTATAACCAGAGCCGCTCGATCGAAATCCTGCAATTGCCGAAGTCCGTGAAGGAACAAGTGATTGAGCGGCGCATCCAGGAACTTCCGCTGGTTGGCCGCATCGCCGCCGGCCGCCCGCTGGAAGCCGTCGAGGAGCGCGAGACCATTTCCTTGGGTGATTTTGCCCGTGGCGGCAATTCTTTCGTGCTGCAGGTGAAAGGCAATTCCATGATTGAAGATCACATCATGGATGGCGATTATGTGGTTTGCGAACAGACCCAGGTAGCCAATGGCGGGGATATCGTTGTTGCTCTGGTGGGCGGCGATGATGCCACGCTCAAGAGATTCTATCGCGAAGGCTCGGGGAAAGTTCGCCTGCAGCCTGCCAATTCGGAAATGCCGCCCATCCTGGTGGCTGCCGCCGACGTTAAGATCCAGGGCCGCGTCATCGGCGTCCTGCGCAAGTACTGACGGCAGGCTCCAGCCTAACTGGGGCAAAGTCCCCAGAGTCTCCCGAGTATGCTTTGCCGACCTGAGATGGCCGCTCAGCTTCTAAGTGGCGACAATTCCTGCGTTGCCTGTTCGCAGCGGACGAAAGGATGCGGCAGATAATTTCCGAGTTGCAGACGATACGTTCGTGATCTCCTGCTATTCGAAAAGAGGATCTTCTAGTTGCTTGGGATTGTGCCCTTTCGGTATCCTGAACGCAGCCGATTCTTATGTCATTCGAATCGATCAAGACCATCCTTGAGACTCGGCAATTTGCCGCGCTTATCGGCCTCGATGAGGATACGTGGCTTGAAGCGAAAAGAAAAAATCCCTACGATTTCGCGACGCCAGCAGGTCGTTACGAGCTTGCGAAGGATATTACAGCTTTTGCGAACGCCGAAGGTGGCATTCTCCTGGTCGGATTAACAACTGCCCCCGCCGCCGAAGCCAAAACCGAACGAATCGGCGCGCACGACCTCTGTTCCCAAGCTGAGTTTGATGTGGCGCAATACCTTGGCATCATCAAAGAGCACGTCTATCCGGCGATCAGGGATTTGAAAGTTTATTGGTTGCCAGTGAACGCGGAGGCGACGCAGGGTCTCGGCGTCATTGAGGTTCAGCCGCAGAGCGCGAGCCACAAGTTTTTCCTTATCGCCAAAGTCGTCGACTCCGGAGCCGAACTGAAGCAGATCGTTTTCGGCATTGCAAAGCGGAATGATAGTTCGAACGACCCTTTCACCATCGCCGAGCTATACAAATACACACAGAGCGGCAAACACCCGGTTCCTCAGACCCTCGCTCGTGTTGAAGCGAAACTCGACGCCTTGATTGAAGCCCAAACGCGACCTGCGCCGCCTACAAAAACTCCGGACGAAGTCTATGACGAACGAACGGCACGCATACTGGATGATGATTCCTTATGAAGAACGAGATGCCAGTCTTCATCTACTCAATGGTTCCGCTTCAAACCACTGCCTATAGGAATCTCTTTGAGGCCGGACCTCTCAAATCGCTCCTCGAAAATCCTGGCCAGCTGCGCTACGCGGGATGGGACCTTACAACGAATAGCCACGCACAAATCATCAAAGGCGACTATATCGAACTAACGAGTGCCGAGCGCAAGCGCATTCAAGTATATGAGGACGGCTCACTGCTTGTGCGCGTATCAGCGGCTAACGATTACCTGTCATGGGGCTTGAACGACAACAATTTCCGCGAAATGCCTCGTTTGAACACATTGGCGATGATCGAGTTCTCTCTCAATTTTTGCAGACTGTGCTCGGCCTTAACGAAGTATATGGAGCCCCAGCCGACCGAGGTCGAATTGAAGGTCGAAATTCGAAACGCATTCTTCGGCACGTCGAAACTGTTCCTGATCCCACATCCAGTATCGACCATCTCGTTCTCGTTCACGGATGACAAACATGTTGCTCCCACAGCGTCCACCACCCGTCGGCTGCCCGTGGCGACCGAACAGCTGCAATCCCGTCCCGATGTCGCAGCATTTTTGTTGGTGCGACAGATATTTCTTTGGTTCGGTGTTACACCCGATGTGATTCCCTATTCCTCTAGCGAACAAAATCTCAAATACATCGACGAAAACAAGATTAGGAATTCGCGGTCGTCATAGCTTCAACGCCTTCTCAATTTCTTTTTCGAGCGTGTCTCGCCGGCTGTTCACGCAGGGAGCGTAATGCTCTTCCGCGATTGAGACCGAATCACGGGGCACTCTGAAGTTATCCGCTTGACTGCAAGCGCTAATCAGGGGCACCTACCTGATATCCGCCCTTACCACTTCGCGCATGCAGTGGCGAACTCCACGGTCCCCTCCAGATGACTTTCTCCGCAGAAAGCCCGTGGCAAGGAAACGCTTTGCTGTGGCCCTGCTGAAACACTAGGATGAGATTTTCCGCTGTGCTGCATTGAAAAAAGCAGTCCGAACTGTCGGTCTCCCCGTGAAACAATGTAAAGTTTCGCATTGCCCGAACGAGCCGGGCTGACGCTCTCCCATGAAGAAGAAGCCACCTATTCGCAAAGTGCTGGCTGCCAATCGCAGCGAAATCGCCATCCGTATTTTCCGCGCCGCCAATGAGCTGGGAATGTGCACCGTCGCCATCTACTCTCTGGAGGATCGCCTGGCCTTGCATCGCTTCAAGGCCGATGAAGCCTACCAGGTGGGCGCCGGAAAGGGGCCGGTCGAGGAGCGTGGCGCTAAACTTCTGACACTGGAAGCCATGAAGATGCAGTCCAAGATTCATGCGCCGATTGCGGGCCGCATCAGCAAGCTGCTGGTGACGCCCGGGCAGCACGTCGAGCCCAAGGATCTTCTGGTCACCATCACTCCGTGAGCGGACCCGCGCTCATCAAGCACGAGCAGTTTGCTTCGCGCTTTTTGCGCAACCAGCGCGATCTGATCGTCTAGATCAGCAACGGCCACACCCGCCCGCCGTTCGCCTGATCTCCGTCTGGCCCTGGTACAACTGGTTACCTGTTCTTGCGACTAGTTACTTTCAGGAACCCACTTGGGATACTGTATTTGCGGCGCGCATCCCCGCGGACTATTGTTTGCATACCCCGGGCCAGAACTCTGCGTGGGGTGTGTTTGTCCCTTGGGAGGTCCGATGTGGAGTAATAAGAAGCCGGATACGCCGCAAGCCGCGCAGCCGGTAACAAAAAATTTGCCAGTGAATCCGCCGCCGAAGCCTTCTGCGGCATCTTGGGAGGGAACTACGGCCATGAGTACTGATGCAATGCGTCCGATAGGTGCAACCGCGGATCGCGCCACGGCGCGGCTCGGGCCAAGCCTGCATGTGAAGGGCGAAATCACCGGAAACGAAGACCTGGTGATCGAGGGAACGGTCGAGGGTCTGGTGCAACTTGACGAGCGCAAACTCACCGTTGGCGCCGCGGCCAAGCTGACCGCGGATATTATCGCTCGTGAAGTTGTGGTCTACGGCACCGTCAAGGGGAATCTCCGCGCCAAGGACCGCATCGAGATTAAGAAGGATGGCTCCGTCAACGGCGATCTCACCACCGCCCGCATCATGATCGAAGATGGCGCCTACTTTAAAGGCTCCATCGAAATCGACAAGTCCGGTGAAAAGGAATCCGGCGCGGGTTCTTTCTCGCGCACCTCGGCGACGGCGGCCGCGGGTGCTGCCCCGAAGACCATCTAACGGCACGGCCTGCAGCGGATTTTCAGCAAGAGCGGCGCGGACTTCCGGTTCGCGCCGTTTTGTTATTGTTCTCTACTATTGCTCCAACAGTATTTAATAACTTGACAAGTCTAGATTATATATTTATTGTGAGCTTCGTATACCTCTATTGGCGGCGTTGCTCCAGCCGGCGTCCGTCCTCGCCGGCTGTGCGCTGCTCCGCTGGTTCAGGCGATACAGGAGTCACGCCATGTGGGGAGGCGCTAGAGGAATCCCGGCCCTCGGTCTGGCGATCCTGGTATTCACAGCAGGCTGCGGTGGAGGAAGTGGCGGAGGTGGCATCCAACCCCCTCCTCCACAACCAGACTTCACCATCTCGCTCTCTTCCTCTTCGGTGAGCCTGCCGCAGGGCGGCACAAGCTCGCCCGTCACCGTTTCCGTCACCTCTGAAAATGGCTTTGCGGGAAACGTGCAAATCACCCTGGCCGGCATGCCCTCCGGCATCATCAGCAATCCTACCAGCCCCTTTTCCGTGGCCGCGGGTCAAAACATAGCGGTGGTGTTCGGCGCTGCGTTCAATGCCTCCACGGGACAATTCTCCGTGACCGCGCAGGGCACCAGCGGATCCCTTTCGCATTCCTCCGATCTTTCGATCAGCATCCAGGCGGGTTCCGCGCAAAACCTTCCGCGCAGCATTTATGTCCGCAATGATTCCGTGCTTCTGCTTGATAGCCCCGCAAGCGAGCCGCATCGCCGCCATGTCGTTTATGACGCGGGTGGCAAACGCTTCTTTGTCGCCAATCGGGCGATGAATCGCGTGGAGGTATTCTCGTCTTCCGATGCCTCGCTGCAAGCCACCATAGACGCCCCGGGCGCCTCCAGCGTTGATCTTTCCACCGACGGCGCAACATTGTGGGTGGGCACCGCGCTTGAACAGATCCTCGCCATCAACACCGCATCCCTCCAGGTGGCCACGCGCTACCCTGTTGCGGGCCTCACACCCATTCCCAATGTCGTCTTCGATCGCCCCAACGAAGTCCTTTCACTCGCCACAGGCAAATTGCTCGTTCGCTTGCGCCAGCCTTCGGCCAGTGAAGCGCTCCTGGCGCTCTGGGTTCCCGCCTCGAATCTCTTTACAAATCTCACGCCGGCTGCCCCGGCCCTCTTTCAAAACGGCGTTGGTGTGATGGCCCGCTCGGGTGACCACACCCACGTGATCGTGGCGTGCAATGATTCCACCGGTGAGATTGCCGTCTTCGATTCCAACGGCAATCTCCTGACCGGGCCCAAGGCACTTGGTTCGGGGGCGATTTCGTTCGCGGCCGCCAATTCCGATGGAAGCCAATTCGCCGTCGTTTTTGGCGCGCCGGGCGCGTCGCAGGTCTTTTTGCTGGATGGAAATCTGAACTTGCTGGGTTCTTACTCTTCGCCAAGCGCCGCCGGAATTGCTTTCTCCCGTGAGGGACAAACGCTCTACGTGACCGAGCCGTTTGGCAGCGGCCATGTCGTGACGGCGCTTTCCGTGTCGAATCTCCTGAACCTCGGGCAGATCCCCGATCTCGCGGTTGAAGGCATTCCCACGACCCTCGAGGACGCGGATGAGACCCAGCTTCTGATTGGGCTGTCGAATCGTGGCCTGAATTTCCTGGATGCCGCCAACCCCACGACGCTGCCGCAAAACGCGCCGGTCTTTGCGAGTGCGCCGGTTGCTCAGCCAGCGGAAGGAACCAACACGGGTGCTGTATCCATCGCCTTGAACGGCTCTAATTTCTCCTCCAATCCACAGATTCGCTTTGGCTCGCAGTCCACCGTCAATGCCACGGCGACAAGTTCCACACAACTGCAGGTTTCTTCTCCTCCGAGCGCCACCTCCGGCCCCGTGAATCTCACCGCCTACTTTTCCAACGGCTGGATCGCCGTGGCGCCCGCTGCATTCAGCTATGGTCCCGCCATCCTTCAGGTATTTCCGGATGCTGGTTCCCAAGCAGGTGGCGACACGGTTTGCTTCTTAGGCTTTGGGTTTGGCGTCAGCACCGGTAATCTCACGGTCACCATTGGTGGCACGGCCGCCACTGTGCAAAAAGTCGAAAGCCTGCCAAGTTTTGCGAGCGCACTTTCCCTTGATGCCACTTATCCCTTTTCTCTGGAACGCATCACCGTGACCACGCCTCCGGGGACACCCGGCAAAACTGACATTTCCATCACCGCTCCTTCAGGCAATACGACTGCGCCCAAGTCTTTCCAGTATCTGAATGCAAGCGCTACCTTCCCCCATTCCGGCCTCTACAAGTTCCTTCTCAACGATCCCCTGCGCCAGCAGGTCTATCTCAGCGCCACCGATCACGTGGACGTTTTCGATCGCACAGGTCAGGAATTCCGGAGCCCGATCGAGCCACCCCCCAATGGGCCTCCGCCCGACGCCGCGCTCCGGGGCCTCGCGCTCACACCTGACGGCTCGCAGCTCATCGTCGCCGATTTTGGCGCACAGAGCGTGTACCTCATCAGTCCCGATGGGGCAACGAACAATGGCGCGCAGGTTCCAGTCGGCGGCGTGCCGGGTTATGCAGACTCCGGCCCGGCCCGTGTGGCGGCCACGAGCGCCGCGACCGTCTTCGTCGGCCTTAGCGGAGAAGGCGGCTCAACCGGAGGCTGCAATTCCTGTCTCGGCCAAATGGATTTGACCGCCAGTCCGCCAACTCTTCAGCCCGCTCCTCAACCCGAAGTCAGTTCGCTGACCGGCGCTCCCTTGCTCCAGGCGGATTCCGCCGGAGACACCGTCTACCTGGCATTCGGCACAGCGCCTGGCGGGCCGGTGGCCCAGTGGACCGCGGCAGCTCCCAACGCCTTCACCGTTTCCTCCGCAAACGACTCCGCTTCCGATCTCTCCACGTCCGCCGATGGAACTCTGTTCGCCATGCGCTCCAACAGCGCCACGGAAATCCGCGGCGCGGATCTTTATTTGTTCTCCACACCTGTCTCCGCCCAACTCGAATCCATTCCCGGCCGCGTCTCCGTTCCAGGCGTTGCGTTGCATCCTTCCGGCTCGCTCCTCTTCGATCCTTTTTTGGATGGCCCTCCTCCCAGCGCTCCTCCGGCTCAAGGCATTCGAGGCGGCATCGACATTCGCGATGCGCACAGCGGCCGGCTTCGCCTGCGCATCTATCTCCCCGAGCCCTTCGCCATGCTTTCCACGGATATCGATGGCCTTCACGGCTGTTTCCTGACCACCGACGAGAATGGGGTGTATCTTTTCGCGCTCACTACGTCCGGCCTGACGGTCCTGCAACTCGCCAATGTGCCTCTGGGCATCGGCAACCTTTCACCATCTTCCGGAGCCGCGGCCGGTGGCACCAGCGTCACCATCCGCGGCAGCGGCTTCCAGTCCGCAACGAAAGCCACCCTCGGCGGTAAGTCGGCGAGTGTCACCTTCAAGGACATAAACACGCTGCTGATTACCACTCCCGTGCTTTCGGCGGGCCCGCAGCAATTGATTCTTACTAATCCCGATGGGGAATCCGTTACCCTGGACGCGGCATTCGTCGCTCAGTGATACCTTCCTAACCTTTGCCGCGCACCCTTCATCCAATAAATGCGCCCGGTGCCTGCACTCGATCTTCGATTGCCTGGGCGACTCTTCTTGCGGTATGAAGGACATATGCAAACACGCAAACTTGGCAATTCTGATCTTTACATCACTCCAACAGGTTTTGGCGCTTGGGCCATCGGCGGCGCGGGATGGGAGTTCTCCTGGGGCCCGCAGGAAGACTCCGATTCCATCGCTGCCATCCACCGCGCTCTCGAACTCGGCGTCAACTGGATCGACACCGCTGCCGTTTACGGCTTGGGCCACTCGGAGGAGGTCGTTGCCCGTGCTCTGAAAGACTGGCGTGGCGCGCGGCCCTATGTTTTTACCAAGTGCGTTCTTCGTTGGGACGCCAGCGGCAAAATCAGCCCCAGTCATTCCGCCAATTCCATCCGCGAGGAGTGCGAGAGCAGCCTGCGCCGCCTGCAAACCGGCACCATCGATCTGTATCAGGTCCATTGGCCGCCGGCCGATAACGGGCCCGGCTTGGAAGAAGTTTGGCAAACTCTGGCAGCCTTGCGAAAGGAAGGCAAGGTGCGCTGGATTGGCGTCTCCAACTTTAACGCGGAGCAAATCAAGCGCGCGGAGGCCATCGCGCCGGTCACTTCTCTCCAGCCCCCTTACTCCATTCTGCGTCGCCAGATCGAGGAAACCACCTTGCCGTATTGCGCGAAACGCGGCATTGGCGTGATTGTCTACGCCCCGATGTTTTCGGGAATGCTCACCGGTGGCATGACTCGCGAGCGCGCCGCTGCTCTTCCGCCCGACGATTTCCGCAGCCGCAATCCCGAGTACAAGGAGCCAAAGCTCTCCAAGAATCTGGAACTGGTGGAGAAACTGAAGGAAATCGGTGCGCGTCACGGCCGGGGTCCCGGGGAAGTGGCCATTGCCTGGACGCTGCGCAATCCCGTGATCACCGGCGCCATTGTTGGTTCGCGCAGCGCAAAACAAGCGGAAGGCGTGATGCGCGGCGGGGAGCTGAGACTCAGCCCGCAGGAAATTGCCGAAATCGAAGCCTTTTCCAGTACTGTGGCGAAGGCAAAAGCCGCACTCTAAACGCGCTTCAGGGCGCCTAACTCTCAGACAAGGGGAAACGAAACATGAATTTGGGTTTGCAGGGCAAGCAGGCCGTGGTGACCGGCTCGACCGCGGGAATCGGTCTCGCCATCGCTTCCACACTTGCGGAAGAAGGGGCGCGCGTCATTATCAATGGTCGCACCGACGCGCGTGTCGCCGTCGCGCTCGATTCCATTCGTCAACGCACCAAAAGCGCGGATGTCCGCGGCATCGCCGCCGATCTGGAAAATTCCGAAGGCATTGCACAATTCATCGAGCAGGTTCCGGAAGCTGACATTCTCGTGAACAATCTCGGCATTTTCGAGCCCAAGCCCTTTCTGGAAATCCCGGATGCGGATTGGGTCCGTTTTTTTGCGGTGAACGTCTTGAGCGGCGTCCGGCTGACCCGCCATTTTCTTCCCGGGATGTTGCGCAAAAACTGGGGCCGCGTGATCTTTATTTCCAGCGATTCTGCTCTGCAAATTCCCGCGGAGATGATTCACTACGGCATGACCAAGACCGCCCAGCTCGCTCTCGCTCGCGGCCTGGCCGAATCGGTTGCCGGCACGGGTGTCACCGTGAATTCCGTATTGCCGGGACCCACAAGTTCGGAAGGCGCAACCTCATTTGTCCAGGATGTAGCGCGCCGGCAGGGTGTCTCTGTCGCGGAGATTGAAAAGCAATTTTTCGCGACGGTCCGGCCATCGTCGCTCCTCAAGCGCTTCGAAACGCCGGAAGAAGTCGCGGCTGTCGTCGCCTTCGTGGCCAGCGCGCAAGGCGCCATTATCAATGGTGCCGCGGTCCGCGCCGAAGGCGGCATCCTCCGCAGCATCCTCTGATCGCTTCAACTACGCGCGCAGGTGGTCGGCGCGCCAGCTCTGCACCAATTGCTTGATGGCTTTGCCGTCCGTCAGATTGTCGCTCAGGACTTTACGCGCCAGTGCCGGGAGTTCCGCGTCGCTCGCAAACCGCAAGGCCACAAATTGACCGCGCGTGAATTCCGGTATTCGCGCCTTCAAATCTTCCGGCAATAACCGCTCAAACCGCAGCCGCTCTTCCAGCCGGATCACGCGGTCCTGAACCGTAAGCGCGAAGATGCGCGCATAAAAGGCCAGCACCAGCAACGCTGCTGCGGTCAGCAAGTCTACCAGTCCCTCCATCCAATGGCGCCAGTGTGCCAAGCGATAGATGGACCAGCCAAAATTCAACGTCAGCGCCGGCAAGATAAAGTAATGAAACATCGGCACCAACCTCGTATGATTCGCAAAATTCTGTTCCGCCATTTTAGTTCCTCCGTTTCGCTTCGCATTCTAACAAACCTGACCCTTGGAACAGTTACCTTCTCGGCGATTCCCTGCGTTTCCGACTTTCTTTTGATGCCACTCGGCGCAAAATCGACAAATGCAAGATGTACTGGCTGGAGCGTTCGGAGGCCGTCATGTCGAATCTCAGTTTGGCCCGCATAATGTTTGGCAGCGGCGAGGAAGTCCGCCGAATCGCCGGGAGTGGCATGACGGCGAATGTCAGCTCGTTCGCGCCCGTCGCCCTCGTGCCGTCCGTGGCTGCGCAGGCAGCGCCTTCCCATTCGTTGCTTCCCGGTCTCTTCCGCCGCATTTGGCTTCGTCTGTCCGCCAAATCCTAAAAAACTGTTCTCTGTCATCAGGGGCCAGCTTTACAAGCCTCAGCCGTTTCCGCGCCGGTCGTAATCAAGCTATAGCAATTGAGCCGGTCAAATCAGGTTGATCGATTTGGCGTGCTTGGTCAGTTCGTCCCGGAAGTTCGGATGCGCGATGCTGATCAGCGCCAGCGCGCGTTCCCGCGTCGACCTCCCGCGCAGGTTCACGCAGCCATACTCCGTCACGATGTGCTCGACGTCCATGCGGGTATCCGTCGCCATTTGCACGTGCGGCACGATGCTGGAAATTGTTCCGTTCTTCGCCGCCGCTTTCAATCCGATGAAGGCCTTCCCGCCCTTTGAAAAGGACGCGCCCTTCACGAAGTCGAATTGTCCGCCGGACCCGCTGTACTGGTGGCCGTTGATGAATTCCCCGTTTACCTGGCCGTAGAGATCCACCTCAACCGCGGTGTTCACGCTCATCATGTTGTCGTGTTGCGCGATGATGTGGATGTCATTCACGTAGGAAGAGGCGTAGCTCTCCATCGACGGGTTGTCGTTGATGAACCTGTAGACCTCATCGTCCCCAATCGCGAAGGTGAACACGTGCTTTCGCGGGTGCAGCGTCTTTTTCCTTCCATTGGCCACGCCGCTTTTCACCAGCCGCATTAACGCGTGGCTGAAAAGCTCGGAATGAATCCCCAGGTCATTGCGATGCCCAAGGTGGAGCGCCACGGCATTGGGCAGGTTCCCGATTCCCAGTTGCAGCGTCGCGCCGTCCGGGATCTGTTCGGCGATGCACTGCCCGATCTTCATCGAATCTTCGTCAGGATCTTTGTACGGCACCTGCACCAGCGGCGCATGGTTTTCGACGATTGCCTGCACTTCCGATACGTGCACCAGCGAATCGCCGAACACCCGCGGCATGTTGCGGTTCACTTCCACCACCACGCGGTCGCAGTGCCGCAGCACCGTCGAGGCGTAGTCATTATTTGTGCCCAGGCTGAAGTGGCCCGAAGCATCCATCGGCGACACGGTCACCAGAAAAGTGTTCACCCGGATGTGCTCCGTGAGCGCGCGGGGTATCTGCGAAAAGTTCACCGGAACGTAACTCAGGTACTTTCTCCCTTCCGAGATGCCCACTTTGACCATTTTGCGGTCCGGGTCGCCCATGAAAAAGCACCGCGCATCCACTTTGGACAATACTTCCGGCCGGATCAGCGTTTCTTCGCTGTACTTCATGGAATGCTGGTAATACAAATTCAAATCCTTCAGGTTGCCCGCAAGAACGCGGTCGGCAACGGCCCTGGCCAGCCCTCCGGGCATGCCCACCGCCAGCGCCAGGCAAAGCGTGCTTCCGTTCGCTATTCCTTCGACTGCCTTGGCCGGCGTAGTGAGCTTCGCTGCGTAGTCTTCCTGTGCTGTCCGATATCGCATGGATTCCTCGCTCGTTAGTTAACCTCTAAAACTGTGGCTGCGGGGAGCGATACCGCAAGCCTATTAGGTTCCCCTACACCTCCGTGGTTTGCAAGTGCAGCCGACACAGCCCAAATTACGGCCATCCTCGACTTTTCGGGGCTTCGTGCCGGTATGCCCTCTCTCTTGCCGCAGGACCGCGAAAACGCCAGGACCATCCACCAGCACGTCCATCAAGCCCAGGCGGCCGTGAACAACCTCCGCAACACTCTGCGCCGCCCTTCTCCTCCGCCACCCATCATGGCTGACAAGCCGTCCGCAACCTGAGGTAAGCTGTTGGCTCTCATCTATGCTGCGCCTCGTTCTGCTTTCGTTGGAGTTCTCAGCGCTCTTCGTCGGCGTTCCTCTGCTTGTTTATTACCGCCTTGTGCCCAACTTCCCCATCCCCTATCTCCTGTTTGCCGCTCTTGCCGCTTTCCTGGTTCTTCGCAGCGACCCCAGCTTTGATTTCTCTCATCTCGCTTCGTGGAATAATGTTCGCTCCCAACTCCTGCCGCTGCTCGTGCGTGATGCTGTCTTTCTCGCTCTCTTGGGGCTCGCGGTCCGCGTTTTTGCGCCCCAGCTCCTGTTCTCCTTTCTCAAGCGCGCTCCCGGCTTCTGGGCCCTGGTCATGCTCCTCTACCCGCTCGTTTCCGTTTATCCCCAGGAACTGATCTACCGCGCCTTCTTCTTTCACCGTTACCAGCCGCTTTTTGGCAGCGGCATCGTAATGATTCTGGCCAGCGCTTTTGCTTTCGGGTTCGTGCACATAATTTTTGGCAATTGGCTTGCCGTAATCCTCTGCATCGTGGGGGGTGTCCTGTTTTCCCTCACCTACCAGCACTCCGGATCGCTCCTTTTCGCCTGTCTCGACCACGCGATCTTCGGCAATTTCATCTTTACGATTGGCTTGGGTCAGTTCTTCTACCATGGCTCGCGGGTCTGAACCGGTTTCTCGCCCCAGTCATTCTTCCTCCCGGAAACCCGCCTCTCGCGGTAAAATCCCAAGTACCGGATTTGGAGTCATCTTCATCGTAACTTCTAGACACCTGGGTGCGTATCCACTATGAGAAGTTCGTGAGAACTCCCCGGTCGAGGAGACGCCGCCCGTATGGCGACAACACCTAAGTCCCTGAAGCCCGACCTGTCCTCCCTGCGCATCACCGACGCCAAACGCAGCAATCCCGGCGCTGGCCGGCGCTGGCTTTGGATTATCCTTGCCGTGATTGTGATCGCCCTGGTAGCCGCCATCGCTTCCGCGTATCACAACCGTAAGGCCGAGGTCGAGGTCACCTCCGCTCGCAAGCCTGCTTCCGGCCCGGCTGGCGTTCTCAATGCCAGCGGGTACATCACGCCGCGGCGTCGCGCTACCATCGCCGCCAAGATCACCGGCCGCGTCACCGGCGTCTTTTTCGACGAAGGCACGCGCCTCAGCGAGAACCAACTCCTCGCCACGCTCGACGATTCCGATACCCGCCGCGCTCTGGACTCCGCCAAAGCCGATCGGGACGCCTTGCAGGCAGCGATTACGGACTTCCAGGTCCAGCTCCGCAATGCTGAAATTGAGCTTCACCGCACACAGCAACTCGTCAAGGAAGGTGTGCAGACCCAGCAGGCCCTCGATGCCGCCGCCACCTCCGCGGACAGCCTCCGGGCTAAGATCGAGCTGGCCAGGCAACAGGTTCTTGCCTCGGAAGCCCGCATCCGCGAACAGCAGCAGGCCGTCGATAACTGCACCATCCGCGCGCCTTTCGCCGGCATCGCGGTCTCGAAAGACGCCCAAGTTGGCGAAATGGTCTCGCCCGTTTCTGCCGGAGGCGGGTTCACTCGCACCGGCATCGCCACCATCGTCGACCTTCATTCCAACGAAATCGAAGTGGACGTAAGCGAATCCTACATCGCCAAGGTGCAGGCCAATCAGCCCGTCAAAGCAGTGCTCGATGCCTATCCGGATTGGGAGATTCCCGCGAAGGTTCGCACCGTCATTCCAACCGCGGACCGCCAGAAGGCCACTGTCAAAGTCCGCATCTCCTTCACCGATAAGGATCACGTCCACCTGATCGATCCGGCAGTAGATCCGCGCATTCTTCCGGACATGGGCGTGAAAGTCACGTTCCTCGAAGAAAGTGATCCCTCCAAGAAGAAAGAGGAAAAGTCTGCCGCCGTTGCTCTCGTGCCGCAATCCGCGGTGCGCCAGGAGAACTCTTCCAAGTTTGTCTATATCGTGAAGGACAACACGCTCGAGCGCCGCGGTGTTACGCTCGGCGCCGTGCGCGGTGCCGATGTCGAAATCCTTGCGGGTTTGCAGCCCGAGCAGGTGGTCGTGGTCGGCGGCCCGGAAACTCTTCGTGACGGTCAGAGCGTCCAGATCAAAAAATAGGAGCGCACGAAATGGTCAAGGTGGATGGTAGTGGCGGTCAGTCGAGTCTCATCCAGGTCCGCGACCTCGACAAAACCTATCGCCGCGGCGGCGAAGTGATTGACGTCCTCCAGGGGCTCAATCTCGATGTGGAAGCCGGTGAATTCGTCGCGTTCATGGGCCCCAGCGGCTCCGGCAAGAGCACTCTCCTCAATCTGCTCGGTGGTCTGGACGTGCCCACCCGCGGCCGCATCACCGTCGCCGGCGATGAGATTACTCACATGTCCAGCGGCCGGCTCACCGAATGGCGCGCCCGCCACGTCGGCTTCATCTTTCAGATGTATAACCTCATTCCCGTGCTCACCGCATTTCAGAATGTGGAGCTGCCTCTCCTCCTGACAAAACTTTCCAAGGCGGAGCGCCGCTCGCACGTCGAGACCGCTCTCGGCGTCGTTGGTCTCACTGACCGCATGCACCACTTTCCCCGGCAGCTCTCCGGCGGCCAGGAGCAGCGCGTCACCATTGCCCGAGCCATCGTTTCCGATCCCACCTTCCTTCTCTGCGACGAGCCTACCGGGGACCTCGACCGCAAGAGCGCCGATGACGTCATGACGATCATCGAAGAGCTTGTCGGCAGGCACCATAAAACCGTGCTGATGGTGACCCACGATCCCGTCGTCGCCGCCCGGGCCAGCTCCATCCTGCACCTCGACAAAGGCGTGCTGGTCGAAGGTAAGCACGCTTCTCAGCTTACTGGCGCTGGAGGCGTCGCATGAAATTCGCGCGGATCATCCTTGCCAACCTCTTGCGAAAAAAGATTCGCTTGTTCCTTACTCTCGGTTCTTTCGCCGTGGCCCTCTTCCTCTTTGTCTTTCTCGCGGTCGTGCGGGATGCCTTCACCCGCGGCGCCGATGTTGCGGGAGCCGACCGCCTGTGGGTCATAAACCGCACCTCCATCATCAATCCCATCCCCCTTTCCTATCGCGATAAGATCGCCCGAATTCCGGGCGTGAAATGCATCACCCACGACAATTGGTTTGGCGGTATCTACCAAGATGAAAAGAATTTCTTTCCGCAATTTGTCATTGACCCGGAAAACCAGCGCCAGGTCTTTCCCGAACTGATCGTCCCCGACGATCAGTGGAACGCCTTCGTGAAGGACCGACAGGGTGTCATTGCCGGTGCGCGCACCGCCGAACGCTTCGGTTGGAAAATCGGTGACCGTATTCCTCTCAAGTCGACCATCTATGGTGGCGGTGCCTAGGAATTCAACCTCGTGGGCATCTACCATGGCAAGCGGCCCCAGGACGACGAAACCCAGCTCTGGTTCCAGTGGGACTACTACGAGGAAAGAATGGTCCAGGCCTATAAAGGTAATGTCGGTTGGTATGTGTTGCGGGTGGAAAAGCCCGATGACTCCGTCCGCGTCGCCAAGGCCATTGACGAGGAGTTTGCCAACTCCGCCAACGAAACCAAGACCGAAACGGAATCCGCCTTTGCCGCCAATTGGGTCAAGCAGTTGGGCAACATTCAATTCCTCATCGTCAGCATTGGCACCATCGTCTTCTTCACTCTTCTTCTCGTCACCGGCAACACCATGGCCATATCTGTGCGTGAACGCACCTCCGAACTGGCCGTCTTCAAAGCCATCGGTTTCTCCGACCGTGCTGTTCTCTTCTTTGTTCTTGCTGAATCGCTGGCCATCACCCTGATCGGCGGCGTGATTGGCCTCCTCTCTGCCCTCCTGCTCATTCCCGTGCTGGCCAAGGCGCTCAGCGGTCTTTTGCCCAACCTGATACTTTCTCCAACGATGCTTGCCTCCGGCCTGCTCGTTGCCTTGCTTGTGGGCTTGGCCAGCGGGCTACTTCCCGGACTTGGCGCCATGCACATGCGCGTTGTGAATGCCCTCAGGAGAGTCTGAGAATGCTGCCTAAACTGTTCTTCGGATTCTTGATTACCGTAGTGGCGATCTTCGCCCTTCTGCTTGTTCTGGTCATAGTTGGGGGGATCATTGCTGGCTTGCTCGCGCCTTTCCTCGGCAATGTGCCGGTTTCCTATAACCTTCGCAGCATCCGGGCGCGCTGGACGTCCACCATCGTTGCCACTATCGGCATTGCCGGCACGGTTGGCGTCTTCGTCGCCATGCTATCCCTGGCTAACGGCTTTAAAGCCACGTTAGTGGCCTCCGGTTCTCCAGGCAACGCCCTCGTGATGCGCGCCGGCTCTCCTACGGAGATGATGGGCGGCATAAGCCTTGATTCCGTCAAGCTTGTCCAAGACGCGCCGGGGGTCGCCCACGATTCCTCAGGCCCCCTCATTACCCAGGAAGTTGTCGGGGTTGTCCCGATTCCATTGATTAGCACCGGCACCGATGCCAACGTTCAGGTCCGCGGCGTCTCCCCCAATGTTCTGCAGATTCGCACTTTCGTGAAAGTATCCCAGGGGCGCATGTTCCAGCCGGGCCTATCGGAGCTCGTCGTCGGGAAAAACGCTTCCAAAACCTATTCCGGGCTGACCGTCGGCAATACCATCAATTTTGGCGGGGGCCACTGGCAGGTCGTCGGCGTCTTCGATGCGGGCGGCTCTGCCTTCGACTCCGAAATCTGGTGCGACGCCAAAATCCTCAACCAAGTCCTGCTGCGCCCTCCCAACATTTTTCAGTCCGCCACCGTCCACCTCGATTCGCCCGCGTCCTTCCAGGCGTTCAAGGATTCTGTTACCTCCAACCCGCAACTCAACGTCGACGCTATCCGCGAGGTTGACTATTACGCGAAGCAATCCACCACCATGACCCGGTTGATTACCGTCCTTGGGGGCCTTGTTGCCCTCATCATGGCGGTTGGCGCCGTGTTTGGCGCGCTAAACACCATGTATTCCGCTGTCGCCGAACGCGGCCGCGAAATCGCCACCATGCGCGCCGTCGGCTTCAGCACCTGGAGCGTCATCCTCTCTTTTCTCTTCGAGGCACTCCTGATTTCTTTCGTTGGGGGTTTGATTGGCTGCTTCGCCGTTCTTCCTCTGAACGGCTGGACCACCAGCACGATGAATTTTCAGACCTTTTCCAGTATCGCCTTCGCCTTTAAGATCACCTTTAGGCTTTTGGGTTTGGGTCTTCTCTTCGCCCTGGTCATGGGCGTTCTTGGCGGCTTGCTCCCGGCGGTGCGCGCCGCCATTCGCCCCGTCGCGGTCGCGCTTCGCGAACTCTAGCACTGCGAAATACGGGCAATCGCGCAGCCTCAACTCATGGCAATAGTTCGCATTTCTCACGAGATATAGTTTTGCCCGTCACTCACACACAGCAATGCGCTGTCATCCTGAGGGGCGCGCCGGGCGTTTACCCCGACCTGGTCGGGGCGCCCCGAAGGATCTCAACGCCGAAACGGTGCATGATTCCAAGGTTGAGATCCTTTGTCGATCCTCATCGGATCGCCTCAGGATGACAATCTTTTGCTGAACTTGAACAACGGATAAACTGCTGCTCGTGAGGAAGCCCCGCCAGTCCCCATTGTCTCTTTGGCGATCGAATTCGCAATTTCCTCTACCGCTCACTTCTCAAAACTCCTTCTCCTCGATCCGCCTTTTCCCCGGCGTGTAATCTCCATACCGCACCCATGTAGGCCGCACCACGAAATACGTCAGGTCCGCCCACTTGTCGCGTCCCGTGCTGTCGGGATACTTCTTCGCATAGATGCTCTTGTACTTCTCCAATTCCGCCCCCTCCAACTCCACCGCAATTCCTTCATATTGCACCGATATTTCCGACGTGCACCCAATCACCCACGCCACGCATGGATTTTTCTTCAGGTTCGGGTATTTCCGGAAACTCCTCACCGTGTCGAAAATAATCTCCAGCTCCGGCGTCACCGCAAATCCCATCACTGCCGCCTCCGGCCTGCCATCCTCCGCCGACGTCGCCAGCACCGCCAGTTTCTCTCCCTCTAAAAATCGCAAAACCTCCGCGAGATCCATGGTCGATTGCTCCCTTCTTTCCCTCGATTCGAGTGTAGCCCTCTATCCTGCCTGCACTGCGCTCGCGCCGCCAGTGTCCTGAATCATAAATACGCCGAAGGGGTGAAATTGTCATTCCGAGCGGAGCGAGGAATCTGTTTTTCTCTTGAATGCTGAAAACAAAAGCGGATTCCTCGGGCCCGTGCGGCGCGTGACTCTCGGAATGCCCTGGAAGGCTACAACTGTTTGCAGACAATTCTGACTCGGGACAGTAGGGAAGGAAACCGGGCTCTCACCCGTTCGCGGCCGCGCTGTTCGCAGCGGACACATCCGTATCCGCCACCGTCACGCCTGCCGCCCGATATCGCACCACCAGCATGGTCAAATCGTCGGCCTGTCGCGCGCCTCGCGCAAAGTTCTCCACCGATTCCAGCACCGTCTTTTGGATCTCATCCAGCGGCAGGTCGGTCTTCCCTTGCAGCACCCCGATCAGCCGCGGCACTCCATATAACTGTTCATCCGGGTCCATCGCTTCCGTAACACCGTCGCTGAAAAGGAACAGCGTGTCGTTCGGCTCCAGTTGCAGCGTCGCCGTCGCGAACTCCGCTTCCGGCACAAGCCCCACGGGGAACGACCCTTCCGTGAACGCTTCCTCGGCCCGTCCTTGCCGCATCAATATCGGCGAAGGGTGCCCCGCATTAATGAACTCCAGCTTCCCGGCTTCATCAAGGATGCCGAAAAACATCGTCGCGTAACGCCCGACCTCCGCGTGGTCGCACAGAAACCGGTTCACGTGGTTGAATGTCCGCGCCGGATCCGTCCCCAGCGTCATGCCGGAGAGTGCCCCCTGCAGCATGGTCGTCAACAGCGCTGCTCCCAGCCCTTTTCCGCTCACGTCCGCCAGAAGAAAAGCTGTCCGCTTTTCATCCAGGCGAAACACGTCGAAGTAATCTCCCCCGACCGACAAGCAGGGAAAATTCACGCCAAGGACGGCCAGGTGCGGATAATCCTTGAAATTTTTCGGCAGCAAGGCCTGCTGAATGTCTCGCGCGATGCCAATCTCTTGCTCCAGCCGTTGCCGTTCTCGTTCGCGTTCCACCAGCCGCGCATTGTCCAGAATGCTGGCCGCGTCGGCCGCCAGCGCGTCCAGGATCTGCCGGTCCAGCTTGGTGAATGCCGTCGGGCGTTTTGAGTCCAGATACAGCACGCCCAAAAAAACGCCCCGGCGCACATCCACACCCGTGCCTTCGCTTGCCGCGCGCGAACTGGCATAAAGCGGAATCACCACCACCGCCCGCAATCCTTGCGCCACGATGCTGGCCGCGGCCTGCAGGTTCATCTCCGCCTGCGCCAGATCTTCCGTGATCACCGGCGAGCCTTGCTTCATCGCCAACTGAATCGCCGTTTGGCTGGGTGTCATGCTTTCGGGAGGCAGCCGCTGTCCCCCGCTTCGGCGTGCCAGCCGCACGCGCAAATTTTCTGGGCGTCCCGCTTCCGCCTCTTCCAGCAAACCGCGGTCCGCATCCGTTACCGCGATGGCGTGATCAATCATCTTTGCCAGCACGGAATCCAGCGGTAATTGCGAGTGCAGCAGGGAAGTGGCTTCCAGGAGCATGTTCAACTTCCGCAAGCCCCCGCCCGTCGATTCCGAGCTGGTCATGTGGTCGATCCGCGTCAAGAGCTGCGGAATCGCTTCGTCGGAAGTTCCCGTCGCCGCCCGGAAAATAATCTGGTAGGAATCTTCAATCCCGAACGTGATCACGTCGCCGTCGTTCAACTGCCGGCTCTCCGCCTTTTCCTGGTTGATGAACATCCCGCGCCTCTGCCCGCGGTCCTCCAGGTAGTAGTGGTTCGCCTCCATGACGATCGCGGCACAGTTCCGCGAAATCCGGCGGTCCGTCAACTGTAAATGGTTGCCCGTCTCCGCGCCGCGCCCGATCAAAAACGGCGTCTGCGTTACGCGGACGTACTTCCGCGCACCGTCGGGCGAGATGACTTCCAGTACGGCCTCACTCTGGGCCAACGTTTCTGTCATGCTTTTCCCGTCCTGACCCCTCAGCTAGTCCGCGCATTGTAGCACGTGCCCGGCCAGTTTGCCTGGCCCCGCTTCTTGTGGCACAGACACTCCTGTCTGTGCTCCTGGGTTCATTTTCTCCGTGCTACTCTGCAGACCTCTGTGCCCGGCGGTTATCCCGGTCTGCTCGGGGCATCTTTGCGTTGGATCTTTCTGCTGCGTTCTTGGTTCTCAGCCTTCCGCTTTTCCTGTCCGCGCCGCCAACCGTCTCCCCACGTAATCCTTCATAAACGCGCCAAACGCTTCATCCAGCTTCTGGGTTATCTCGCCTTTTCCCTCGTTTGCCATCGGCCGCCCCGCGATCTCCCGCACGCCAATCACATTGCGGTTGGTCGATGTGATGAAGACCTCATCCGCGCCGTACAAATCCTCCATGCGCAAGGTCTGCTCCGTCACGCTGGTTCCCGCATCCGCGGCGATTTCCATCAGCACCCCGCGCGTCACTCCTTCCAGGCATCCGGAACTCAACGGCGGCGTCACCACTCTCTCCTTCTTCACCACGAAAATATTTGCGGCCGTGCACTCGCTTACCTCGCCCCGCTCATTCAGCAGCACCACCTCGTCAAACCCTTCCCGATGTGCCTCGGCCGAGGCCCACACACTGTTCAACCACGAAATCGTTTTCACTCCCGCCAGAGGCGAAGCCGCGTGCCGCCCTTGTTCGCGCACTGTCAGCCGCACGCTCTCCGGATGCTGCGGCAGGTCGGCGGTGGTTATCAGCAGGTCCACATCGGGCATGTTCTCGTCGCTTTTCCAGCCACCCACCGTATTCCAAATCAGGTAGATCCTTGCGCATCCTTCCGTCACTTTGTTTGCCCGGATCACCTCCTGCAAATGCACGCGCACCTTTGCGCCGGAATACGTCAGCGGCAGCCGCGTCAGCGCCGCATCCTTTTCCAGCCGCCGCCAGTGCCGCTCGTAGGCAAACGCCTCTCCCTGCGTGATGCGCACCGTGGTGAATAGCCCCCAACCGCAGATCAATCCCGCCTGCCCGGGCGACCAACGTACCTTTTCGATCCCTAGCAACTCCTCATTATGAAAAACGTTACGATGAATCACGCGCTCACCTGTCCCGATTGGGAAGTTCTTTCCGCTGCTCAATTGTACCGAATTCGCGCCGCCCTCGAATATCTCTCCTGACCCGCATGTCCTTTCGCGTAGGGGCGCAGCACCCGCCGAAGGCGGGCGCCCCTGGTCCGCACGATCTCTCGATCTTGAGTCGGTGGCAGTGCGATGGACCACGGCACGGCATGTCCGTCGGCCGGCCTTCCTTCGCTCCGTGGCGCGACTTCCTTGACTGCCATCCGCCGCCCCGCGATTCTTGGCTTGGCGTTCGCCTTCGAGTTGGAGTATCGTTTGACGAAATCATTCCGCAAATGAATTTCGTGTACTTCCGCCACTCGCGGACAACGGTTTCCATACAAGCTCAGAGGAATATTCCCCATGTTGGCCAGCTACCCTGATCTTCGCGGCAAGGTCGTTTTCATCACCGGGGGAGGGAATGGCATCGGCGGCGCCATGACCCGCGCTTTCGCCGAACAAGCTTCGCTGGTGGCGTTTGTTGACATCGCCGAGGACGCCAGCACACGCCTCGCCGATCTCGTTCACCGCGACACAGGCGCAAAGCCTTTGTATTTACCTTGCGATCTCCGGGACATCGCCGCTTTACAGAAGTCCATCCAGGAAGCCGCGGCGCGCCTCGGCGACATCGCCGTTCTTGTGAACAATGCCGGCAACGACGATCGCCACGCCATCGGCAGCGTCACCCAGGCGTATTGGGACGACCGCATCGCCGTCAATCAGCGCCATATGTTCTTCGCCGCGCAGGAAGTGTTTCCCATCATGAAGCGCCGCGGCGGCGGCTCCATCATCAACCTCAGCTCTATCATTTGGAAAATCAAGCAGACCGACGCGCCCATCTACAGCATGAGCAAAGCCTCCATCCACGGCCTTACCCGCGCCATCGCCCGCGATTTTGGCCAAGCCGGCATTCGCGTGAACACCATTCTCCCCGGCGCCGTCTGGACCCAACGCCAGAAGCAACTGTGGCTGAATCCGCGGATGGAGCGCGACGTCATGGCCGGACAATGTCTCCAGGCTCGCATCGAGCCGGAGGACGTCGCCCAGCTTGCTCTCTTCCTCGCCTCCGACGCCAGTCGCATGTGCACCGCGCAGGAATTCACCGTCGACGCTGGTTGGTCCTGATCCCCGCTCCATGCGGCCGAGCAGCGCCCGAAGGTTGTTCCCGCACCCATTACCATCCGAACTTTCCGCCCCAGTCGCCAGTTTGATTGCCCGTACCCAATGCACTTGCCGAATTCCCGCAAACATGCGACAAACAATTGTTATGACCATACTCATCGATAGTCCCACATCGAAGTTCAAGGCCCTGACTCGTCTCGTCGGTAATACCCCCCTCGTCAGCATCCACTTCCGCTATAAGGGCCGCGAACGCATTCTTTACGCCAAATCCGAAAACATGAATCTCACCGGCAGCATCAAGGACCGCATGGCCCTGCGCATCCTGCAAAAAGCCTATGAAGAAGGGAAGATCGAACCCGGCTTCACCATCGCCGAGGCCACCAGCGGCAACACCGGCATTTCCTTTGCGGCGCTCGGCCGCATCCTGGGCCACCCCGTCAAGATTTTCATGCCCGATTGGATGGGCCAGGAGCGCGTGCAACTGATTCGCAGCTACGGCGCCGAAGTCGTGTCCGTCGTCGCCGCGCAAGGGGGATTCCTCGGCTGCATCCGCCTGTGCGAAGAGCTGGCAGCGTCCCGCAAAGACGTTTTCCTCCCCCGGCAGTTCTCCAACCCCGCGAATGTCGAATCCCACGAAGAAACCACCGGCCCGGAGATCTGGTCGCAAATGGTTTCCGTGGCCAAGCGGCCGCAGGCCTTTGTCGCCGGCGTGGGCACCGGCGGCACGGTCATGGGCGTCGGGAAATTTCTGAAGGAGCGCGACTCCTCCATCCACATTCATCCCGTCGAGCCCGCCGAATCGCCCACGCTATCCACCGGCTGCAAAGTCGGTAACCACCGCATCCAGGGCATCTCCGACGAATTCGTGCCCGAGATCATCAAGCTCGAGGATCTCGACGAGGTCATCGCCATCCCCGATGGCGATGCCATCCTCATGGCGCAGAAGCTCGCCTTTAATCTTGGCTTGGCTGTGGGGATCTCTTCTGGCTGCAACTTCCTCGCCGCTTTGCGCGCCCAGGACAAAATCGCGCCAGACGCCGCCGTCGTCACCGTCTTCTGCGACGACAATAAGAAATACCTGAGCACCGCGCTCATGCACGATGAGCCTGTGCGCGAAGACTACCTCACGCCGCATATCGACCTGCTTGGTTTGGGGACGGTCGGCCGCGCCTGCGAGTTCTGCCACTAATCCCGGCGCAACGGTCCGCGACCGACAAGAGCGAGTTCCAGTGTCTGTCTTATCTCTGTTAATTCTAACGACTTGGGCCGGAACCAATCCGGAAACTGGAGAAAGGCGAAATCCATCTTCCAGTCCTCGTCTTTCAGCAGGTGCTCGAACCCCTCGCGCAATGCAGGCTCGATGGTCTCTGCATTCCCCTGCCGGTAGTATTCTGCTGGAGCCAGCACGCGCAAATGAATATGGCTCGCCTCGAATAGCTTCTTTGTGAGCGAATGCTGCTTCGATCGCAACAGCGTTGGAACGCGGCGGAACAGTCTGTAGGTGAGGCCGTAGCGGAGGATTTGCAGCGCCGCTTCGTACGGATCCTTGCTATCGATCTTCAGCTCAATTAATTCGAAGGTTCGCTCTGTGGTGCGATGCACGAGGTCGATATGACTGGGCTGATTGTTCCCTTCGGAGATCCCGCTGTTTACCGGAACCTGGTTCGCCCATGTTCCGAGCGCCTGTGTCAGACCGATGATCTCGCGCTCCACGATCGTTTCCGGCGATCTATTCTTCGCGCGGTCGTAATCGGAATTTGCATACCATCGCCAATTCTCGGAGCTGGAACCGGCGCGGTCCATCTCCTTCAGCCGCTGGTAGTTGTCCGCAATCTGATCGTCCAGGTCCTTGATCACCTTTGGACCGTTGAACTCGGTGCGCAAGTTCCAGATCCGGCGGAGGTCACGGTAGAGATCCTGTTCGCTCACGCTTTGCCTCCGTTCACAGACAGGAAGATATCCGCCAGTCCTTCGATTTTGCCGTCGCCGATTCCGAGCTCAAAGCGAACCTCGCGCAGCCAGTCATCCCATTGCTCGCGGCTGGTCGGGTAGTATGGGTCGCCCGTGAAATACACGTGCGCGAGCCACGCTTCCAGTCCGCATTCCTTACGCAGGAAATAGAGGTGGGCCAGGCGGTTGGCGAACTGATAAAACGGCGACTTCCAGTCTCGGCGATTCTGGGGCTGTAGCCACTGTTGAGTTTTGTGAAAAGCGGCCTTGATGATTTTGAGAGAATCGGGCCCGCCACCGTAGCAGCTCGCCATTTCCGATCGGTGGCTCTTCGCCTCAATCAGGAGAACGGCAGGATGGGGCAGAGCCACTCGGGCCAGAGCATCCCAATTGGGACCGCGGCGCGGCCAGAAACCGCCCGCCAACGCCTTGGAATAGTCCTCTAGCCCAAGAACTGCCAGGAATTCTTCATCGCAATACTCTTTGTACTGCTCCGAGGCGAGCGGCGAGCGCCAGTCGAATTCGGCTGTGCCCCACCCGGGGATTACCTTGCGAAGTTGTTCTTCGATGCGCTGCGGATTGTCGTTGATCAGGCGTCGGATCTGGAGTTTGCTCCCTTTAACGAAGTCGTGGGAAGTAGTGGAAGTCATAACTAGTCCATATTACACCTTATGTTTTGGTTTGTGGGCTTTAAGGTGGGTGCGGTTGGTGCCGCTCTTTCTTCTCCCCACTTGTGCGCTTCCTGTTCGCCAACCAACTTCGCGACGGTTCAAAGTAGCCCACTTTCGGCTTTTCCTTCGATGGTCTGCACAGGGTGTTAAGGCTAGTTCCGCGTCGCCTGTTTCGCCGCCGGGGCCGCCGAATCCTCTTTTGGAATGTACTCGCCGCCCGGGCCGCGCTCCCATGTCCGGTCCAGAACCTTCTCGGGATTCTGCCGCCGGAATGTCTCCGCGATGTAGCAGTTCCAGCACACCGGCAGGTACGACTCGAAAACCTCCGGC